>Ga0209698_10000338_pt1 | contig 53052 bp, 41 predicted proteins | sample LitLauG_LLR_2012_FD_187203 | JGI IMG/M metagenome (GOLD analysis project Ga0209698, IMG submission 187203) | Freshwater sediment microbial communities from Pennsylvania, USA - Little Laurel Run_MetaG_LLR_2012 (SPAdes) (version 2) | ecosystem: Environmental > Aquatic > Freshwater > Creek >...
TTCAGCGACCCCGTTCTGGATGCGCACACCCGAAAAATCCTCCAACCCTTTGTGGAATGGGCAAAAACGCTGACGTAATATGCAAAACTCTAGCCTAGCTTGAGTTCGGCGGCGGAGATCAGGCTGCAGGCAGCGAGAGCGAGAGTCGCAAGAGTCGCGAAGAGGTTACGCATGCCTCTATGTTAACCTCAAAGTTAAACCTACATTTGAGGCCCTGAAATGTCCTATTTATCGATACGCGATCTCGATCTGACGGGGAAGCGAGTGTTCATCCGTGTGGATTTCAATGTCCCGCTGCAAAAGAACGATCAGGGCGACATGGAAATCACCAGCGACAAGCGCATCAAGGCGTCGCTCTCCACCATTCAATATGCGCTCGAACACGGAGCCGGCGTCATCCTGGCATCCCACCTGGGACGCCCGAAAGGCAAGCCCAATCCCGAAATGAGCCTTAAGCCGGCGGCGGCCAGGTTGCAGGAGCTGTTGGGGCGCCCGGTCCGGATGGCTCCCGATTGCGTGGGCGCGGAAGTGGAGGCCATGAAGCCCGCGCCGGGCGAGGTGCTGTTGCTGGAAAACCTGCGCTTTCATCCCGAGGAGGAGAAGAACGATCCTAAGTTCGCCCAGGAACTGGCCGCGCTCTGCGACGTCTACGTGAACGACGCGTTCGGCTCGGCGCACCGCGCGCACGCCTCCACCGAGGGCATGATTCGGTTCGTGCCCAAAGCCGCGGCCGGGCTGCTGATGGAGCAGGAACTGAAGTACCTGGGGATGGTTACCACGAATCCGCCGCGGCCTTGCGTGGCGATTCTGGGCGGCGCCAAGGTGTCGGACAAGATCGAGGTCATTCAGAACCTCGGCAAAGTGGTCGACCGGCTGCTGATCGGTGGAGCCATGGCCTATACTTTCCTACGCGCGCAAGGGCTGCCGACGGGGAAGTCGCTGGTCGAAGAGGACAAGGTCGAACTGGCGAAGAACCTGCTCGAGGAACTGGGGGGCAAGCTGATGTTGCCGGCCGATCACGTGGTGGTATCCGCGATCGCGGCGGGCGCGCCCAACGAAGTCGTGGAAACGATTCCGGACGACAAGATCGCGGTCGATATCGGACCTAAAACCATCGCCGGCTATGCCGCCGTGGTCGCCGGAGCCAAGACCATCATCTGGAACGGTCCGATGGGCATCTTCGAAAAGCCGCCATTCGACCAGGGCACGGTCGCGCTGGCCAAGGCGGTGGCGGGCTCAGGCGCCGTATCGGTGGTCGGCGGAGGCGATTCCGAAAAGGCCATCAAGGCGGCTGGGGTGACCAGCAAGATCTCGCACGTATCCACCGGGGGAGGGGCTTCCCTGGAGTTCCTGGCGGGAATCCGGTTGCCCGGGGTGGCCGCGCTCGACCGTTAGATGGTCATTGCGCCAAACCCGCCGTCCACCCGCAGGATGCTGCCAGTGACAAACGAGGATGCCTTTTCGGACGCGAGATAGATGGCCGCGCCAATCAGTTCCGAAGGCGCCCCGAAACGGCGCATGGGCGTGTGGCTCATGATCGAAGCCACGCGTTCCTCGGTCAGGATCTTGCGGTTCTGCTCCGCGGGAAAGAACCCGGGCTGAATGGCATTCACGCGCACGCGATAGGGAGCGAATTCGTGGGCCAAGTACTTGGTGACCTGATTCACGCCGCCCTTCGCCACCGAATAAGTGAAGACCTTGGATAGCGGGGGGTCTGACGAAGCGGACGAAATGTTGATGATGGATCCGCCTTTGCCGGCCTCGACCATGGCCTTGCCGAACACCTGGCAAGCCAGGAAGACGCTGCGCAAATCGACGTCGAGGATACGGTCCCATTCTTCCTCCTCGATCTGGAAAAAGGGAGTGCTCGAATTGATGCCCGCCGCGTTCAAGACAATATCGACTCCGCCGAAACTGGCCAAGGTCGCTTCGAGTATGCCCCGTATATCCGCCTTCCGGCTGACATCGGCCTGACATGCCAGCGAGCTACCGCCCTGATCACGTATCGCCCGGGCGTGGCGCCTGGCATTCTCCTCGTTCAGATCGGCAATGACCACATGCGCGCCCGCTCCGGCGAATCCCAGGGCCATCTCACCCGCGAGCACTCCTCCTCCCCCGACAACCACCGCGGTTTTCCCGGCCAGTGAGAAGAGGTCCTCAATCAGGGTATGGACTTCCGCATCGACGCCATACCCGCTTCCACGTGGAGCTTCAGCAATGGTCATAGCCTTAGTACACCACTTCTTCGTATTCCGCCAACGCTTCGAAGGACTCCTTCACATGCCCCTTGCCGCTGAGCTTTTCCGCCAACGGGTGCCAGCAGGCTTCGCAAATGTCGAATTCCTTTCCCTCGATCTCTTTTTGGAGACACTTTGCCGGCGCTCCGCACAGGTCACAACACATCATAGATGTTCTCCTGGTACCACTACTCGCGAATATAGCAATATTAAGATATTGAGGTCAATTAGTATTCAATTGGCTGCCGGGGATGGCGGCCGGTGTTGTGTGTTCGATCGCGAGGCCCTGGAGAACCTCCCCAAGTACCCGGTTGAACTCGGCAGGGCATTCGAGCATCGGATAATGTCCGATATGGGGCAGCACCACCGCGTCGAAGTCGGGCAACACGCGCCGGATCGCCTCCGTGTCGGTTGGAAACCGGTCGCCGTTGATGCACCTCACCGGCACTAGCAACCGCCGCGCGGACGCCCCCGTGTCGTAGCCACCGAAGCCCTGGAACATCGCACAAACAGCCTCCAGCGGCATTCCGGACATGCGCCGGCGAATGTCCTCATACAAAGACGGCTCGGTATCGGGATACAGGAGCGTGCGCAACATCTGGTCCATCGAACCTTGGTAGTCCCGCCGCCACGCGTCCGCCATCTCGATCATCTGGTCTAAATCCATCCTTCGGCCCATGTCGTGGAACGTATCCACGCCGATCACGGCCAGCACGCCCGTCCCCATGAGCAGCGCCGCCTCGATGGCCGCCGGGCCTCCGAGCGAATTACCGACCAGCACGGCTCGGGCCACGCGTTCCGCGTTCACGACCGCCGCCACGTCCCGGCCGAATTGCGGGATGCTCCACTCCCGCCGGTCCTGTCCTGATTCCCCGTGTCCGGCAAGATCGAGTGCGATCACCCGAAACCGTTCCGCGAAGACGGCATGTTGCCCGTCCCAGAACGACCGGTCCGACATGCCGCCGTGGATGAAAACGAGCGCGATTTCCGCGGTTCCGGACACCGAATAGGCGATGTGGACGCCATCAGAGGATAACGTTGTCCGATTCAACATTTGGTCCCATTGTCCTCCGGACTGTGCCCGCGGGCAAGCCACAGACGGGGCGTCCATTCGATCATCCTCAGCGCCGCGATGTTGGTGGCGCCGACAGTGGGGTAGACTCCCCAAGCGCGCTTTGCTCAGACATCTCCGGTTCGGGATCATGGCTACGGCGATGCGCCGGAGTTTCGGCTAGGGTGAGTCTGGCTCAAGTACAATGTAGCCCTATCATGCCGATCGTCGGTCCGCGGATCCTCCGCTATGCCGGGTTAGCCTTGCTCCTCACAACTCTCCTGGCGGCCTCCTGCTCGCGCCGCCAGCCGGAATCGCGTCCCGCGGCCTACTACATCAATCCCGTCCTGTGCGCGGGATGCCACCCATCGCACTGGGATACATTCCGCCGCAGTGGTATGAGCCGATCGTTTTATCGAGCCACACCCGCCAACATGGGCGACTTCGACGGAGGGGCATCGTTTTATCACCGTGCATCGGATCGTTATTATCAGATGCTCCGCCGCGGCGACCTTTACTTTTGCCGCCGCTTCCAGAAAGGGCCTGACGGCTCGGAATTTAACGTGGTGGAGGTCCGCATCGATTATGTCATGGGCTCCGGGAACCACGCCCGCAGCTACCTGTCTCGCACGGAGCAGAATCGATTGATCCAATTGCCGGTCACCTGGTACCCGGATGCATCCCATCCTGCGAGGCCTGGCGTGTTGGCCATTAGCCCCGGCTACGATCGCGCGGATCATCTCGATTTCCGCCGCAAGATCGGCTACGACTGCTTCTTCTGCCACAACGCCTATCCCAAACTGCCTCCCGGCAGTGACACTCCTGGGGCGGACCCGGTCTATCCCGCGCAGCTTCCCGAGGGAATCGATTGCCAGCGCTGTCACGGGCCCGGAAGCGCGCACGTCGAAGCCGCCCAGCAACGGCGGCCGGCTGCCGAGGTCCGCCCCGCCATCGTCAACCCCGCCCGCCTGCCTCGCGACCGTCAACTGGAAGTGTGCATGCAATGCCACCTCGAAACCACCAGTTTCGTGCTTCCAGCATCCATCCAACGCTACTCTCGAGGCTCGTTCTCTTACGTTCCCGGCCAGCCCCTGGCAGACTTCATGTTGCACTTCGATCACGCCAAAGGCACGGGCCACGACGACAAGTTCGAAATCGTCAGCGCCGCTTACCGGCTGCGCCAGTCGAAGTGCTTTGAGAGTAGCGGCGTGCTGGTGTGCACCACTTGCCACAACCCGCATCGTACGCCGCGCGACCAGGAAGCAGCGTCGCGTTACACCGCGGCCTGCACGCAGTGCCATCAATCGAGGCTGGAGAGCCTCATCGGGAGCGGCCAACATCCGAACCGGCCGGATTGTGTCGTGTGCCACATGGGCAGACGGAGGACGGATGACGTGGTCCACGCCGTGATGACCGATCATCGGATTCTGGGCCGCCAGCCGGATCGGGACTTGCTGGCGCCGCTGGCGGAGCGTCACGATATCGAGGGAGTCTCCTACCGCGGCGAAGTGGTTCTTTATTATCCGCAATCGCCTGCCATCTCCGCGGATCGCGACTTGTACCTCGCGGCCGCGCAGGTCGCCCAAAAAAGCAATCTGGAAGCGGGCATCGCGCAACTCGATGCCGCCTTGCGGACGTACCGGCCGGAGCGTCCCGAGTTTTACGCTGTCCTGGCTCAGGCGCTGGCGTCGCTTGGCCGGCGCGACCAGGCGATCTCGATGTACCGGACCGCGCTGGAACACGATCCGCGCTTTCTGCCGGCCTTGCGCGCGCTGGGAGCCGAATTGTCTAAGGCTGGCGATACCAACCAGGCCGTCGCGACCCTGGAACAGGCGCGCGCCCTGGGACCCGGTGACGCGGCCACGCTGCATGAACTCGGGCTGGCCTACCATGAGCTCGGGCGCAACAGCGAGGCCCTCTCCGCCTTGCGCGACGCCATTCGCTCGGATCCCGACCTGCCCGAGATTCGCAATTCGTTGGCGAACATTCAGCTTGAAATGGGAGACCGCGACCAGGCCAGAGAGGAACTGCGGGAGGCGATTCGACAGCAGCCGGATTTCGCCGCGGGACACGCCAATCTGGGCAATGTTCTGGCCGCCTCCGGCGACCTGGCTCAAGCCCAGCACGAGTATCAGATCGCCGTTCGATTGGACCCCTCAAACCCGGCGGCCCGCTATGGTTATGGAGCGTCCCTCGCCAGCCAGAGCCACTTCATGGAGGCGGAGAAGCAACTGGAAGAGGCGGTGAGGCTGTCGCCGGATTATGCGGAGGCTCTGGCCATTCTAGGCGATTTGTGCGCGCGTCGCGGCCAATTGCAATTGGCGATGACCCGATATCAGGGCGCGCTTCGCTCCAGGCCTCGTTTTGGGCGCGCCCATCTGGGCCTCGGGGCCACTCTGGCTGCAAACCATGATGTGACCGGCGCCCGTGAGCATCTCACCGTCGCGGCGCAGGACCCGGATCCCGACGTCAGGCAGGAGGCGCAGGAATTGTTACGCCAACTGCCGAGATAGTTGGCGATGGCGGTCTTGCCGCCGGGCTGCTAAAACGTATAGGTCGTCGGTACGATGCCCTTGATCCGCAGGTAGACCTCGGCTTGGCCGCGATGGTGCGCAGTGTGGGTAAAGTAAGACCATAGCCACTCGAAGCCGGTCATCTTGCGCGCGCCGCCCACGACTGCATCCAGTTTCTCCGGCGTCATGGACGCGACCGCCTTGTTGCAAAAGGCGAACGAATCGGCCAGGAACTGGATAGCCGTGCCCTTTTCGATATCCTTCTTCTCGTCCTTGAGAGCATCCATCAGTGTCTGCGGGACGGCGGGACGTTCCATCCCACTGGCGTTCGAGCAGGCGTTCAGATTGGCGCCGCCGATCTGGACCATCAATTGTCCAAAGCTCAGTTCTTCGGGTACCGGCCGGAAGCCGTAGCTTTCCGCCGGCATCTGTTTGGCCACGGCGATGGTAAAGTCCGTGGTGACTTTCCAGTGCTTCACGAGTGCGTCTTTGATGCTGGTCTGGGCCAATGCGGGCATGGCCAGCAGCAGGGTTGTGAACAGGTTTTTCGTCATGATTTTTGCCTAAGGCTATAATTGTAGTCGCAAACGCCCCCTGAAAGGGGCAACTCCAGGAGAGACCGTGGGATCCAGCAACCGTACGCTTCCTCTGCGCGGCGGGCCCCCGCCAATGGCCACGCGCAGCGCCGACCGCTACTTCGAGTTGAAATCGCAGATCCACCGTAAGCTGCTTGGCGTGCTGAACCTGGAGCGGGCATCCTCCATCCCCAAGGACCGTATCCGCACCGAGATCGGCCGGGTGGTGGAACGGTTGCTCGACGAAGAGCGGGTGCCCATGACCACGGCCGAGCAGACCAAGATCGTGGAGGAGGTGCTGGATGAGACCCTCGGGCTGGGTCCGCTGGAGACCCTGCTGAAAGAGCCCACCATCAGCGACATCCTGGTCAACCGCTACAACAAGGTGTTTATCGAACGCGGCGGCAAGCTGTCGGAAACCACCGTGCGTTTCAAAGACGACGCGCACTTGCTGCACATCATCGAAAAGATCGTTTCGCAGGTAGGCCGGCGCATCGACGAGGCCCAGCCGATTGTGGACGCGCGCCTGCAAGACGGCTCGCGCGTCAACGCCATCATCCCGCCGCTGGCGCTGGACGGCCCTTGCCTGAGCATCCGACGGTTCGGCCGGCACGTGATCACGCAGGACGAGATGCTCCAGTTCAAGACGCTGACCCCGGCCATGCTGAGGTTCCTCTCGGCCTGCGTGGAGTGCAAGACCACGGTGCTGATTTCGGGCGGCACGGGCTCCGGCAAGACCACCATGCTCAACGCGCTCTCCCGCTTCATTCCAGAAGAGGAGCGCATCATCACCATCGAAGACACGGCCGAATTGCAGCTCCAACAGCGCCACGTGGTGAAGTTCGAAACCCGGCCGCCCAACCTGAATAAGGAAGGCGGCATCAATCAACGCATGCTGCTGCGCACGGCCTTGCGCATGCGGCCGGACCGCATCATCGTGGGTGAGTGCCGAGGCGCCGAGGCGCTCGATATGCTTCAGGCGATGAACACCGGCGTCGAGGGATCCATGAGCACCGTGCACGCCAACTCGCCAAAGGACGCGTTTTCGCGCCTGGAAACCATGGTGATGATGGCCGACCTGGAAATTCCCGCCCGCGTAATTTCGCAGCAGCTTGCCAGCGCCATCAAGATGGTGGTGCAGGTGGCGCGCCTGCAGGATGGCACGCGCAAAATCCTCAGCATCTCCGAAGTGCTGGGCGTGCGCGACGGCGGAGTGGAGTTGCAGGAAATCTTCACGTTCGAGCGCGTGGGCGTAACCGACGCCGGCAAGGTGCAGGGCCGCTTTCGTGCCACCGGAGTGGTCCCGAAAATTCTGGAGCGGCTGCGCATCAGCGGGATCCAGCTTCCGCCGGGTGTGTTCGAAGAAGTGGTGCCGGTGAATATGTAGCGCCGGCGATCCGGCCGCCGGCGGGCCTTGTGATCCGGCGATTCGCGAGCCGTGAGCTTTACGTCTCTTCCATGAGCGCTTCGATCTGCAACCGCAGAGGATCCTCCAGACTGCGCACCGCGCCGGTATCGATCAGTTCTATGAAAGCCGGCACGCCGGAAAGGCGGATGGCGGTCAAGAGAAGATCGTCGGGTGGGCGGAAGGAAGGTACACGGACTCCAATCGTAGCCATGGGCAGCTTTTCCAAACCGGGTAAGGCTTGGTAGGTAATCTCGTATCGCAGGTCGTTCAGCAACTGCGCCACAGCCGGGTTTCGGCCCAGCGTGACCTGAAAGACCATCGCGTTGACTACAAACTGCCGGATCGGCTGGTGCCGGTGCTCGCCTGTGGCTGTCACCTGATTTCGCAACTGCGAAAGAGAGTACTCCGACCCGAATGTGACCACCCACCGGACGGGTGAAGTCATGGAGATTTTCTTGACGGCCTTGGACCCCTGGGCCTCATAGTGATACTCGTACGGATAGACCTCAATCTTGGACCCTACCGAGGTCAGAGTCTCCTCGTCAAGGTCCGGCTTGAGGTTGAACGGACCGCCGCAGCATGGTTTGAACTTTTCCGCAAGCTCCGCCAGCACCTCATCCGCGCGGGGAGCCGGTTCGCGCCATCCGACATACTTGCCGAGCAGACGCCCCGGCGACAGGAGTGGAGACAACGCTGCCAGATGACCCTTGAGCCGCTTGTTCAGTAAACCGGAAATGCGCTCGGTGATTTCACGGTATTCCAGGAGTCCATCAAGGTCCGTGATCTTCGGCGTGTTGTCTGGTCCGCTCATGATCCTCCCTGGGGATTACGATTCCGTTGCATAGCTTAGCACGGCGGTACCCCGGGCTTGGCTCTGGCCGCCTCGGTGGGGTGCTTAACCGAATTGGGGATCGCGCAAGTCGGGATACCGCCCTTTAACGCGGAGTCGACGAGACACCGAGAAACAAAACCCGGGAGCGCAAAGGAGCCGAGACACATTGCGCCGGCTCTGACAGGCATCGTGCCGAGCAGTTCCGCGAACGGGGGACCGGAAGCGCTTGGTGGGCGCGCTGCGAAGGCGCCCCCGCCCCGGACCCTGGTAGCGGCTTCGGACCGGCTACGCCAGACGCTGGGCTGGAGTCCCAATACGCGGGCCTCCCGGCCGGCGACAAACGGGACATCAATGTCCCGTTTTTAGGGTTACATTTACTGAAAACAAAGGCTTTGTGCTGTTTGCACGGGACATTTTTGTCCCGTGCCCCGGTTTCTTTTGAGAAAGATCTATGGGAGGCGCAGGCCTCCCTAACGTCCATCATGGCACGCAGGGGTAGGGGCACGAAGGGGGCGAAAAGGTGGCGGGTGGCCGTAATCGGTTGATTTATAAGGAAGTTACAGGTCCGAAAATATTTTTCCAAAACGTGTGACTGAAAAAGACGTGGGCATTGCCTTTGGTTTTCCCGGCGGTTTGCTCCGCAACTCCGCGCGACTCCGCGCACGCGACGTATCGGGCTGCGAGGCAGATGACGATGGTCTAACGCATCGGACCATCAGTCGACCTGGCGGAGCAGATCGCGCGCGGTTGGAGTGAAGCCTATCGCTGCCTGGTAGTGCTTCGGGAGAAGACCATCCGTCCCCTGTTGTGAAACTGTGCGCGTGGCCATGATGGGTATCCTGCGCGAACTCGGAGTCGGCGCCGCAGCGGCGAAATGGAGACGGCGTCAGGCACTGACCGCACCGCTGGTGGCGGCTCGATGCGATAATTCCAGGATGCAGGCAGCACTGGTCACTGGAGCCAGCCGCGGCGTCGGCCGGGGGATAGCCACGGCCCTTCACGACCATGGTTTTCGAGTGTTCGCTACCGGCCGGGGTGTTGCCTCGGCCAGGGGCGGTTACGAAAGAATGGTCGAGAACGGAACCTACACGTGGCCCTTACCATTCTGGCAGCAGCCGGCCCATCGTTGGTCCGGCATGATGGACGCCGGCGTTCGCGCCGCGTTCATGGTCAGCGCGCACGCCGCGCGGATGATGGCGCCAAGACGCTCGGGATTGATCGTGAACATCAGCTACTGGGGCGCACGAGTTGCGCCCCCACGGTTTCGCTGTGGTATCACTGTACCCCGGACTGACTCGTACCGAAGCCGTGATGGAGGCGGCGGCGGGCTGGCTCGACACATCCAACAGCGAGAGCCCCGAGTTTATCGGTCGCGTGGTGCAGCTCTCTCCGAAGCTCCGTTGGTTTTGCAGCGGTCCGGCCAGGCGCTGGTGGCAGCGTCCGTGGCGCGGGACCTGGGTATCCAGGACATCGATGGGCCGGCAACCCGTGCCGTTGACGCTACAGACAGCCTGATGGCGCGCCTGGTGGCAGCCCCAGCCAGCCGGCCAATTACGGCTGGGCGACCAACTCTACCCTGCGGTTGTGTGCGCGCCCGGCATCGGCCGCGTTCGAGGCCACCGGCGCGTAGGGGCCGGCTCCGTGCGCCGCCAACCGGCTGGCAACGATCCCATGTTGCACGAGGGCCTTGACCACCGCGGCCGCTCTGGCGCCCGACAGCGTCAGGTTGCTATCCACCGAACCGATGTTGTCCGTGTGCCCGACAACCCAGACCTTCAGGGCCGCATTCGACTGAAGCAGCTTCACCACCTCTTTCAAAGCGGCCTCCGATTCCGGCTTGATCTCCGCCTTGCCGAAATCGAAAAAGATCCCAGGCACCTCGACGTGCCCGTTCTCCTTCAGACCGGATTGGAAGGCCGCGGCGTTGGCCACCACATCCTGCTGCATCAATTGTTTCTCGACAATATCCAGCTCGTATAACCGGCCTTCATTGAACGCCTCAACCGCGACCCATGTTTCAAGACCGTTCTTGGCGACGCAGATGGTGGTCCGGCGTACGCCGTCATCGGAAATCACCTGGCCCCCGATTCTCTTGGCCGCTGCCTGGTAGTTCCGGATAATCTGCAGGAATCCCGGGTTGGCCCCGGCGGACTCATCGAAACTGTAACTGTATTTCAGGTGATGTCCTTCGACCCGCTGGGTCCCCGATTTGACCGTGAAGTCAACCCCATCGAACGGGGTGTCGACCACCGCACCCTCGCCGGCAAGGAAATAATGCGGGATGCGCGTAAACAACGCCGGGTCCTTATAACCGTTGTAGTCACTCAATTGAGCTGAGGCGGCAACGGCGGTCAAAGCCAGTAGCACGGCCGGATTCTGCGGATTCATGGGAACCTCCTGAATGGAAGGCAAAAAGGGCTGGGGCCGCTCGAAACGTCCATCCGGGAAGCCCGCGATTAGGACGTATACATCCTGAATGAACCAGTGTAAGCCCTTGATGGCGGCACGCGCAACGATCTTGCGGCAGTTTTTTGGGTGGGATGGCGAAGCGAGAAGCCGGCGCCACATGGCGCGCCGGATCCGCGCAGGGGTCCGCCCCGCTAAGGCTTCATCACCGCTACATATCCCAGGTTCCGGTAAAGTTGGTTATGGTCGAGGCCAAAACCCACCACGAAGCGGTCGGGGATCTCAAAACAACGGTAGTCCACCGGCACCTGCACAATCCGGCGCGAGTTGCGGTCCAGGAACGTGCAAACCGAAAGCGAATTGGGCCCGCGGCCGGCCAGCGTCTGCAGCAGGTAGCGCAGCGTGAAACCGGTATCCACGATGTCCTCCACCAGGATCACATCTTCGCCCTCGATGCTGTCATCCAGGTCTTTGGCAATGCGCACCATGCCGGGAGAACCGCTCTTGTTGGAGAAACTCGATATGGCCAGGAAATCGATCTTGTGCGGAACCTCGATCTGGCGCGACAGCGCGGTCATGAAGAATACCGATCCCTTGAGCACGCCGATCAGCTTGAGCGGCTTGCCTTCGTAGCGCCGCGAGATCTCGCCGGCCACCTCGCGGATGCGCTGGTCAATCTGCTCCCCGGTAAACAGAACCCGCTCCAATCCCGGGATCGGCGCCTGACTCATACCTGCACGGGCCGCTCCGCCAACCCGTACTTGAAGATCAGGTTCTCAAAATCCTTCTGATAGAAAACCTGTATGTTGAGATGCGGGTACAGTTCCCGCAGCAGCCTGACCTTGCGATTCTTCCTGGTGGTGAGCGACTGCTTCATGGTGGTCAATTCCACGTACAGATCGAACTCCGGCAGGTAAAAGTCCGGCGTAAACGCCTCCAGCACGCCGCCGTTGGCGTCGTATTGAATGGGGAAGCTGCGCGGTTCGTATTCCCACGGGATTCGGTAGAAATCCAGCAGGTTGGCGAACATCTCCTCGCTGGGGTGCGCGAACATTTTGTGACGCAAGCTGACGTTGCCGGGAGGAACGATGCCGTACCGGGCAAGCTTGAGCCGCATTTGAAACTGCAGTTGTGCTTCGGCGGCGTGGGAAAGGTGGCCGCGCTCCTTCAATCCACCGGAGATCACCGCGGTCTCGATCAGTTGCGCCATCTGCTCGCTGGTGAGCGATTCGGAGTTGAGCACCAGGTCGAACAGGTCAGCGGTAGCTCTGGTTTTTCCGAATTTGGCCTTCCGGTCGGCGCGATCGGCAGCTTCCAAGTCCAGCAGGAGGGCACGCGCGGCAGGCCGATCGAGGCGGCGATCGAGCATCAGGTTGCCGATGCGCACATTTTCCGGCGCCACGACGTGCGCGCGCAGCATGCCGGGAAAATGGCGCGCCTGCACTTCGCCGCCGACGGCGCAGTAGACGATGTGGTGTTCCGTGGCCAACCGCGCCAGGACCGAAGTCACCAGGCTGGGGTAGGCCCGGTCGGGAATCGTGGCGCTCGCTCCGAACTCGGCTTCGGTGAGGCCGGCAATGCGCGATTGCGTGAGCAACTCAAAGCTCAACCGTTGCGCGCTGAAGCGCGCGACCTCTTCGAAACGGCATCCCGGATGACCCGAAACCGCGATTAGCGCCATGTCACATGCTCATCGCGCCTGTGGCGGCGACTTAACCCACCCCCAGGTTGCCACACTGGCCCACGCTCGCGAACTGATCCACGATCCACATGCTCATGATAACGCGGGCCACCAACCAGCCCGCAGCAAAGCGCTGATGTGATGTGGCTTTTTTAGGATTTTGGCCGGCGCCTCAGTTCAGCGATGAGCGACGCCAGGGAAGGATGCGATATGGGGGAGCAACTTCGTCTTGTGGTCCAGAATCACCAACCCACATTCGCTGGCGGACGAAACCCCTTCAAGTGGTTGAAAGAGCTTCAGACAGCCCTAACTTCCGGCATCATCTCAGCCCGGAGAGTGACATTCCCTTGGACGACATTTGGAGGGGGCGTGACACGCTTCAGGGTGGTGTGCCAGTTATGTGGACTGCGTCGTACCAAGCAGGGTTGCGAGGACAGAGGTGCGAACCGAGGCTAGCGGCATCGCCCCGCCTCCGCAAGCGGTCCCACACAGGCAGGAATGCCTGTGCCAGCCGGCTTTGCGAAAACGCGGTAGGATGAGTGGCAATGGCAGCCAACAAAACCAAACCCAGCGCCGCAAGCGTCAAGGCGTTCATCGATGCACTCCCGGACCAGACTAAGCGTGCGGAAGCCAAGGCGCTGGTCAAGATGATGCAAGGCGCGACCGGTGAGAAGCCGAAAATGTGGGGGCCGTCGATCATCGGTTTTGGCGCCTACCACTACATCTATGAGAGCGGGCGCGAGGGCGACATGCCGGTTGTCGGGTTTTCGCCTCGCAAGGCCGCCACCGTTCTGTATAACGTGAAAGGGCTCAACGACGATGAGGCGCTGCTCGGCAAACTCGGCAAGTACTCGACTGGTAAGGGGTGCCTCTACATTAAGAAGCTCGCCGACGTGGACCAAACGGTTTTGGAGGCGATGGTCGTGAATGCTGTCGCCGCCGTGCGAGCGCGACACCCGAAATAGGATCTCGTCTTAAAGCGTCACCGAACGAATGTTACCCGGGACTCAATGTGGGGAAAACGGCCCCACGGCGAGGGTCACGCCGGGCTGACTGAGGGCAGTGCCGACTGTGAGCACAAGGGGCGCCGCGCCCAGCGTCAGGTGGTCGGGCACCGTCACGTTGACTTGCATGATCCCCGCGACCTGGTTCGGCGCTTCGGCCGCGAACAGTACGGTCGCGGGCAGGCCGCCGATCGTTACGCTGACCGGGGCGAGTGGCTTCAGCAACGCTCCTACAGTCACGCTGCCGTCCACGCCGGCTGGCAGCGTCACGCCCTCACCCGTGGCGAAGAATGTCACCGTGCTGCCGGCCAGGGCGGGGGCGCTGGCATTGTTCAACGAGCCATCCTGGTTGATTGCCGCCGCGGCGCCGCGACCGCTTCCATCCGCGGTGAAAATCCCCGGCGTGGTGGCGGCCAAGGGAATCGTCACCGGCGCGGAAGACGCGCCCTGATACTGGACCACTACCTGGACGCTGTTTCCCAACACGCCGTACGGCACGATGGCGCTCGTCTGCGTGGCCGATGCATAGATCACCGGGGCCGCCACGCCGTTGAACAACACCGTGGTTCCGGCCAGTTGTGTCGCCACCTGGCCGCCACTCACCTGGAATTGCACGGTTTGCGCGGGTCCCAGTCCCGATCCGTAGATCACCACGATCTCTCCCGGCGCCACGGGGCCGGTCAGATTGGTTGCCGAGTTGGCCACCGAACTGATGATTCGCGCGGACGAAATCTGGCGCAGCAAGCGGATCGCATTGTTGCCGGAATCGGCCACGTAGAGGCTGCCCCGCCCATCCACCCAAAGGCCCCATGGGGCGTTCAACTGCGCCGTACCCGCCGAACCGCCATCGCCGGCATAACAGCAGGCGCCGTTCCCGGCGATGGTCGTGATGGCGCCATCGGGAGTCACTTTGCGAATCCGGTTGTGGCCGGTATCGGCGATGTACAGATTGCCGGCCGTGTCGACCGCCACGCCGCGCGGGCCACTCAAGGAAGCGGCGGCAGCAGGTCCGCCGTCGCCGCCGAACGTAGTGTCGCCGTTGCCGGCGACGGTAGTGATCACGCCCAGCGGATCGATCTTCCGCACCCGGTTGCCGCCCGTGTCCGCCACAAACACGTTGCCGGCGTTGTCCACCGCCACGGCCGAGGGGTGATCCAGGCGAGCGCTGGTGGCCTGGCCGCTATCGCCCGAAGAGCCAGCCGAGCCGGTGCCGGCGAGGGTGGTGATCGTGCCGTTGGTCACTTTGCGCACCGCGTTGTCCAGGGTATCGGCGATGTAAACATTGCCCGCCGAATCGATGGCCAAGCCTTGGGGATGGTTAATGGAACCGCGGTAGGCCGGCCCGCCATCGCCGAAGTAACTGGCGTTCCCGTTGCCCGCGAAGGTGAAGATGTTGCCGCCGGGCGCCAGTTCGCGGACACGCGAATTCAGGGTATCCACAATGTACACGTTGCCCGCCGCGTCCACTCCCACGCCTTCGGGCGAGTTGAGTTGTGCACCGGCGGGCAGCCCGAAATCCACCGCAAAACCCGGTACGCCGGTACCGGCTGAGGTGGTGATGGTTCCGGAGGGAGACAACTTGCGGATGCGGTGGTTCAGGGAGTCGGCGATGTAGAGATTGGACTGAAGATCGACGGCCACGGCGGTGGGCATGTTCAACTGCGCGGCCGCGGCCGGCCCGCCATCCCCACCGAAGTCCGGCACGCCGTTGCCGGCAAGCGTGGTCAGGATTCCATCGGGGGAGACCCTCCAGATTCTGGCAGCGCTCTTGCCAAAGCCCGAACCGGAGCCGATCGAGCCTTCGGCAAAATATAGCGCGCCCGTGGTGTCGACGGCCACGCCAGTGGGTCCGTTGAAGCGCAGGTTGACCGCTGCCTGTCCATCCACCGGCGGCGCGCCGGTGGAACTTCCGGCCACGGTGCTGATGATTCCGTTGGCGACCATTCGAATCCGGCTGCCGCCGAAATCGGCAATATACAGATTGCCGGAGCGGTCCACTGCTACGTCGGTAGGCAGCCCGAGCCCGGCCGCAGTCGCCGCGCCGTTATCGCCGGCGTAAATTTCGCCGCCGCTTCCAGCGATGGTAACGATGTTGCCATCGGGAGTGACTTTCCGGATGCGGTTGTTGAACGTGTCGGCGATGTAGAGGTTGCCCGCGGTATCTGTGGCGACGCCTTCGGGATGATTGAGCCAGGCGTTGAGCGCGGCACCGCCATCGCCCCGGAAGCCCTGTGCCGTGCTGCCGGCGGCGATCGTGACAGACCCGTCGGGGGACACCTTGCGGATGCAGTTGTTGTTGGTGTCGGCAATGTACAGATTGCCGGCGGGATCCAGGGCGAGTCCGTAGGGGCTGTTGAGTTGGGCGCCGTTGCCGGCCACCGTGGTGATGGTGCCGGCGACGATCTTGCGGACGACGGAAGCGTCGCGGTCGGCCACGTATACGTTGCCCGCCGCATCCACCGCGATTCCCATGGGGAGGCTCAATTGAGCGTAGGCGGCCGGCCCGCCGTCACCCGAGTAGCCGGGTTGTCCGTTCCCCGCGATGCGCGTCAGGGTGCCGCCCGCATCCACCTTGAACACGGAATGCAGGGCGGCGAAATAGACATTGCCGGAAGGATCCACGGCTACGCGCGCGGGGTCTCCGACCGAAGCTTGCACGGCGGCGATCGGCGTGGGAGGCGGCACGCCGCCGGCGATGGTGGAGATGACGTACTGCTGACCCCATGCCGCGCTGCCAATGAGAAGACAACCGAGAGAGAAAGGAGCCCGAAACATTGCCATCCTGGCAAAACGACGCCCTTCCATGTTGGCACAAAATCAGGCAGCAGCGCTCAGGGTGGAAAGGTACTTTAGTTAACACTCGACCATACGCAGACGCAGATCGCGAAGATCCTTCAGAAAAACGTCGGGCCGCAGGGCTTCCAACTCTTCCAGTGGAGTGATTCCGGTCTGCACCGAAATGGCACGGATACCGTTCTCCCGCGCCGCCAGAATATCGGCGGGAGCATCGCCGATCAGGGAGATGGGAGTATCGCGCGCGATCCAGCCGCGGCGGCGCGCCACGCGGATTGCCAGCCGCGCCAGACCGCCACGCGTGCGCGCCATTTCGCCGAAGGCGCCGAATCGGAAGTAATCTCGCAGCCCGGCCCGCTCCAGCTTGCGCCACCCGATGCGCGTCAGGTTGCCGGTAACCAACCCCAGCAGAATGCCGCGGCGCGCGAGCTTGTCGAGCACCGGCCGGACTCCGGGGCAATGCTTCCCTGCCAACACGGGGCAGACGCGCCGATAGTGAAGCTCGGCGGCGCGTAGAACCTCGGGCATGGCCTCGCGGATGGCAGCCCGCTTCATGCCGGCGGTACGCATCATGATCGCCAGGATGTCCGGGTCCAGCATGCCCTGCACCGGGATGCCGTCCGTGGTGCTTTCCAGGCCTGTCACCCGCCGGACCGCATGGACCAAAGCTTCACGATGGTGCGGCCCTGCGCGGCGCACCAGCGTGCCGTCGATGTCGAAGAGGGTGAGAGCGCGATAGGTCAACTGAAATCATAGCAGGGCGGTCTGGGGGAGCGTAGACGTTGTCGGGATGGGTGGGAAACTTTGGCGCCGGGGGCCAGGGACAGGGTGCGGTCCGGTTGCGCAGGTGGTGCCCGCGCGGGCCGTTACAATGGTCAGGTGACGCTTTCGAAATTCCGCGTGGGCCTGATTCAGATGGCCTGCTCGCTTGACCCAAACGAAAACCTGGCCAAGGCCGAATGGCGCATCCGCGAGGCCGCGGGCAGGGGGGCGCAGATTATCTGCGTGCAGGAGCTGTTCCGTTCGCAATACTTCTGCCGCGAGGAGAGACAGGAGTTTTTCGACCTGGCGGAGCCAATCCCCGGCCCTACCTCGCAGAGTTTCACGAAGCTGGCGGCCGAACTCGGAGTGGTCCTCATCGGGCCGGTCTTCGAGCGGCGTATGGCGGGTGTCTATCACAATACCGCCATGGTGATCGATGCCGATGGTTCGTTGCTGGGGCTGTATCGCAAGATGCACATCCCGCACGATCCGCTGTTCTACGAGAAGTATTACTTCACCCCCGGCGACCTGGGCTTCCGGTGCTTCGATACCCGGTACGCGCGCATTGGTCCCCTGATCTGCTGGGACCAGTGGTATCCCGAAGCCGCGCGGCTGGCGGCACTGAACGGCGCGCAGGTGCTGTTCTACCCGACCGCCATCGGCTGGCAACCTCCGGAAAAGGAGCAGTACGGCGCGGCGCAGCACGATGCGTGGCGAACCATTCAGCGCTCGCACGCGATTGCCAACGGCGTCTACGTGGCGGCGGTGAATCGCGTGGGCTACGAAGGGCCGCCCGTGAAAGGGATCGAGTTTTGGGGCGCGTCGTTTGTGGCCGACCCGTACGGCAAGGTGGTGGCCGAAGCCTCGCACGAAGGGGAAGAGACGCTGCTTGTGGAATGCGACCCGCGGCTGATCGAGGAGGTGCGGCGCAATTGGCCCTTCTTCCGCGACCGCAGGATCGACGCCTACGGGCCAATGGCCAGCCGGGTGGTCGATTGAAGACGCAGACTCCGCATAGCCTTGGCTTCCGCATGCCGGCGGAGTGGGAGCCGCACGAGGCCACGTGGATCGCCTGGCCGCACAACCGCGACGACTGGCCCGGCCGCTTCGCTCCCATTCCCTGGGTCTACGGCGAGATTGTGCGCAAGCTGAGCCAGGTGGAGCGCGTCCGCATCCTCATCAAGGATTCGGCGGTGGAGCAGCAGGCGCGCCGCGTGCTCGGCAAGGTAGGCGCGCGCATGGACGCGGTCGACTTCGTGCCGTGCCGCACCAACCGCGCCTGGACGCGCGACTACTGCCCGTTGTGGATCAAGAACCGCGGCGGCGAGTTGGCGCTGAGCTGGTGGCGCTTCAACGCTTGGGCGAAATACCACGACTTCGAACTGGATGCGCGGGTTCCGGACGAAGTGGCGCTGCGCATGAAGCTGCCGGTGTGGCAATCGGACATGGTGCTCGAAGGCGGCAGCATCGACGTCAACGGTCAGGGCCTGCTGCTGACCACCGAGGAATGCCTGCTGAGCAAGGTGCAGGCGCGCAACCCGGGACTGAGCCGCGCCGAGATCGAGCGCAATCTGCGCGACTACCTGGGCGCGACGCGCGTGATCTGGCTGCGTACCGGCATCGCCGGCGACGACACCCACGGCCACGTGGACGATGTGGCGCGGTTCGTCGCGCCCGCTACCGTGGTGGTGGCCAGCGAACAGGATCGATCCGACGCAAACTACGGTCCCCTGCGGGAGAATGCGGCGCTGTTGCGCGCGGCAGGGTTGCAGGTGGTGAAGTTGCCGATGCCGCGCCCGGTGATCTTCGACGGCCGCCGGCTACCGGCCAGCTACGCCAATTTTTACATCGCCAACGGCCTGGTGCTGGCGCCGACGTTTAACGACCCCCACGACCGCGTGGCGCTGGCGACGCTGGCGCGCGTTTTCCCAGACCGGGAAGTGACCGGCATCAACTGCACGGAGCTAGTCTGGGGCCTGGGGGCGCTACACTGCATGACGCAGCAGGAATCCTCAACGCCTCGCGCGGCTTGCGCGTCTAATCACTGATGCCACGTTCATCGCCAAAGTGTCGCCTCGCGCTCTGTCTGCTCGGCGCCACGTGCATCGCGCGGGCGCAGCAGGACCAGCCGGACCCAATCCCCGCCTGGATGGCCGCCAACGCCATCCGCCTCACCACTGCGGAGGCGGGCCACGGGTTCGCGGACATGCAACCTCTGAAGAAGGTAGTGGGCAGCGCGCGCATCGTAGCGCTGGGCGAAGCCACGCACGGGACGCGCGAGTTCTTCCAGCTCAAGCACCGCATGATGGAATTCCTGGCTGCCGAGATGGGCTTCACGGTGTTCTCCATCGAAGCCAACATGCCGGAGGCCTATAGGCTGAACGACTACGTGCTCAATGGGGCCGGCGACCCGGCCGCCCTGATCAAGGGGATGTACTTCTGGACGTGGGACACGCAGGAAGTCCTGGAGATGGTGAAGTGGATGCGCGAGTTCAACCGGTCGGGCAAGGGGCGCGTGGAGTTTACCGGCTTCGACATGCAGACGCCCACCGTGGCCGTGAGAATAGCCGATGAATTTGTGGCCAAACACGACCCCGGCTACGCGGAGACTCTGCGCAAGGCCTCGGACACGGCTCTCCGTGTGCAAGCGACCGCGCAAGCCGCCGAATTCGGCGGCTCGACCGGGACATTTCCGGTGAAGGAGGCGGCGGGCAAGCGCGTGCGCTTCAGCGGATTTATCAGAACCCAGGATGTCACCGGGTACGCGGGCCTCTGGTGGCGCGTGGATGGCGCTTCCGGCGTGCTAACGTTTGAGAACCTGAAAGACCGGGCGCCCAAAGGAACTACGGATTGGAAGGAGTACGCACTGGAGATCCCGGTAGCGGCCGAGGCCAAGAACATCAATTTTGGGATGCTGCTTTCCGGCGCGGGCACGGCCTGGTTCGACGGCCTCAGCGTGGAACTGGATGGGCAACCGTATCGGAACGCGAGCTTATTCGATTTCGATTTTGAATCCGATGCGCCGCGCGGATTTCCAACGTTCGGCGCGGGATACCGGGCTCAACTGGACCGAGAAGTGTTCCACAGCGGCAAGCAGAGTCTGCAGGTGAAGCGGGTAGCGGCTCCTTCCCGTGCAGCGGCTACTAACCAGGTGGATCCCAAGACGGCGTCGGCCGAATGGATGGACATCGTGGAGCATATGAAGGCATCGCGCGAGGCCTACCTTCAGAATGGGGCCACGGCCAAAGATATCGATTGGGCCACCCAAACCGCCAGGGTGGTGCTGCAATGCATGCAGATGCGGGCCAGCCAGGTGACGCGCGACCAGAGCATGGCGGAAAACGTGAAGTGGATTCTGGACCACTCGCCCTCCGCCAAAATCGTGCTGTGGGCGCACAACGGGCATGTATCGGCCGGCGGCGGCGGTTTTGACTCCATGGGCGCGGCACTGCGTAAGATGTACCCGGGGCAGATGGTTGTTTTTGGTTTTGCCTTCAACCAGGGATCGTTCCAAGCCATCAGCCAGGGAAAAGGGTTGCTTAAGGACTTCACCGTTCCTCCGGCTCCTGAGGGCAGCCTGGATGCGGCACTCGCGGCCACGGGGATCCCGGTGTTCGCACTCGATTTGAGGCCGGTGGCCCAGGCCGTCACAGCGCCCGCGGCGGTGGCGGCCTGGTTTGGCGCGGCGCACAAGACGCGCAGCATCGGCGCGCTCTACCCCGAGGATTCGCCGTTCGCGTTCATGGAAGATCTGGTAGCCCCGCAGAGCTTCGATGCGCTGCTGTTCGTCGCCAGCACCACGGCGGCGCGCAAGAACTCGCCGCTTTTGGGAATCAACTCCGCGCCGCACCCATCCGAATTCCGCGACGCGCAATACGGGGTGGCATTCCGACTGCCTGAAGGATGGCGCATCGCCGATGCATCCCGCTGGGGCGATCGGGAAACCACGGTGACGCTGAGTCTGCCGCGGAATGAAGCCACCGCCTCCGTCTACTTTCAGATTCGCGACACAGCGCTGGACGCGACTGTCGAGGAGATGCAGAAGAAGCTACCCGCCGATATGGAAGCCAAGGCGCGGTCGCGAGTGGAAGGGGGCACGAAAAACTACCGGATTCGCCCTGACAGTTGCCAGGCGCGCACCGTTAGCGGGAAGGCCTCGTTGACGTGCATCGCCGACTTCGACGATTCGGGCACGGACGCCGCGGAGTATCTGACCTATGTGGTGAGCGGCAAGGCCACGCTGCTGGTTTTCGCGCGAATCCGGGCGACGGAACTGGAGCCTTTCCGAGAGAGCCTGGACAAGCTCGTGGAGTCGATAAAGATTCCGTAGCTAACCCTGCAGCAAGACTTTCAACGTCCCCCTGCTCGCCGCACGCTCGAAGGCTTTTGGCGCGTCTTCCAAGGGAAAGCGCTGCGCGATCATTTCGTCCAGCCGCATCCGCCCCAGCAGCGGCAGCGCCGCTTCCATGCGGCCGCACCGCGAGCCCACCAAGGTGATCTCGTTGACGATGATCGGCGCGGTGTCGATCCCTACCGTGCCGTGAACGGTGGATTTCAGAATCACTGTCCCACGGGGCCGTACCATAGTGGCGGCGGCACGGAGACCTTCGGCGCTGCCGGTCGCATCCACCACCCAGTCGTATTCGGCTGTGGGTAGACGGTCACCGGCCATTTGGGTTGCGACACCCACGGCTGCCGCGATCCGCAGTTTCTCCGGGTGGCGGCCGAACTGGTGGACCTGGCAGCCGTGCACCTGTAGCACTTGGGCGATCAGCAGACCGAGTTTGCCATCGCCCAGGACCGCGACACGGTCCGCGTGCGGGATGGAAACCTGATCGAGGATCTCGCAGGCCGCGGCCAGCGGTTCGACAAACACCGCATGCTGCAGCGGCGTGCCCTCGGGCAACACGTGCAGATTGTGCTCCGGCAGCGTGAAGAACTCGGCAAATGCGCCGGGGTGCCGCACGATGCCGAGGACCGTCCGGTGGGGGCAGTGCCGGCCCAGTCCTTTGCGGCACCAGTCGCAAACGGTGCAGGCGAGGTTGATTTCGCCCGCCACGCGCTTGCCGGCCAGGGCGCGGTTGTCCGCTTCCACCACCTCCGCCACGAATTCGTGGCCGGGCGTTCCCGAGAAGCCGTAGTAGCCGCGCTGGAGTTCCAGGTCGGTGTTGCAGATGCCGCCCAACAGCAGCCGCAGCAGGGCGAAGCCTTCGGGACGATGCGGCATGGGCACTCGCCGCACGGAAACCCCGCCGCCTTCGAGGTGAACTGCCAGCATCCCTACTATGATAGGTCTTGCGGAAACAGACCCCCGCAATCGCGGTTGTGTTGATTTCACTCCAGGTGCTACCTTACGCGTGATGGCGAACCTTGATTCCTGGCGCGGCAAATGGGCGCTGGTGAGCGGCGCGAGTTCCGGTATCGGATGGGCATTCGCGCGGGAACTTGCGGCGGCAGGCGCGCATCTCGTGCTCACGGCGCGACGAAAGCAGCGGCTTCAGAAACTCCGCGGAGAACTGCGTTCGGCCCATGGCGTCGAAATTGAAGTGCTTGCCGCCGACCTGGGCGAGCCAAACGCGCCGCAAGAGATTTTTGCTTTCACCGAAGAACGGGGGATCAGCGTGGACCTGCTGATCAACAATGCGGGCGTCGGCTCCTACGGCGAGTTCGGCAGCAGCGATGTGGCGCTCGAACTCGGAATCGTTGAGGTGAACTGCCGGGCTGTGGTTCATCTCACGCGCCTCTATCTTCCTGGCATGGTGGAGCGCCGCTCGGGCGGCATCCTGATCGTCTCATCCACCGCGGCATACCAGGCCGTGCCCTACATGGCTACCTACGCTGCCAGTAAGGCGTTTGACTTGCTGTTCGCCGAGGCGCTGGCCCGCGAAGTGGAGCGTTACGGGGTGCGGGTCTGTGCCCTCTGCCCCGGCCCCACAGCGTCGGAGTTCCAGAAGGTCGCGGGCGTGCCGGACGAGATCGTGGTAAACCTGGAACCGGCGGAGGGTGTGGCACGGGTCGGGTTGCGGGCGTTGGCGGCGGGAGAGCACTCCGTCATTTCGGGGTTCCTGAATCGGGTTGGCGTGGAAGTCCAACGGATCGCTCCGCGGCGATTGGTCACGTCCGCCGCCGAGCGCCTGTTTCGTCCCCCGCGCCGCGAGTGAGGCTTCTTCGCCCGTGGCTCGCCCTGCTACTCGAGGCGTAGCGCGTCGATGGGGCGGATCGCGCAGGCGCGGCGCGCGGGCACGACGACCGCGGCGACCGCGGTCAGGAGCAGCACGGCGGGAACGGCGGCGAAGGTCAGGAGGTCGGTCGGGCTCACGCCGTAGAGAAGGCTGGTTGTGAAGCGGCTGACAGCGGCGGCGATGGCCAGCCCGAGGACGAGGCCGACGGCGACGATGGCAAGCCCCTCCGTGAGAACGACGCGAAGGATCGTGCCCGGCCTCGCGCCGAGCGCCGCGCGGATGCCGATCTCGCGGGTCCGGCTGCGGACCGAATAGCTAACGACGCCGAAGAGGCCGATCGCCGCAAGCACCAGGCCGATCAAGCCGAAGATGCCGAACAGGACGGCGCAGAGGCGGGGCACGAGGAACGCGCGGGAGACGTGGCGGCCGAGGCTGTCCACATTGAACACGGCGAGGGTCGGATCGAGCTTGAGGATCTCGTCGCGCACGGGCCGGACCATGGCGGCGGGATCGCCGCCCGTCTTGACGAGGATAGTCATGCCGAGGAGGCTGAGCACCTGTTCGGCGGCATCGCGCGGCAGGTAGGTGTAGACGCAGGCACGTACTTCCTCGCCGAGCGTGACGGACTTGGAATCGCCAGTGACGCCGATGATCTCGTAGGTCTTGCCATCGCCCTCGCGGATGCGGCGGCCGAGCGGGTCGTGGTCGCCGAAGAGCCGGCGGGCCATGGCGCGGTTGACGAGCGCGACTGAGGCGTCGAGATCGGTTTGGGGCCGGAACGCGCGTCCGCGCAGCAAGGGCATGCCAATGGTCTGGAAGAAGGAAGCCGTGGTGGCGAAGACGTTCGCCTCGGTCGAGTCGGTCTTGTCGCCCGCATCGGCGTCGCGGAAATTCTCGCCGTTCTGAGCCATGCTGAGAGGCAGGATATTGACCGCGGCGGCCGACCGGACGCCGGGCAGGGCGGTAAGGCGCAGCTCCACCTGTCCGAGAAACTGGCGCAGGCGCTCGTTCGAATAGCCGGCGGTCTTGGGATCGACGGCCAACATCAGGACGCCTTCCGGGCGGATGCCGAGGTCCATGGATGCGGCGGTCACCAGGCTGCGCACGAACAGCCCGGCGGCGATCAGCAGGACGGCGGAGAGCGACACCTGAACGCCCACCAGCAGGTTACGGAGGCCGAAGCGGTGGAAGATGCCGGGCATCGCGGCACCTTTCAGCGCGCTCACGAGGTCCGTGCGGGACGCCATGACGGCCGGTGCGATCCCGAACAGCACACCGGCGGCGACCGTGACGGCGGCGGTAAAGGCGAGAACGCGGAGATCGGGCGTGAAATCGAGCGCGAAGGGGATCGGAAGCGGGAGTTGGAAACGGGAGAGGGCGCGCGCCGCGACGTAGGCCAGGGCGAACCCGCCGACGGCGCCGAGGGCCGAGAGGATCACGCTCTCGGTGAGGAGTTGCGAGACCAGGCGGGCGCGGCCCGCGCCGACGGCGAGGCGGATGCCGATTTCGCGCTGCCGGTCCACGGCGCGGGCCAGCATCAGGTTGGCGACATTGGCGCACGCGATAAGCAGCACCAATCCGACGACCACCATGAGGATCGCCATCAGCCCGGCCACGCCCTGGCGTTCGCCAGGAATACGGCCGGCCTTGTCCAGCGTAAGAGCGTCGCGGCGATCGTCCTTGCGATAGGTCTGGTTGATGCGGGTGTGTACGACATTGAGAGCGGCCAGGGCCTGCGAGCGCGTAACGCCAGGCTTAAGTCTTCCCGAGATGCCGATCCAGTAGGCGTTGCGCTTCTCGGCGTCCTTGGCGAGGTCGGGGACGAAATCGCGGCGCATCGCGAGCGGCGCCCAAAACTCGGAGATGATGCCGCGGTCGGAGCCGCGGAAGCCCGGCGCCGTGATCCCGATGATGGTATAGCGCCGGCCGTTGAAGACAGCCGTCTGGCCCAGGGCAGCGGGATCAGCGCCGAAGCGCCGGCGCCACAGCGAGTCGGCGAGCACGACGACAGGGTCGCGTCCCTCGACTTGATCGTGCTCGGGGCCGATGCCGCGTCCAGCGGCGAGCGGCGGGCCTACGACAGCGAAATAATTCCCGGTGACCAGGGCGCCCCAGACGCGCTCGGGTGTGCCGGCGCCGGTTACGAGGCTGGCAGGAGCGAGCGGGAAGTGGCCCGCGAGTCCGTCGAACATCGTGGCACACTGGTCGCGGAAGTCGCGGTAATCGGGGTAGGGGAACGTCCGGCCGGAGGAAATGGAATAGAGGCGGCCAGGGTCGCGGACGGGGAGGGAGCCCAGCAGGGTAGCGTTCACCATGCTGAAGACCGTCGTATTGGCGGCGATCCCGAGCGCGATCGAGATACCTACGACCGCGGCGAAGCCGGGCGCTTTGCGAACAGCGCGAAGCGCGAGCACGACATCCTGCATCAAGCTCAATAAAGCATAAAGCGGTCCGAAATACCAGCGCCTGGTTCTCTTCGATGCCGTACGCCTGCGATGCTGCCGGAGCAGACATGGCCCGAAAGGGCTACCGACCCCTGCTTCCGCGGCGGCATCCAAAGACTGAGACCTTCGGATATCATTAAGCTTAGCCCCCCAACGTGCCTCAATCATGTGGATTGTTAAATTAGCCCTCAGACGGCCCTATACGTTTGTGGTGGTGTCGATGCTGATCGCCATTCTTGGTGTGAGCGCCATCGTCACGATGCCGGTGGACATCTTCCCGTATATCGACATTCCGGTGGTCAGCATCGTGTGGCAGTATTCGGGCATGATGCCGGAGGAGATGGAAAAGCGCATCCTCACCTTCTTCGAGCGTTCGATGACCACGACGGTCAACGATATCGAGCACATCGAATCGCAGGCGTACAGCGGGGTTTCGGTCACCCGTGTTTACTTCCAGCCAAACGCCAAGATCGAAGTGGCGCTTTCGCAAATCACGGCCATTTCGCAGACCCTGCTGCGGCCGCTGCCCCCAGGGATCACGCCACCCAGCATTATCAAGTACGATGCCTCCAGCGTTCCCATCATTCAGTTAGGCCTGGAAAGCCAGACCATGAGCGAGCAAGAACTGTTCGACATGGGCCAGAATTTCATCCGCACCCAACTGGCCACCCTGCAGGGCGCCGCGGTTCCACTGCCTTACGGCGGGAAGTTCCGCTCGGTGATGATCGACCTCAATCCAGACCAGATGTTTGCCCGTGGCCTCTCGGCAACGGATGTCTCCACCGCGGTGGCGAACCAGAATCTGATCTTCCCGGCTGGAACGGCGAAGATCGGCGAGAAGGATTACCTGGTCAGGCTCAACAGTTCGCCGCGCGTGATGGACGATTTGAACAACCTGCCGGTGCGCGTGGTCAACGGAGCCACGGTTTACTTGCGCGATGTGGCGCAGGTGCGCGACGGCTACTCGGTGCAGACCAGCATCGTGCGCACCAACGGCACCCGCGGCGCGCTGCTCACCGTCATGCGCAGCGGCAAGGCCTCCACCCTGGCGGTGGTGAATGCGGTTAAGGAAGCCATGCCGAAGATTATGGCGGGCTTGCCCTCGGCTCTGAAAGTGCGCCAGTTGTTCGACCAGTCGCTGTTCGTGCGCGCCGCCATCAACGGCGTGGTGCGGGAAGCCGTGATCGCGGCCTTCCTGACCGGCATGATGATCCTGCTGTTCCTGGGAAGCTGGCGCAGTACCGTGATCGTCTGCATCTCGATTCCGCTTTCGATCCTGGTGTCGCTCACCATCCTGAACCTGCTCGGCCAGACCACCAACGTGATGACGCTGGGCGGCCTGGCGCTGGCGGTCGGAATCCTGGTGGATGACGCCACGGTGGAACTGGAAAACACCCACCGCAATATGGCGATGCGCAAGCCGCTGGTGCGGGCCGTGCTCGATGGCGCCCAACAGATTGCCGCGCCGGCCTTCGTTTCCACGCTATCCATATGCATTGTGTTCGTGCCGGTGCTGCTGCTCACCGGCGCGGCCAAGTACCTGTTCACGCCGCTCGCCATGGCCGTGGTTTTCGCCATGATGGCTTCGTATTTTCTATCGCGCACGCTGATTCCCACCATGGTGCACTTCATGCTTAAGCCGGAGGTGAAGCTGTATGCTCGCGGGGAGCATGCCGAAGGGGGCACCGGCATGATCTGGCGCGTACACCACCTGTTCAACCGGCGGTTCGAAATGATGCGGGCCTCGTACACCGGCCTGCTGCACTGGTGCCTGGATCACCGCGCTCCTGTCCTGATCGGGTTTTTCCTGTTCGTGGGCGGCTCATTGTGCCTGGCGCCGCTGATCGGCCGCGACTTCTTCCCGACGGTAGATTCCGGCTCCATGCGTTTGCACGCGCGCGCGCCTGCCGGGACACGCCTCGAGAAGACGGAGATGATCTTCGCGGACATCGAGAACGAAATCCGCCAGGTTGTGCCCCCGCGGGAGATCGATACCATCATCGACAACATCGGCATTCCGAATGGAGGCTTCAACCTGGCATTTGGCGACAGCCCCACGCTGGGGACCAGCGACGGCGACATTCTGATTTCGCTGAAGGAGGGGGACCACGGGCCCACACCCGAGTACGTCGTGCGCCTGCGCCAGCGCCTGCATGAAAAGTTTCCGGACGTGGTGTTCTTCTTTGAAGCGGCGAACATCACCAACCAGATTCTGAACTTCGGTTTGCCGGCCCCGATCGACGTTCAGGTAGTGGGACGCAACGCGGTGGCGAACTATCAAATCGCGCAACAGATCGCCGCCCAGGTGGAACACATTCCGGGCGCTGCCGACACTCACATCCATCAGATCGTGGACTATCCGGAGATCGATATCAACGTGGACCGCAGCAAGGCCACCCAGGTAGGCCTGACGCAGCGCGATGTGGCCACCAGCCTGATGATTTCTCTGAGTTCCAGCGGCCAAATCGCGCCCACACAGTTTCTGGATTGGAAGACCGGGGTCAGCTATAACATCGCATTGCAGACCCCGCAATACCGCAATGACTCGCTGGATGCGCTGCTGCGGACTCCGGTCAGCTCGCCATTCAATAACGTGAACAGCGTTACGGCAACCTCATTGGCCGGCTCCTCCACTGTTACGGGAGTGGGCGCCGGTCCGAACCAGGCGTCGTCCGCGTACGGCAATCCCGGGTCGAGCGCCGCTGGGCCGCAACTGCTCTCCAACATGGTGACGGTGGATCGCGGCATGGCGCCCGCGATCGTGAATCACTACAACGTCCAGCCGGTCTTCGATGTCTACGCCAATGTGGATCGCCGCGACTTGGGCAGTGTGGGCGCCGCCGTGGAGAAGATCGTAGAGGGGATCACACCCAAGCTTCCGCGGGGCACCAGCATCGAGATGCGCGGGCAGGTGAAGACGATGGAGAACTCGTTTGCCCGTTTGGGCCTGGGAATGGCCTTCGCCGTGGTTCTGGTATATCTGCTGATGGCGGTGAACTTTCAGTCGTGGCTCGACCCCTTCATCATCCTGATGGCGTTACCCGGCGCCTTGGCCGGTATTGTCTGGATGCTTTTTGTCACCCAGACCACATTCAGCGTGCCATCCCTCATGGGTTCGATCATGTGTATCGGCGTGGCCACCGCGAACAGCATCCTGCTGGTGGTCTTCGCCAACGACCAGCGCGTCGAGGGGCTGGACTCGCGGTCGGCCGCGCTGGCCTCGGGCCACACCCGCATCCGGCCCGTCATCATGACGGCCAGCGCCATGATCATCGGCATGCTGCCGATGGCGTTGGGCCTGGGCGAAGGCGGCGAGCAGAACGCGCCCCTGGGGCGCGCCGTCATTGGAGGCCTGCTGCTGGCTACCATCACAACGCTATTTGTGGTTCCATTAGTCTACAGCCTGTTACGCAAGAGTCCGCCGGTCGATTTCGAGCGGCGGATCGTGGAAGAAGAGCACGAATACATGCGTGACGAAATGTTGCTGCGGGAGGATTTGTAATGTGGTCAGGCTGGGGCCTCCCCGGGGACCGAGAGAAGAGCAGTCAATGAACGACACGAGATCAACCGAGGACCGGTTGCGCGCGGAAGTCGAGGAACTCAAGCGCCAGTTGGAGGAGCAGAAGAGGCTTCGCCAAACGGGTGCGCGCCGCACGGGTCCATCGGCCGGCAGTCTATTACTGATCGGGCTGGTGCTGATCGTCCTGATCGTGGCGGGCTTCTTCACCGGTTACCTGCCGCGCCACCGCCGCGAAGAAGTGTTGGCGGCGGAATCGAAGCAAGCTTCGCAGAGTTTGCCTTCGGTGACGGTTACCAAGGTCTCGATGTCCGGCCGCCAGAGCGAGTTGGTGTTGCCGGGAAACATCCAGGCGATCACGGAAGCGCCGGTATTGGCGCGCGCCAGTGGCTTTATTAAGAAGCGGTACGCGGACATTGGCGACCGGGTGAAAGAAGGCCAGGTGCTGGCCGATGTGGAAGCGCCGGAACTGGACCAGATGATCCTTCAGGCCCGGGCCACGCTGGACCAGACCAACAGCGCCGTGCAGCAGGCCGAAGCTGCCCTCGAGCAGGGCCGCAGCAACGAAAACCTGGCCAAAGTCACCGCCCAGCGCTGGGAGAATCTGCAGAAGCGCGGCGTGGTCTCGAAACAGGAGAACGACACCTACCAGGCGCAGTACGTGTCGCAACAGGCCAATGTGCAGGCCCTGGAAAAGGCCGTGGCGGCGGCCCGCAGCAATGTTCGGGCGGCCCAGGCGAATATCGACCGACTGCTGCAGATGAAGAGCTATCAGACCGTGCGCGCGCCGTTCGCCGGTGTCATCACCGTGCGCAACGTGGATACGGGCGCGCTGGTGAGCGATTCCACCACGCTGTTGTTTCGCATTGCGCAGACCGATTCGCTGCGAACCTATGTAAACCTGCCGCAGACCGATGCCGACCAGGTCCTTCCGGGGCAGACGGCTACCCTGACGATTCCCGAACTTCCCGGCCGCAAGTTCACCGGCAGGGTGGCCAGAACCGCCAATGCACTGGACCCGGCTACCCGAACCCTGCTCACGGAAGTGCATGTTGCGAACGCCGGTGGCGTGCTGATGCCCGGTATGTACGCGCAGGTAGATCTGTCGGTGCCGCGCAGGAACCCGCCGCTGACGATCCCCGGCGACACGCTGGTGGTGCGCAGCGATGGACCTCAGGTGGCGGTGGTCGGGCCTGACGGAACCGTGCATTTCACTCGCATCGAATTGGGCCGCGATTATGGCGACCACCTGGAAGTGTTATCCGGCCTGAAAGAAGGGCAGGCGATTGTGGTCAACCCCAGCGATGTGGTCCGCGAAGGCGCCAAGGTCAAACCGGTGAGTGTCGCGGAAAAAGGCACTCCGGGAAAGCGGTCGTAAATGGCGCCGCGCTCTTTCCTCGCGTTCCTCCTGGCATGCGGGCTCGCGGCCCAGACCGGCATCCCGCGGAGCACGCCGCCGGTCCGCTTCGAGAACTCCCCGCGCGTGCATGAATTAATGCGCGCCGGCAACCTCTATCTGTCGGTTCAGGACGCGCTGGCACTGGCCATCGAGAATAACCTGGACATCGAACTGCAGCGCTTCGCGCTGCCGCAGGGCGATTCCGAACTGCTGCGCGCCAAGGGCGGCGGTCTGAATCGCGGATTGAACTTCACCCTTCTGGAAGCACCCACCGGCGTAGGCGGCCCGCTCAGCCCGGTGCTGACCAACGCCGCCGCCGCGGGGCGCGCCACCTCGGGCAGTTCGGTAGCCACCAACGCGCTGGAATTGGGCGTGCTGGGCGAACCGCAGACCAACTACACGCTGCAAGGAACCGTTGCGCAATCGAACGGCACCGCGATTCCCAGTTACGATCCCGCTCTGGTGGGCGTCTTGAATTGGACACATCAGACCACGCCGCAAACCAGCACCGTCGTGACCGGGTCCAACACCCTGGTCACCGGGACTACCCTTTACAATGCCGGCATCCAGCAGGGCTTCGCCACCGGCGCGCAAGCCAGCCTGAATTTCAACAACAACCGCCAGTCCGTCAACTCTTTGCGCAGCGGCTACAACCCGTACACCGGTTCCTCGCTCGGCCTCAATGTGACCCAGCCATTGTTGCGCGGCTACGGCATGAATCTGAATCGCCGCTTCATTCAGATTGCCGGGAACGAGCAGAAGATTACCAGCCTGCTGTTTCGGCAGCAGCTGATCATCACGGTCTACGGAGTGATCCGCCTCTACACCGATTTCGTGGCGCTGTACGAAGACGAAAAGGTCAAGCAGGAAACCCTGACCCTGGCCGACAAGCTCTATACCGACACCAAGGCACAGGTGGACGAAGGTACGCTGGCGCCGGTGGAAATGACCCGCGCCAACGCCCAGGTCTTCTCCTCCCGGCAGGACCTGATCAACGCGCGCGGTCTGCGCGAGGAGCAGGAAGCGATTCTAAAGAACGTCATCACGCGCCGCGGCAATGAGGACCCCGAAGTGCAGACGGCCCATATCATTCCGACCGATACCCTGACCATCCCGGAGAAAGACGAAATCCGGCCCATACAGGACTTGATTTCCGATGCGTTGGGGCAGCGTCCCGACCTGGGGCAGGCACGTTTGCAGGTCGACAATTCGAAGCTGGGGCTGGCGGGTGCGCGAAACGCCACCAAACCGCAACTGGACATGGTGGGGGTGATGCAGAACAACGGCCTGGCGGGCGCGGCGAATCCCTTTGTGCCGAACCCCGACCCCGGATTCATCGGCGGCTACGGCGGCGTGCTCGACCAGATTTTCGCGCGCAAATACCCCACCTATGGCGTGGGCCTGCAGATGACTTTGCCGATCCACAACCGCATTGCCGAAGCCGACCTGGCGCGCGATGAATTGCAGGTGAAGCAATCGGAGATCCGCCTCCGCCAGTTGCAGAACCAGGCGCGCCTGGAGGTGGAGGACGCGCTGATCGCCATGCGGCGGGCCCGTTCGTCTTATGAGGCGGCGGTGGAAGCGCGCCGGTTGCAGCAGGAATCGCTGGAGGCCGAGCAGGCCAAGTTCGAAGTGGGCGCCTCCACCAGTTTCTTCGTGATCCAATACGAAAGCCTGCTGGCGCAAGCCAAGTCGACGGAGGTGGCCGCGCGCAGTTCGTACGTGAAGGCGAAGGCCGCTTTGCAGCGGGCGATGGGCACCATCCTGGACGAGAACCGGATTTCCTTCGATGCGGCGGTGAAGGGGAAGATGTAGCGGGACACGGACGACGCCGTTGCTTCCTCACTCATGCCGCAAGGCCGCCATTGGATCGACCCGCGACGCGCGTCGCGCCGGCAGGAACGCCGCCAACAGCGCTGACATCATCAGGAGCAGTGTGGCGCCCACGAGGGTGGGCGGGTCGGTCGCAGTCAGGCCAAACAGAATCGACCCAATCAGGCGCGATGCCGCCCACGCCGCCGGAATCCCCACGGCCACCCCGAACCCGAGCAATCGCAGCGCGCCCCGCAGCACCAGCCACACCACTTCGCTCCGCTCCGCGCCCAGCGCCATGCGGATTCCAATCTCGCTGGTCGCGCGCGTGACCGTATAGGCCAGCAATCCGTACAAACCGACGGCGGCCAAAACCAACGCCAGCGCGCCGAAACAAGTTCCCAGCGCCGCCAGCAGGCGTTCCTGAATGAGCGTGCGCTCCACTTGTTCGATGAGCGTTCTCACTTCGGACTGCACCGGCGCGTGCGGGAACCGGCTGCGCAGCTCGTCGCGCGCCAGCGCCGCCGTCTGGGCCGGGGAAGCGGCGCGGATCTCGAACGACGCCACGCCGATCATCTCCGGGGACTGGAAGTACGGCCGGTAGACGGCGGGCGGCGGCGGCTGGCGCAGGCTTTGGCCCACGGTATCCTTCACCACCCCGACGATCTCCATGGGCAGCGAACCCGGCCTCGCCATCGTGAGCTGCTGACCCAGGGGATGGCCCTCCGGAAAATACCGTTTCACAAAGGCTTCATTCACGATGGTCGCAGCCGGTGCACCGGGCCCATCGCGCTCGTTGAAATCGCGGCCCAGCAGGACGGGCGTGCCCATGGTTTCGAAAAACCGCGGCGAGACGCTGTTGAGTTGAGCCGATTCCCTGGTGGGCAGCTGGCCGTTGATCGAAACCGAGTCCGAATAATTGCCGCCGCTCAGGGGAGTGTTGCTCGAAAGGCTTGCCGATGCCACGCCGGGCAGGCGCGCGAATCGATCGAGCAGGTCCCGGTAGGTGGCGCCCAGATCCGCACCCTGGTATCCGGCGTGACGCGCGTCGACATTCACCAGCAAGACGCCTTCACGGCGAAAGCCGGGGTCGATCCGCTCCAGATTGCGCAGCGTGCGCACGAACAGGCCCGCGCCGATCAGCAGCACCAGCGAGAGGCCCACCTGCGAGATCACCAGGGCCGGCAGCAGCCGGGAACGGGTGCGCGGTGTGATGCCGGCATCGGCCTTGAGCGCGGGCCCCGGCCCGGTTGCGGTGGCACGAAGGGCGGGCGCCAGGCCGAAGACTATTCCCGTGATGGTGGCCACCGCGCTGGTAAACAGGAGCAAAGTGCCGTCCGGACGAAGGTCGAGCCGGATGCCGTCGGGCCGGCCGTTCGAAAGCAGAACCACCAGCAGACGGCTGCCGATACCCGCGAGTGCGATGCCGGCCGCCGCGCCAAGCACGGAGAGCATCAGGCTCTCGGTGAGCAGTTGGCGGACGATGCGGCCGCGGCCCGCCCCGATGGCGAATCGCAGCGCGATCTCCTTTGAGCGCGCCATGCCGCGGGCCAGCAGCAGGTTGGCGAAATTGCCGCAGGCGATCAGGAGCACAAGGCCGGTGATGCCCATCAGGATCAGCAGCGGCTTCCGGAAACGTTCGCGCAGGTAAGACCAACCCGTGCCGCCGGGAATCAGGTCGAGCGACGAAGTCAGCAGCACCTTGCGCCGTTGGGCGTTCATGCGCGGCGTGGTGGCGACCGCAGCCATTTGCGGCCAGAGCACCGCGAGACGCGCTTTGGCTTGCTCGATCGAAATGCCCGGCTGCGGCCTGGCCAGCACGCGCAACCACTGCGAGCCGGATTCGAGTTGCGCGACGCGCTCCGGGAAAAGTTGCGGCAGCACCGCCAGCGGCACAGTAATATTGGCGGCATCGCCGACGTTGGCGCCGCTGAAGCCGGGCGGACTCACCCCGGCGATGGTGACTGGCTTGCCCTCAATCTGGATGGACCGGCCGACCGCGTGGAAATCGTGGCCGAACCGGCGGTCCCAATAATCGTAGGACAGCACCGCCACTGGTGGCGCGCCGGGACGATCGTCGGCGGGCGTGAGCAGACGGCCGGCGAGCGGCTGCAGCCCCAGCGTAGTATAGTAGCCGCCGGTCACCCAGGCGCCGCTCACGCGCTCGACGCCATCTCCCGACGCGAAGTTGAAGGCGAAGCCGCTGAATCCGCAGAGCCCCGAGAAAATCTCGCTGCGGGCTGCGAGCGCGCCGATGGCCGGATAACCGAAGCTGTCTATGGCACGCCCCTGTTCCACCAGCAGCACCTGCACCAGCCCGCCCGGGTCGCGCACCGGCAGCGAGCGCAGCAGCAGCGCGTCGATCAGGCAGAAGATCGCGGTGTTAGCGCCGATTCCAAGCGCCAGCGAAAGGATCGCGGCGGCGCTGAAGCTGCGATGGTTGCGCACGTTGCGCAGGGCGTGGCGCGCGTCCTGCGCCAGATGATCGAGCCAGGACCAGGTCCACATGGCGCGAGTATCCTCCTTTATTAGGGTTGGGTTGCCAAACTCGCGCAGGGCTGCGCCGCGGGCCTCTTCGGGGCCGAGGCCGCGGTCGCGCTGCTCCTCCGCTTCCAGTTCCAGGTGCGCGTGAAACTCGCGCTCGAGGTCACTTTCGCGGCTTTTCCTGCGCCAGAACATATCGCCTCAGCCTTCCTCGGCCGGCCACATCACGCGCGCGATAGCTCCGGCCAGTTGCTTCCATTTCGATTCTTCGCGGGCGAGCTGTTTCCTGCCGGCCGGCGTGAGCCGGTAGTATTTGAACTCGCGCTTCAGGTCCTTTCCTGCCGGCTCCCATTTGGCGGCCACCCAGCCCTTGCGCTCCAGCCGGTGCAGGGCCGGGTAGAGCGACCCGTGCTCCACCTGCAGCACATCCTCGGTGCTGCGCTGGATATGCTTGGCGATCTGGTGCCCGTGCGCCGGTCCAAACAGCAGGGTGCGCAGAATCAGCATATCCAGCGTGCCCTGCAGCAGTTCGATCCGTTCCGGGGGTTCGTTCGGCATAGTGTTGGTAGATATTCTACCCTGTACGGCGCCAAACAGGGTAGACGAACGGCCTTGGAGTTGGTTAGCGATGTTGCCACGTACTCCACTACAGGGGCATGGAGGCCCCAGCTCATGAAACGTGGCAAACGCAGTCGCGGCCGTAAGTCTTCCCCGAAGCACAGCTTGAATCTGCCTGACCTCGACCAGGCAAAATCGGCGGTTCTCAACAGCCTGCCATCGAAGGAATCCCAGCGAGGCTACCGACACGCAATAGACGAATTCATCGCGTGGTACTGCTCCGAACCGAGGCTATCGTTCAACAAAGCCGTTGTTACCCGTGGAGAGCCGATGGCGCTACACTGGGAACGAGGGCAGGAGGTCATTGTGGACGCCTTGTCGGAGAAGCTAGACGCTCGATTGCGCGAGTGGAAACCGGAGGTAGCAGCAGAGGCCCGGGAGCGCATCACTGAGGTCATCGAACTCGCCGATCACGACGTCCTCGATATCGCGCGCTCGCGCGCCGCGGAACAGGAGGTCCTCGACCTGCTCGATGAACCCCCAACCAGGTGAGATCTGGCTGGCGGACCTCGGCCTCGCTGCCAAAACGCGTCCCGTCGTCATTGTCTCCCGCCAAGATCCTGATCCGCCGCGGGCTCTCATCTTGTACGTGCCTCTAACCACCCAGCGGCGGGACAGTCCGTATGAAGTGCCGTTACCGCGGCTCCCGTTCCTTGATCGGGAATCGGTAGCGAACGTTCAAGGATTAGGATCTTTGCCAACCGTGCGTCTTGAGCGGAGAATTGGCAAGCTTTCAGCAACGACAATGGAGCTGCTCAAGAACGCGCTGGCTTTTGCCCTGGATCTTGAAAGGTCTGCCGAATGAACGATCAGGCATTCTGGCGATCTACGATGCCCTGCCACTTGGCCGTATAAGTCGCCGACTCGGACATTGGACCCGAGATGGTGTTTGAAGAGTCTAATTAGAGCACTCCCCACATGTCGGGATCGGAGAAGCCGGGGCGGCAAGATGCGGATGATCCCGTGAAATCTGGTGAAATCTGGTTGCCGAGAACTGTTCGGGTTGATATACTCGCTGCGGTTCAATGACGGGGAGCGGAATGCCTTCACAGATCCTGGGCGATTTACGCCAGCATACCGATTCCCGTTCGGAACCAATCGAATGGAAGTCTGACGCCGCGGCGATCAGACCAACGTCACTACGAAAGGAACTACTGTCGAATGCGCGCTACAACGATGCTCCCACTTTCCGGGTTGGCATTCCTGCTGCCCGCCCTGCTCCCGCCGGCCTTGGCGCAACAAGGCCAGCCAGTCGCCGGCTATCAACTGCTGCGCACCATCACGATCCCCGGTGGCCTCGCGGGAAATGACATCAGCTGGGTCGATTCCGCGAACGCTCGGTACTACCTTGCCGATCGAGGTAACGCGACGGCTTCCCCTGTGATCGGGCCAAGGGTGGACGTGATCGACACCGAAAACGGTGTATTCATCACTTCCATTCCGCTAGCCAGTGCGGCAAATGGAATCCTCGCCATAACCAGAGCGCACGAAATTTGGGTTGGACTCAACGATAGTACGATCGCCGTCATCGACGTCAACACAAACACGGTTTCGCATATCATCCCCACTGGCGGAACCGCCCGCGCGGATGAGATCGCCTATGACCCGGAGGACCATCTCATCCTCATCGCCAATGACCGGGATAGTCCGCCTTTTGTGAGCTTCGTCTCCCAACTCACTTACTCGGTGGTGAAGAAGATCAGTTACGACGGTGTTGCAGGCCCAAAATCGACGGGCGGCATTGAACAACCTGTTTGGGATGGGCCCGCGTCGAAGTTCTACATCGCCATACCGGCCACGGCGGCGAATGCAAACGGGGAGATTGACGAACTGGACCCTCAGACTTTGAGCGTCACGAGATCGATTCCCAGTGCCTGCAAGGGTCCGAGCGGTCTGGTTCTGATTCCGGGACAGCGCCTGATGTCGGCCTGCGGTGATGTGATCGACCTTGCCAGTGGCAAAGTCGTCACCACTGTCTCTGGAGTGAGCGGTGACGAGATCTGGTACAACGGCGGAGATCAGCGCGTTTATTTTGGCGGCTCCCAAAATGTGTATGTGGTGGACGCCAATACGTATTCGCTGATTACGCACCTTGTCGTCGGCGTGCCGGCGGCTGCTCCGCTGCCGGCTCAATCGACACATTCGCTCGCCGCCGACGAAGCCAACAATCAGGTATTCGTCGCCGTTTCCGCTGCAGGGACAGGGTCGGGTTCGGGCGTCGGCATACAGGTGTGGAGAAACGGCGCCACCCTGACCGTTGTTCCCAATCCGATACCGGTTACCGGAGGCGCCACGGTGGGAACCGCCACGCTCACCTGGAAAGCGCCCAACGCCCAGATCATCGAGATTCACGTTGGAAGCCCATCCGGTCCCCTCTTCACCCAGTTTGGCTTCAGGGGTTCGGCGACCACCGGTGCCTGGGTAACCGATGGCATGACCTTCTACTTGCAGGACGTCACCGGAGGCAAGCCTCTGACGGCCGATAACACACTGGCTACTGCTGTGGCACATTTGCAGCAGAAGTAGCCGGGTGGATAAACGGTCTGCACGTCAGGTGGTCGTCTGGTCCGGACCCGATGGATTTAACTTGGGAGTCTCAGCCCTTGCTGGTAGCAGCGGGCGACAGGAGGATGATCGCGCACAGGGTGCCCGTGCGCCGGGCCAAACAGAAGGGTATGCAGAATCAGCCTATCCAGCGTGCTCTGCAGCAGTTCGATTCGATTGCCATAGTGTTGGTAGATCTTCTACCCTGTACCGCGCCAAACAGAGTAGACGAGCGGCCGTGGGTTTGGTTAGTGAAAGCGGGCGCCGACCACTAGCACAAGCCCGCGTTGGCGGGACTGAATCAACCGCCCCTGTTCCTGGTTCTGCCTACGCGTCCCCTAAGCCTAGGCGATTTTGCGATCGCGAGTGCGCAAGCGGAGTAGTAGAGAAGCGCAGCTGAGGTTGCCCGGGTTGCAGACAACAGGAGCCGCGTGGAACCTGGGCGCGATGATGTAGTGAGCAAACCTTCTACCTGTATGTTGCCGCTCGCATGAAATAGTTGCGAGTTTCGAGCCATACAGCCGTGGCAGTTGCCAACGGGCCGCATGTCACCGCTGGGTGGCCGCTAGTGGAGCCGGTAGTGCTGAGTAGCGCGGGGGCCGCCCACTGATGCGTGGCAGGATTTTCTACCGCGGCGTAAATCCAGGTCGCCGTTTTCGAATAGCCACGTTTCCAAGTCAGCGCAACCAGCGAGCCGTCGGAACTTGCCGCCAGCGAGAGGCTGCCCACACCGTTGGTATCGGGCGTGTTCACGGCAACTGGCGCGGACCAACTGCCGCCGCGGCTGAGATATGAAGTTTCCACCGCGGCCACCGTGGTGCTCCGGTTCCAGGCGGCAACCACGTCGCCAGTTACGGGAACTGTCACTACCACAGGCGCTGTGACGTTGTATGGGCTGGGCACCGAATCGAGAATCGCCGGTGTACTCCAATTGTTGCCGCCTGCCTGCCCCTGGCTCGCTTCGATCTCCGTGTAGCCGCCGTTACCGTACACGCTCCAGACCACCGTGACGAGCCCGTTTGCATCGATGGCGACGGCCACTTGCGGAGGAACCGTGCCCGTGCCCGACCACAGTTGTCGCGGCGCCGTCCATGCTCCCCCAGGGGACGTGCGCGTGCTCACGGCAATTTCCAGTGCGTTCGTTTGTGTTCCCAAGAAAACGGCTGCCATCATGCCACTGGCATTCACTGCGCCAATCGCGCCTTCGTTTGGGTTGATCAGTTTCGTGGTCCAGCTCCCGCCGTACGGGCGATCGGCAACATAGGTATTGCAGACGGACGCGCAGGTCGACGTGAGGGCAACGGCATTATCTTGCCCGTCGAGAAACAACTGCCATAGGTTAACGCCTCCATTGGACAGCGTCACCGGTGAGCCCCACGGTGCACTGAAACCGCTTCGCGAGACAACCGACGGGAACCCGGAGGGAGTCATGCCTGCAATCGCGGTTCCGTCGCTGCTTTCCGCAACTGTCGGCGGGAGACCGAGGCCGTTCTCTCCCATTGCCGTCACCTGCCACTGGTTCACACCAGAAGTTTTCTGGGCGATCTTGAGCGTTGTGCTGATCGACTGTCCCTTGGCCCACACCGCGGTGGCGACGTCGGCCGCTCCGGAGATCACTGGCGACGTCATCGGGGCTACGGAATCCAGCACCACGCTCGCCGACCAGCTACCGGCCGGAGGTCCGCCAGACCCTTGGCCATAGGATCCTTGCACACCAGCCAAAAGCAGAAGGCATGCCGCCGACGCGAGGCGCCGCCATTCGAACATTTTGTGCCGATGGATTCCTGCGCCTTCGGCCGGTGACCTGTTGATTTCGTGCTGGCGGGGGATTCTGGGAGTTGGCACCATGAGCTCTCTCATTCCTTTGGTTCTTGGGATTTGCTACTGCCTTGCTCTGAACCGTCGAGGGAAAAGACGGTGAGAACATAGGCGCATCTACTATACACCTGTTGCCCGCCGCAGATGTCTACGAAGTTGTAAGGAGATGGCAAGACCTGAGCATCTGGTACGCGGTCTCATTCCATCTCTCCAGGGTTCCAGGCCGGCGCCACCCCCAGACCTGATCGCACTACGGCCGGCACAACTCAATCCTCCAGGCACGTTCCGCAATCTGTAATCGAGAGTCCCCGCGGCAAACCTTCACGGCAGCGTTTCGCGCAGCACCTTTTCGCTCTGCTCGGCGCGGAACTGGCGCAACCGGTCGCGCAACGCCGGTCTGCTTACGGCCAGGATAGCAACCGCCAGCAGCGCCGCGTTGCGCGCGCCTGCCGATCCAATGGCCAGCGTGCCCACGGGAATCCCCGCCGGCATCTGCACCGTGGAGAGCAGGGAGTCCAGCCCCTTCAGCGAAGCGCTCTCCATGGGGACGCCCAGCACCGGCAGGATGGTATGGGCTGCGCAAACCCCAGCCAGGTGCGCCGCGCCGCCCGCGGCGGCGATAATCACTTCCACTCCCCGCGATTCCGCGCCGCTCACATACTCCGCGGTCTGGGCCGGAGTGCGGTGCGCAGAAAGCACGCGGCATTCGTGGGGAATGTCGAACCTGGCGAGCACCTCGCCGGCCTGGCGCATCACATCCCAGTCCGACTTGCTGCCCATCATCACCACCACCAACGGATTTGACGGCGTCACCGCTCATTGCCCCTGTGCCAGCGTGAAGCCGGCCGTGCCGTCGAAGGTGCGTAGCGTCTCGGTGACGGCGATATCGATGCCGGCATCGGAGATGCGCCGGGCCGTATCGAGCAACTTGCCCATGTCGGTGGGGCCGTCCGCCACGAAGCGGCAGCGGAAACTATCGGTGCAGAACGTTTCCGCTATTCCGGCCGGCCAGACTTTGACGCCGCGGTTATCGATCATCTGCAAGCTTAGACCCTGAGTGGCCAACTTCCCGACCTTGGCGGCCAGTTCGTTCGGGTTGCGCGAGGGCCAGTAGACAAAGACGTCAATGCCCTTCAGTTCCATCGCCACCGGACTCGCCGCCGAGGTTGCTTGAGGGGTGGCGGTTGCTTCGGACCGTTTGGCATAGACTACGGGCTTCAGGATATTCGGCCTCTGGCCCAAGCGCTCGGTCACGGCGGCGGCGAATTCCTTCGTCCCCACCTTTACTTTGCTTACGCCCTCGGTGAAAACGTCGTAAGTGTGCACGCCATCTTCGATCGTCCGCAGCCAGGCATTGTGGATGCGCTCCGCGGCTTCGGGCAGATTGATGTGGACCAACATCAGGATCGACCCGAGCAGAAGGCCCGACGGGTTCGCCAGGTTCTGGCCGGCGCGGCGCGGCGCCGAGCCGTGGATGGCCTCGAACATGGCGCATTTCTCGCCGATGTTGGCCGACCCGGCCAGGCCCACCGAGCCCGCGATCTGCGCGGCCACGTCCGAAAGAATATCGCCGTAAAGGTTCGGCATTACGATCACGTCGAAGGCCTCCGGCGTATCGGCCATCTTAGCAGCGCCAATGTCCACGATCCAGTATTCCTTTTGGATATCGGGGAAGAGCGCGGCGATTTCGTCGAAGACTTTGTGGAAGAGCCCGTCGGTCATCTTCATGATATTGTCTTTGGCGAAGCAGGTGACCTTTTTGCGGTTATGCAGCCGCGCGTATTCGAAGGCGTAGCGCACGATCTTTTCCGTGCCCGGCCGCGAAATCAGCTTGATGCAGGAGGTCACTTCCGGAGTCATCCGGTATTCGATGCCGGCGTAGAGGTCCTCTTCGTTCTCACGAACGATCACCACGTCCATGTTGGGGTGCTTGGTATCGATGAACGGGTGGTACGAAACACAAGGCCGGACGTTGGCGTACTGGCCCAGAGTCTTGCGGGTAGTGACGTTCAGACTCTTGAACCCGCCGCCCTGCGGGGTGGTGATGGGGGCTTTCAGGAAGACTTTAGTGCGCAGGAGCGATTCCCAGGACCTCGGTTCGATGCCGGACGTATTGCCGCGCAGATAGACTTTTTCGCCAATCTCAATGGTCTCGATCTCGAGAGCCGCGCCTCCCGCTTCCAGGATCTGAAGCGTGGCGTTCATGATTTCCGGGCCGATGCCGTCGCCGTGCGCGACGGTAATAGGAATTTTCGTGGGCATAGTGTGGAATATCCACGATATAGTAATGCTCCACAGGGCGCAACCCGAGTGCGGTCGTCTTTACTATGCGAACCTGCCCGCGGACCGTCTCAACTTGTGGTGCCGGCCGGTAGTGGCCCGAACCATGGATGATGAATTGGGATCCGAAAGTCCCGCGGCCCGACATTGCAGCGGTACGCAACACCACTAGCGGACACCGGCGACTCCAAAAGCGTAGACTTTTTCAGTAGACGCAAGATAATCGCATTTAAAAACCTTAATCTCGTGGATAGGGATATGCTGGATCTAGCCGGAGGCGACCCCGGCCGTGGAACGGCAAGTCTGCTCCTCGACTCCACAATTACACAGGAGTGTAGCAATGACCAACTCACTCAAAGTAGCAGCGATCGTCGCAATCGTCTGCTGCGTGATCGCGACCCCAGCCCAGGCCCAAGGTAACAACTGCAAGGATTTTCGAGTCATTTTGCAGGCTACGTTGGATGTTTCTCCAAACGGTGGTGGATGGGCCGGAACGGTGAGAGGTTTTCTCGACAACGCAATCCCGATCTCTGGGTTCCTCACGGGCACTGGGGATCTGCCCACGGTCCAACACGGCCAGACCGGCCATGAGCCGGCCAGCAGAATGATCTTTGATTTTGGCGCCAAGGGCAAGTTTGTGACCCTGCCCGACAAAGGGGTCTTCCCGGTCTCCCCGAAGATTACGCCCCACATGGTTTATCCACGCGACTTCATGTTTGGCAGCTACTTCTACACGGGCAAGGTAGCTCCCGACACCACGGTCGGCTCATCCGGTTGGTTCAATGACGCAACCGGCGATATCCACTTCAATGGAACGTTTCTGGTTGACGAAGCCTCCATGGTTGCCAACGGGACACTGACCAACATCGGCGCCTGGAATTCCGAGATCAGTGGCAGACTCTGCAACGTGAACGTGCAGTAAATCCTGAATCAGTCTTGACGCGGGATCTGGTACTCCGCTGGCGGATGCCAAGAGATCTACTAGCCCCGGCGGAGTTCCCGCGGGCAGAAGAAAGGTGACCACTCCAGGTGCTTTGTCCCCAGTGCTCCTGGGGTGCGCTACTCGGAAGTTGAACCGGCCTAGGCCGTGCAAACGCGCGTAGTGGTCTTCCGAATCGCAGAGGCGAGGGTCGCCCTTATGCCCGGGGTTGACGCCGCTTCCTGATCAGACCGGCGGCCACCAATACGGCACCCGCCAACAATAGCGTGCCCGGTTCCGGCACGGGATCAGGCGCCGTGGCGGTACCTGTGAAGAGCAAGCCAAAGGGATTGGTGGTAGTACTGGTGCCGGTTCCCGTCTGATATACCGCGAACTCCAACGTGTGCGAACCGGCTGTCAACGCATGGCTAAGTACCCCGACATCGGCCGGTACGCAGCCGATGGGTTGACCAGAGCAGGTACTCTGTGTGAATTTCGGATTGATGAGGGAGATCCCGTCCAGAAACACCTGAGCGGTATCGTCGGCCCAAACATTCAGATGGAGAACCCCAGCCCCGGACACAAAGTTGTCAAAGATGCTCACGACCGGCGTCGTACCCATATAGGGCTGGAAATGGGGATCGCCATAACCGGTGAGGGCATAAGAAATCCAGACTGCGGAATGGTCGGCGGCATTTCCAGGATTCACTGGATGGTTCGCCTGCCACGCCGAGTTTGGAGTAATTGCCACAGTGGCCGAGGTCTTAGTGTTGGACAGCCCGGGTTGCGAGTCTAAGTTGATTACATTCGCCTGAATTGTGCCAGAGACGAGTCCAAGCATTAATACTGTGACAGCTAGAAGATTAGCATTCATCGACATTCCGGGTATTTGTGTTCTCCTGATTTCATTTAAACGTTAAATCTAAGTGAGCGAAAGGCCTAGAGTTGGACATAGGGTACCGGTACTCTTTGAGATCTGGCAGAATCCGGCACCGATTTGCGCACCATTCAACTCATGCCAAGTCACGCGGATCTGAAAACATAGGTGCATCTCAGAGCCACCAGCCGCTTTCTGGACTCACTTTCATCGCGGCCCGCATCGAGGCTTCCAGAAAGTACGGTACCGACGCCGTACCCTTCGCGAACCGGCGTTGAATACCCGGACATGATCAAGTCGCCGATTCGCGATTGGCACGGACTTCTCCTGGCTGGGCCAGGGAGTGGCACACCGAGGGATTTCGCCAGTGCCTCATCACTTTGAGCGGCCGTGGAGAATTCGAGATCTCTCGAAATCCGGCAGTCCCGGTATCCGGATCTGAAGTTGTCCGCGGCGCTCGCGGCATCTCCGCAGCGAAGATGACCCGCAGGAGGCGGTCTACTTCCTGGGCGACTCCCCGCGGGTGGCCTCCGCCGTTTTGCTCTACGGGCATCTCGGGCCACCCTCGGATGGGGCGAGGCATTCGCTACTTTAGTATGATACGGAGAGGAGTAGTGCCTCTGACGAAAACCGATCTTCGCGAATCCGGCTCAATTCAATCCGCCCTCCCCGCCTGGCTGGTTGCCGTGCGCGCCGCCGAATCCAAGAAAGCTAACGAAATCAAAGTCCTCGACCTCAGCGACGTCACTTCGTTCGCGGACTATTTCGTGATCTGCACGGGAGCGAACCCCAAACAGGTGCAGGCGATTACTGACGAAATCGGGATGCAGTTGAAAATGGCGGGCGAGTTGCCGAACAGCATGGAGGGCTACAACCAGGCGGAATGGGTATTGGTGGATTACGGCGACCTGCTGATTCACGTTTTCTCGCCCAAGGCGCGTGACTATTACGCCCTGGAACGCCTCTGGCGCAACGCCCGCGCGGTCGAGATTCCGCACGAGTGAAGATCTACCTCTATTTCATCGGCAAGCCGAAGGACCGGCACGCCAACGCCATTGCCGAGGATTTCCTGGGCCGCGTCGCGCGCTACGCGCCGGCCGAGATGCGCGAGATCCGGCCCGGCCGCATCGATCTCTGGAGCAGGCACCCCTCGGCCCGCAAGATCTTTCTCGACCCGGCGGGCAGGCCGACGGATTCGGCCGCTTTCGCGGGGCTCGTGTCCAAAGCCGAAATGGAAGGCCGCGACCTGGTTTTTCTGATTGGCGGCCACGAAGGGCTCCCTGCCGGTTGGGCCGCCCGGGCCGACCTGCTGCTCTCCCTTTCCGCCATGACCTTCCCCCACGAACTGGCGCGCGCCATGGTGGCAGAGCAGATCTATCGCGCCTTTGCCACGTTGCGGGGCCATCCCTACCCGCGTTAACGTAGGGTTGCACCCATGTCATGGTTCAAAAGGGACAGACCCGAGGACGATAAGCTCCCCAAGCTTGACGACAGCCAGCGCCGCGTGCGTACCGAAGGCCTGTGGCAGAAGTGCGAGGGCTGCCGCCAGATTATCTGGAAAAAGGAACTGGAGGACAACTGGTACGTCTGCCCCAAGTGCGGGGTGCACAGCCGCATGGATGCAGTGACCCGTCTGAAACTGCTGCTCGATGGCGGCGAATTCGACCGTTTCGATACCAACCTGCGCTCTTCGGACCCGCTTGCTTTCGTGGATAGCAAGCCCTACAGCCAGCGCCTGTTGTCCATGCAGAAGACCACCAGTCTTTGGGACGCGCTGATCGCCGCGGCCGGCAAGCTCGACGGTCGGCGCGTGCAGATCTGCGCCATGGAGCCGCGGTTCATTGGCGGCAGCATGGGCTCGGTGGTGGGTGAAATGATCATGCGCTCCATCGAGCGCGCCATCGAGCGGCGGGAGCCGCTGATCATCGTATCGGCCTCGGGCGGCGCGCGCATGCAGGAAGGCGCGGTGAGCCTCATGCAGATGGCCAAGATCTCGGCCGGCCTGATGCGCCTGGATGAAGCCCGGTTGCCTTACATCAGCATCCTCACCGACCCCACGACGGGCGGCGTTACCGCCAGCTACGCCATGCTGGGCGACCTCAACATTGCCGAACCCGGCGCGCTCATCGGCTTCGCCGGGCCACGCGTCATCGAGCAGACCATCCGTCAGAAGCTGCCCGAAGGTTTCCAGCGCAGCGAGTTCCTGCTCAAACACGGCATGCTGGACGCGGTGGTGCCGCGCCTGGAGCTGAAGGCGTACGTCTCCAAAGCCTTGAAGTTCTTCGTGGCATGAACTACCCCGATTCGGTCCGGTTCCTCTATGCGCTGGGGAACGAAATCAAGACCGCCAAATTCGGACTGCACCGCACGCTGGCCGTGCTGGAGGCGTTGGGCCGCCCGCAGGACCGCATGCGCCTGGTCCACGTGGCCGGGACCAACGGCAAGGGATCCACCTGCGCCATGATCGAGAGCGCGCTCGGCGCCGCCGGCCGCCGAACCGGGCTATTCACGTCGCCGCACCTGAGCCAGCCCACGGAGCGCATCCGCGTCGGCGGCGCCGAAACCGGAACGGAGCAGTTCACCTCCGCTTTCGATCGCGTCCATCGCGCGGCCGAAGAACTGCTGGCGGCGGGCGCCATCGACTTCCATACCACTTACTTCGAAACCGTGACCGCCATGGCGCTGCTCCTCTTCGCCGAAGAGGGCGTCGATATCGCGGTGATGGAGGTGGGGATGGGCGGGTGCCTGGATGCCACCAATGTAATTACACCCGAACTGTGCGTGATCACGCCGGTGGATTTCGACCACGAAGCCTATCTGGGTAAGAGCCTGGAATCCATCGCCGGGGAAAAGGCCGGCATCCTGAAGCCCGGTGTGCCCGCGGTCTTCGCCCGCCAGCGGCGCGAAGCCGCCGGCGTGCTGGACCAGCGCGCCGCCAGCCTGGGGATTGCGGTGGAGCGCACCAGCGATTGGCAGGTGCTCGGCCTCGAACTCGACGCGCGCGGCTGCCGCTTCCGACTCGTGGGCCAACGCGATTTGCAGATTGCCTGCCCCCTGGCCGGCGAACACCAGGTGGAGAATGCTGTCGCCGCAGCCATCGCCCTGGTACGCCTGAGGGTGTCCGATGCCGCGATCGAAGCCGGTATCGCTCGCACCGCATGGCCGGGCCGCCTGGAGCGTGTGCGCCAGAGCCCCGAGATCATTCTGGATGGCGCGCACAACCCGGCCGGAGCGCGCGCGCTGGCCGCCTACATCGACCGCTTCTATGCCACCCGCCGCGTGCGGCTCATTTTCGGCTCCATGCGGGACAAGGCCATCGACGAAGTCACCGGCACGCTGTTTCCGCGCGCCCGGCAGGTGATCGTAACGGCGCCGTCGCAGGCCCGCGCGCTCGCGCCCCGGGCGCTGGGCGATATGGCGGGCCACCCCGATCTCCAAGTGGCCGCGTCCCTCAGGGACGCGCTCGCCATGGTGGCCGATGCCACCGGTGATGATGTGGTCTTCATCACCGGCTCGCTCTATCTGGTGGCCGAGGCGAGGGAGTTGCTGCTGTGAGCCGGCTCCGGTCCGCGCTGTTTTCCGTTCCCCTGATCCTGCTCGCCACCATCGTGATGGGGACCATTTCGATCGTCGATTCCTTCTTCGATTCGAGCGGGAATTCGCAGCACCAGCTTGCGCGAATCTGGGCCAGGATCCTGCTGGCCGTCAGCTTCATCCGGGTGCGCGTCGAGGGACTGGAGAAGCTGGATCCGCACGCCACCTATGTCTTCGTATCGAACCACGGCAGCTTTATGGATATTCCGGCGATCCTGGCGAACGTGCCGCACCAGTTCCGCTTTTTCGCCAAGAAAGGGCTGTACCAGATTCCGTTCCTGGGCACTCACCTGAAACGCGCCGGCCACTTACCGGTGGACCGGTCGAGCGCGCGCGCCTCGCTAAAGAGCATGGGCGAGGGGGCCAAGATCGTAGCCCAGCGGCGCATTTCGCTGTTACTTTTTCCCGAGGGCGGCCGCTCGGCGAGAGGCCTGCGCCCATTCAAGGAAGGCGCAGCCTACATCGCGATCAAGGCTGGGGTGCCGGTGGTGCCGATGGCCATCGTGGGCATGCGCGACCTGCTGCCGATGGGTTCCGGCTACATTCGTAGCGGCCCCGTGGTGCTGCGCATCGGCGACCCGATCCCAACCGCGGGTCTGAAAACCCACGACCGCGACCCGTTGAACCAGAGGCTCTACACCGAGGTGGCGCGGTTGCTCGACGCGCGCTAACCTCGGGTCATGAGGACACTTGCCCTGCTGCTGGCAGCCACGTTATGCTCCATGGCGGCCGAATTCACTACTTACATCGGCGACACCAACGACTACAGCGTGGCGCGCGTGGTGGCCGATGCCTCGGGCAATACATACATCGCGGGCAGCCGGATTGTACTCCCCGCGTATAGCCGCTGGTTCGTTCAATATGCCGAGGGTTTCGTGATGAAGCTCGACCCCGCGGGCAAGATCGTGCTATTCACCGTCTTCAGCGGCAAGGGCGCGGACGCCATCACCGACATGGCCTTGGATGCCGCCGGGAACATCTATGTCGCCGGATCCACCTCGTCGGTGAATCTGCCAACGCACAACGGGCTGCAATCCACGCCGGGCCCCGGATTCGTCATTAAGTTCAATCCCGATGCCACCCAGATGATTTTCTCCACTTACTTCCCAGGTAACATCGCGGCCATGGCGGTGGATGGCGCCGGGAACGTGTACGTGACAGGCACCACCAACTCGCCGGCCTTTCCCGTGACGGCCGGCCTGCCCGCAAGCCAGGTAGGTGGAACGATCGGCGCCGTCTCCGGTGCCTTCCTCACCAAGATCTCGGCTACGGGGAACAAGATCCTGTACTCCACCGTGATCGCCGGCCATGGCAAGGATTGTGGAGCAGGCAGTTCGTGCTTCCTGAGCTCGAGGAATACGTATGCAGTGGCGGTGGCGGTCGATGCCGCGGGCAATGCTTACATCGCCGGCAATACCGACACGAACGACCTGCCGGCCACCACCGGAGCGTTTCTGGAGAAGGGCACGGGGGCTTTCATCGCCAAGGTGAATGCGGCGGGCTCCGCGCTCGGCTACCTCACTCTGATCGGCGCCACGAATTACATCCTCGTGCCGTTCAACAACCCCGCTAACACCGCAACGGCGCTGGCTGTGGATGCCGCGGGCAACGCGTATCTGGCGGGCGCGACGTCCGATCCAGGATTCCCCACCACCGCTGGAGCCTATCAGCCTACTTTCCGCGGACCGGCGAATCCGCCGGCCTGGCCGGCTCCGCCCACCGACGCCTTCGTGGCCAAGCTGAATCCGACCGGCACGGCGATGGTCTGGGCCACGTTTCTCGGCGGCAAGGATTCGGACCGGGCGCAGGCCGTCGCCGTTGATGGCAGTGGAAACGTCTGGCTGACAGGCACCACCCAGTCCTCGGATTTTCCTAACGCGCAGGGCTGGTCGCAAGGCGGCGATTTCGTGGCGGGATTGAATGCCGCGGGTGCGACGCTTCCCTATGCGGCACGCTACCCTGACGGCACGGTGGCGCAGACCATCGCCGTGGATGCCGCGGGCTTGTTGCATGTGGCCGGGTCCAGCGGAATGGTCTCCACCATCGCGCCCTCGCAGCAGCCAACGATGCGGATTTTCGGGATAGCCAATGCGGCTTACGGCTGGCTCAGTGGAAGAATCTCTCCCGGTGAGGTCATTTCGATCTACGGACCGCATATCGGGCCGCCGACTCCGGCAGTGCCGGACCCGGCCCCCTTCCTGCCCACGTCGCTCGCCGGTGTGCAGGTTCTCGTTAACGATGCACCCATGGCGAACCTGCTCTATGCCTCTGACTCGCAACTGAACGCGGTGGTCGGCGGCTTGGCAGGCAGCACCGGAACCGTCCGCATCCGCGTTACTTCGAACGGATTCACCACCGCGGATTTCATCGCCACGACAGTCCCTACGGATCCCCAGGTATTCCAGAATCCGGACGGGTCGGCGAAGGCCATCAATCAGGACGGCAGCATCAACTCTGCAGGCCATCCGGCCAAGGCTGGGTCGATCGTGTCGATCTGGGCCACAGGCACAGGCTATGTCTTCAATGCCGTCGGCAATGGCCAGATCGCCACCGCCGCACTGGACTACCAGTGTTGCCAGGTTTACGCCGGAACGGCCGCGCTCAACGTGCTCTATGCCGGTGCGGCCCCGGGAACGGTCATTGGCGTGGTGCAGATCAATTTCCAGGTGCCGGCGCAAACCTCGCCCGGCCTGTTCACCTTCACCATAAGCGCCGGCGGCCGATCTTCCAACCCGGCCTCCGTCTACGTGGCGCTCTGAGACGATCCCACGGCCGACGTAATGCAAGGTAGAGCTTTCTTTGTTGCTTATCGCGGATTATTGGCGGGAGCCATGCCCCGGCCGGCCGGACGGGGAGGCGCCACGTAGTTCACGAGCTCATCGGCCGGCTTCTTTCCGGCCCAGGCGATGCCGCGGAGCAAGGTCCGCTGCACCTGGTAATTGGCGAAATTGGCGTAGGTGTGGCCCTGCATCCACACGAACGCACGTGCGGGCTGACCACCGGGGAGTTCATGTTCGTATGTCCAGATCTGCGGCACTACTTCGCCTTTGTGGTCGCCGGCGCTGCGGGTCGGCGCGATCCGCGCCGTGGCCAGCACGTGGATAGCCGGGTTCTTCGCCCAGGTGATGGTGAAAAAAGCCTCGTCAAAAAGCGTGAGGTCGGACATGTCCTGCATGATGGGGTTCGACTTATCCACGACCGTGTAGGGAACCGGCGCCTCCAGTGTAAAGTTCACCTCGCCATGCTTCTTAGCGCCGCCCAAAAGCGTGGCGAAATAGGCGGGATCAGGGCCGCACAAAGAATCGTGAAAACTAACCAGCCCGCCGCCGCGTTTCACGAACGCCTCGAGCGTGGCCTTGTCGCCGTCGCTCAGGTAGGCTGCGTCGCCTTTGTAAATCACGACGACGTCCGTATGTTCGATGCTGGTGCTGCCGGGGGAATGTAAAGCACCATCGACGACGGCCCCATGCTCGGTCAGGATCTTGCTCCAGTCGGCAAGAAACTGGGGGTAGTCATGGAAACCCGGCGAGTGGGACTTGAGACCCGCCCAGAGAAATACGCGCATACCGTTGGGGTTCTGGCCCTGTGGCGGAGGCGCCCCTTGAGGTCCTGCCGCGCCTCCGGATTGCGCCAAGGCATATGGCTGAGCCATCGCACCCAGGAACAACAGAAATAAAGCGCCGAGTACCGGATCGAGGAGCCTCGCGCTGGGAAGTTGGCAATCTCGTTCAGTGGTCAAAAGTCACCGCTCGGCCGCCAGAGTATCACAAACGCTGGCCCAACGGCGGAACAAATTTGAGCCTCCGGCGCCCCCAACGAGCCCAGAGTCTTTCGAAACTCCACACCAGTCTCACTGTCCGCCCCTACGCCGCCACTTTCAAAGTTCCGATTTTGGCCCGACGTGGATTAGCCTAAATCCACCGCGGTTGTGTTGGCGCCGCAAACCAAGACAGCCACGCGCTCCAGGGCCTGTGGCTGGTAGCGGCCGGATAGCAGCGCTGCAAACGCCGCGGCCCCGCCCGGTTCAGCTACCACGCGCACCACGTTCCATAACGCCTCTTGCGCCGCCTGGATGGCTGCGTCTGGCACCAGCACCACGCGCTCCACGTACCGCTGCGCAATCGGAAACATGAGTTTGCCGACGCGCAGGGGAGCCAGCGAGTCGGCCGCGATGCCGCCGGCTGGAGAGTCAACTGGGCGCCCGGCTTCGAGGGCCAGCGTAAGTGTCGGCGCAGATTCCGGTTCGACGCCGACGATCCGCATGCGACCCGCGAACCATGCCGCGATGCCGCCAATCAGACCGCCGCCGCCGACCGCCACCAACAGGGTGTCGCACTGCGGAGCCTGCTCTTCGAACTCGAGGCCCACCGTTCCCTGCCCGAGTAACGTCTCGATTTGCTCATAAGCGTGGATCTGCAGCGCACCCGAATGCGCCGCCCACTCTTCGCTGGCGGCCAACGCCTCAGCGTACCGCTCACCGTGGACCACCAGTTCGGCGCCGTAGCCGCGGATGCGCTCCATCTTGGCGGGCGATGCCACCGATGGCACGAAGATCCTCGCCGGTCTGCCCATCTTCATCGCGGCATAGGCCACTGCTGCGCCATGGTTTCCGCCTGAAGCCGCCACCACGCCCGCTGTGGGCACGTCGCGCATCAGCAGGTTGGTAAAGGCGCCGCGAGTCTTGAAGGAGCCCGCGTGCTGCATTAACTCGAGCTTGAGCACCAGCGGCATCGGGCCGAGCCCGAAATCGATCCCGCCGGTTTCCACCACCGGCGTCCGGCGGATGTAGGGGCGAATGAGGGCGTAGGCGCGGCCGATGGCTTCAGGAACGACAGCGGCTGGCAGCATCGTCGCGGTGTTCACGCCGCCGATACCCTCGTATGGGGGAGTTCGTTTGGGTGTTCCCGGGCTGCCGCCGCATCCCAATTCGCTTCACGCCGAAGGGCTGTGCCCGCTAAGCTCGGCTTGGCATTCATCCGATCCCTTCTCACCTGAGTCGTTAACGCCTCTGGGAGTAGTTTAGCAATCAGCGGAGGCCGCGGAGGGACGAGTGCGGCTCGATTTGTGGGTGCGCTGCAGGCATCCCCCAGAACCGTCAAGCGCCCTTCAGGCCCCCGTGTGCCCGGTGGAAGTGCTAGAATTCTAAGCAAGGAGAGTCAGCCCCTGCTCAATCATGACGGCGGTTTCTGTTCGTAACCCGCTTGTTCCAGCGGCAACTCCCGCAACTCTCCACGACCAAGGCGCCGTTTACGACCCAGGGGGTATTTCCGGTTTCCAGCGGCTCGGATTCACCATCCTGGTG
>Ga0209698_10000340_pt1 | contig 52928 bp, 38 predicted proteins | sample LitLauG_LLR_2012_FD_187203 | JGI IMG/M metagenome (GOLD analysis project Ga0209698, IMG submission 187203) | Freshwater sediment microbial communities from Pennsylvania, USA - Little Laurel Run_MetaG_LLR_2012 (SPAdes) (version 2) | ecosystem: Environmental > Aquatic > Freshwater > Creek >...
CCAAGAAATTTCCGCACGGGCTGGCGCCGATTGCCGACAACGCCCATCAGCATGGCTTGAAGTTCGGGATCTGGGTCGATTGGACTCAAGCCGGATTATCCACGCAGCCTGGGGCCTTGAATGCACGCGATCCAAAGGTTCGCGACTGGATGGTCACCGACATCCCGGCTGACTGGAAGCCGGAGCCATTCAAGGGCCAGACCATCGATCTGGGAGTTCCAGAGGCGAAAGATTGGGCGGAGCACGAAGTGGATCGCATCATTACGGATTATCACCTCGACATGCTTGAGCACGACGGTTATCTCGTCGCGCACGGATGTGACCGCACGGATCATCCCCACGCTGCGTCCGATCCGCTGAACAAGTGTGTCTATAAGTCATGGGGCGCCTATTTCGTGGACAGTTCGAACTCAACCGACGTCAGTTATCACGCTGTACGAGCCTACTACGACATTTATTCGAAAATGCGCAAGCAGCATCCCGGGCTGCTCTTCGAGATCTGCAACGACGGCGGTAGGATGGTCGATTTCGGCAGCGCCGCGCACGGCGACTATTTCTCGATCACCGACACTTACGATCCACTCTCGAATCGCCGCGCGTTTTACGACACCAGCCACGTCCTGCCTGCCGCCATGCTGGAGAGCTATGTCGAGAAATGGCCCACTCCGCGCATTGAAAACTTCCGTTACATGCTGCGTAGCGGCATGATGGGCTGGTTCACGATCATGATCGATACGAATTCCTGGTCCCCCGAGCAGCACGGAGAGGCCAAGAAAGAAATCGATCTCTACAAGAAGGAACTTCGTGGATTGATTCGCGATGCCAACTTGTATCATGTCTCTCCCCGGCCTGACGGAGTCCACTGGGACGGTATTGAATACTGGAATCCAGAAAGCAAGCGAGGCGTTGTGTACGCATTCCGTGGCTCTACTGAGACCGAAAAGACGCATGCGTTCGTACTGCAGGGGCTTCAGCCGGCTGCCCGATACACGCTTAAGTTTCACGACAGTGGCACGTCTCGAACGATGACAGGCGAGGAACTCATGCATGGCGGACTCGGCCTCGCGCTCGATCTTCCGAACAGCTCAGAATTGATCTTCATAGGAGCGGCAAAGTAACACTTGGGGCCGGGGAGAAAAGTATCAAGGAATGTCTGCTCTGAACAATATGAATGGCTCGGGACGTCTGGCAGGCCGAGTGGCACTCGTCACTGGAGGGGCGCAAGGAATTGGGCGCGCCATCGCTGACCTTTTCCAGCTTGAGGGTGCATGCGTATTTATTCTCGATTGCGACCAGAATGCGGGCACTAAGACCGCTGCGGAGTTGACCTCACAACATCCTTCACGCCCGGTTCGACACCTGGCAGCAGACCTGCGAGATCTGAACGAAATTCAAAACGCAGTGAACGCGGTCCGGAAATTTCACGATCGAGTCGACGTTCTGGTGAACAATGCCGGAATTGAAATCGAGAAATCGATTGACGCGCTGACCCTCGCCGATTGGGATCTGATCATGAATGTGAACCTGCGTGGTGCATTCCTGGTCACCAAGGAACTCCTTCCCCTCTTTCCGGAATCCGGGGCCAGTATCGTGAATATCAGTTCAATTCATGCCACTCACGCCTTCCCAGATTCCATGCCATATGCGTGCTCGAAAGCAGCCATGGTCGCACTCACCCGAAATCTGGCTCTTGATCTCGCGAAGCGCCACGTTCGAGTTAATTGCATCTGCCCGGGCTACATCGACACTCGCCTCTGGGAACATTACGTGCGGAGCTCTCCGAATCCCGAACAACTCGCGGCACAAACCGCCGCTCTTCATCCCGTGGGGAGGCGGGGAATTCCGGAGGATGTGGCGGAAGCGGCGCTATTTCTCGCCTCCGACAGTTCAGCCTTCATCACAGGTACGGATTTGGTAGTAGACGGCGGTCTCACCATCCGCGCACATCCCTAAGGCAAATATCCGTCAATTCAATCAGTAAAACGACAGATCCTGTCGTTTTATCGATGAACTCAGTCATTCATGTGTAATACAATCGCTCCCCGTCTGGGGTGCTGCGTGAAAAAAGCGTCGACTGTCTTGACTGGGGACCTGAAGCAGGAATTCCAAAAAGACCTGGATCTCTTCAAACACTTTCTTCTCCTTCTGAACAACACCAGCCCGATTCGCAATGTCGAATTAATGTGGCATGAAGAAGATCAGGAACTTGATCCCACCAAAGTGAGGTTCAAGAGCCGAGTAGGAACCGAAGATGCGCTGGTGCAGCTTCAGCCTGCGGGGGTGCCCGAAGGAAATCGGCTTTCTCCCAGCACGTTGTTCTGCGATCTCGTGCACGGATTCGGCGCTCACGAAGAGGAAACGTGTGCGCGCTCCGATGTTCCGGCGAAGCAGCGATGCCGGGCGACCGGTTGCACACAGGTCTACTCCTGTCACGTGGGATTGACTGATATCGCTGTACCAGTCATCTGCGATAGCCGGTATTTGGGAACTTTGTTCTCCGGGCAGGTCCTGACCAGCCCGCCGACGGGGCAGGGGTTCAAATTTGTACGCGAGACATTGTCCGGACAAGGCCACATCAATTTCACCAGTCTGGAAGACGCCTACTATCGCGTGCCGGTTGTGACGCAGGCGCAAGTCGCCGAGACGGTGAGAATTCTCGAATTGTTTGCCCGCTACATTTCCAATTCATGGAAGCGCCTGCAACTGATCAGTGAATCGCAACGCAAGCAAGATCGCGAACTGAGCCTCGATCGCAAGGAACTGGCGTCGATCTTGCTCTCCGGAGAGATTGGAGATTTTCATGAATTGAAACAGCTCGCTCGCCGCGCTGGCTTGCACAAGATTCCGGAGCGGGTTCTGGTCCTGCAGATCGAGCGCTTGGGCAGCGACGGTGCGTGCCAGACTCCAGCACCGACCTTGAATCGTATCTCTCATATTGTTGAGGACCTGTGCCAGAGTCTCCCTAATTCGTTGGCGACGGTGGTCCGTCCGGGAGAGGTCTGCATCTTTACCAGTCAGGAAGTCCGCAACCGAAGCCACGAGCGGCTTACGTTGCAGGAGATGGCCCGGAATATTCTCGGCAAGGTCGGATCGAATTGTCCGGCAAGCGTGCGCATCGGCATCAGCGATGAGCATCGTCAGCCTGCGGAATTGCTTAAAGGCTATCAGGAAGCGTGCGCTGCACTGGACGCCGGCGGTTCGACCATCTCCTTCTTCCGCGATCCTGGATCGCAGAAAGGGCAAGTGTCTGAAGTGATGACGCGCCTGTTGAAATCTCTTCGGCAAGGCACGAACGTATCGAACCCTCTGCGGGAATTCCTCGTGCTGGCCATGCCGGCAGACCATTCCATGGGGGAGATCCAACAGTCCCGCGCACTGCTTACCTGGGCGATCGAGCACGTTGCACTGGAAAGTGTAAGTTCCGGAATCGACGCCGTCCAAATCAAGGCAGCAAAGGAGATGGCAACAACCAGCGTACTCCACGCTCCCAGCCCATTTGCCGCATGTGAGGCGTTTCGCCGATTTGCCGACCTGGTTTCGCAACACATGGCATCGGCATTCAGTCATCGTGAACAGAAGATCGTGTTAGCGGTCAGCCGGATTGTTGAAGAACGCGGCGCGGCGCAGATCACTATTCACGATCTCGCCGAGGCCGTCCACCTTTCTTCTGGACATTTAAGTCGTGTCTTCCGCAAAACAACTGGAATCACCTTGGAGCAATACCTGATTCAGCAGCGGGTCGAACTAGCCAAGCGTGCTTTACTCGATCCGCGTCTTAATGTGGCAGAGGTGGCGGAGCGCTGTGGTTTTTGCAATCCCGCCTATTTTGCCGCAGTATTCAAAAAACACGTGAAGTGCACACCGCGCGAGTTCGCCAGCCAACCACATCGGTGGGAACCGATGGCCGCGTCGCCCCTTTGGCCCGCGACTATGGCAGATGCTTGAACTTAGAGAGGAGAAACTAGATATCAGACGAGCCGATTCCTGAGAATGCCAAGTCCCTCGATTTCAACCTCCATCATATCGCCCGCCTTCAAGAATACGGGAGGCTTCCGAAACACTCCCACACCATCGGGCGTTCCAGTTGCGATGATGTCACCTGGGTCCAGGGTAATTGCGGAGGAGATGAACTGAATGAGCGCTTGTATGCGGAAAATCAGATTCGACGTGTTGGAATTCTGCACAGTGTTTCCGTTGACCCTCATGCGAATCGCGAGCGCGTGAGGATCAGGCACGTCATCGGCTGTGGTCAGCCATGGGCCAGTCGGACAAAACGTGTCACAGGATTTTCCACGTACCCACTGCTTGTCGGCAAATTGCCAACGCCGCGCAGAAACATCATTAAGCGGCATGTAGCCGGCCACATATTCCATGGCGTCGGTTTCTGAAACTGCCTTCGCCTTTCGGCCAATCACGACGCCCAGTTCCGCTTCGTAGTCAACCTGTGGATCGTCTCCGGGAATGTTGACGTCCGCGTCCGGGCCATTGATGCTTGACGAGAACTTGGCGAAGATGATCGGAATGGTCGGAATCTCTTGCCTGGTTTCGATGGCGTGGTCGCGATAGTTCAGTCCCACCGCGATGATCTTCCCCGGACGGGGAACGGGGGCCAATAGACGAACCTGATTGAGGTTGAATACAGCCTCTGGTCGAGTCTCGCCACCACTCAACGCTGCAGCCTCCAGTAAGGCCGCGGTTCCCCCGGCCAGGAATGCCGTCATGTCAGGAAAACTCGAAGTGCTCAAAGACAGCACTCGATCTTCGACGACAACTCCGATGGCAGGCACTCCAGTACCAGCGGTAAATGTTACCAGACGCATTCGACGGAACAATCTCCAATGACGCGCAAATGTGAACAGATAGCCCTCGTGAATGTTACACCAGACGCTCAGCATCGGCTGTTGGATTAAAGCTATTTCGCGGACTATTTCGAGATCAGCCGAACGGCTACCAATGAGGATTTTCCAGTGTATTTTGTCTGAAAACGTGGTTGTGAACGAACAGATTGAAGCTGATGCACAGGCAAAGGCTGACGATGCCATGCGCAGTTTTTGCCCAACAGTTCTCGAATCGATCGCCTCTTTTAGGATGAGATTCAGCCTCTTCTCCAGCCACAGAAGCGCCCAGCATCAGAATGCCGACGCTTGCGATCAGCATTGCAGTAGTCCAAATTCTCCCATTTGCGTGGCGATCGATAACCTCACATCGGGTACGCATTTCGGACAGAAGTTTTTAATTTACACCTGACCAGTCAAGTACAAACGACAAATCGCCTTTCTGTTTCAAAAGCAGAACAAGATAAACACATGGACAGGAGAGTTAAAGTGGCTTGACATCGGGTTGTGCGCGGCGTATGTTTCCGTGCATTCGGCGACTAGGAAGGATGAAGCACGAGGTTGCTTTCGTCCGAGTGGGTTTACTGGTCGCTGCTTCCCTAACAAAGTAGAGGTTGGTACGAACTTATCACGGGCATAGGCCAGCAATTACGGTGGCCATAAGTAGCCTAAGTCGGCAGGGGTGCGCATGTGGCTACGTTCGGTGAATCGGTATTCCGCCCGAGGTCCGCACACACAATCGGATTATAGGCTCGGTTGCGCATAACGCGCACAGGAGGTAAGCCTTTCCCGTCGCTGTTTGCGCATCGTAGGTGAATGCAAGGGCGGAACTCGTTCGAAACCGGCAAGCACTTGTTGGAGGGCAAAAAAATGAGGCCACGTATTGCAAGACTCTGTCTTGTCCTCCTCGGTTCAATGCTGCTCGCCGGGTGTTTCTTGCGAAAGAAGCCAGAGCCCTGGTCGCCAAATCCGATTCACGTTCCTCCGCAATCCCCTGGGGAATTCAATGCCCTCTGGGACAACACGGATGAAAACGGACTTCCGAGTGATCCCTATTGGGAAGCACAAACAGCCCGGTATCAGCAGGTGTTGCCTCCTCTCACAGATCCTCAACACGAAGCTTGCGTACAAACCCCGTATCTCAAAACTGCAGCCGGACCAGGGCAGGAGGCATGCACTGTCCAGGATACGATCATCGATACGCCAAGTGATTTCCCCAACGTGCTTTGCTTCTTTTATCCAGGTTCTACTGTTCACGGGCACGTTAACTGGATAGCCGCGTCGGCCAACGGTTACCTTTCATGGCTGAACTTGGCTGATGATTGGGACTACAACTTTCGCCTGGTTCCAAGGGAGCAAGAGAACGCACCACGCGATGACCGCGGCCTTACAACGAATAACAACCGTGTCACCGATGCTAGCTCGCCCCGATATATGGAAATCGAGTTTGCCTCAAGCGAGGTGGCCGACCAATTCCGTACTCCTTGGTGGCGGGGTCTCGCGAAGCTCGTCGATCCCCTCGATCTTCCAGCTCTCACAAAGTACATTCATCCTTCAGATCCAAACCAGGACCCATTCGGAATAGCGGTCGGCCTTTTCGGACTCGACTGTGAACACGACTGCCGCAGCGAACTGCATCCGGCTTACGGGTTGGCTCTTCAAATCGACGAATCCCCAACCAGCAATACCTGGGCCATATTCGTTCGCAACTGGGGCGATGAAGGGTTCTGCAGCAGCCTCAATCATGAGATCAACCTTACAGACCAGAAGATGTCTTTGCTCCTCCCCTGGCCTGGCGCGAAAGGGCTAAAAGCAGATGTTGAACAAATCTCTCCCGGAGCAGCTACTCCCACTGTCGGGCTACTTCAATCCTCGAGTGGCACTGGAGAAGGAGCTCTGGTTACCTTCACTCTGCCTAGGCCATCCGAAGGCGCGCTAATCGAAGTCGTACTTAGATTTCAATGGAATGGTGGTTCGGCGATTCCCGGCCGGCGAAATACAGGCGGACCATCTCTCGCTGCTGCAGCACTGCACCCAACCGGCGAAGGCGAGCAGGATGCGGAGCAGGCCCTCGGCGCTTTGAAAGCTGCCGCGGGAGCTACAAGACGCACTCCTACTACGGCCGGTCTTCCTCCATCACAACCGCCGCAGCAACCGACAAAACTCAATGTGCAACTCTATCGGCGGAAAGCGAAGACGTCTGCCCAAACCCCAAGCCTGCTCTCTCAGCCTTTTCAAACACCTGTCGAATGCGGCTTGCCCGGAAGTGCGAAGTGCCCGGAAGATACCTCGAAAAGGCAGAGAGATATTGATCTCTGGAAAAGGATTTGTGCCGGTTTGAAGGGGAGCTACTCGGATCAAAGAATCGCAGACAATTGCGCCAAGGTCGAGACGCTGCCCTGAACTGAAAGACCGACGAGAACTGACCTGAGGTACTTATGGCAAAGATCACAATTAATGGTATTTCGATTGAGCCTGCGGCACAGCAGCCGGTCCTAGAGGCCGCTAATGTGGGCACGCCTCCGGACATTTCTCAAGGCTTCGGCAGAGTCAATTTATTGCGCACCGTCGATCCCGGGTCCCAAGGGAAGACTGTCAAATTCTTCGACGAAAATACTATTCTCCATTCTGGACAAGAAGAGAGTCTCTTTCAGGACACGGTCGGCAAAGCAGCAAAAGTAACGCTGACATGGACCGATCCTGCCGGGCGAGGCTCTGCAGAACGATCTCGACTTGATCATTCGAAATGCTGCGGGGCAAGAATGGCATGGAACATGCCGGCGGGATCATCCGACTTCGACCGAACCAATAATGTTGAGCAAGTCATCTGGCAAACGGCGACTCCGGACAATATCAGCATCATCGTCCGATGTTTTCGAGCTACTGTGCCACAGAACTATGCACTCGTCGTAAGGATTCAGAGTTGAAGGCATTCGCCCATTTGGAACACGCAGTTAGCAAGAGGTAACGGGTTTCGCTCTCCAGCACGGCAAGAGCAGGATAGTTCGATATTTGCTGGCAGGACTCGATCTCCAGTACTTTGAAAACTATCCGGGTGGCAGCCATGGGTCGGTAGTGACAAGGTTCGTGCTTGGGGCCGAAGTGAATGAGCCCTGGCCACGCCATTGGCGAGAGCACAAACTTTGTAACACTTGCAGGGTTGAGTTCACCATTGCTGTCAGAGAGAGTAACAGGGCCTAAGTAAAGACCAGTAGTTATCAGGGAATCCTTCTAAAGATTGATTCAATGTGCTCGTCGTTCGATGCCGGGCCTCAACTCGGTGACTTGCACAATAGGCCGGGCAGGAGGGCAGTCGCATGCTGCTACAAGGTCAAGTGAGAACCCGCCCCAGGCAAGGCTTTTCGCAGGCGTATGCCGGCGTTCAGCCTATCTCTGTGCTGACCCACAGCACACAACGTTTTCAGCCTTTGCCCCCGCCGCTCGGAGAGCCGCCCTACCACTACGATCTGGAAACTGTAATTCCCGGCATCGGCGCGCAAGCTGCCGCGAACGGGAAGATCGTTTTTCATTGTGTCGGCGACACGGGCGGTATCAAGGAGCCAAGCTTCCAGGTCAACGTCAGCAATGCAATGAAGGCGGACCTATCCTTGCCGCCGGGGCAGGCGCCAAGTTTCTTCTACCACCTCGGTGACGTAGTCTACTTTAACGGCCAGATCAGTGAATACTACGGCCAGTTCTACGAACCGTACGACGGCTACACTCCGCCCATCATCGCCATTGCCGGCAATCATGATGGCGACCCGATTGACAGCAGTCAGGTTTCGCTCGACGGCTGGGTAGCTTACTTCATGACGGCACAGCCCCACGTGGATCCCGCGTCGCACGATGCGCCGCGCGTCACCATGTCGCAGCCGAATGTCTACTTCACCCTCCTTTTGCCCTTTGCCACGATTGTCGGCCTCTACACCAATGTGCCCGAGCACGGCTCGATCGACTCGGTGCAGCAGCAATGGTTGACCAATGAATTTGCGACTGCCGACCCGGCACGGGCGCTGATTGTCGCCCTGCATCACCCCGTGTATTCCTTCGACAACTTTCACAGCGGCAGTCCGAATATGGCCAACGTGTTGGACCAGGCGATCAACGATTCGCAGCGCGTGCCCAATCTGGTGCTCACCGCGCACGTGCACAACTACCAGCGGATCGAACAAAACGTCGCGGGAGGCATCCGAATTCCGTTTCTTGTAAGTGGCAACGGCGGATATCACAATCTGCATAAACTGAATGCTGCTCCCGGCGCGGCCGACCCCAACAACGGCGCCCTGCTGGTGGCGGCCGACGATCAGAATCATGGCTATATGACCATGACCATCGACGCGGCCAACATCTCGATTTCGTACAACTCTGTGGATGACTCGACCGGTCTTATCACACCGAACTTCGACGTGGCGGCCTATCCAGCCGCAGCGCAGTATCTGCCGGCTGGAACGACCGTGAATCTCTAGAAAGAGTTCGAAAAAGACTAGACCAACCAGTACAGTAGTGAAGTTCAACCCTCAACCAACGAGTCCCCAGGGATTACATACGGACCGCTCAGGCGATTACAGCTTCGAGAATCGAAGAGTGGAACATGAGACCCATCGTCCTTCTGGTTGCTTCCGAAGTCTCAGCGCCCGCGCGCTGGAGACAATCCTTGGGGATCGAGTGCGAACTGGTCGAAACTAGCGCAGCGGCCGGGATTGGTGCGTGGGTCAAGGCCTCGCGATCTGCAGTGATGGTGGTAAGGTTTGAGGAGAATCACGAGGGGATCCTTGCTGCTGCGCGGATTCGCCAAATCTGCCTGGGTCTCCCTATAGTCCTGGTTGTCGGCCATGGCTCTGAACAGCTTGCCGTTTCCGCCTTCCGCGCAGGAATTACCGACTATTTCCATGTGCCGGAGGAGGAAGGCGCGATGCTCGCTGCGGTGCGTCGCTTGATGGCCGTGCGGGCGGATTCGCTCCGCACGCTCGAGTCCTTATCGCCGCAGGACTGGCAGTTCGCGTTCGTCGGTTCCAGCGAAACGCTGCGGAATTTGCAGGCGCAAGTCGAGCGCATCGCCGAAAGCAGCAGCAATGTCCTGATTACTGGTGAAACCGGTACCGGGAAAGAACTGGTGGCTACCGCCATCTACCGCCGCAGCGTGCGCAACCACCAACCCTTTGTGCGAGTGAACTGCGCTGCTATTCCAGATGCCCTTGTGGAAAGCGAATGGTTCGGTTACGAACGCGGTGCTTTCACTGGTGCCCACATCCGCAACACCGGCTGGTTGGAAGCGGCAGACAAAGGAACCATGTTCCTGGACGAAGTCGGAGACATGAGTCCCCATACGCAAGCCAAACTTCTGCGCGTCATCGAGAGCAAGGCGTTTCGGCGCCTGGGCGGAAAGACGGAGATCAAGGCAGACGTTCGTTTCATCGCTGCCACCAACCGCAATCTTGAGGAGATGATCGCCCACGGGGAGTTTCGCCGCGACCTCTACTATCGTCTGAATATCGCACGGGTCCATCTTCGGCCGTTGCGCGATCGCCGCGAGGATATTCCCGTACTCCTACAGCATTATGTCCGCGAATTGAACAGCCAGACCCGCCGCCACATTACCGACATCGCCCCCGACGTTTGGGATCGGTTGTTGCAATACGACTGGCCTGGAAACATTCGCGAACTGAAGAATGTGTTGGAAGCTGCCTTCGTCAATGCTTCCAACGAAACCATGTCGATGGTCGATTTGCCTGACCAACTCCGCAGCTTCGTTCTGCCGGTCGCGGGCTCTTTGCCCGATGAACGCCAGCAACTCCTGCGAGCGCTTCTCGAAACCAGATGGAACAAGAGCAAGGCGGCCGAGCAACTGCGTTGGTCGCGGATGACTCTTTACCGCAAGATGCGCAAGTATCAAATAGCATCCCCCGCGTCCGATCCTGTCGGCTCTTCCAAAGCTGCTTCTGCATAGCACTGCCCCCGCGAAATCTGTAACTGTAACGTACACTGTCACAGCCCCAAAGTGACACCGTGCACGCGGCGCCTCGCGTGCCGTGGATACACGCAAGTCATTGCACAACAGGCGAACAGTCCGACATCAGCAGATCCAGAAACTCGAGCAGAGCTGTTTCGCTTGTTACATTTTCGTTCCCGCTCTCTCTTCCATAGAGTTCTTCCCCCGCGGCTATCTCCTCGCAATCGCAGCGCTTTGACGGCCCAGGTGCCTTGCACAATCCGGTTGGCTTCCAGATTGCCTATGCACGAATGTGGGTTCGCAGTTTCCCCTCTGCCTCCTGTTCGAGGACAGAACTGCAAGAGAGGACCCTCATGGCTGAGGCGCGTGCGAACGATGACTCACCGGTTTGGGAAGACAACCAGGTTGAAGGACGCTATGCCAACTGTTTCAAGATCGGTTACAACGTGTTTGAGTTCCTGATCGATTGCGGCCAGATGTCGAGTGAATGCGGCTCCGTGCGCCTGACCTGCAGAGTCGCGACCAATCCGCGGTCGGCGAAAGAGCTGTGCCGCACGTTGCAGCATTCGCTCTCTGAGTACGAGCGGGCCTTCGGCGAAATGCCGGGAGAAAGAGAGGACTAGACCGGTGTACACCGCGCTGCTTGCCACCAGTCAGACGCTGGAGGATTTTCTCCAGAGCGCTCTCGAGAACGATCCGAATCTGCGTGCTCTCTTCAACGCCGGCGCCGGCGGAAACATGGCTGTTTCTCTGCGCAACCCCGAAGAAATGACGGAGAAAAACGATCAGGGACTTTCCTTGTGGCTCTACAAAATCACCCGCGACGAAGACCGCCTCAACGATCCGCCGGACCGCGTGCCGCCTGATTTGCTACAACAGCCGCCGCTGCCCCTGCGTCTTCACTATTTGCTCACTCCTGTGGTCGACCCCGGGGTCGCGAACAACGCGGAGATTGAACAGCGTGTGTTGGGAAAAGTCCTGCAAGTACTCTATGGCCATCCCCTGTTTCAGGGTGCGGATCTTGCGGGCGACTTCACCGGCACAAAGGCGCAACTGCGGACGCGCCTCGAGCCCATGAGCCTCGAGGACATCACTCGTATCTGGAACGCTCTCGAACAGCCATACCAGCTCTCGGTTTCGTATGAAGTCACGCTCGTCAACATTGATTCGCAGGTCTTCGACAGCGGCCCGCCAGTCACGGAAGTCGTGCCTGACTACGCCGTGATTGTTGGGGAGAGTTGAGCGCCCATGGCCCGGCAGGATTTCAACGCGAACGGAATCGTGTACACGGTCTCTCCCGAACCAGCGCTGGCGCCCGGATTAAGGACGTGGGCGGTGTTGGAAGCCAGACTCCTCGATGAGATCACCGGCGTGGCGCCGGAGGGGCAGGTCAGCGTCAGTACGCTCTTCTCGGGCATCAGTCCACGCGTTGCGCCGGGAGGCATGGTGGGCTTCGCAGGAATTCCTGTGCGGGCATTTCCTGAGCTCATGAATACCGGCTACGTCGTTCCGGTGAACATCGATGCGGCGGGCTATATCCCAATCGAGCGCAACGTCAATGTGGCGCAAAACGCCGCGTTTCCTGCCAGCTTTGCTCCCACGGATATGGGCACGCTGCAGCTGCATCGCACTCCGACCATCATTGCCGGACGAGTGGTTCTCAACACAGGAATCGCCTTGCAGCCGATTGCGGGTGCGACCGTGACCCTGAAAGGGCTGTGGCGAACTCCGCCTCCCGCCAACCTGGTCGTGCCGGCCGACGCGCCGGACTTGATTTCCCTGGTTCCGGACCTGTATTACGACCGCGTTTCCGCCGGAAGCCAGCTGCAAGGCCTGAATTTCCTGGGTGTGCCTGGGCCCGACAAGCTCCTGCAAAAAGACTCGCCCGCCGCACAATCGCAGCTCTTCCTTAGCGATCGATTAAACATTGCCGTCGGTGATGTGCTGGCGATTGACACGGGAGATGCGGCGCGGACCGAATACGTCGCGATCCAGGCGATTGCCGGCGCGAGCACTGCCGATCAGCCAGCCACAATCACACTTGTATCCCCGCTGCGCATCGTTCATCGGCAGGGAGCCGTCGTGCACAAGGTGCAGTTCCAGAACGTCGGCGCCGTCACTCCGCTGAAGCAGGATGCCGCGACCGGTGATTTCTGTTTATTCGTAAATGGTGTAGCCAACCTGGCTTCCGCGCCGCTGCTCTCTGTGCAGGGCGGCGCAAATCCGGTGGAGTATCACGCGGTCAGTTATTTCGAAGCGACCAGTGACGCTCGGGGATTCTTCCGCTGGCCGCCCATCAGCCGCGTTGCGCAGTGCGAGATGCTCGTGCACGACGGCGTGCATGCCGACCTGGATGTCGATTATCAGCCCGACTATGAAAACGAGGAAAGCCATATCGATTTTGTCTATCAGTAGAAAATCGCGCCGTTTCTGACGCAGGAGACAAGCCATGCCCGAGTACCTTTCGCCAGGTGTTTACGTTGAAGAAATTGATACTGGCAACAAGCCGATTGAAGGCGTGAGCACCAGCACCGCCGGAATGCTGGGCATGACCGAGCGCGGCCCCGTCAACGTGCCGATCCTCATCACCAGTTACGGCGAGTACCGGCGGTGGTTTGGGGAGCGGTTGCGTCTCTCCGACTTCTCCAACCCGCTGGGTCCTCACTGCTATTTGCCGCACGCGGTGGAAGGTTTTTTCCAGAATGAGGGACAGCGTGTCTACGTGACGCGCGTGCTCGATACAGACGGGGCCATCAATGCTTCCGAACAGTTGTTTGATCGCGGTGCCTTAGGATCTCCGCAGACAAAGCTGTTGCGCGCCGCGGGCGAGAACACCGGCACGGTCGCCAACCCCCCGGCTCTGTTCGTCGTCGATTCGACTGGCTTGAATGCCGGCGACTGGATCCGGATCGGCGACGGCAGCCCCTCCGAGTATCGGCAGGTCGGCGCTGTGACGGTGAATCCGGCCAACATGGTGGTCGCGCTTGCCTTCCCATTGGCCATGGCGCATGCGGCCGGCGACGAAGTCGATGAAATTGTTCCGGCCAATGATGTTGCCTATCTGGGAAACATCACTCTTGCCGGCAAGGTTGGGGCGGGCGCGGTGGAGATCGATCTCCAGTTCACGAACGCGGCCGACGTTAGCCACATGGTTGCCCAGATGCAACCCGGGCAACGCCCCCCAATCCTTCAGATCGGCGGCGTGACAGGTGAGTACCATATCGTGACGCAAGTCACGCCGTCGCCGTCGGCGGCAACGGTTGTTCTTGAAGCACCCTTGGCCATGCCTTATGCGGCCAACACCGCGGTGCAGCCATTGACGAATCCAGCTGTCCCCGTCGGTCCGCCTACGCTTTCCCTAGCGGCCGGCCCGGGCGAGTCCGTAATTTTTCCCATCACCAATGCCGGCTTCAACAACCCGGCTCATGTGGCGCGCATACACTCCTCGGTCACTAACAAGGATGAAATCCGTAGGATTGGCGCCATCGCCGAGATGGATGTAGCACCGGGAGCGTTCGTGGCGTACCCCGCGGCCAGCATTGTCGAGAAGGTGGATTTGCTCGACGACAACCGGCACCTGGCATTGGCCGTGCCCAACCCAGTCCCCCCAAACACCAACTCCATTACTCTCGATGATGCCAGCGGCATTAACCCGGGTGACAGTCTTACCATTGAGCCCGGCCCCAACCAGGAAGTTCTAACCGTTAAAGTGGTGGCGGCCAACGTTGTGACCTTCACAGCCAACCTGGCCAATCCGCATGCCGCCAACGTCATCGTTACTCCAGGATTCAGTGAGAAGACACTGACCGCCAAAGCCTCGGCGGGTTCGCGCGTCATCGCCGTTGACAGTCGCGTCAGTCTCTCGATCGATGACGTGATTCGCATTGGCGCAAATCCAAACCAGGAGTATGCGCGTGTTCTTGGATTGCCCGACCCGGCAGCCACGGCGCCCAACGCGGGCATCGTTCTGATCGACCATCCGCTCATCAATGATCACGCCCTCGGAGATGTGGTTCGACGGCAGTCGCCTCCGGTTCCCGATGCAGCTTTTCCCGCTCCACCGACATCGCTCGCCATCAACGAAGCAGCCGGAGCAACCAATTGGGTCATCACCGACTCCACCAACTACGCGCACGCTCCCCTGCAGTCTGTGCGCGTGACTACACCAACCGGCGAGACATTTTTCCATCGCATCACGGATGTTCCGGCCATCCAGACAGCCGAAATCTCTCTGGCTATGCCGGCACCGGCCAATGCAGCGCTCGAGCGTGCCCATGCCGCAGGCTCACCGGTCGTTGCGCGCACACCGCTCATTGACGTGGAAGCGCTCGATGCCGGCTCATGGGGAAATCGCCTTCGCATCGCCGTCGAAGACGAGCAACCCGGCTTGGTCTCGAGAACGCAGCTGGCCACCATCGTGAATCCCACGCACGTTCGCCTCGCCTCCGTCGCGGGCGTGGAGGTGGGAACGATTTTGGAGCTTCACGATCCGCTCAACAATGACGCCGTGGTCGGCCCGCTGCTCAAAGTTGATTTCATCGACCGAAGCACCAATTACACCTTGACGCTCGACGCCGGGCTCACCGCGGCGCAGCAGGCCGCCCAGGCCGCTGCGGTCGGCGCCGGCAAGAAACTGGGCGTTGTTTCTCGTGAATTTCGACTAACAGTTCTGCTCATGCACCAGCCCGATCCTTCGCTCCCGAGCCGCAGCGAACTGGTCGCTGATACGGAAGTGTTTCGCAATCTCTCGATGGACTCACGCCACAGCCGCTATTTCCAGACCATCATCGGATTGATTGGCGGACCTCCGCGACTCGAAGACCGCCGTCCCGAGGGAGAGTCCTGGTATATACGCGTGCAGGATCTGGGTGTAAACACCGAAAGCATCCGCCTGGGTCCGGAGACTCTGGTGGATGTTCTGCCCAACGGACGCACGCGGCCTGCCCGGCTTGCTCTGGAGGGCGGCGACGATTCGGTGGCCACCATCACCGATGACACTTACATCGGGGCCGACGATGTGAACCCTGAGCTGCGCACGGGTCTCTACACCTTCGTCAACGTGGATGAGATCAGCATCCTCGGCGTTCCCGGACGCACCAGCCCCGCGCTGCAGGGTGCGATGATCGATTTCTGCGAAAACAGCCGCTACTGCTTCGCCGTGCTGGATGGTCCGGTACCCAACCAGGTTTGGAACAGTTCCAACGATTCACTGGCGGACGTGCAACAGCAGCGGCAGCAGTTCGATACCAAGTACGCGGCTCTCTATCATCCCTGGCTGCTGATCGAAGATCCGTTTCCCGTCAACCCGGCGAACATCGCCAACTTCCCCTTGCCTCCGTCAGGACACGTGCTCGGCGTTTACGCCCGCACCGATGTTCAGCGCGGAGTTCATAAAGCCCCGGCCAACGAAGTCGTGAACGGGATCATCGGGCTGCAGCGCATCCTCAACAAACCCGAACAGGAGATCCTCAATCCCTACCCGGTGAATATCAACGTGATCCGCGACTTCCGCAACAACGATCGCGGCATTCGCGTCTGGGGCGGCCGGGTCATCACCAGCGACACCGACTGGAAGTATGTCAACGTGCGCCGACTCCTGATCTTTATCGAGAAGTCAATCGATCTGGGCCTGCAGTGGGTTGTGTTCGAGCCCAACGCCGATCCTCTTTGGGCTCGCGTGCGGCGCGTCATCGGAAACTTCCTGACCACGGTATGGCGCAACGGCGGTCTGGAAGGCACCAAGCCCGAAGAAGCCTACTTTGTGAAATGTGACCGCACCACCATGACGCAGACCGACATCGATAACGGCCGCCTCATCGTGGTGATTGGGGTAGCACCCGTGAAACCGGCGGAGTTTGTGATTATCCGCATCGGACTGTTCACCGCCAACGCCAGCAGCTAGGCAGGAGGAAGCTAGATGCCAACAGGAACACGCGTCGATCCATTTCGTACCTTCAATTTCCGCCTCGAGATTGATGGTCTGACGGTGGGCAGTTTTCGCGAGTGCAGCGGCTTGGCCGCGGACGGCAATTCCGTGGACTATCGGGAAGGCACCGATCTTCCGCGGTCGGTGCGCAAGCTCATCGGCCTGCAGACCTACTCCAATGTCACTCTCAAGCGCGGCTATACCACCAACACCGAACTTTGGGATTGGTACAAGAACATCGTCAACGGGATCGCCGACCGCCGTCACGGTTCGGTGATCCTGATGGACGAGCAGCGCCATGATGTCATGCGCTGGAGCATCGAGAACATGTGGATCAAAAAGATCGAGGCTCCCAGCTTCAACGCGACCGCCAACGAAGTTGCGGTCGAATCGGTCGAACTGGTTCACGAAGGTCTCACGCTGGAGACCTGATTCAGCAAGCGAAAGCGAACGTGGCAACTTACCTCACACCCGGGGTCTATTACGAACGAGTCGACGCGACCGCGCCCGCAATCGCCGCCATTCGCACCGATATCGCCGGCTTTGTCGGCCTCGCGCCGCGCGGCCTGGTCAATACCGCGGTACCGGTGCAATCGTGGCGGCAGTTTCAAGCGCATTTTGGTGGATTCACCGGCGGCGCTTTCCTCGCCTACGCCATTCGCGGCTTCTTTGAAAACGGGGGACAGCGCTGCTGGGTGGTGCGCGTCGCTTCCAATGATCCGGTGGGCGGAGCGTTGCCTGCCGGCCTCGATCTCGCCAGCACCACGCCCGCGAGAACCGTGTGGAGTGTAAACGCATCCAGTCCCGGCGTGTGGGGAAATGCGCTGACGATCTCCGTGCGTGAAACACACCAGGTGCAAACGACAGGATGGCTCGACAAAGATCATCCGGAGCGGCTGGTGGTTGCCAGCACCACCGGCTTTGAGCGGGGCACGCTGATTCGCATGACGCAACCCGCCAAACCCGACGCGCTGAGGGTTGTGGCTGCGATCGACGCGACTCAGGGGTTTGCCGGCCAGCTGCCGGATGCGAAGAAGTACGTCATCTGGGTTCCCGAACGACCCGATCTCCGCCTGCTCTACGACACCTCGCCGCTCGATTTCGCACCGGACCGGCCCATCGTGGTCGAGAGTGTCGAATACACGTTGATCGTCGAGCAGCAGTCGCTCCCGATCGCGCTGTTTACCGGACTCTCCCTGATTCCCGAACACGCACGCTACGGCCCCACCGTGCTGGCGCCGCTGCAGATTCCTCCCGATACTGAAACGCGAAATCTGCTGCCGCCGCTCCCGTTGCCGGTCGTCATTGAGGAGCTCCGGCCGGAATTCGCGCCGGATTCGATGGCGACATTCCTGCCTCTGGAGCGCATCCAGTTGCCCGCCGATCAGTCGCCCCTCACCGGCGGAAATGAAGGGCTGAGCCTGCTGACGACTTACGATTTCATCGGCGAACCGGCGGATCCGCTCGACAGCGACCTGGTCAAGAAAAGCAAGACTCGCGGTCTGATGGTGCTGGAGGCGATCGACGAGGTCTCCATCCTCGCCGTCCCCGACATCAACATTCAGCCCATCGCGATTCCACCGACCGAACCTCTTCCTCCGTGCATCCCGGACCCTTGCCTCCCCGGCGCGCCAGCGTCAGTTGCACAACCGGTCACCCCCGTGCCGGAATTGCCCCCCACTTTCAGGGACGCCGACATCTATCGCGTGCAAGCAGCCATGGTCGAGCAATGCGAGCGAACAATGAACCGCGTCGCGCTGATTGATCCGCCATTGAGTGCAGTGCGCGATGCACGGCTGGGCACCTCCGCAGTGCAGGCGTGGCGCACTCAATTTGACTCGACATACGCCGCACTGTACTTCCCGTGGCTCCGAGTCGTGGACCCTCTCCGGGCAGCGAACAGCGTGACGCGCGACATCCCGCCCAGCGGCCACGTCGCCGGTCAGTATGCGAACACCGACCTTGAGATCGGCGTTCACAAAGCTCCCGCCAACACTCCCCTGGAGTGGGTGCAGGATGTGACTATTCCGATCGATAACGCTCAGCATGGGGTCTTGAATCCGCTGGGGATCAACGCGATTCGCCCGCTGACGGGGCGCGGCATCCGGATTTTTGGCGCGCGCACGGTCAGCAGCGATCCCGACTGGCGCTACATCAACATTCGCCGCCTGATGATGATGATCGAGAGGGCCATTTACTTCTCTTCACAGTGGGCCGTTTTCGAACCGATTGACGAGATCACCCAGGCCAAACTGCGCCTCTCGCTTTCCAGTTTCCTGATCGCGCTCTGGCAGCGCGGAGCCTTGGCGGGAGCGAGTCCCGATGCCGCTTTCTTTGTCCGTTGTGACGACACGACCAATCCCGCATCGCAGCGCGATGAAGGCCAACTGCTGGCGCTGGTCGGCGTAGCGCCGGTGAATCCATTTGAGTTTATCGTGGTGCGCGTCGGCCAGACCGCGAATGAACTGGAACTCACCGAACAACTTTCCGGCACGGGGGTGCATTGATGGCAGTGGCAGGCGAAGTGGGAGTGCGGACCGATCCTTTGCTCTCGCACAACTTTCTCATCACCTTGATCGATACGAGCAGTTCGCTGGCGATGAGTGTGCTGACCAGCGCCGTCTTCGACGTGGCCCTCGGCGGCTTCACCGAGTGTGCTGGTCTGGAGATGTCCCTCGATGTGGAGGAGTACCGCGAAGGCGGCCGCAATGGTGAGACCCTGCAGTTCCCCACGCGCGTGCGCTGGTCGAAGATCACGCTGAAGAAAGGCATGGGCGCCGGAACTGCGCTCTGGGACTGGCACTACGGATTTGTCACCGGGGCGGGGAAGCGGCGGGATGGGTTGGTCGTGCTCATGAATGACCTTCATCTGCCGGCGCATATCTGGTACTTCCGGCGCGGCCTGCCCACGCGATATTCAGGTCCCAGCTTGACTGCGACGCAAAGCGCGGTGGCAATCGAGAGTATTGAGATCACCCATGAAGGCATTTACCAGGTGCCGGGTGTCGGATTTGCCGCGGCCGGCGTCAGCGCGGCCGTTGGATTAGCGGTGTAGCGATAGGCGGTGTAGCGATAGGCGGTGTAGCGATGGAAGTGCACATTAAAGACGTTGTGGCCACGGTCCACGGCTATTCGGATCGCAAGCTGGAAGAGATCACCAACGCAGTGCTGGTGGCGTTTGAGGCCAAACGCGCCCGCCTCGACCAGATCAATAAAGACCGCCGCGTCACCAGCGGCGCTCGCGATGTGCAGGAAGGAGAGGCTTAACCGCATGCAAACCCTGCAACCAGCGATGATCAAGGCCAGATGGCACGACGGAACCACGACGGAAATTCCCGTCCAGTTCAATCCCACGCAGCTCTCGTTCAACAAGGGAGTGCAACTTGCGGATATCCCGATCCCCGGACTCGATACGCCGCTCATTCAGTTCGTGCGCGGCCAGAATGAAACGCTTTCCGTCGACTTGTTCTTCGACTCCACTGAGAACGGGATGGGAACCGGCGCCACCAGCGTAACCAAAAAAAGCGACCTGATCTATCAGTTGGTCAAGATCGAGCCCGACAGCCATGCGCCGCCCATCTGTGAATTCATCTGGAATCACAAGTTCCCCGGCGTCGACATCTCGGCCAACATGGGGAACCAGAAGCGTAATTCCTTCGTCTGCATTGTCGAGAGCGTGCGGCACCAGTACACGCTGTTCAGTCCCGAAGGAGTGCCGCTCCGGGCTACGGTCTCGGTCAATCTGCGGGAATACAAAACGCTCGACGACCAGCTGGCACAGCTCAACCTGAATTCGCCCGATCGCACCCAGGTACACGTGTTGCAAGCGGGGGACACGCTGTCAAGTCTGGCGGGCCTGCACTATCGCCGCCCCGGCCAGTGGCGCCTTATCGCCGATGCCAACAATCTGGACGACCCGCGCCGGCTCACTCCCGGCACATTCCTGACGGTGCCCCCGTTGGGTTAGAGAAGAAATGGTTTGAATGAGGAACGATGCCAACCACCTTGACCATGACGCAAGAGTCGCAGCAGCAAGGCCACTTCTACGTGCCGCAGTTTGAGGTGCGCGTTGAAGGAGTTGGCCTGCCCCGCGATGTCCTGCGCGACGTCCGGGAAGTGACCTACCACGATGACGTCAGCGAAATCGACGGCTTTGAAATTACGGTCAACAATTGGGACCCCAAGTTGAGAGCCTACAAGTACGTCGGCTCGGAGACCGCGGCAAGCTTGCAGGGCAGCTCCGATGAAAGTGTCCGTCAGCGGCTGTTCGACCCCTGCAACAAAAAGGTCCAGCTGTGGGTGGGATATCCAGGGGCTCTCCAGCTCATGATGACGGGAATCTTCACCAGCCTGTCGCCGAGTTTCCCCTCCAGCGGCGGGCCCACGCTCACCGTGGGAGCGCTGAACCTTCTCCACAGATTCCGGGGCGAAAAGCATACCCAGGTATTTGAGAAGCTGACGCCGAGCAAGATCGCTTCGCAATTCACACTTAGCAATTCGGCCACTCAGACCAAGTTGCAAGTCGTGCCTGATCCTGGCAATGCCAACCTGGAGCAAAACCAGGAAATTCCTTATCTCATGCAAGATGCGCAATACGATCTGGATTTCCTGTTGTCGCTGGCGCGCAAGAACGCTTATGTGCTCCTGCTGCAGGAGGAGCAGACCGATGCGCAGGGCCGCGTCACTCGGCCCGCCCAGCTTTACTTCGGACCTTCCAACGGCACCGGACTGCGGCAAGCTACGGTCGAACTCGGATGGGGCAAGTCGCTGATGGAATTCCAGCCCACGCTAACCACCGCCAACCAGATCAAGTCCGTCACCGTGCGCGGGTGGAACCGCGATACCAAGAAGCCCATTGAGGGAAAGGCAGCTCTCACTGACGACGCGTTCAAGTTCAATCGCGACCTGCAGGATCTGTTGAACAAATGCGATCCGCATGAAGAACAGGTGGTCAACGAGCCGTACTTCACGCAGAAAGAAGCGGACCTGCGTGCTCGAAACATTCTGCTCAACCAGTTCCGCGACATGGTCACTGTCTCAGCGACTTCAGTAGGGCTTCCGGATTTGCGCGCCGGCCGCAACGTGACCATTACCGGAGCCGGAGCGCGCTTCAGCGGGAACTATTTCATCACGCAAACCACGCATTCCATCGGCGCCAATGGCTACACCACGCAATTCAATGCGCGTCGTGAGAACCCGGGCAACGGAGGTTAGTCGGGCAATGGCGACAAAACGAATCGCGGGAGTCATGATCGGAATCGTCAAAGGCCTCCAGGACGACAGCGGCCAGGGACGCATTCGCCTGGAGTTTCCCCATCTCCCCGGCGGTCCGCAAAGCTCCATGGCGCCGGTCGCAACGCCGCTCGCCGGCAGCAGCCGCGGCGCGTTCTTCATGCCCGAGATCGATGACGAAGCCCTGGTGTGCTTCGAACAGGGAGACATCAATCATCCTTATATCGTCGGCTACCTGTGGAATGGCGTGGACAAGCCTCCGGAGTCGGATCCGAAGAACCGCATCTTCCTCACTCCCGGAGGCAATACTCTCCGCTTCGAGGACGGCGACTCCAAGAAAGTGATCCTGCAATCGAATGCGAAACACAAAATCGTTCTCGACGACAGCGCGAATTCGATCACGGTGCAGACCGCCGGCAATCTCAGTCTGACGCTTGACGACTCTCAGCAGTCCATCACGCTCAATGGCGGAGGGCGTGTCATCACTATGTCCAACGGGATGGTGCAGATTTCCTGACTTGAGGTTCGATGCCGCAGATTCTGACCACGAACGCGATCATCACCTGCCCCCACGGCGGACTGGGCACCACCGTACCCAGCGATCCGAAGTGGCAGATCAACGGTGGCTTCGTTTGTCTCGAACAGGACACGGGCATTCTGGCTTGCCCATTCCTGATCATGCCCTGCGGAGGTTACACGCTGAAATCCATGCATCTGAACGCAACCCAGATCGATCAGCGCAACGTGATCCTGGTGACCGACTTCAACCAGACTCTTACGGGACTTCCATTGCTGATGACGGAGACCCATCAGGTCTTCGATGTAAGCACGCCCGCACCGATTCCCGCCGGACAGCAGGCCCCTCCACAAACGCCGCAGATGCTCGACGTTATTCCGCCCGTTGTCGTTGCGCCTCCGACTCCGTTCCCGTTCAAGATCACTCCGCCTCCGACTCCGGTTCCCGTGGTCATAACATTCAGCTTAAGCACGACCTACCCGCTGCAATGGATGCTGACGCTCATCACCGTCCCAAATGCATCGCCGAAGGGAACGCATTTTGATTTGACCAACGGCATTCCCGGCAGCGTCACCGTGGTTCCTTCCGGTGGCCGGTGGTCGACACCAACTTTATCCATCGTAGTGACGCTGATGCCAACGTTCGTCGCATCGTTGACTCCGGGGAATCATCAGCTCTTCCTCATCGGAGTCAGTCAGCGCGGAGTTTCCGGCTATGACAAAGCCATCATTCAGGTGACGCCATGAGCAGCAATGCTACGACCCGCAACGCCATGCAACCAGTAACGCGCGCTTTTCTCGGTGTGGGATGGAAATTTCCCCTGCAGGTCAACGCCGGCGGAAAGATCGCCCGCTCTCTCTACGAACAGAGAGTCGAAGAATCCATCTACCTGATTCTCAGCACGGCCAAAGGCGAGCGCGTCATGCTGCCAGATTTCGGTTGCGGCATTCACGACCTGGTTTTCGGCATCAACGATCCGCGCACGCGCAGCACGGTCGTGGCGCAGGTGCGCCAGGCTCTGGCTGCATACGAGCGACGCATCGATGTCCTCGATATCAGCGCCGACTCGAGCGACGATCAACCCAATCTGCTGCTCATCCGGATCAACTATCGGATTCGCGCCAACAATGCGATCGGAAACCTGGTGTACCCGTTTTACATCAACGAACGGACTTAGGACATGCCCCTGGATGCCAATCTACCGGTCATCGACGATCGCACTTACGACGATCTGGTCGCCGAAGCGCGCACCCGTATTGCGCGCTACACCCCGGAGTGGGCCCCGGTCTGGACCGACGTCAATGACAGCGATCCCGGCGTGACCTTGGTTCAACTGTTTGCCTGGTTGACGGAATTGCTCATCTACCGGCTCGGCAAGGTTCCCGATCTGAACTACTTGAAGTTTCTGGAACTGATCGGGATTGAGCTCACCCCCAAAATCCCGGCCCACGCCGAAATTACATTTCCCGTTGTCGCGACGAACTCGAATCCCTATGTCTTTGTCAATTTGCACACGCAGGTCTCTGCGCAGTCGCCGGATGGCGGACCACCGGTTGTGTTCGAGACCGACCGCGCCATCTACGCTCTCACTGCCTCTCTCGCCGCGGCGCTGACCTACGACGGTTTTCAGTTCGACACCGTGGACTTGACCACGCAAAACGGATTCCAGCCCTTTGGCCAACATCCCGGAGACGGCGCCGCCCTTCTGCTCGGCTTCCAATATGCGGGCCCGTTCCCGGCGCAAATTGAACTCAATCTCGCTTTCTCATTGGCGCAGATGGGAGCCTCCACCACCACCGGGAATTGCAGCCTGCCTGACACGGCGACATTCCCATCCGTCGACCTGAACTGGCAGTACTGGAGCGGCGCGGGATGGTTTCCCCTGGGACTGCTGAAAGACGAAACGCTTTCCCTGCAGCGCTCCGGACACGTCTATCTGAAGACTCCTCCAAAAGGTTCGATGCAGACCGGCAAGTTTGGCAGCGTGACTCAGCCGCTGTATTGGGTCCGCGCCATCATCACTTCGGGAAGCTATGAAATGCAGCCGGTCGTGCTCGCGGTGCAAACCAACACCGCTCCAGCCACTCAGGCGCAGACCATCAACGATGAAGTCTTAGGAGGCAGCACCGGCCTTCCGAATCAGACTTTCCAGTTGGCGAACCAGCCCGTGCTCGATGGCACTCTCGAACTGCAGATCGACCAGGGCGATGGTTTTCAAGATTGGACGGAAGTGGAAGATTTCCTGGGCTCCGGTCCTAACGACACCGTCTACGTCCTCGACCGCACCACCGGACAAGTCCGCCTCGGCGACGGCCAGAACGGCGCCATTCCGGTCGCCAACGCAAATCTTCCCAACAACAATGTTGTGGCCCGAATCTATCGTTTCGGAGGTGGACAGCGGGGCAATCTGCCTGCAAACAAGATCACCACTCTGGTCAATTCCATCACCGGAATCGACTCCAGCAGCGTCACCAATTTGTTTGCCTCGTATGGCGGCAGCGAAGAGGAAACTCTGGCGGATGCAAAGTTGCGCGCGCCTTTCGCATTGCGCAGCCGCGACCGGGCCGTAACGTCCGACGATTTCGTCTATCTGGCAAAGCAGGCTGGCAACGTGGCGCGCGCCTTTGCCATGCCTCTGACTCATCCCTCGTTCCCCGGAATTCAAGTGCCCGGAGTGGTGACAGTGATTGTGGTTCCCAATTCCACCGACCCCAATCCCATGCCCAGCAACGGCACGCTGCGTACAGTGTGCGCGTACCTGAACGTCCGCCGCCTGCTGACCACTGAACTTTACGTGGTGCCGCCTACTTACCAACTGGTGAAGATTCAGGCGCAGGTCGTAGCAAATAATTCCGCTGATCTGGCAGAAGTGACCAACGCAGTGCAGGCTGCGCTGCAAACCTACTTTCATCCGCTCACGGGCGGCGACGACGGCCAAGGCTGGCCGTTTGGCGGCACCATCTTTTTCTCACGCATCTATCAGCAGATATTGAATGTCCCCGGCGTGAATCGAGTGGAACAGGTACTGATCATTGTGGACAAACAAACCTATCCCGCATGCCAGGACGTGACCATCAAGCCCGCGGCGCTTCTCTATTCCATCGATCATGAGGTGACGGTGAACTACGCCTTCTGAAGCATATGACCAATGCGATGCCCAATCCGTTCTGGCAGCTGCCGCCGATTCCCGCGCCGCCGAATGATCCGACCTTTCTGCTGCTCGATGGCCGAGTCGGGTGGCAGGCGGCGGAATTAGACGACGTTGGTATCGCCGGCGACAATCTCGGCCTGCTGATCGTTCCCGGCAGCGGCCGTTTGCTCGACGAACCTAGCGGGAGTTTCGGCGGCGTCGTTCCCCCAGCGAACGTGGCATGGGCGCCGAACGGCGATCTCTATATGCTCGACTGCCAGGCGGCCCAACTCAAACGTTTTGATCCTTGCAACTGTCAGTTCAACGTGGTGCCGTGCCTTGGTGGCATAGGAAGCAAGCCCCGCCAGTTGCAGGATCCGCATGGAATCGGAGTCTGCTCGGGCAACCTCTTCATCTGCGATACGAGCAACAATCGCCTGCTGGTTTTTAGCCTGTTTGGCCTGGCGCTGCGCAGCATGTGGACGCCGCCCGCTTCGGCGGCCCTCGCCAATCAGTGGCAGCCCTATGACGTCGCCTTCGATGGTCACGGGAAGGTCTATGTCACCGATCCCGCCAACGGCAAGATTCACTGCTTCCATCCCAGCGGCCGTTGGGAACGGGCGTTTGACGGATTCGGAGCTGTGCGCTGGATCGCGATAGATTGCCAGAACCGGATCTACTCCGTGAGCGGTGGAGAAGCGACCGCGCGAATTACCGGCTGCGACGGCAAGCCGCAGGCGACTGTATCGCGGCCCGAGCAAATCGCGTCCTACTTCCCGCGGCTGGCCTTCCGCGTTGACGCCCAGGGCGACCTCGACCTAAGCAGCATCTGCAAACCTGCAGGTTCGAATGGCGTTTTCGATCCCCAGGGCAATCCCGTTGCCGACCCGGGACCAGATCCACCAGCCGTATTCCAGACCTCCGGCACATATTGGAGCGCGGCGCTCGACAGCCAGTTCTACCGCTGTCAATGGCACCGTATCATGCTTCGCGCGCAACTTCCGCCCAAGACCGCAATCCAGATCTCTACCTACGCCAGTGAAGTGCAGCAGCCCTTCTCGCAGGTGCAACTCCTTCCTGATGATGCTTGGCAGACCAACCTCACCGTGACCGCCATCGGCAAGGAATGGGACGCGCTAATCTTCAGCAGCCCGGGGCGCTACTTGTGGCTGCGTTTGCAGCTCAGCGGAAATGGCAGCGCCACTCCCGTCGTCCAAAGCATACGGCTCGAATATCCGCGCATCAGTTTGCGCCGCTACCTTCCCGCCGTGTTCGCGCAGGATCCTGGTGGAACCGATTTCGCCGACCGATTCCTGAGTATTTTCGACACCACATTGCGCAGCGTGGAGCGGAAGATCGACAACCAGGCCGCCTACTTCGATCCGCTCTCCGCACCTGCCACGCCGGTCAAGCCCGGGCAGATGGACTTCCTCACCTGGCTCGCCTCCTGGGTCGGTGTGAGTCTCGACCGGCAAATGCCAGTGGCGCAACGGCGGACAGTGTTGAAACGCGCGGGAAAATTTCTGTGCATTCGCGCAACTCGCATCGGTTTGTGGAGACAACTGCTGCTGTTCCTGAGAATGGAACCGAAAACGGTCTGCTGTCCGCACGATCAGCCCAAATCAACCTGTAACCCCCAGCTGCGGAATTGCGCTCCTGTAGTGAAGAAGCCCTGCGCCTGGCAACCGCCGCCGCTGATTCTGGAAAATTATCAGCTGCGGCGCTGGATGTTTCTGGGGCAAGGCCGTCTTGGCGACGACGCAGTTCTGTGGGGAATGAGGATCGTCAACCGCAGCCAGTTGAGCCGTAACGCGCAGGCCGGTGTAACGCAACTGATCACCACGCCGGATCCATTCCACGATCCGTTTCTCGCATATAGCCACAAGTTCACCGTGTTTGTGCCCGCTTCGTTTGGCGCCTCCGATCAAAAACGCCGGGCACTGATCAATCTGCTGGAAGCGGAGAAGCCGGCCCACACCCAGTACCAGGTCGAGTATGTAGCGCCACGCCTGCGCATCGGCTTTCAGTCAATGATTGGACTCGATTCCGTGGTCGGCCGCTATCCATCGCAGTTCAGGATCGGGCAGCAACTCGGCAAAGATTCCATTGTCAGTGGATTGCCACTACAAGGCGGTCCATCGCTCGCAGTCGGTCGGACTTCGAGGATCGGCTCGGGAACAAAACTAGATTAGCCGTGAGGGAAACGACATGTCCGCAATCAAAAACGCTGTCTCGGCCTCTTGCCCTGAATGTGCGATCGGCCCCTTTACGCGCAACCATTACTTTACGGGCAAGCTTCTGGTGGAGCGCGATTTTCGTGAGGAGCAGTCCTACTACATCGACAAGCTCCGCCTCCATGAGCAGCGCCTGCACGGCTGGGGCGTGGTCTGCGGGCTGAAGGTGACGCAAGCCGACAGCGAAGCATGCCGCAACCGGTTTGTCTGTATCGAGCCGGGCCTCGCCATCGACTGCTGTGGACACGAAATCTACGTCGCCGAGAAAGATTGCACCTGGGATCTCACCCAAACGGCAGGCATCAAGGCCCTGGTCAAGAACAACGACAAGGACACACACACGCTGCAGATTTGTATCCGCTATAAAGAATGCCCGAGCGAGCCCATTCCCGTGCTTTACGACGATTGCGGCTGCGACGATACCCAGTGCGCGCCCAATCGAATTTTGGAAGCCTATGAAATTGATGTAAACGTCGATCCCAAATCGACTGCCACATCGCCCGATGCGCCGGTTCTGGCGTGGAATAACACTATCAACGTGGCGCACGCCCTCGCGGTGGCGTATCACGATGGCACCAGGCGCCTTTACGTTCTCACCGACGACCCCCTGGGTTTCGTCTACCAGGTCAGCACCGACAATTTCTCTGTACTGTCATCGCACGCTCTCGGTGTGCAGGGATTCGCCCTGTCAGTTTCGAACGATGGCAAGCGCGTGTATGTGGTGGCCGCCGGGGCCGCTGCGGCGAACGACTATCAACTTCACGTTCTCGATGTCACGCGGCCCGGTCTGCCACTGGTGCAACCCAATCCCATCGACATCCCGAACAGCAACCCGGGCGCGCCGGTGCCGGCGGTGTTGCCGGCGCCTGACGACCAACTGATTGCCATGGTCGGACCGCAGGGCTCCTTGCTGCTCTGGGCAACGGATATTGATACGCAGCCGAATCCCGCGGCGGCCACACAAGTGGTTCAATTCGGGGCCAATCAACAATCCATGGTCCTTGGCACCGATGGCACCCGAGCCTACGCAGGCGGCGCAGGCAATCAGATTCAGGCCGTCGTGATAGCCACCAGGTTGTTAACCCCGGTCAACATTTTGCCAGCCGCCGCCAACGTTACAGCGATTGCTGTTGCGCAATCTGTCAACGGAGATCTCCTCGCGATCGTCGATAACGCCGCCAGCAAACTCTACCTGGCGAATCCCGCCACCCCCACCTTGATTGGGACCGTGCCGCTGCAACACCCACCCACCGGACTGGTCGTCTCGCCTGATTTTCACTGGGCATACGTGGTCGAGCAGGACGCTGGCGTCAGCTATCTCGAGCCCGTCGACCTCTTCAGCCTCCAGGTGGGCGTGAATGTTGTCCCCGCAGCGCCGTTGCAAATAGGTGTCAACAGCAGAGTCCCGGAGATCAGCTCCTCGGGACGCACATTATTTGTCCCGTATACCGGCAATCTCGCCAACGCTACCGACGGCGGCGTCGCCATCGTCGGCGTGAAAGAATCGGATTGCTGCGGCAAAGCCTGGAAGTCATTGGAAGGCTGCCCAAGCTGCGACACTCTCAACTGCATTGTGCTGGCGACAATCAAGAACTTCGTGGTGAGTGACACTTTCCAAGACACCCCGGAGGATCAGCCCGTCGACCCCGTCGCCGATACGGCCAATCATATTGCCCGCATCGACAATCACACCGGCCGCCGCCTGTTGCCCAGCACGTCCACGCTGGCGGAGATCATCCAGTGTCTCTGCGCGGAAGGCGCCGGAACGAAGGGAACCAAGGGCGATCCCGGACTGCCCGGTCCGAAGGGAGATCAGGGCCCGAAGGGCGATTCCGGCCAAAACGGCAACCCGGGAAAAGATGGACAAGGCCTCGAGACTGGGCTGACTCGGATCAACGCGCTGAGTTGGGTGCACAACAATCCCAAAGGAAACAACTTGATTCAGATCACCGGGCCTGCCGCAGGCACCGAAGGAATCGTGATTGGCTTTACCGGTCCGATCCAGTTTGCCCCGGTTTCTCAGGCGGGAAACCAAAAGTTTCCGAACCGGATTGACACACACGTTTTCCAGGTTCTGGCCGAAGAACCCAACCAACCGAACTTACTGGTTTGTCGCTGCCCGGTGGTCGGGACGGTGGTGCCAGTTGAGATTACGCGCACGGACCCGAACAATCCCAGCTTGATCACAGGGGCGCAGCAGGTCGCGCTTGCGAACCCAACGGCGATTGCTTTTCTGTTTTCCGAGGCCGTCCCCCCCTTGGGCCGTTCTCAGGAATTGTGGGTCCGCCTGTGTTGTGAGTTCGTGGTCGACGTGAATGGCAAAGCAGTAGACGGAGCGTTTCTCAGAATGCAGCTGCCCACCGGGGACTACCTGGGCAAACTTCCCAATGCTCCCGCGCCCGATCCCTTCGGTCTGCAGGGAACGCTGTTTCAAAGCTGGTTTCACGTATTGCGGTAAGGATCTGCGCTCGCGGCACGAAGCCTGGAGGGCCAAGCGTTCGATCGAGTTCGGGCAGGTGTGAAGGAGAAGCATCATGGCGCTTGCAATCAACCGTGGCAATTCGATGACTCAAACAAGTTCGTCAGGCTGCGCTCCTGTCGTATGCCCCGACTGCGGAGGACTGGAGTGCCTGTGCCGCCCGCGCTTCTTTGCCGGACAACTGCTCACCGACGATGACCTCAAGCGGCTCGACTACTACATCACCGCCAAGAACAAACTGCACAACCGTCACCTGATCGGATGGGGCGTGGTCTGCGGCATGAATGTGGTGTGCAACGCCTGCGACGGCATGATCACTGTCAAAGCGGGTTATGCGCTGAGCCCATGCGGTGAAGACATCATCGTTTGCAACGACGCCCCCGTCGACGTTTGCAGCATGATCCAGAAGTGCGGCCGGAAGCAGCCGCGCGATTGCCAGCCGGCCCAGCCTGGCGTTCCCGATCCGTGCGCCAATACCACGGAGCAATGGATTCTCTCGATTCACTACGATGAAACGCCTTCGCGCGGAGTCGTGCCGCTGAAAAACACTGGCAGCGCCGCGTGTTGCACGGCCTGTGCCTGCGGTGGCTCGAGTTCCTGCGGCTGCGGTGGAACACAGTCCTCCAGCAGCGGCTGCTGCGGTAACGGCAACGGAAGTAAAAGCCCTGGCTGCACCTGCGGCGGCACGGCAACCTCACCCGGCCAGACGCCCCTAGCCCAGCCGCAATGCGAACCGACCATCGTCTGTGAAACCTATCACTTCGAAGTCTGCAAAGTCCAAACCGCGATCCGGCCCAAACGGCCGATCGGCGCGCTCCCGCAACGCTTTCTCGACTGCCTCACCACACTCGCTCAACTGGTCTCCGCGCCTCCAAACAGCGGCAATCCGCAAGACGTGCAGAACTGGTGCTGTGCCATCCGCAACAACCTGCTCGACTTCTTTGCCGACAATCCGGGATATACGTGCAACATCCCACAGAAGCTGGCGCTCTTGTGCCAACCCGGCGCCGACATCCAGACGATCATTCAGCAGATTGTCTACGCTCTCGCGAACTACATCCGAGACTGTTTCTGCGCGGCGTTGCTGCCGCCGTGCCCCTGCCCCGTGCAAGATGCCAGCGTTCCCCTGGCCACCATCACGATCAGCAAGAAGAACGGGGCTTGCCAAATCGTCAGCATCTGCAACCTCGATGCGCGCAAATTCGCCACCACCTTCCCCAACCTCGCCTACTGGCTCTCGTTCTTGCCCACAGTCCGCGATCTGCGCCAGGCGATTGACCAAATCTGCTGCCAGCCATTGCCGTTGCGTGAAGTGAAATTTGGAAACCGCGCCGCGCCCGCCCCAGGTCCCGCCGCGCCCGCCGCTGGCCGCATCGGAGTCGTCGGTGATCCCTTCACTCAGAGCGAGGAACTGTTTCAAGTTGCGGCGCAAGCATTCGCGAATATCAACCGCATTGTCGACGCCCAAACATTGTCGGCCGCGACACTCGGCCTTACCGACGCTAACAACCAGCCATTCTTGTCGCCGGTCGAGATGAACTATCCGATGGAAACTCTGGCCGTGAACCAGCTTGCCCGGCCATTTGCAACCGCAGTTGTCCCGCCAGTTCTGCTGGGACTGCTGTTTGGAGCGCGAGCTCAGGCCGCGCCGGCTGCACCGCCCCCAGCACCAGCCCCAGGCCCCACAAAAGCAGAGTTCGAAGCTTTGCAAGTTCAGTTGGACACCATGAAAGAAGATCTCAAGCGCAGTCAGGATCAGATTGACAAACTTAGCAAGCGCAAGAAGAGCGAATAGGAGGCACCATGGCTGTCGATCAGGACCAGCGGCCTAGCTTTTATCAGGGCCAGTATCTCGGTCCCGAGGACCTCACGGCCGCAGTCGATTACGGCCGCATTCAAATGGCGCGCCACAGCTTGGGAGGGCACACCTGGGGCATTGCCATCGGCATGGATTTGATCGAGAAACCTTCGCCCGCCGGCAACAATGCTGTCGATATGTTTCTCACCCCAGGTTTTGCCTGGGATGGATTCGGCCGTTTCATTGTCGTGTTGACTCCGTACAAAGTGCCCGTGTCGCTTTTCCAGAACATTACCTTCAACGCCCAAGTAGACGACCCCAAGAAAAGTGGTGACAATGCCCCCGGACACCTTGTAAATCTGTGGCTCCGCTATAACGAGAATCCAAACCAGCCGCCGGCTGCCGGTTTTCAAGTCTGCGATGCTTCCGGCGCAACCTCGCGCGTTCAAGAAACGTTCTCACTCGAGATCGGCGATTTCGTCAACCCATCCGATCTGCGCGATCCCGTCTCCATTGGCGGCAAGCTGATGGATGCCCTCCAGGCGCTCATCACGTTTGGTTCCGCCAATCAGCTGTTCGATACCTCCGTCCCGCAACAGGCTCTTCCCGAAGACGACGCCGAGGCTCAGTGGCTCATCCCCGTCGGCAAAGTGCGTTGGCTGCCGCCGAACCCACCTCAAGCCGGAGGCTTCCAGCAACGAACTCCGGACGATCTCAAGGCAAGCGAGAGAGTTCGCCAGTACATCGGCGTCGTGGCCTCGGCTGTCGAAGCGGCCGGCAACAACATTCATGTAAAGCTTCGCAGCAATCCGCCTTCTGCCTTTGACTCCACCGACCTGCTCTGGGTGGAGGGCAGCATGCACGTGGAAGGCAGCGCCAGTTTGTTCGGAGGTTCACTTTCATTCCTGGACAATGGCGGCAAAGATGATGGCGTCCCACTGCTGATCCAGAGAGTTTCACAGATCGATCCCGCTACGAACAACACCTTGACCAGCCTCCAAGTGGAGATCGGTACTTCCAATCAGGGCAACAACACATTTTCAATTGGGCCACTGGCCAACAACAACTTTGTACCCGTGTTTACCGTACTCGACAGCGGGAAAGCTGGCGTCGGCACGACCAAACCGCGCAATCCGCTGGGTGTGCGGGCATCCGGTGGCTGGGAGGAGCTGCTTAGTTTTGAAGATCCGGCCGGCAACACTAAATGGCACCTCAATCAGAATCCGAATGGAAATAACTCCGGCCTGAACTTTTCCGAAACCAACGTGGCCGATTTCCGCTTATTCATCCAGGCTGGCGGCAACGTCGGTCTTGGGACTTCCGCTCCTACCAATCGTTTGCACGTCGACGACATTCTCGGCATTCGACAGCGCTACCTGTATCTCAGCGGTGACGCAGGTTGGAGCAGCCTGACCTACAACGCCCATCATGATTCGAGAAATCAGAATTGGGTGTTTCCTGATCAAGCCCATTCCGCCGTCACCATTGAAATGGATGACGAACTGGCCGGTAACGTAGCCCGCTTTGAAGTCTGGACCACGCCTTCCTCCGCCAGAACCAACTGGATCCAGCGGCTGGCCATTAATGGCGACACCGGAGACACGTACCTCGTCCATCATGGCGGCAATCTCGGCGTCGGAACGACTGCGCCCGCAACCAAACTCCACGTCGTTGGCGGCGATCTCATGTGGGGGAACCACTCACGCCTGCAGGTCGACCAAGGCGGCAGCATCGAACTCGGCGGCGACAATGCCACGCCCGGAACAGGCGTGCCCTACATCGACTTCCATTTTGGAAATGGACTCACGCAGGATTTCAACACGCGCATCATCAACGACGCCGACGGCCAGCTTTCGCTGTTTGCGCAAACGGTGAAAATGAGGGGCAATGTCTCGGTCGCAGGGGCCCGCACTTACCTTCTTGGACTCGACAACCAAAGTTTCCACTGGATCATGGCTGGAGGCATGACCGAAGGCACGAACAACGCGCTCGGTTTCCAATACACCGGAGTACCCGGCCTTAACTTACTTCACACCGGTCCGGGATGGATCAAAGGTTTCTTGATCCATCATCCGCTGGATCCGGGGAAAAAGTATCTGGCGCACGCGACTCTTGAGGGCCCCGAGGCGGCGGTGTTCTACCGCGGGGAGGCGCATCTCACCAATGGGAAGGCCACCATTCATCTGCCCGACTTCTTTGAGGCTCTGACGCTCGAAGAGGATCGGACTATCCTCCTGACGCCGCTGTCCGACGATGATGATCCCGTGTCTCATCTTGCCGCGTCCCCCATCAAGAAGGGTGCATTCACCGTGCGAGGCACCGACCAGAAGAATCCGTCCCAGCCTTTCTACTGGGAGGTGAAGGCCGTCCGCGCCGACGTGGCGCGCCTCGCTCTTGTCGTGAATAAGAAGAAGGACTCCGAGCGAGCTGCCGCCCCATCCTCACCGGCCTCGGCTGAGCCAGTGAAGTCGAGAAAGCGTCATTCCTGAGAGTTTGCGGTTGCGAGAACTTGGAAAGATCAAAGAACTTTTCGGAGGAACGATATGAGTGAGCTATTTGAAGCGAGACTCAAAGCACTGGAGAAAGAATTTGAAACTGGAAAACAGATGCTGGCGGAGCTGGAGACGCGCGCATCCTCGCTGCGTGGCAGTTTGCTGCGTATCAGCGGGGCAATCCAGGTGTTGCGCGAATTTGTTCCGCAGGCGGAGGAAACCGCGCCGGCCGCCTCTCACGAGCACACGGAAGATAGCGCCGTCGTGACCAACTAAATTCAAGCCATGTCTGCCGCACCATTGCAGCCGAGCGTTCTCTGCATCGACCGGCTCCACAACCGCTACGTGGTAGCGGATCATGCAGTGGAATGCGTGCGCAACACTTGCGAGGCGGCGCTGGCGTCGACTCTTGCGGAAGCCCTCGCTCTCAATCTGCCGTCCTCGCTACCGCCAGCGGATACGAGCTTGTGGTTTATCCCCAGGCTTGATCTGGATTTCTCGGTAAGCACGGAGATTCATCACGCTGACGTCGTCGACGTTTGGAGCAAGGAGATTGCGAGAACGCTGGTCGATGCTCTGCAGAGTGAAGACCCCGGCATCGTGCATTTCCCTGACCGCGCAACTTACCTGGCGCATTTTCTCCTCGACGTAATCGAGCAATCCGCCTGGGACAAGTGGTATTACTCCAGCTTCGAAGGCCTCCGCCTGCTTCCCACATCAGCGGTGTTGCGCACGGCTATTTCCGACTCGCCCGAGATCGGACTGCAGGCGCTCGGTCTGCTCTCCGAGTCCCAACGCTGCAATCTCGTACGATCGTTGAGTCCGATGGATGCTCAACGCACTCTCTCCGTGCTCGCAGCCAGTACACTGGCGAACGACGAGAAAGCTTGCTTGCTTCTCCTGAGTGAGGTTTCGAAAACAGCTCTCGGGATGCAGTCTCACGAAATCGATCGGCGATCGTTGCTGTTGTTCCTCGCGGTGTGTGAGCGGCGCCCGGAACTGGCTGGCAAAGTTCTTTGCTCCGCTGCGGTTACGTGGTCGCACCTGACCAGGTATCTCGATGAACATGCTACCCAGGCCCAAGAGATTGCCGGAATCATTCGCACCGGTAATCTCGCATCGCTTTACGCCGCCGTGGGCGCAGACGTCGCTGAGCGCATCAGTCCGCTGTTGCGCTGTCCGAGCGAGGCGCTGGACTTGCTTCTCCCGGCACCTCGTGAGACCAAGGCCAGCGGAGACGATCGCGGTCCGCGCTTCACCGCATTCGGCGGAGCATTCCTGCTTTTTCCCATTCTCGATGATCTTCCCCTGCAGGCCATATTCGACTGGCCCGATCTTGATCGCACCAGCGCCGCAGCCATCGTCCGTTTTGTCATCCTCGCGAAGTGCTTCGGCAAACCTCGCGCCCTCGGTTGCATGCGTGATCCGCTGATTCGCGACTTACTGCAAATTCCTCCCACCATTACAACCGCCGAAATCGCGGATTGGCTCGCGCGGATTTCTCCCGCCCAACTGCATGCATTCCTACGGGCTGTGGCGGCGTGGCACGTCGACACAGGAGCAGTTGATGTGGAACTTTGCATGCTGACGAGCGTTGCCCAAAAAGGTAGGCCGCTCGGCCTCTTCCTCGATTGCGCCCGCGGAGTCTGGCTGCACGCGCAAAGCCTGCACAACGGGCGCACGAACTTCGCCTGCCGCCTCGCTGACTTCCCTGCGCCAAAAACGCTGGAGTGCCACCCGTCGCTATGGCAAACCGCACAAGACGCTTTCCCCGAATCGCAACTGCGATCTCTGCCCGCGGATACTGCTGTGCCGGCGCTCGCCCGCGATGTGACGTATCTTGCTTTGCCCCGCCACATTCCAGTTCCGCGAACCGCCGACCTCGCCTTGAGCGTGGCGGCGCAAGGTGTGTTGCGCTGTTTTGCCGTCAAGCTTCCGGGCTTTGCGCGCTCCAGCCTGGATTATCTCTACCGCAACTTCCTCGACTGCGCGGCCGCCGTGGAAAACGCGGCGGACCAGCGCGTCGTTACTCTCGCCCGACCGCCGCTCCACCTGGTCCTGGCCATGGCGGGACTCAACCGCTGCCGCTACCACGTCGACTGGCTTGCTGGCGGGAACTGCGCCATCTTCCCGGAAGGATGATCCTGTGGCCGAGATGAGCAAAAACTATTTGCACAACGAGCTGCAGCGGCTTGACCTGCTCATCCATCGCGAAATCCTCCGCCTGCGCGCAGCCTACCAGCTTTCGCTCGACGAATTTCGCGGCCTGTACGTCAGCGATCAGCAAGTGGATGCCTTGCTCCGCGAGAATCAGGGATCGCCGCTCGTCATGGACCCGGCGGAACTCACCAATCGCGCCGCCGAACTTCATCATGCGAGCCAGCATCTGCTCGAGGAAGATTCCCGCTGGCTGGCTCTCCGCCGCGAATTCGATCTGTCGCCCGCGGACATGGACCTGCTGCTGCTGGCACTCGCCTTGGAAACGCACCCCAAGTACGAGACTCTGTTTGCGTACCTGAACAACGATGTGACGCGCAAGTGGCCGACTTGCGACCTGGCGCTGCGAGTATTCGCCGAAGATGCCGAGCAGAAGCTGAAATACCGTCGCGCGCTCTTGCCCCATATGCCACTTCTCAGCAGCGGCCTCTTGCGGCCGATTGCGGGAGCCGACCGCGGCGCCACATTGTCCTGCGGCTTTACGCTCGCTCCCGAGGCCTGCCGATACCTCATGCGCTTTCCGCCGGTCGTCGGCAAGGCAGCCGAGTTCCTCACCCGTGTCGAGCCCCACTCCGGTTGGGATCAGTTATCGGTGGCGTCTTCGCTTCGTCTTCGGCTCGAGTCCGTGCCCGACATTTTACGAAAGGCTGGCGGAGATCGCGCGCTGATCGTATTCGTGACGCGATACGGCATGGGCGCGGAAAACATCTCCCAGGCAATCTGCACGCAACTGCAATGCCCACTTCTATTCTTCCGTGCGGAAATGGCGCGCATCGCGGACGAATCTTTCCGCAAAACAGCTCAGTCGGTGCTGCTGCAAACAAGACTCGACGACGCCGGTCTCCATGTGAGCGAATGGGGCGGACTGTTCGGGCCCGAAGGACACGCCACCTCGGAAGCCCACCTGCTCATCTCATCGCTCGCCGAAACCCGCCAGCCCGTTTTTCTGTCGTTTGATCCGCACGTTCGCTGGCGCGAACTGCTGCAAGGCAAACGCAAGATCGTCTTCGCTCTCGAGGAGCCGGACTTCGCCGAGCGCCGCAGGCTCTGGCAAGAATTGGGTCAGGATGCTGTTTCCGATTCGTTGGCCGCCGACCTTGCCGACCGATTTGTTCTAGGTCCCGATCAGATTCGCGATGCCATTGTCATGGCTCGTGACCAACACAGCTTGCGTCACGGCCACAACGGTTGCCTCACCGCCGACGATCTGCTCGAAAGCGCCCGCGCGCAGTCGGACCAGAACCTGGGCAAGCTCGCCTCTCGCTTGCGTGGCGCACATACCTGGAACGATCTGGTCCTGCCTCCTGCCACGCTGCGCCAGATTAAAGAGATCACTGCCGCTATCCGCTTCCGGCATCAGGTGTACTCCACGTGGGGTTTTGACCGGCGCCTGGTTTCGGGCAAAGGGTTGAAGGTCCTTTTCTCCGGCAGCGCCGGCACCGGAAAAACCATGACCGCCGGAATCATCGCACGCGATCTGGGCCTCGATCTGTACAAGATTGATCTCTCGGGAATCGTGAGCAAGTTTATCGGCGAAACCGAAAAGAATCTGGACCGCATCTTTCGCGCCGCCCAATCCGGCAACGCCATCCTGTTCTTCGACGAGGCCGACGCGCTCTTCGGCAAGCGCTCCGAAGTCAAGGATGCGCATGATCGCTACGCCAATATCGAAGTGGCCTACCTGTTGCAAAAGATGGAAGACCACGATGGAGTGGTCATTCTGGCCACCAACCTGAGCAAGAACATGGATGACGCCTTTTCGCGCCGCGTCCACTACGTTGTCGAGTTCCCCTTGCCCAATGCCGTGCACCGCGAACGCCTGTGGAGAGGAATGTTTCCGCCCGAGGCCCCACTCGGCGATGACGTCGACTTCAAATTTCTCGCCGAACAATTCCCCCTGCCCGGCGGCGACATCCGCAACATCGTCCTTTCCGCCGCGTTCCTGGCGGCACAGGACGCGAGCTCGATTCACATGCGCCATCTCGTCCCGGCGCTGGGCCGCCTGATGGTCAAGAAGGGCAAGGTCCCTTCCTCGACAGAGTTCAAGCAATATTACTCCTGGTTGACTGCACCCGAATGACGAGCCATGTCCAGCGCCCTACTAGCTCCGTTCGAGACCTCCCACAATAAAGCGGAGCCGTTGCGCGTGCCATCAATAAAACGTCAGGCACTGCCTCCGTCGTTCGCCATTCCGCATGGGCGGACCTCGGCTGGCAACATGGCCATTCAGCGCGCTGCTGCAGGGCCGCTGGCGGGCAATCCCGCTGCGCCGGCCATTCTCGGTGGCGCCAACATGTCGACGGGAGGCTGCTCCTGTGGCGGCACGTGCGAGGAATGCAAGACGAAAGCAGTCCAGCGCAAAGCTCAAAGCGACACGCAAGCCGCCCCTTCCGCCTTCGATGGAGCCGTCGCCGCAAGCGGAGCGGGCGCTCCCCTCGGCCCGCACTCCCGCAGCCTGATGGAGAACCGCTTCGCAGACAAGTTCGACGACGTCAGAATTCACGACGACAGCAGCGCCGCCGATGCCGCTCGTTCCATCAACGCCCACGCCTTCACCATGGGACGCGACGTGTACTTTGCCCGCGGCCGTTACGAACCGCACACCACCGCCGGCCAGAAGTTGATTGCTCACGAACTCACGCACGTCCTTCAGCAGCGCCGGGGTGCTGTAGCTCCCGGGTTGAAATCGCTCAACGCCACCGCACACGACGATCAATTCGAAAATGAAGCCGAACAAGTCGAAGCGTCCTTCGATCGAGCCGATCACAGCACAGCGCCAACTGGGATCGGCCACGCGCGTGGATCTTCTGGCACCAAAGATCACGTCGTCCAGCGCAAATGCGCAAAATGTTCCGCAGAGAGTAGCAGTTCGTTTGGGAACAATAGCCTGTTGGAAGAGAAGAAGATCCAGCGCAAGTGCGCGTGCCGTGGAACCTGTTCCACATGCGCGGCGCAATCGGCGGCCTCCTCCCAGGAGTTGAAGAAGGAACCGGTGCAGCGCAAGCCGGAATCTCTCTACGTTTCGCAGAAGGCGAATGCAGAACCACTCAAAAACTCGAGCGATCCGGCGCCAGCTGTTGCCATCCAGCGCAAGTGTGCCTGCGGCGGAACCTGCTCCAAGTGTTCCGGCGGCGCGCTCGCACCCGACGACGAGGCCAAGACTTCAGTCGTCCAGAGAAAAGCAGACGAGTCGGGAGATTCCATGCAGGCCGCCTCTCACTCATTCAAGCACGAAGCAGTTGCCCCCCGCGAGATCCGGCCCGGCCAACCCGCGAAAGCAGCGCCTCAGCGAGCGGCGCTGCGGCCAACACCCAAGCCGGGCAACGCTTCTGCGCGAGCGGCTGACAGGAAACGTCCCGCCACGCGCGGCCACCGCCACGGCCCTTCCGCGCCGCGAGCGGAAGCAGGAAGGCCCGCCGTCGGTCCACATCATGACCGCTTCGAGCGCGAAGCCGATGTCGTCTCCGAGCAGGTCATGCAGGGCAGGACGGTTTCCCGCGGAATTTCTTCGCTTGATCGCGAGCGAATTCAGCGCTACTCCTTCAGCGATTTTGTGTCCGATGTGGAAGACACACTGGATAAGACCAGCCAAGCAATCCAGGACACGGCCGAGGAAGTCGCCGACGAGGCCAGCGACATCGCCACCGGAGTCTGGGATGCGGCCTCCGCCCTCGCCGATCGCTTGAGCGGAGCCCTGTCGTACGTCGACAACCTGCTCGTCGTCACTATTCCGCCGATGCATGTCTGCGATCCCCACTCCCTTCAGTTCAACCTTCCGGAAATTGGCAAGGACATTCCTTTCCTCAAAGGCATACTTCCTATCGACCCGCCCGAACTCGAACTCTATGGCGAGCTCGGTTTGCATTTGGGTCTAATTCCTGAGATTTCTCTCCAGCTCGGCCCATGCGAGACGCGCGCGATCACCATAGCCATCCACCCGATCTCGATGGAGGCTGAGGTCAGTGGAGGATTCGACCTTACGCTTGCGCTCGGGTTGGGCGCGGAAGCGCGGGTCGGCATCTACGGCGAAGTTGGGGTGATGGTCGTCTGGCCCGATCCCCCGGTGGTGTTGCAGATTCCCGTTGCTCGCATCGAAGCCGGACTTGCCGGGTTCGCGCGCGGCATCTTGGCCGACAAGATGAGCGTTGACTTCGCCGAGTCCGCCGGCATCTCGGGCTTCAGTTTCAGCCAACACCGGACCGACGATCTCGGCTTTGCTCTCGATCTCGGACTGGCTGGGTACGGCGCTCTGTCGCTGCTCGGCTTCAATATCTGCACGCTCTACTGGCCCTTCGACGAACTCCACAAAGATGCAACCCTCAGCCTCGAACTTGACTTGGGCCTGGACATCAATTCTTTAGGGGACGCATCGCTCGCGATCGGCGCGGACGAGCCGGTCTTCAACGATCTTGACTGGAGTGACCTGGGTGTTCAGCTGAATCGTGACACGCTCAAGGACAATTGCCCGCTGTGTGATTTCCTGAGAAGCCTGGGACTCATGCCGTCGCAACTCGGCGGCCCGTGGCCGTTCCATCCCACTCCGCCTTGGCCAGGTCCGCTGCCCGGCGTTTACCCGATCGATCCAGGAGACATGTTTCGTGGCTGGCACGGCGGGCTCTGTCGCGGGGCGTGCGGCCTCGATTGCACGAAGTGCAAGGACATTGGCGACGTCTTCGTCTGCGAGCCGGTCGGAGATCATCACCGGATCGTGAAGTACTCACACTTCAACCTGTGTCCTACCCACAAAGGTTGCCGTGATCATGATGCCTGCTATGACTGGTGCGCCAACAAGCTATTCGAGCGCGGCCCGCTGGGCGTGATCTTCGGGCCATGCCATCGCATGTGTGACCTGGAATGCGTCTGTGACTACTCGCTCCCCGATTGCGTAGGGTGGATTTTCGGCAAGGGCGGCGACGCGATCATGGCATTCTCAGACCGGCCGGAAGAAATTGGCGGGTGCGTCGGCCCCTGCCCCACCGCGACAAAAGATCCCACGGGCGCGACATCGTTAAAGACGTGTTTGCCGGATATTCCGCTGTTCGACCGAGTATCAGTGAGCGATGGTTTCTTCCGCAAGACACCTAAATTCCCCGTGATCAAGCCCCTAATCTTCGATGTCTATGGCATTCCTGTGGTTGTGACTGTAGACGCCTTTGCGAGCTTGGAAGCTTTTCTGTCCGCTGGGTTGGGACCGGCCGTGCTTAAGAAAGCTTGCCTTGAACTCGATCTTGCCACCGGGGATTACAACGGCACGGCGGAGCTTCACGTTTTCGCCGATATTCTCGGGCTCGTTCAGATCATCGGTGCCTTGGAAGCAGAACTCTCGGTGGCCTGTTTCTTCTCTGTATTGAAAGTCAAACCCAAACTCATCGCTACAGGTTCTGGAAAGCTCGACAACGACCTCTTTGCGAAAGTGGAAATTTCCTGTTGCGGCGGCGAGCCGGTGTTGAAAGGCACGGCCGGTCTAACTCCGTGTCTGACTCTCGCTTTCGATCTTGATGCCGCGCTGGACGTCGATCTTTTTGGCTTCAATCTCTTTTCAGAAATATGGAAGCTTGCCCACAAAGATTGGAACCGGTGCTGGCCGATGGAGTTTGATGTCTTCTCTTTCGATAGCTGCGGCAAAGGCGCGTCCTCTCCACTCAGGACTGTCAGCGCGCCTGCAGCGCATGGTATTTTCGGAGCCGGTGGTGCGCAGGGCGGTCGCGGCGCAACATCTCCCACTGCCGGTCACCGGTCGACTGCAGTTGGCCCCCGCGCGCCGACCGCCGACGTCTTGCTCGGGCCTCATGACTTGGAACCTACGTCCTTGCTCACAGATCTGTTTGCACTGGCATCGCATGACGCCAGGATCCCCGAATTCCCCGCGGATCCAGCGGCGGATCATCACATGGCGAATCCTTGCCCTGTGCCCTCCGCGCCGACAGGGCTTTCCTGTGCCGATGCCATCCACATGCGCTGGTTCAAGCCGAATGACATCTACCCCAACCCCATCAAACTAGACGGGATTGACTATGCGATGGTCGGCCCGAAACCGGCTCCGCCTCCGGACACGGCTCAAAATGTGGGTGTTTCGCCACCTTTCATGCCCTCGATTGGCAAGTGCCTGCAACTTGATCCGCAACCTCGTATTGGCAACCAGGCCAGGTACCGCAGTCTTCTGGAAAAGCACGGCTTCAGTTGGAGCAGTCCCAAGCCGCTGCAGCCGGACCATGTGCAGGATGTTTTCTGGAAAGGACCGGATCGGTTTGATAATCTGTGGCCGCTTGACGCCTTCAAGAACCAGAGTGCGGGCTCACGCCAAAACCTGCACCAGGAAATTCGTTTTGCTGAGCACGCGGGTGGTTCCGCGAAAGTGATGAGCTTGAAGGAATTCAAGAAGACCCAGTGGGAACCCGACCCAAGTCACAAACGCCGCTTCTTCAAGATTGACGAAATCGCGTTTTGAGACGCGACTTGTAAAACATGGAACGGGATTGCAGTTGCGCTGAATCTGCCCTGCTTCGCACCAGGGACGCCAGACCCGTCGCCGGCGGCCCTGTATTCGATTCGATGGCTTCCACTCCGCAGCGTGCGGCCGGCAACCTCGCCGTCCAGCGTCGAGCCCGTAATTCCGCCCGCGCGCACCTGTCTAACATTATGCCGGCCGTGCGTCACGGACTCCGCTCTGCTGCCCAGCCGCTCGATCAGTCCACGCGCGATTTTATGGAACCTCGCTTCGGCCAGGATTTCAGCCACGTGCGCATCCACAAGGACCGCAGCGCCGCCGAGTCCGCCCGCGCCATGAACGCGGTTGCCTACACCGTCGGCAGCGATATCGTATTCGGAAGAAATCGATACGCTCCACACAGCGTGGAAGGCCGTCATCTTCTGGCCCACGAACTCACCCATGTGGTTCAGCAAGGGAACGCTCAGCAAGGCAGCCTGGCTGCTTCCAATACCGGTCATCTGCCGCTGGAAACTTCAGGCGAGGACAAGGCGGAGCAAACCGCCGCCAGCGTTCTGGCTGGCCAGCCCATTGGTCCCGTTCCACTCAATACTGGGCCCCGGGTTCAGCGCTTTTTTGAGTTCCCTGTAGAGGGATTGGAAGTTCCGGAAGGACTTGAAGCGCCGGAATTCGAGCCGGAGATCGAACCTGAACTAGAACCGGAAGTAGAGCCGGAGGTGGAACCCGAGGCCGAACCGGAAACCGAACCCGAGGCCGAACCGGAGTCGGAAACCGAGGCCGAACCCGAGGCCGAACCTAAGCCGGAAGCTGAACCCGAACCACTACCGTTCCCCTCGCCTTTCCCGATTCCTCAGCCCGGCGAACCCGATCAGCGACGCCGACGGAGAAAGAAGAAGTGCGGCTCTCCTGAACTGCCGCTCACGCAAGTCTCCTTCTCTCCCGGGCCCCTTGGCCAAGGTGGCAGAGTCAAGGCCAGTCCTCTCACGCGATGTCCAGGCAACACGCATGGCTCGCCGCCCGATCAAAGCGTCTATGCCGACCAATTTGAATGCATCCGCAGGATGGGTGAGGGCGGCGGAAAGTGGGTTCGTGCGCATCTTCTTCACGGCGCGACCTCGTCGTCCGGCACACGCAATCTGCACGGACCTGGTATACAACCCAATCTGATTATTACGGACGGAAGATTCGGCAGCCTGAACTGGGACATGTATCGGTTCGCCGAGCGGCCGGCGCTCCATCACGTTTATGGCCCCGATAGCGACGTCTTGTGGTACGAATCCAACGTTGATTCCTACGTGTCGGGCCTCGACTATTTTGCCCAGACCATCACGGTGCGGTTCGGATCCTTGGACCCGATCACAGGAACTGAGGGCCCTCAGATCGGCGGCGGCACTTTCGGTTTGCATCACGTCCCACCCTATTGCCCGGCCTTCGCCCCACCCGGACACGCTCTAGGACTGCCAGGCCATGCTCCGCAGCCAGGGATCGGTGGCCGACCCGGCTCCAGGCTTTCTTTCCAAAGCGAATTTTTCCTGTGCAAAATCCTGGAATCTCGAAAGTTCCATGTCGTCGATGGCGGAGTCGAAGTCCGTCTGGTTGCGCGAAGCGTGGATGATCGCGGCAAGGACGTCATTCAGCCCGACTGCCCCAGGAAGTACTATGTCGCTCTGACACGATCGCTGGACTACTGGCCTGACTTCGCCGTCAGCACCAAGGAAGTGGAGTTGGATCGTGCAACCACGCTTAAGTGGGAAGGCCTGCGCGAACTGGATTACTATCTCGTGATTCGTCCGCAGGAAAGCATTTTCGAGACCCTGCTGCACCCCGACTGTTGTCTCCAGGGTGACCTCTACGTGTCCACGTATCCGGGACACCACCGCAAGCGGCCGCATGGCCTGCCCGAATACGCTTAACAGGAGATAGGGGTTGATGAACTCCGCAGGCGAACCCCTGAGTGGAGCGAATAACCTCGAACTGCATCGATTTTACGGCGAACTTGTTTAATCTCGGGTCGACGGCTGAAGGGAACACCGATTGTCGCATTGTGAGATTTAAGCGCAGGGAAGACTATACTTCGTGCCCTCTCAAATACGCCGGCGTGCTTGCCGGCTCTAACCGGTCACCTCGCATACCATTCAGAATGCAACGACCAGCGCACGACAGACACTGAGTCGAAGTCCAGTGATGAAGACATGCCGGACAGTCCCTCCCGAGAGTGGAATACGTTCGACAACCACAACTGCAAAACCAGTGGTCGTCTTTGCGCAGGGACCAACCGCACAGCGGACATCGAACACGAGGGCCTGAACCGTCGACTTCCTTCTCTTGTTTCGCTTCTTCGTCAAGCGCCGGGTCCAACACGGTGGACGCGCTCGGAAAACCCATGGTGTTCACGGTTCGATAATTCAAGGATGATGTTGGCAGCCAGAGTGACCGTCAACGCAACTCAGATCGAAAAAAGTCGCGCCGCTCGAAAACTGGCACAGGCACTTCGAAAACCCGCGTCTCGCTGGCCTCAAATTCAAATTCCTTTCCGCACTCAGGCGCTGGGCAGTTCGCGCGGAACTTCTCCTTTCCGGATCCCGCCGCGGTTAACTCTTTGACCACAACCCGGGTCCTTCACTTCGGACAGGTCACGCATGAGCACGGAATGCGGTCTGCCATGTATGAATTATAGTGCCCCCCCCACGGGGACGACCGATGGCAACGTAGTGCGATTCCAACTTTGTCGCGAGGAATTTCCTTCCGTACGCACATCTCCCAATCAAAGAGCCGCCTTGTCTTCAGCCAGCCTCGCCACCCCGATCAGAAGCTCCAGCCCTGGGTACTCGAATCGGAAATGGGGCGTCTCCGGGCAAAGCTTGCCCGTGATAAGATTATGGTCGATCCGGATGCTGGACTTCACACTCTGCGCCACACGTTTTTGACCGAGGCGGGAGAGCACACGGACGCTTTTACGCTGCAGTACATCGCCGGGCACGACACCATCAAGACCACGATGCGTTATGTCCACCCTCGGGCGGAGTCTGTGAGCCGGGCGTTCGGGCGGATCAATCAGAGTCAGAATAAGAAGCCAGCGGAGTCGGCGTAGCGGATCGCAAGCGATCGCGAGGAAGCAGTGGGAAGAACTGCGGGAACGGTATGTTGCAAAGAGCGCATACAAAAACGCACACACTGAAAATGTCGAGAGCTTGAAGTTGTGATTACAAGCAATTGATAATAAGGTAGTTGCTAACGTGCGGAAGTGGTGGAACTGGCAGACACACCATCTTGAGGGGGTGGCGCCGAAAGGCGTGGGGGTTCAAATCCCCCCTTCCGCACCATGATTCTTGTCCTGCTGGATCTGCTTCGCAACCACCAGGAAAAATGGAGTCAGCAGTTTCGCGCCCCAGCGCGCAGGAATCTCAATCTATGATTTATCTCGTTACAGCGGTTCACATTCTGGTTTGCTTCTTCATCATCGTGGTCGTGCTGCTACAGAGCGGCAAGAGCGGCGACATCTCCGCGGCATTCGGCGGACAAGGCAGCCAGACCGCATTCGGCCCCCGCGGCGCCGCCAGCGCCCTTTCCAAAGCCACCACCTGGTCGGCCGTCGCCTTCATGGTCACATCGATCACGCTCTCGATTTACGCTTCGAAGCGCACGGGGCCAAGTTCGATTTTGCAGGGCTTGAAGTCCCAGCCTACGAAGACGCAGCCGGCACAAAAACCGGCAACTCCGCCACAGAAGTAGTCCAGTCTCACCAGCATCGGGGCCGACCAAGCACGCACAGCGCGCCGGTCGGCCCTAAGTTTTTTCCCCCTCCGAACTACCAAGACGAAGATCTCGGTTCAGTGTTTTGCTGTAATTGTGTTCCCTGCGCGGGGGGTGCTAACATCCGTGGTAGGGATTATTTGGAGGAGAGCACTATATGTCAGACCGCGACGGCAGCAGCATTGTTTGGTTTTTGGCGGGACTCGGTTTGGGAGCCTTGGCGGGCGTGTTATATGCGCCGCGCTCCGGCAGCGAGACGCGGGAAGCGATTCGCGCCCGCGCTGAAGAAGGCCGCGAATATGTACGCAGCCGTGCCCGCGAAGCACGCGATCAGGCTTCGCAATGGGCCGATCGCGGCCGCGATGTGGTAACCCAGCAGAAAGAACAGTTCCGTGCCGCTTATGAAGCCGGCCGGCAGGCATATCACGAGGCAACCACGGAGTCTGGGGCTCCGAAAAATCTCTAGCAAGATCGGCACGAAAAGGAACGGCAACACGCCCATCCATCTCGAGTCCGAGCGTGGCGTAACCGGATGGAGGCACTTTTATGGATAAGCTTACGGTTTTTGTCGCGTTGACGGCGGTGGCTGTCGCGTTGCAGGCCGGTGTGCTGCTCGCGATGTTTCTGGTTTTGCGCAAGACGGGCGAACGCCTCGAAGCCCTCGCCACCGAAGTCAAAACCAAAGTCCTTCCCACCATCGAGCAGGCCCAGGCCATGCTTACCGAAGTTCGCCCCAAGCTCGAGATCATCACCGAGAATCTGAAGGAAACGACCGGCACCGTTCGCGAGCAGATTAAGCGCGTCGATTCCGCCGTCAATGATGTGGTCGACCGTGCCAGGCTCCAAATCATTCGTGCCGACGAACTGCTCAGCCGCACCCTCGATCGCGTGGAGTACACCTCGGAGGTCGTTCAGAGGACCGTGGTTTCTCCGGTACGGCAGATGTCTGGGTTGTGGCAAGGAATTTCCGCAGGCCTGGAGTTCTTCTTCTCCAGCCGCGGCCGCCACAATGGTGACCGCCGGGAGCGCCGACCCGTGCCGCAAGACGAGATGTTTATCTAATCACCTGCCCGAGTGGAACAGCCTGCTCCTTTTGGAGTAGGCTTTTTCCATGTCCGCTCATATGCATTGGAGTCGCGTCCTCCTTGTCGTTCCGGCTCTCGTCGTCTCTATCCTCGGAACTTCGTTTTCGCAAGAAAAGATTGTCTGGAGCGATCAGGAAAAGCCGATCCTCGACCAGATCCGCACTTTGCGAAAACTCGACGATACGGTTCGCGCGCGCACGACCAAAGATCTCGCCCTGCAAATTCGACAGATTCCGGTCGTGCCTAACAAGCTGAGGCTCGCTGAGGCCTTGGCCAACCTCTCCACCGAGGGCGACTTCGGCCGCGACACGCTCCAGGAAGTCACCACCACGCTCGCAAAGGCCGCACAGGAGCAACCCCCGGCCGAAGAAAACGGAAGCCCGAATTCCGTTTACATGGAGCTCGCCTCGCTGGTGAAGTACGAACACATGCAGGCCGCGTCGGATAACCCGCAATTCGCCGCCGCTATGTCGAGGCTGGAAGCCGATGACGCCAAGCGCCAGGTCACCGATTTCACTCTCACCGATTTGCAAGGCAAGAGCTGGCATCTGCGCGACCTGCAAGGCAAAGTTGTACTCGTGAACTTCTGGGCCACGTGGTGTCCACCCTGCCGCAAAGAAATGCCCGACCTGCAGGCTCTTTACGACAAGTACAAAGATCAAGGATTTCTCGTGCTGGCGATTTCCGACGAAGAGACCGCCAAGGTATCCCCGTTCATCACCGAGCGAAAAATCAGCTATCCCGTGCTGCTTGATCCCGGCCGAAAAGTAAACGACGGCTTTGTGGTAGAAGGAATCCCGAAGAGCTTCGTCTACGACCGCAACGGCAAGCTGGTAGCACAATCGATCGACATGCGCACCAGAAGCCAGTTCCAGCAGATGCTAGCCCAAGCAGGCCTGCAATAAATCACGTGAGGGATTGCGTAAATCACGTGGGGAATAAATCACGTGGGGGCGGACGCATTCGTCCGCCCCGCGAGCGCAGCGAGCGAGCGGTGTATCAAATTCGCCCCGGACGAATGCGTCCGGGGCCACGTGATTCGCGTATCGTGACACGTGTCATGTAGGACAGCCGCCTCGGCTGTCTGGCGAAGCGAAGCGAGCCGTCGACAACAATGCACAGCCAGTTTAGTGTGATTGGGTGATTTCCTGGCGCCACCTTACCGCCGCTTCCCTGCTCTCCGCACTCGCACTCACTCTTCCAGCGCGCGAAACGCCACAGTCGAGCGCGCCCTATCAGTCTCCCGGCACAAAGAAGATGGCCGCTCTTCTCGACCAGATCTACCGCGAGCAGGATTGGACGAAGGATCCCAACAAAGATGCGGAACGCGCCTCGCATCTAAAAGAGGAACTGAATAACAATCCCAGCCTGCGCGACGAACTCAAGCTCCGTGAAGTGCTGGCCGAGAGTCTTCTGAAAGGTGGAGACAGCGCAGGAGCAGTCGAGCAACTGGAAAAGATTCGCGATCTCTGCAAACAATACAGCGCGGTCTTGACGCCTGCGTTCGACAAATTAGTCCGCGACAATCTGGCCATCGCATACCTGCGGTTGGGCGAGCAGGAAAACTGCCTCCATTATCACGGACAGGATTCCTGCCTCTTCCCCATCAAAGGCGGGGGCGTCCACGTCGAGAAGCGCGGAGCCGAAGGCGCCTTCCGTGAGCTGATGGCCGCGCTCGAAAAGGATCCCAACGACCTGAAATCGCGCTGGCTGCTGAATGTCGCGGCCATGACGTTGGGCAAATATCCCGACGACGTGCCGGAAAAATGGCGGGTTCCGCCCAGCACGTTTGAATCGGAATACGATATCGGCCGATTCTACGACGTTGCCACCGACGTCGGACTCGCCATCAACAATCATTCCGGAGGCGTGATCATGGAAGACTTCGACGGCGACGGCCTGCTCGACCTGATGGTCTCCGGCTCGAATCCCCACGACCAGATGCGCTTCTTTCACAATAACGGGGACGGCAGTTTCTCGGACCGCACGCGCGAAGCTGGCCTCATTGGCGAAACGGGAGGCCTCAACATCGTAGTAACGGACTACAACAACGACGGGCATCCTGATGTGCTGGTTCTACGCGGCGGCTGGTGGGGTCAGAACGGAAAGTATCCGATGTCGCTGCTGCGCAACAACGGCAATGGCACGTTCGATGATGTGACCGAAGAAGCCGGACTCTTATCGCTGCATCCGACGCAGACCGCGGCGTGGGCTGACTTCGATAACGACGGGTGGCTGGACCTCTATGTCGGCCACGAAGCCAACACAACCGAACATCATCCCTCGCAACTCTTTCACAATAATCGCGACGGAACTTTCACCGAAGTCGCAGGTCCCAACGGGCTCGCGGACATGGGCTTTGTGAAAGGCGTGGCCTGGGGCGACTTCAACAACGATGGACGTCCGGATTTGTATGTCTCGGTGAAAGGCGCGCACCATCATCTGTTCCGCAATGACGGGCCGATGGATGCAAGCAATCCTCGGGCCGATCGCTGGAAGTTTACCGATGTCACCGAACAGGCAGGAGTGGACGGACCCTTGCACAGCTTCGCGACCTGGTTCTTCGACTACGACAACGACGGCTGGCCTGACCTGTTCGTCGCTGGTTTCTCCGCGCCATCGCTCAATGACGTCGGGGCCTTCCAACTCGGCATGCCATCGCAGGCAGAACTGCCTCGCCTCTACCACAACAACCACGACGGCACGTTCACCGACGTGACTAAACAAATGAAACTGGACCGCGCCATCCTCGTCATGGGCTCGAACTTTGGCGACCTCGACAACGACGGATGGCTCGACGTCTACCTTGGCACGGGTGACGTTCCCTACGAATCACTCCTTCCCAACCGCATGTTTCGCAATAACGCAGGCAGATTCTTTCAAGACGTGACCACCTCAGGAGGCTTCGGTCACTTGCAGAAGGGACACAGTATCGCGTTTGGCGACATCGACAACGACGGCGACGAAGACATCTTCGAAGAAATGGGAGGCGCGGCCAGCGGCGACGCCTATCCGAGTGTGTTATACGAAAATCCGGGCCACGGAAATCACTGGATCACGCTTGAACTTGAAGGCGTGAAGACGAATCGAGCAGCTTTCGGAGCGCGTTTGAATGTCTCGGTGAAAACGCCCACAGGCATGCGGCACATTTACCGCACCGTCGGCTACGGTTCCAGCTTCGGCGGCAACCCGCTGCGGCAGCATATCGGAGTCGGGAAAGCCGACCGCATCGCCGAAGTTGAGGTGTCGTGGCCAACCTCAAAGCTGGTGCAGAAATTCCACGATTTGCCGGTCGACCACGCTTTCCATCTTCGGGAAGGAGATGCGACACTCAAGCCAGTCGAATACAAGACCTTTCACCTGCGTCACTTGCCTTCGACGGCACCGCATCAGCATTGATGTGGAGCGATCAATGCGGAAAGGATCGATGCGGAACGATGGATGTGAAGAGGTTGATGTGGAAGAGAGGCCCTTTAGGGCCGCGTGAGCGAGGCTAAGAAGATGCGGCTTTAGCCGCTGGACGGAACTAACCCAATTGCGGCAGCACTGCTTGCAACTGTTTCAGATCCTGCGCCACTTCTCTCAGATTGAATACCAGCGCCCAGAATGGCAGCATGCGATCGAGCGCAAATGGTGCGGTCGAGCGTTGCGCACGCAGCTTTGCAAGATCTTCATTGAGCTGATTCACAGCCGCATCGACCTCTGCCGAATCGACGGTCTTACCGGGACTGCGCAACGCCTCGGCCAGCGACCCCAGATAGCGCGCCGTGGTTTCCGCAACCCTGGGCAGTGAAGGAACCAGACCGGGCTCGACGCGCGCGTGTACATACAGCGAACTATCCTCGGCCATGGCGGTGAGTCGCCGCCGAACCTGATCCGCGAGTTCAACAACGCTCTGGTACGCTCCCTGGTTAAAGCGCGAGAACGTGAGTTCGCTGCGCGCCTCGTCCATCTGCTGCGTGATGCCGCGGCGCAGGTCGTGCAGCCTGCGATCCAGTTGCCGCACTTCCTGCTCGTTGTCGACCCCTTCGATCGCGGCGGCAGCCAACGCTCGATACAGTTCCGCGGAGCCGTCCAAAATGCTGGCAATTTTCTGACGCAACACTTCGCGTGCGTGAACTGGCCAGATCAGCGCGCTCACGGCGAACGCCACAACCGCTCCTTCGGTCGTGTAGAGCACGCGCAGCCAGGCTTCGTGCCAGGGTTCGGCAATGCCGCCGAATACGAGGATGATCGCAGCGGTGAATCCCGCGGCGCTGAACGCAGGATGCAACGCCGTGAGATACCCGAAGAAACTGGCTAACAGGAAGAGCACCGCTCCAACGCCAATCGTGCCCTTTCCCAGCAGCGGCATCAATAGGGCAGCGGCAACTGCGCCGCAAGTTGATCCAATCGTCCGATAGAGCGCAGCCTTCCACGAGGCACCAAGGTTCGCCTGCGTGACCACCAGCGCCGCGAACACCGCCCAATATCCCTGCGGCAAATGCCATCCGGCGTAAATGGCATAGGTGATCGTGCCAGCGAGTCCAGTCTTGATTCCCAGCTTCAGAGACACGGATTCGCGGGACCAGAACGATGGTGTGGAAGGAATGGGAGTTTGGGGCAATGATAGCGACGGATTTGCAGACGCCATGCGAGGGATTATAAGGGCCGCGCTCGCTCGAAAACATGTTACTGCCTTGTCATCCGGAGCGGCGTTCTTTGCCGCGACGGATCTATGTAACCGCTAGCGATGTCGATGCTGCAAGCGACTACATAGATCCTTCGCTTCGCTCTGGATGACAGACTTTGGGAGGTTTTGGTTAGGAGAGGATTAGGCGATCCAGCCACCG
>Ga0209698_10000342_pt1 | contig 52734 bp, 67 predicted proteins | sample LitLauG_LLR_2012_FD_187203 | JGI IMG/M metagenome (GOLD analysis project Ga0209698, IMG submission 187203) | Freshwater sediment microbial communities from Pennsylvania, USA - Little Laurel Run_MetaG_LLR_2012 (SPAdes) (version 2) | ecosystem: Environmental > Aquatic > Freshwater > Creek >...
TCCAAACCGCCGGCCCGATAGCCGGAATTCCGCGTCCCATCTGTTGAGACCTTTCGAGGGCGGCATCCAATTGGATGCCGCCCTCATCTCTTAGGGGGGCCGGCCCGGCGATGGAAGCTGGCGTCTCGGATCGGTTATGGTCTGTTGATGATATCGTTGCGCTGGTTGAGGCAGCAGAGGCTCCAGCGAAAAAGCGCGGCCCCTATCGCCCGCGTCAGTCGGGTGCCCCGATTTCAGACTGAGACACTACCGTGAAATCGTATTTATTGCGGCGGGATTTTCTGTGACGGATAAGTGTAGATTTCAAGATTCCGAACGTCCTTATGAAGCTCGACGACCTCGTTTTCTAGGATCACAAGGAGCGCCGAGCTATTATGGATCTCTTCGTCCAGTTCGTTGATCTTCCATAGCGACCAGCCTGATAGGGTAAAAATCGCGGTCAGGATGACCAAAAAGATCGCCCGCACGAAAGTTATGGGATCGCCACCATTGCGATCCACTTCACCCCCCATCCCCCTCGCGCCGCGAATGCCGCAGCTCTTCCAGCTCGGTACCGATCTGCACCTGCCGCAGCGCGATCTGATTGACCTGGGCCGCAAGCTGGTTGTGCTCCGCGCGGGACGGAGCCCCTATGGTATCGAGGCGGTCCCGCAGCTTCTCGATCGCCGCCGCGAGTTTATCCATCGCCTTGGCTTGAATCGCGGCACTGCTGCGCACGTACCACGCCAATGCCCCAAACCCGGCCAAGGTGCCGGCGACGATCATCGCGTGCCCCTCTTCCATCACGGACCCGGCGTCAGCGTTTGCGAGGTCGCCCAGCTCGGGAGCCCGGCCAGGGACGAGGGCGGCCAGTACGGCGCGAGGTTGGCGATCGCCGCCGTGTTGTCGGCCGTCACGCCGCGGATGGCCTGGTCGGATTTGACGGTCGCCAGCATTTCGAGTCCGTAGGACTGCGTGCCGCCGATCTCGGACCCACCCTGCCAATCCGAGGACTGCCCCGGAATACCAGTCGGGCAGCTTCGATTAGGAACCCAGCCGACCTGAAACTGGTTAACTGCCGAAGTGCCGCCGACCGGTACGCCACCCGTGAACATGATCGGCGTCATGGTGCTATTCGCGATCCCGCAGTGCGTCGTGCTGATATATCCAGCCGCCGCCCCGACCGAGAGGCCGTTTTGATCGGGACACCAATAATAGTGCGTGCCACCTACTATCGAGGGAGTGGACGGTGGCGGAAAGGTGCCGATATTAAAGCCATTTGGCACCCCTTCATCCGCCGTATCTGCGTTGATCGGCGAAATTATGCTGTCGCCAGGGATCGCGGCCGAATTAGCTCCGTTGAGCGGATAAATCAATTTCGCTGAAACCTGAATCACATCGCCAGCCGTAATGCCTGTAGTGGTTCCCGACATAGTGATAGTCGTTCCGCCGGTCGCCGTAATCCATGCGAAGCTAGATCCCGCAGGTGGTACGATAGCGCTCGGCGTCGTCTGATCGTAAATGATGCCGCCGATCAATACGCTGCCGGGGATAGACGTGACATTGACTGCCGATCCAGCACCCGTTGTCGCGGCAGTCATCTGAGTATTGCCGCTAAATCCCGCATTAAATAGCGACGCCGAAACCTCGGACTGTCCGCCGATTGCGGTAATCGTCGTGTTACGGTAGCCGTTGAAGCGCGTCGCCGTCGCCGGATTGGTCGCATCCCAATTAGCATTAGGTACTTGCGTCGCCTCGTCGGCCCAAAGATTGCTGTACGAGAGATCATTGAAGACGCAGTTCACGGCAGGATTCTTGACGGCGTAATTATTGAGGATGATATTATCGACCGCCGCCGCCGCTGTTGAGCCGCCGACGCCCTGTAACATGGCGCCTTCTTCCTCACCCATGTGCCAGTAGTAATCCTGCCACAGGATTGTCAGTGGGGCTATGTTGTTGGTTGAAAGGATTTGAGGGCTCGTGAATAGACCGATATTTGTGAGATCATATCCCTTCGTAAACGTCAGACTACTGCCGACGGTTCCGCTTCCGACGTAAGGTATGAAGGCCAACTGAAAGTCATAGTTCTCTTCCTGTAGAAACCTATAATACTTTCCGATCGGCTCGTTCGGCGGGCTAAGAGTGGCGTTTTCCCGCAGGGAATCCCACGACCACCCCATACCGCGCGGGCTATTATCCAGGAATATGCCATAATACGTCGTGCCGAGCGAAGTGAGCGTCGTGGCGCTGCCGAGAGTAGTGCCGCCGCTGTTGCCGGTAAGATTGTAATGTATTTGATCGCCAGAGGTAAATCCCTCCAAGCCATCCAGCATAAAGCGCTCGCCTTCGAGGACATACATAGAGGGCGGAAGAGGAACGAAGTGCGTCGGATCGTCAAGTGATCTATCGAGACTATGTGGATACGCCCCGCCGGATACAGTTCCGAAGACATTCGTGTCGCCACGGAAATTGAACTTTGTTTTCACTGTATCAGTGAAAGCTGGGTTACTGAAAACTGACGTGTCGCTGACGACGTTCACCGGATTGTAGGTAGCGGGTTCCCGTATTCCATCGAACGTGCCAAGCTCGGCTATCGACGCAACCCGAAGATTGTTGAGCCAAGATGCGCCGCGGTCGCAACTGCTGCTTACGGGCGAGCAATCGGTGCTTTCGTACCAATAGATGGCGTGCGTTGGGACCGGGCCAAACCACCAATGATTGCCGCCGCCCGACAAGGTAAGGTTCGTATCCATGCCGCCGAACGTGTACGGCACGTAGGTATTCACCATTGTCGAAGGCGAGCCCCAGCTAGTAAGCGAGATCGCCGGCAAGATTGCCGGCGTTACCGAAACAGCGGTCCCGCTACAGTTGGATGGGGGTGGCCCGGCGCTCAGGCAATCGTTAAGCGGCAGTTGCGCACCTGACGCCTTAAACAACACCTTGTCTGGTGTCGTGAAAGCTAGGATGACGTTGTTGAAAGCATCGCTGTTGGCGCTCCAATCCGGCCGACCGCTCTGCGGCGGCCCGAGACTGTTGGCCGTGGTCCCAACCGAATACCAAATGCCGTTGTTCTCTTGTACGATCGCGTTGAACCCAGACGATCCTATCGAGGCCCCGCGCACCGTCGTTCCGTTATCGGTCCACTCAGCGTCGAAGGTGTAGCTCGGGATTACCGAGTTGACATAAACCATTCCCGTCGTGGTTCCCATGACGGGACGGGTTTCGACGATAGAGCCGGTTCCATTGGTCCACGCCTCGATGGTGCCGCGACCATAGAGCCACGGGTGCCGCGCACCAGTCGTCGTGTCGATGTACGGCCCCCAGAGTTGGTACTTCGCCGCCACAGTGCCCTGACCGTAGATGCATAGAGGCTCATTCGACGACATGGCTCCAGATACGAGGGTGCCGTTCGCGACCGTCCAACTCGACCCGGAGCCCGCGGTGATCAAAGCAGTGTGTGGCGGGGTGGCGGAGTCGGTAACCACTTGCAAGAGCGAGATCGTGCCGGTCACCGCCGATGATGTGAGGCTCGTTCCAGAGACAGTTCCGGTAAAGGTCGCGGCTCCGCCAACCTGATCGCATTGATGCGGCTGAGTCGAGCCGTACTCATTCAAGATCGTATTAAAATCGAATACCCATGTCCCGCTACCCTCGGTCGCGTATCCCGAACCCGGCGTAAGAACATTAACCGAAGTGACCAGATTGTTTGTCTGATTGAAGCTGATCGCCGCCGGCGTCCCGGTCGAGCCCAACACGGTATAGCTGAAATTGACGCTATCACCCTGTGCGACTCCTCCGGCGGTTACGTTCGCCGATAGCTGGACGAACGTATAGAACTTGATCGTGTCGCCAGATCCGACGCCAGGGCCAGTAACCGGCGCCGAGATCGTCACGGTTCCCGAACTCGGCGTGACTGAAACATAAGTCCCGGCCGTGATTGCCGATGGAGTGTTTACATCAACAACCAAGGCGTATTGAGGCGCGGTCGGAGTGCTGGCGAATGTAAGTGTCGTCGCGCCAGCCAATGAGCCCGCCGAGGTTGACGTCGTCGAGCCCGTGCCGCTGAGGGCCACGGTTGCCAAAGATGGGATCACGCCGCTCGTGGTGGCGTCGGTTACCACCGATCCGATACGCACGCAGTTATTGATGCAATTCGGATTTAATGACGGCTGGCTCGCGGTTGGGTCGAAGTAGATCGTGTTAGGGAGCGTGGAGGATGTGGTTGTAGCTACGCCGGCTAGGTAGGTGTATCCGGTACAAGCGCCAGCCCCTTGGTTTGAGCAGTTCTGCCCAATCAGGCCACTCGTCGTGGTCGGTGCGTGCTGTTGAACCCCGCAACTCGTAATGCTGTGCGTCGTTGGGTCCGCATAGCAGCCGACATAGGTTCCGTGCGGGACATTCATTGCCGCCGGATGAGTGTTGACCCAGGAATCATTGACATGATTCAGGGTCATTACCCAATCGTCATGAGCGGCTAGAGACGCCGGAGTTACGGTTGTCGTCGTATTGTAGGAGCCGGCTGTCACCGTGAAATGCGCGGTCTGCTCAGAAGTACTAGCGAGCTGCGGCTCAATGACCGAGAAGATCCCCTGCCTCAACGATGCCGGCGAAGCGCCGTGCGCCGGCCACATCGGGCAACCCTCGGCGGCGCAATCGTTCTGATAGACAATCGACGATCCGCCGATGCTCGGCACGGCAATCGATCCGACGGGAACCGCATCCTGTGCAAAGTTTGCCGCAAATTGCGCGGGAAAAGTCGAGCCCGGTGTCGTCGATGGTCCGGTGTTTCGCTCGGTAATGCTGGCAACATCACCCGAGGATGTTCCACTCGAACCGCCGCTATGCAGCAGGAACCGCGCCGAGCCAGTGGGTGCCACCCCGATCAGCAGGGCCGCCACCAGCAACAAGCGCCGGATCAGCATGACCCACTCGTCGCAAAATTTATCTGGTCATACGTGCAGAGGACGCTGAGTTGCGTTGATGTTAGAACGGACGCCAAGATAAAGAAGCCGACGCCGTTACCCGTATTGGAGCCGCCGCCGAAATCGCCAAATATTCCTGCCGGCTTATTGATAGCCGCAGTCCCCAATGTTCCCGTAGTTTGATTGCCATCCGCATCCAGGATCGAACTCGTACCGTTGATGGTTGCAATGATGCTGTGGAACGCGCCCGCAGCAGGCGCTGTATCCTGGATGCCAGTTCCCCCGGTGAAGTTGTGCGGCCCAACCCACACGCCCGCACCGCCGCCGTTGCCAGATGACGGAAAATACAAGAATGTTCCCGGTGTCACCCCGTCGTTAAATGCCATCAAATAACTATTAGATCCGGGGACACTGATTGTTTGGGCGACGATGCCAAGCGTTCCCGTTGTTCCTGCGCCAGTATAGGTGGTGGGGTTATACAGTAGCCTGTCATTAGGATTGCTGGAATTATAAGCCGGCATCGAGCCGTTTATACTATTGAACAATACTATGGGATGCCAAATAGTCACGGGTGGCGGGGAACCGTGACTATTAGACCACGCCGGTATATCGTTCGCCGGACTGTTGCCACTCTGATCCACCGGATCATCCAGCGCGCAGATCGACGTGTCACAATCGGTCGCCATGGTGGCAACGTCCATGTCGCCGTTTGATAGGGCGTTGATCGTGAACGGCTGCTGATCACTCTCGCGGATGACCTTCCAGATCGGCCCACCAGCCGCCGCGTAGGCGGCGCTGAAGGCGTATGGCTCGGCCCAAACATACCAAGTGAGGCCAGCGAGCGCCGAGTCGTCGCCGGGGCCAACATACGCCCCTTGCGTGATATTAACGGCCGCGTTGCACGTCGTCGGCGTAGCCGTGACGTAGCCGAGGACCGCGCAGTTCGCACCAGTCGCCGCAACTACAATGTGACAAACGCCAGCGCCAGCGTAGGACGAGCTGAGATTGAGACTTGAGCCGGAGATCGAAATGCCCGACGCGGTGCAGGCCGCATCGCTGCCCAAGGTAAAGGTCGGCGTCGGCGCCGATCCGCCTTGGTGGCAATTCGTCCAGCATATCGTCGCCGAGAGCGGTATCGACTGTGCCACGCCTAGTGTGTACTGAACCTTCCGCGGCGAGACGCTGGTGATCATCGGGGCGCGCACGATGATCGAGAACGCGAACACATAAGACGCACCCACGGCTGGGGTCGCCTTGGCGCAGATATATGTTTCCGATGACGAAGATACTGCCGTCGGCGTCGCACCCCAGATCCGAGCGGTCAGGCCGCTGCTCAGCACCTCTAAGTGCGCAGCGCCGCTTCCAAAATTAGCAACCTGGAAGTTGTTGCTTTGGCTTCCGCATCCGTTGCCCTGTGCCGCGCTGCCCGTGTTGATCATAGTCCAGGTGCAGGTCGTGCAAGGGCCGCCGCCGGTCACGGTCGCGCTCAGGTCACCGATCTGAAAGCCCGGAGACGAGCTAGGAGGCACGTTCTCGTTAGTGATCGCGGCGGCGATTACGTTGGTGACGCTGCCACTCGATGCGCTTCCACCACCCGGCAAAAATCTTGCCGGTGCGGCTGATGAACCAAGCACCAGAAGCGCGAGCGCCACGAAGAGGCGGCGCATCCTAGAACCCGAAGACTGCGCGCTGATTGGCACGCAAGAGAGCGACGCCCGATGAGCCAAGGGCCGTATTGTAGCTGGTGTTGTGCGCGTCGGTATAGACCAGCACTTCGCTCAACTGGCAAGCGCAAGGGTCGAGTCCGGCGCCGGTCGCGCCGACGCCGAGCCCGCTGGCGCTGTAGCCGATCGCCGAGATGTTGGCCGTTCCCGCCGTACCGTCGGCATAGGTGATCGTCGATGCGGAGGGCGACGTGTGGGCATCGACGGTAATGCTGTGAACCACATTGTCGTTGCAGGCCACGGTCGATGCGCCGCCGCCCGATGTGGCGCTGCCGGTGCAGGTGTTCGCCGCGCCAAACCCGATGAAAGTCTCCGGGGTCGAAACCGAGGAAAGGATCGCACTCGCGCTCGTTCCCGCGGTCCGCATCGCCACCGCGCTCATCGTGTATCCGCCGGTGACGGTGATTCCGGCTGTGGTGAAGTAGTTGGTGGCGCTGGTCTGGATGCAAACCGTGATCGCCGAAGTACCGCAGCCGGACCACAAGATCGCTGGCCGGTTCGACGATGATACCGCCGTGGCGTCGATCCCGGTGCCGACTCCGTTGGTGTCGCTCGCTTGGTTGAGCGCCTCGTTGTACCAAATCTGCGCCGCGCAGTTATTGAGCCCGCTCACCGGCCCGCACCACGCGCTCAGGGTCGCGGTGTCGATGATGTTGTTGACCCAACCGATATCCTCGCATGCCCCGCTGCCCTGGCAGGCGTTCAGCGCCGGCCCCTCATATCCGGCATAGCACTTGCGCAAAGAGAAGCACTGCGACAGCCACTGCAATTGCAGCACCTTTTGCGAGGTGAGGCCGGTCGAATAGCTGTTTTCATTGCCGGCGATCGCGTTGTCGCCGGGACCGACATACCCGGTCGTCAGTCCCGCAACAAAGCTGGTCTCGTTGCTGTAAAGCGCCGCTACCTGTCCCGAGGATAGAACCGAGTTGTAGAACGATTCAGAACGCCCGATGTTCGGCCCATGCTGAGAATGATCGCCGGACGCGCCCCACGTCATGCGGAACCCAGTCACTAGCGCGTCAACCACGCTATCGGGCGCGAACGGCGCACTGACATTTACGTTGTTGATCCAAACGTTCCACGGGCTGTTACCGCTGGTAGGAGCCGCAGCGATATCGATGAAATCATCGTTGCTGGTGCGAGTATAATTGTACTGCGGCCCCTGCGCTTCTGTATCCATGCCGCCGCAGGGTGACGAAGTTAAACAATGATCGTAGGCGTATCCCGAAGGTCCGGTGAAGGCGGCGAACATCGCGCCCTGTGGCCCGCTCGCGACCGTACCTTCCATGAGGCCGTTCTGCCCTGAAGAGAACGCCCCATAGCTGCTGTTGCCGGCGAAGAACAAGGATTGCGCCGGGCCGGTCAAGGCGGCGCAATGATGGGTGGGCGGGTTCTGCGTCGTGCCGCCGCTGTCGAGCAGGAAGCTGAATACGGCGCCGCTGCCTTGATACACCGCCTGGAACCGCGGTAGCCCCTGATGCCCCGGATCGACGTAATAATCCGGCATAGTCGAAGCGTTGGCGTTCCAGATCGGGCAGGCGTTGCCCGACTGGTCGTATATCTGCGCGAGCAAGCAGTTACGCGAGATCACCCCGCCGACCGAGGCGTTGCAAAATGCATCGACGGTTGCGGTGTTGACCAGCCCGGCGCTGGTGAAACCGATATCCTGCATCGTACCATCGACCGAGCGGTATACCTGGATCGCCGTGGTCGCGGTCGAGGCCATCTGGCGCTCGGTCGAGTAGGTATAGATGCACGTCGGGTTTGATCCGCCGCACAGCGGCGTGTAGGTCGTAATCGGCGCGCTGCCGCCGCCGGGTAGAAATCGCGCCGAGGCTGACCCGCAGAACAACAGCAGCAGCAGAACCGCAAGAAGCCATCGACGCACTTATTGCCCCCGCAATTGCCGCATCTTGATCTTGCGTTTTCGTAGCCACTCCAGACCGCCGACGCCCGCAAGCATCAACGGGGAGAAAATCATGGGTTTATTAACGATCACGCCTGATGGAAGCACCGTCGTTTGATTTTCAATTGTATCATAAACGATATCAACCGGCCAGCGCAGCAGCGAATAGGGATTGGCGTCAAGATAACGATGCTCTCCATCGTTCAGGGGTCGTCCCCAAATATAAGCCACAGTGATTGTGGCATAGACAGAGTCGGTCGTATTCTGTAGCCCTAGATATATAGTCGGGTTAGGAGTGTAAGTGGTGATGTTCACATTTGGTGGCGAACCTGTTACCGTATCTTGTGCGCCATTCACGTACAATTTGCCGGGAGCGCCGGACCCAAACGTAGCTCCCGCAGAAGCCATCGTGTTTAGAGGCAGTATGGCAGTTCCGATGTAAGACGAAGCGGTCGTTTGGTACAATAGTCCTAATTGCCCATTTCCCGTGCTTCCGTTCAGCCCCGTCCCTATAATATAGCAATTGAACGGACTGGAAGTAATCGCAACCCCAAATAAATAAGCAACATGCCCACCTTGATAGACGGTTGGCCCTCGTTTCATTCTCACAAAAAGAGATTGGCCGGAAGATAATTGAAATGTCGAAGGGCATGCGCCGCCAAATGATGCTGTCGCCTGGCCGGAATAAAGAAGACCTGGTCCCTCGGGAGTTGGCGAAAGCCCAACCGCAACGCCAACACGCGTCGTCAGATTGCCGTTGCCGCCTGCTACGAGGTTCTGCAATGTACCATTGGGAGCCGTCGCCGGATAGTACGCGGCGAGCAGCCCCCGCGCTAAAGGATGACTGGTCGCAATGCTCGGGATTACTCCAGATGCCGCGCGTCGAGCGATCGACGCATATCCTGTAAGGTATGCCATAAGATCAGTTGTTGAGGTTGATATTGTAGGTACGATAAAGCAGGGTGTTGTTGCCCGCGGTTGAACTTAACCCCGCACCGGAGCCATTGAATACGGCGATCCTAAAGCTACCGGGCGGGATGATGATCCCGGTGCAAGTTCCTGCGAGTGTCGTTGTGGCGGCGGCGGTTTCTTGCGGCATGCTGCAAACAAGACCGGCAGCCGGGGCGCGAGTGATGGTCGAACCGGAGGCCATTTCTCCCGTTCCGAACGTCGCGCCATCACTATTCAGAGGCACTAGATAGATGCCGATGTAAGCGCCGGCCGGGGGCGTTGCGCTGGCAACAGTCCAGACCCCGCCAAGATCCATAAACTGATCTTGAGCGGTCTGGTTTGTGATCGAGCTGGCGCTCGATAGAACTGTACTGCCGTTGGCAAGCGAGGTCATATCCCCGGACGCCATTACGGCGGTCCATGTATAACCGACCCCGTTACCTGCGGTCCATGCCGATCGGCTGGCAGCATTTGCGCCCTGCGCCAGTGCGAGCACCAACGCAAATGCGAGGAACAGTCTTTTCAGCATCATCGTCATCCTCTTAGAACTCATTTGCGGAGATATCGACGGCGGTAATCGAGGCCGTCCCGCCCGTAACCGCAGCAACCGCCGCGTCGATCCAGTATGCCGTGTTGGCTGTGAGGCCCGTCACCCAGCCCCCACATGAGAACGGCACCCCGGCCCCGGCGATCAGCGTCGAGTTTGTGCGGGCCGAGCCGATCGCGGTCCCGGTAAGGGCGGCACCATTGGTCGGCGCCGTGCTCGTCCCGAAATAGCAGCGCACCGTCGCCCCATCGGAGATCGTCGAATTGGCAATCGTCCCTTGGATCGAGACGAACATGCGGGTTTTATAAAGTGGGGTCAGCGTGCCGGCGAGCCCCATCATGACCGGCGTCGTCGATGTCGTGCCGGTCGGGTTCGACGGAGAGCTTTGCGCGATGGCCGGAGTGATCGAGGCCCCGCCCGCACACTGCAAGGTCGAGGAGGTGTTTGCCACGCACGAGAACGGCGTTACCGCGTTTGCCCCGGCATTCAGGGCAATGGTCCCCGTGTAATCCGACCCGAAAGTCAGCAACCGGCCGCCTGTAGGGTCCTGAGTGACGACGAAGTTCAGAACTTGCCCAGCAACCAAATTCGACGGATTGCCCAACGCGCGGGTCGCGCCGATCCCGGAAGTCATCAGCAAGGTGAAATTGTTGCTGAGAGCGGCGTTCACCGCGACCGTTGACGCATCGGTCAGAGCGCCCGGAGTCGAATATGCCTGAGCGACTTGGATAGGCTCGGCGCTCGCATTTACGATCGTGCCGTTGTCTGTCACGGACGAGGGACTTGGAGCCGTCCCAGCCCCACCGCCCTTGACAAGGGCATTTACCGTCAGTGCGCCGCTCGACGCGACCTGCGTCCCAGAAGATCCATAGAGTACACCGCCCGAGGTCACGGTCGTTGTCAGCCCGAGATTGCCGCTCGTCGTAACCGGCGATCCCGTGACACCGAAGATCGACGCGGCCGGGACCGTCAGCCCGACGCTGGTCACGCCGGAACCACTGCTCGCGCCGCTCGGGATGCACTGATAATTCGTGCCGTCGGTAACGAACTGAGTCTGGTAGGCGATTCCCGAGACCGTCGTTCCGGGCGTGCCGCAACCGTAGATGCTGGCGGTGCCACCGACCGTCGTCACCGAATAGCTGTGAGTGCCGTCATAGCCGATCTGGTACGAGCCAGAACCCACCGTACTCGGATTTGGCAGAGTCCCCGTCAGGCTCGCATTGGTGAATGTCGGCAACAGAGCCGTGTCGTTTGTCGATGGCGAATTGCAGGTCGAGTTGAGGGTGCAGCTCGATGTTTCCGCCTTGTAGAAAATCTGCGGCGACAGCGTGCTGCCTGATGTAAGAGTTTGCGCGCCGGCATTGTAGGTTCCCGGCGTCGTAGCCAAGCCGGGGGAAAGCGTGGGCGCCGTGAAACCGCCAGCGGCCTGGAATGTCGGCGCAACGCCCGTGCCGTTGCTGGTCAACACCTGCCCCGAAGTGCCGACGCCAGCCAAGCAGCTAGTCGTCGTTCCTGTCGCGGCGTAGTAGGCCAGCGCATCCGCCGTCGAGCAGCTTCCGACTGTGCCTGAACCGGAAGGCGAGCCCCAAATCGGCGGGGCCGCGCCCTGAGACTCTAAGAATTGCCCCGACGTGCCGGCGGCCAGCAATGCCAACGCGCTGCCTGTGGAATAGGGGACGGCCCCAGCGGCTGCCGTCAGGGCCGCATTGCTCCCGCCGTTTGCCAGGGGCAGGACGCCGCTCACATCGGTCGTCAGGACAACCGCGCCGAAGGATGGTGGGCCGGCGCCGTTGCCATGCAGCAAGGTCGTCGTCGTGCCGAGAGACCCGAGCACGGAAACTGCCTTGGAGCCGCCGCCCAAGGTCAGGGCATTTGAAGTTAGCGTGGCCGCCGCGGTGACGACGTTGGTCGAGAGAATGCCACTATCCTGGCCTACGGTGCCGGACGTGCCATTGAACGAGACGAGGTCATTGGAGACAGCACTTCCGGGGCCGCTGAAATTACCGCCGCCGGATGGCGTCGCCAGATGCGGGACTCCGGATGTGTCGATGTACTGAACGAACTCGCCGGCAGCCTGCGCGATGCTCTCGATTCCGCCGAGGGTGGAAGGCCCCGGATTGCCAAGCACGACAACGCCGGTTGATGGCGTAACCGTCATGCCGCCGCTGAAGGTAAAGCCGCCAAACGCGCCGGAATTGTTATACTGAATCTGGCCGTTCGACCCGCCCGGCGTTCCGCTGCCGCCAGTGGCATTCAGCGTCGAGCCTGACAGCGATAGATTCGTTCCCAGCACGATTGGGGTCGCGATCCCCGATGCGTTCCAGCCAAAGAGGTTGCTCGCTGTGGGGCCGATCGCGCCAAAGGAGCCGGAGCTGTTGATCTGTGCAGCTTGATTTGATCCGCCGGGCGTCCCGCCGCCGCCAGTTGCCGCTAAGACGCCGGAACTGAGAGTTAGTCCCGAACCGATCGTCGTAATCGGCGCCAAGCCGAAAGCGTTCGCCCAGCCAGCCGCTGTGCTCGCACAAAGCTTGGTATCGGTTCCGGTTGATCCGCTAACTCCCTGCCCGACATAAAAACAATTGTTGAAGGATACCATCGGCACCGTCGTCGGTGTCGCAATATTCCCCACAAGGGTCGTTGTCTGAGCCGCGGCAGGACCAGCCGAGACCAGGGCAACCAGCGCCCCATAGAGAGTCCGTCTAATATAAGCCAAGCGACCCTCCACTATAGAGACCCAGCGTTCCACCAGAGTACAACCCCAAGGCTAGTGAGGGGGTGACGGCGCACGACCCAAACGTAACCTGTTGCGTGATCGGATTTATCGCGTAGACCGGCGTCCAGGTGCTCAACACGCCGTTGTAGATTTCGCGGCACCAAAGCGCCGAATTGCTGGTGTTCAGCCAACAATATCCGGTGTTCGGGGCCGAGGGGGGCGTCGCGCCCTGATTGCAGGTCTGCAAACCGTTGATATCGTTCGCGCCGGCTTGGAAGTTGTTTCTGATCGGAACTGAGTTGTAGGGCACGCCGGATTGAGGCATCGCCGGGTTGATCGTGCTATTGGCCTTGGCAACAAAAGGCTGCACGCCAAGGACCAGGACGGCGACGATGATGACGATCGCGCGGACCAAGCATGCGATCGGTGCTGCCGCGATCAAAGGGGAAACGCGGCGCATTGGCTCCTCAATGACCCAGCGGATTGGCGACGAACGCTATCAGTCTCATAGCGGGCGGCAATTGTACGCGAATTTATAGGTCTCGCCCGGTGTCAGGTTGACACTATTGTTTGACCAATCGAAGGCCACGACGTTCCCGGACAATGGCCCCACAACGGTAAAACCGGCCAAGCGATCCCAAACGCCGGTTCCAACCTGTAGAGCAGCAACACACGCCTGACCAGAGGCGAAACTAACCGGCATCGCGAGATCGAACTCGCCCGCCGCCAAGGCTCCCGACCCGGCGGTAATGACAAGCGTGCCAGCATTCTGGTCACTATTCGATGAATCCAATGCGCACGTACCGCCACTACCAACGTCGCTGCATATCGGTCCGGGAGAGGGTTTCAGCCCGGCCAGCATCGGGTCACTGCCCGTTCCAGCGAACAGATTAGTGCTATAGGGGCTGGTGGTGACGGATAGATCCGTGCGAAGATTGCCGATGTAAACTAGGTTTTGTTTGTTCCCGCTCCCACCCATGTACATATTGGAGCCGGAGGTATTGGCGACATACGGGGCCGCGGAACCGTTGGCGCTAAGGATGGTTGCCTGATTTGCAGAGAACCTAGAGTTTACATTTTCTAAGTTAACTCCATATCCGCTCACCCGACCTACACTGACGATTTGAACTTGCGTCGCATATATTTGTCCTGCGGTCGAATTTGTTCCTACTTCGATTCCGTCGCTGCCAGCCAACTCCGCGTAAATCTGGTTTACGATCAGCAACCCATTTTTGACCGCCAGCGGCACATTCATATCCCCGGCCGTCAGGGTATCGATCTGTACGGTTGCTCCGGGATTATTGATTAGAACGCCGATTGAACTGCCAAAACCACACGCAATCCCAGCGCCGTCTGCCCAGATATTCTGGGCAATCACCGAATTATCGAACTCGTAATCAGCCGTCTGAAACGGCTGCGAGACGATATTGTTCATGAAAATGCCGGCGGCGCCGATAGGCGTCCCGGCCACACGTACCCCTGTACCTGGGCGCTCGCCGTTCGGGCAACTAAACGGTGCAGACTGCCCAGTTTGGATCTTAACGTCGTCGGCGATACCGCTATCGGTGTTACCGACATCAATTTCGAGGGCGGCTTTTGAAATCCCCGTACCATCGAGGATCAGATGCTGCAAGTAAGGCCGGTTGCCGGTGATCCAGATCGTAGTATCGAAGCCGAGGATCTCGCTATCCACCACATTGAAACTAGCGTTTCCGTTATCGGCGACGGCGATGCCGGCGAAGCCGCTGCTATCCGCCACCGGAAAGGTCAGGTTCTTGTTGAGGATCAGGCAGCCTTTGACCCGAGCCGAGGGGCCGCTGGCGGTGATCTCGCCGCTGCCTGGAGTCAGCAGAAGCGCCGGGTAGATGTTGAGGTTGCTCTGTGTGCTGGTATGGCTGCCGAGGTCTCCCATCCCATAGCCGCAGTCCAAGGTCGAACCGGCTGGAATCTGCACGCCGCTACCGATGAAATACCGCTTGCCCCCGGCGAAGCAACCGCCCGGCGGCTGGGCGCTAAGACAGGCCTGGATATGACCAGAGTCATCCGTCACGCCGTCGCCCACCGCTCCCCATTGGCGAACGTCATTCACCGCCCACGGCCCGATGAAATGGGTCACCGAACCCTGCACGTAGGGCGTCCGATCGGTTGACGCGGGCGTCGTGACAGGAGGCGCCGCATTCGTGTAGGCTGGAAACGGGAAACATAGAGTGCCGGCAGGTAGCGGCGCGGGACAAGCGCTCTGTGCGCGTCCGTCCGAAGGACCGAAGACAATAGCGCACCACAACGTCAGGAATGCAATCACTGCGCGACGCATTGCCACACCGAAAATGTTGTCGTAGGAGTAGTGAGCAGGGAGCCCGTTGAAGGATCGGTCAGCAGATATCTACCTGAATCATCGGTCAATATCGCCTGGGCGGTAATCGGTAGCTGCACGGCCATAGCCACAGTATTGGTCGTCGGATACATCGCAAAAACCGGAACCCACCCCGAGCCAGAATAAACTTCATAACAATATGTCGTCGGACTCAGGACATTCAGCCAACAATATCCAGTTTGCGGATTGGCTGGGGGGATAGAACCGCGATTGCAATTCTGCTGGGCATTCACATCGGCGGCAAAAGCCGCGAAATTGTTCCGGGTCGGTTCCGAGGTATAAGTTGTCCCGGCCGGCTGATTCGGGTCAATCGAGCTTGTCGCCCATGCCGGCGTCGAGATCAGCAAGAGGAAGAGTGCCAACCAGCGCATCAGCCATTCTCCCAAGCGAAGAACGGCTGGCCGGGAATCAAGCCCAACACCCAAACGGAACCTAGCCATACGGGATCCGGAGGAATCTTCGTGCCGTTTTGCAGCACTCCTGATCCGGTTCCCACGAAGATCGTCCCAGTCTCAGCCTGGGTTGGAGACAGCACATTGGCGGACGAGATCCCCAAGACCGGCGGCATGCCCTGCGCTGCCGCCAAGAGCCCAGACGCCGGATTGAACAGCAAGAGATAGGTACGCGCAGGGTTCGGGGCCGTGATCATCTGCCCAACGCCAGAGAGCGTGATCGTGCCGCCGCGGTCGATCAGAGTCGCCGGCATCGGCTCGCCCCATCCACTCGCAGCCGATGCCAGCACCGCCGCTTTGTTGGGTAGCGGCATCGTCGGGTCGAGTTCGGCGACGACCGGTTTGATAATGGTCGTGCCTTGTGGGCCGACGTAGTACGAAAACCCATTCTGATTTTGCAGGACGCTAGGATATTCCGGGCGTGGATCAATGATCGGAACCGGATCGGGCGGCAGCAAAATCGGACGGAGCTGATCCTGTGGCTTGGAAAGGCATCGAGCGCAGACGCGCCGATGCGTATCCGTCAGCTCGGCGCCGTACCACTCGTATTGATCACGGAGATTGTGCCGATTGTACCATTCTCCGCAGTCGTCGCACACACCGAAGGCACGTGGCCTTTGCGGATCGACCGTAGCCTGACCAGCGCGATCAGCCCAGCCCATCAGATCACACTTTCCAGTATGCAGCGAGCCGAGGTGCGATGAACACCTCGGCCTTCTCGGTATCCTCGGCGGCGAACAACGCCCACGATTCCATCTTGTCGTCGAGCAAGCCACCGGTATTCGGAGCGCCGATCAGTTGCGGCGCATATTTGCGAGCCAGACGGAAGGCCACATCGGCGCACAGCGCGTCAAGCGCGCGGTTCGCTACGTCAGGTGTCTCGCCATTCGCGAGATTGGCGTCCTGGATCTGTCGTAACGCAAAATAGGTGACTGCGGCTTGCGGGTAGCCGAATAGTGGCGGCTGCCAGAAAGTAAGCGTGGTCTGGCCAGGCGGCCCCAACCGGTTGAACCAGTAGATAGTCGGCAAGCCATCATATTGTTTGTTCGGGATCATCGCGATGTCGGCGCGACCTCGCGGCATCAGCCAGCGGTCCTGGCTCTGAGTGATCACCACTTGTGGATCGGCCGATACCTGCGGTTCAAGCCAGTCGTTGACCGGAGCATCCCAATCCGGTCCAGGTCCGGTCGAGAGGATTGTATTGTAGTAGGCATCGGTGATCGACACGATGTTGTCGGGCATCAGATAAGTGCCCTGCCCGACGACAAGCTGGACGACGCCCTGAACTTGCTGGAAGAGATTGACGCCCTTGTTGGCCCAGGCTTGGAGGCATAGGTTCTGCGACCGATAGGCGTCCCGCATGTGATAAACGGTCAGTGAGGTCGCGCGGATCTGGCAGCGTGAGAACGCTTCCAGCACGACCTCGCCGTTGCTGAGCGAAAAATCGTAGAGCCCACTAGGAGTTCCGGGAACGCCTTGCGGCACCGGGTTCCTCCTTTGCGACATCCTCTGCGACTTCGGCAAGATGATCTTCGGTGTGCGAAGGCGACCGACGGCGCCGAACGGGACGCGCCGCCCACTTCACGGCAGCCTTAGTCATCGCCTCATCTGGCGACTCCGCCTCGATCTCATAGATTTCTGAGGAATGCCCATCGTTCACGCGAACGTGAAACGTGCCGGGCATGATCGTGAAATCGGCCATTAGTCTTCCCCAAGGCCAGGGTACTTCGCATGTACCTTCCGGCGTACCGCCGCCTCGACAGGCTTGCCTGAACTGCGAGCAAGCGCATTGATCGCGTGCTTTCGGTCTTCGATCGGATAAGAGCCGGGACCAGAACCTTTCGGTCCCTCGCCCTTTCCTGGGAGCGCAAAGTCGCTCCGCGGCAGCCGGCGGCGCTCCGCCGCATCAAGTCGGCCACCGCGAGCTAAGGGCGGACTTCTTTGCCCTTTCCGCCTTCGTCCACGCCCTTGACCGTGGACTGGTAGGATGCGCGGCCAGTGTCGGCCCCGCTAAAGGGAGATTTTGGCGTCATGCGTCCACCCCGCGCCCGCCGATCAGGCCTATGACGAGCTTCCTCGCCCTTGACCTCGCCGCCGCGCTTGTGGCCCTCCATCTCCTCGCTGACCTCTTCCTTGGTCCGCTCGTCCTCCATGACCTTGCCGCCCTTCTTTTTGGCATGGACATGGACAACCGCGCCCTTGTGGCCAGCGTGGTGATGGTGCTCGCTATGAGCCTTGTGCTCTTCCTTGTGGTGCCCGGAATGACCGTCTTTCATTCAATCTAACTCCTGTTTGCGAACCGTCGGCACCGCGTCCTAGAACGCGTTCTTACGATCTCCGGTGGTCTCGATCACGTACAAGACGGTCGTACCGGAACCGGCCGTCTGCGTTGCGCGAATAGCGAAGACGGGCACATCGAATGCACTCACGGCTCCGCCGCCAGTCGAGGTGATGCCAGCCCAGCTCTGAGTCCCGAGCGCCAATCCCGTCGTCGGCGCAAAGATTGCCTCGGAAGCAGGGGCAATGATCGCCAGCGGCGGGACAGCACTCTGCGGCTCCGGCGATGCGCCCCATGGCGGCAATTCCTGGACAGCGTTGATGTCATCCCAGGTGCATTCGAGCTGCGAGGTCGGGCCGCTCGCCGCGATTGAGATCAGCACACCCATCTTGCCGATCTGACCCCATTCGCGCTGAATCCATGGCGTCGAGCCGACCGCGTTGGTGCCGACCGTAACCGCCGCCGTCCAACCGCCTCCAAGCGGCAAAAGGCTTGTGACCGTCAGGAAATCGAGATGCGTATAGACTGTGCCGGAACCACCAGACGGGACCGCAAGCGTCTCGGTCTGGACATTGCCGGAGCGGTCAGTACCGGCGACGACCAAAGTCCGTGCCGACGCTTCGTTGCCGTAGGTAAGGAGCACTCGGCGAGCCGCATCAAGCGTGACTGTTCCGCCGCCGACCAAAGTAAGATCGGTGCCGCTAACCGGCGTCTGCGAGGCTGCGATGACCGTTGCGGAAGCCGCTCCGAGCGTCAGTGTAACGCGAACCGGATTCAACGACTACACCTGGGGCTGTCCGAAGCCGAATTGTGGCTGACTCAACCGGTTCTGGGTCTGTTGCCACACCGTCATCGCCGACTGCATGCGTAACCGGTTGCCTGAAACTGTAATCGTCGAAACCGAACCGTTCGAGGCAGTCGAGCCAAGGCCCGTGCCTCCGCCAATCGCCGAAGTCTGGATCGTGCCGCGTACATCGCCAGTAGTGGTTGTCGCTGGATTGGTCGTGTCGGCTGCCACAAAGCCATAATTGGCGCCAGCACTCAGCGCCCCGCCCCACCATACCATAGTTTCCTCAAGGAGATCGCAGCGCTGGGCAAAGCCAAACACATCCGATGTACCGACCGTGTAGTTGTTCGTCCCGTCGGTGAAGTCCGGCACAATCGAACTGATCGCCTTGAAGGCTTTCTTGCCGTAGTTGGTTGCCGACCCCTGCGCGATCGACTCGGTCATCGGCTGCCAATAGACATCCCAGCCATGGACTACGATATGATTACTGGCACTAGCTCCGGCCGAAACTGTCGTTACGATGCCCCGCGCAATCCCCTGGCGCGGATCGAGAAACAGACCGGGGCCGGCCGCCAACATCGGAAGATGTGATACCGGCTCGACTTGCCCGAACTCGCTGGTCGGCCAAGAATTTCCCGTGCCGATCGCGAAGGAGCCTGCTTGCAATGCAGCATCATGTATCGTGATAGTGGTCGATGTCGGCATGCCGGTCACGTAGGTCAGCAGCGGCGTGAGCGCGCCCGTTGCAGCTCCGGCCGACGAAATGACCAACGGCATGCCCACCATGAACAAGGTCGAGTCCAGCACGGTTACAGTCTGTGCGGTAGAACCGGTCGTCGTGGTGCCGTAGCAGAAACCAAAATCGAGCACGATCGGCGCCGTGACCACCGCGCCGGCATTCAATATGCCGGTAAACGGGATGATCGGAATATTCGGCGTGATCCCGTAGGCCGCAGTCGTGACCAAGGTCATCGCCGTACCAGAGGTCGTGTGCGCCGTCGTAACCAGGCTGTTGGTCGCATGCGCTGCCGGGATCGCGTTGTTGCTGACGACCTGCCCAGAGGTCAGCAGTTCCGGCACGCGGCCCGGATAGCCCTGCACCAGATCCTTGAGAAAGGTATAGCGTGTATCGGGATAGCCGTAGCCGCCGAACAGCATCGATGGACCACGATCCGGGTTTGGGTCCGGCAGCAGAATCGCGCCGCCCGGAGACGCCTCAAGCTGCTCAAGATCCCCGCTGACGAAGAGCGGGCCGGTGAAGTTGGTAGCGCCCATTAGGCGGCTCCTTTCGGGTGCAGCCTATGCACTAATTGGTGGGAAAACTGCCAAACCCGGCGCGCCAATCATCGTATCCAAGGTAATAGCGCTCGTAAGCCTTCACCAAAAGATTGTCCGTCGAGAAATCCACCTGCATGCTCGATTCGAACGGCACGCGGACGAGATGGATAAACCCGCCTTGGTCGGACGCGATAAACCAGGGGTACGGGCTGGTCAGGAAGTCCATGACCAAGTAGCCGTCGGCAAGATCGCCGTATTCCTTGACCGCCGAGATGTCGTTGTTGGCAGTCCCGGTGCGAAGCGGCGTTTCCATCAGCCGTTTGGCGACATGGCGCAGCTCAACTGGCACGATCAGCATCTTGCCTTGCGCGCCTTGGAGCAGACCGGCGTTGTCGCGGAAGCGGCGGATGATGTTGTTGCCGTAGAGTAGGGTGGCTTCGTTGAGGCCGACCTGATTGACCGGAGTGTTCGGGACGGTGAGGCCATCGACCGGATGCGCGGTCGAGAACAGAGCCACGCCATCGCCGCCGATCGCGGCGTTATAGATATTCCCGAGATTTAACACATCGGCCGCGATGATCTCCTTGGTCTGCCGGAAGGACTTGATCAGCCCGAGGTTGGTCGGATTGAATTGGCCTTTGTAAAGATTGTCGTCGATCGCTTCTCGGGTGAAGGAGTAACCGAGACCGATGGCGACGTGGATATGCGAGTAGACGTAGCGTTGGCCAGCGCCATTGTCGAAGTTCGTCGGCATGCCGGTGATCTTGAGTCCGGCGAGCGGCAAATAGCGGGCGGCGATCGTGCGCTCGACTTGCAGATCCGATTGGCTTTCGGCGAAGACGCGCGAGTATTGGGTCGGGATCTGCGCGTAATCTCCAGTGATCTTACGAACACCAGGAAGCAGCAGGGCCGGAATATTTGAGGAATTGACTGCCATGGCCTAACTCCTCAGATGCCGGTAGATGTGCGATACTCGGAAGTATTGAGCACCACATCGAGATAGTTATTGGTAGGCTGACTCGCCGCGGTCGGCAGTAGGGTTGTCGGGTCATAGCCAGGCTGGAACATCATCGACAACCCGACGATGCGTAGGGGTAAGGTTGCCGTGGTGTTGTTGTAGGTGGTGGCGTCGAGATAGGCGGTGCTCACCCCCGTCGAAGTATTGGGGGAGCCGTTCTGCGCCAGATCGATATTGCCGCCCCGGTCAAGGACATTCCCTGGATTTGAAGCGTTCGTACCGCCTAACTGAGCGGTAAAGACGATCGTCGGATCATCGTAGACCAAGCAATAGATATCCCCTGACGGGCTCTCTGTGCCAGCATACCACTGCTTGTTGATCGTCTGCTGGAGCACCGTATCGAAGTACGGCAGGCACCCACCGAAGACGCCCAATGAATGGGTATCGCCCGCTGTGTAGATGCCGACATAGCCATAGACGCCGGAGCCTGATCTGGTCTCGATCAGATCGCCGAAGCCGATCGCAGAGCTATAGCTCTTTTTGATTAGATAGAGGTTTGCCTGATAGGTCGGGGCTTGGGCGCCGAGATTGCGGGTGGGCCGCAGACCGAATGGGGCGAGAGTGAGGGTCGCCACGCCTGAGACTCCATGTCTCAGATCGTTCCCTCAGAGCGCCTTCAGGTCAGATCGTCGGTTGCTGAGAGCCGATCACGCGCGGACCATGGCTCGATCTAATCAGCGGTTAGCGGTTAGGCCATCATCAGTCAAGAGAAATCTTCGTGCGAGGTCCCGATAATGCGATCAAGGGGATCGCTGGCAAGAGGCTCACTTACCGACAGCCTCACCGGGGGACGGACGCGTAAGCCGAAGCTCACACGCGAGCAATTCCGGGCGATCCTGGACTCGATCCGAAAGGACGAGTAGAATCGCGCGGTTCTCGGGATCGACGATTCGGCGCGAGCCAACGGATTCTGTGCCAAAGACATGGGTAGAGCTGAACCAAACGGAAAAGATCGAAGACCTTAGGCAGGATATGGAACGAGTGTTCCAAATACTGAACCGATTAGGAGTTACAGATCAACGCCTATTTGAGATGTTTAATTCGATGAAATCTAATCTCGAAGAGGTCGCCAAGGCGCATCCGGGTACAAGATCGAAATCTTAGCTGGATGCCGGCGTGCGCGAATCATTGCGCAAAAAATATCCCGCGCCGCTTCTTCCGCTTCAGACGAATCCGTAGCGGAGATCAGTCCTGATATATGCGTGTAAACCTTATCGCGCCCCGCCTCAATCATCTCTGGCGTGATCTCGATCTCGCAACTCTCCTCAATCACTGAGGGGGCGTCGCGCCCCATTGAAAGTTGCTCTGCAAGCCGCTCGATATCCTCTTCGATCATCATATCAGATAATTTAGAGCTACAAAAGTAATCACATAAACGAGGATGGCATAGCCAATAGCAACTATGAATAAGTTCATATCAACGGCTTCGTGTCGCCCTCGACGCGAATGCCCGCATCCCCCCAACGGTCGCCCCCGACACGGCGGGCCATGTCACGGCCGGCGTCACCAGCCTGAGCGGCAGCAAGCCGATCCATCTTCTGCCTATAGGCCATCTGCGCCGCCTCGTTGCGAGCCTCTTCGGTTAGCCGCATCGGCCGCATATAGAGCCGCATTCCCTCGCGGTCGATTGTCGGGCGCTTCCAGCCGGGCGGGCAAAGCTGTGGGAAATGCGAGGCCGGAACCGGGAACCAAGAACCGCGGGCGATCTCGACTTGATAGGACGGATCGACTTCCTCACCAACATAATGGGTGGGCCACCACTGATAATCCCATCCTTCTCGACGACCGCGCTCCGGAATATCGAAAGCAGCAGTAATGCCGACGCGCGATTCGCGAGTCAGCCCCTCGCCGGAACCGATAGCGTCGAGCATTTGCTCGGGAGACATATCGCCGGTAATCTCAGGCGCACGCACCTTGGGTAGCCGCTCCGTCATCTCCCGAAAAGCGGGCCGCCCACGCGTCTTGCCAGACTTGGCTTCCCTGGCCTTGGAGAGATTGGCGAGCATCTCCAGTTTCTCTTCCGGTGTGCGAACCCGTTTGCGCCGATCAACTTTCTCGGGAGATTCCATGCCGCCAGGCAGATTATCCGAGTCGCTCATCGATAAACTCCATCAACCCGCAAACCAGCGTCGCCGCCAGCGCGCTGTATATCGATGATCGCTTGCTGCTCTTTGAGGTAGGCTTGGAAGCCTTCCTCGCCTTTGTAGCCGTTATGCCTGGCGAATTCGCGAAGATCATCGACTGTCACGGCCGGGCCGATATGCCGAGCGATTGCCTCCGGCGATGGCACTCCATTGCGATTGGTGACAGGCACGCTTGATCGCGAGACCGGGGCGCCCATCGAGGATGCCGATGGCCCACGCCGCTGAGCTTGCTGCTGACCGTTCGGCATCTGTTGTTGTCCTCCATCTCCACGCTCATAGGATTCGAATCGCTCGTATCGCGCCATCGCATCGTCGAGAGCGCGGAAATAGGCCGGCGTTCCTTCGCGGATGCCATCGGCGACGACCGTCGAATGAGCCGCAACCGCGTGATTGTAATAGGCGGAGTCATCATAGAAGCGGGGATGCTTGTCCATCCATGATTTTGCCGATGGCGTGGCATCCATCGTGCCGCCCGGCGTCGTGACGCTAACGATCGATGGATCTCGGGTTGGCTGTTGTTGCCGCTCGACCTCCTGCGGCCGGGCGGTCTTCTGCTGGTCAATCCAGGCCTTTTGTCCCTCGAAACGATCCAGCAGGGCAGAGGCAGCAGACATGCGGCGGAAAGCCTTGGCCGTCGCCACCGCATCGCCCGCCGATTGCGTGACCACGATTTCCTGCTCGGCTTGATCGATAATCGTCTTCTGCGCCTGAATGCCGGCCAGCAGTTCGCGTTCCTGCGAAGAGACGGCGGCGTCGCCGGCAGTGCGGGCACGCGTCTCCGCCTCATCTCGCTGTCTCGTGGCCTCGGATGCGCGCTGGCGCTCGGTATCGCGCTCGCGCTCAATGCGCGCCGTATAGGCGCGAGCCTCCTCTAATGCCTCTTCCGGCGTCGGTGCTTCTCCTCCTCCGGAAGACGGCGAGCCGGGCTGGCGCGTAAGCTCGTCCGGATTGGGAAGATCGGATTGTCGAGATCCACTCATGATTCCACCGGATAGATTTCGATGATCTTCGGTCCCCAAGGATTGATGATCATGCCACCTTCACGCTTTAGATGGCCCGGGGATCGAAGGGGTGCGAGGCCAAGATAGCGCGCGCCCATCGGATTGACAGTGGATTCATCAGTAACATCGATTTGGAAATCGATCACATCATCAAACCATGACGCAACATTCCGATCTCGGGCTCTTGGGCGTCGGCCCAGGACCCGCGGAACCGCAAGGTTCGTAGCATTTCCGCGATGGCTTCCTGGAGAGAGGCTTTCAACCCAAGAGGTGACATCTCGGTCGCGAGCAACGGGACGACGTTTTCCCATCATACCACCATATCAGGGTCGGAGATCCGCGCGTAAACATCTGATTCATATAGGAATTTACAAGGCCAACCAGCGGCGTACTTGACGCCGACAAATTCGAGCACCCGGCTTTTCTCGGCCGATAACGATGTGATTGAGACCTGCCGGGTGTTCTCTTGCAGAGTTACCACCCAATCACCGATACGGAGCCCGAGCTTGTCAGCTTCCGAGCCGATCTTGACCACGAGCAGCACTTTGCCGGTGTAGATGCTTTCAACCGAGTGCTCGCGTATCACAAAGCCCACGCTGCTGTCGTAAAGCTCATATAGTCGTGGGAGCGATAAACGTTCCTCGCGCGGGAACCCCAACTTGTCGGACCACATCAAGCCGCTATGAACATAGGGAGCGACGATCAACTGCGTACCGAACAACTCCATATCGGAAAGATCGCCGACGCAGGAGAGTATTTCGGTTCGCGCATTGTAACGGACATAGCCATGGATGGTCGTGTTCGTCGCTAAAGGACTATTCGCCACTGTTCACTCTCCTTATTAATTCATCTAGGACTTCTCGTGCTTTCGCCAATCCGCGAATTTCCCCGGCCGCAGCCATATAATCGCCGAAGTCTGCGCACGAACCTTTAAGCACCGGCACAGATCGCGAATCCACTTCGTCTTGGATCTCGCGCCGGAGGCGATCGACGAATTCCTGAAGGGGAATCAAAGATTACTCGCAGGCCGGCGGGGAATAGCAGCGCGCGGCGCTTGCCGAGCTGCTCGCACGTATTCCAATCCTTCCTCAGTCAAGCGACCTTCGGTATCCATGAATCCGGCGTTACACAGCTCGAAAAAAGTGGATCGCCTTATAAGCCCGACATATCGGCCATCAGCACCACGAAGGGCTTCCCGCGCAGCGGCAGAAAGATCCGTCATACGCGCCCCCCAGCTTTCCGGCGACTATGCGCCTTCACCGGCACGAGATTTTCGAGTCCCGCCTTTTGCAGCCGTCCTTCGGCACCGCCCGATCCGGCGTTGTGTAGCGGATAGATGCCGCCACCGCGTTTCATTGGCGGCATGCCGGGCCGCGGCGGCAACGCGCCGGGAGGAAGTCCAGCGCCAGGCGGCATTACCCCAGGCGGCGGCATTCCGGATCCAGGAGGAAGACCGGCGCCAGGAGGCGGCATCATCGGTGGGCGCGGCGCAGAAGCCGCGAGACGCGCCCCTATCTGCATGCCTTGCTGCTGAGCTTGCTGGCGCTCAGCAGCGCCACCGCCGGTCGCAATAACAATATTGACCTTGCTCGGTCCCTTGCCGACTTTGCCGCCACGAGCGCGACGATCAGGACGGGCGCAAGCCTCTCGGCCTTTGACTTCGCCGCCAGCTCGGTATCGCGTCAGCGATTCGCCTTTGTGATCATGACGCTCGTGCTTGTGGATCATCTCCGCCGTCTGCTTGCGATCCTGCTCCTCATCCACATGACCGCCGACCTTGTAGCCGGCCCTGCGGGCGTGCGCCTCAGCCTTTGACTGCTCCTCGTGGCGAAGCGATGCGTGATGGCTGGTCATCAGAAAGCCCTCTTGGGAGTTACATTCGGAAACAGTCGCTCTTGTTGCTGTTGCGCCCCATCGTGGGCATGCTCTTCTCGCGCCAATTGCGTCTCGTGCTGACGATCGACGATACCCTCGGCACGGTCGGCTTGCAACTTATCCGCGTCACCCTTGACTTCGGCTGCGGTTTTGAGCCGCTCCGTCTGTTCGCCCATCGCTGCGATCTGTACCTTGGCTCGCTGATCGGCGGCCGAAGTCTGGGCGCGCGTCTGAGTGTCAGCCATCTTCGCCTGCGTCTGAAGCTGCGTCGCCTGCAATTTTTGCTGCGCGGCCTGCTGCTGCGGGGTAGGCGCGGACTGTGCCGGAGCCTCGTTTATATATTGCTCCGGATTGGGCTCTTGCAGCACATTGAGGAGCCGCCGGAAGATCGCCTGCCGGTTCGCCAAATCCGGGAACATCTGCGCCAATTGCCCAAGCGCCGTCGCCTTCATGACCCGATGAATGTGGCTCGCTGTGTTCGGATCGCTGGCCGGAACCAAATTGATATCGCTGAACTCGTCCTCTTCCAGCCATGGCTGGCCAGAGGATTTCGCCATCCGCATCAACTGCTCGGGATTCTCGGCGAGAAGTTCTTTCAGCAGCTCTAATTCCTGCTGCCGCGAGTTATGCAGCCCTTTGTGAACGGCGGCGATGACCTTCGTGCTCTGCTCGATCATCGCGATCATCGTGCCGACCGGAATGTCCGCAGTGCCTTCACCAACCGGCAACTCTACCGTCGCCGCGAGCTTGCGGCCGTTCTGCTCCAGCTTTTCGGACAGCTCCATGACCTGCGGTGAGAGGTCCTTATACGGCAGACCCATGACCGCGTCCTGGATACGCTGCTTCATTTGCAGGTCGATTTCCTGGACACCCATCGGCCCCATCGCGATCTGCGTCGTGCCCCGCGGCATCGAGCCCTTAGCGGCCAGCAGACCAGGGAAGATCGACAGCATTCCAGCGTCGATGACTTCACGCTCCAGGGTGGTCAGCGCGCGTTCGGTATTACCGAGGATGTGCGCGAAACCGAGCGAATAGAAACCGAACCCCGGCACCATACCAAACATGATATAGCGTTGACGCGGCTCGAAATTCTCATCGCCCTCTTTCCAATTACGCCGTATCTCTTTGATACGTCGAGAATCCTTATCGACGGTGATCTTGTACGGCAATGGCAGCCCGGTCAGTCTTCCTTCTTCTTCATGCTCAAAATCAGGAAGATCCCATTCGCAACGGGACTCATAGATCGTATGCCGGTGATCGGCGGGAAGCTCGGGACCGGGCCGGATGCCCTCGATTTCGCCGACCTTCTTCTCAAAGCCGGTCGGCGTCTCCATCGGCTGCATCAGCGACTCATTGTCGATCCACCAATCCATGTGCTCCAGTCGCTTGACCTCGGCATGGCGCATCATGATCCGCTCGGTCACTCGGCCCGCGGTCGTAAGATGCATCGCGTCGTTAGAAACGATTAGGTTAGTCGATTTGACCCATTCACTGACGATCATGCGCCTTAGCGGATTGTAATAAACCTTGCGGAACTCAGTGCCGATAGGGCCGAGGGACCACAACATCCGCGAGAAATCTGGATAATACTGTTTGTCGGTAACGGTCAGGAAGTGGTTGAATATACGCTCGAATGCTTCGGCTTTCTCGTCTCGGTCGCCCTCCATATCCGGCGAGATCGGCGAAACATCCGGCGCATTAGTCGGTCGCGGCTGGATCGGCTTGTCGTCACGCACCTTGACCGGGCCATCGGCCGGCAGAAACTCGGCATACGCATTAGCCCAGAAATTGATCGAGGCCTCCAGCATCAAGGTATGCCACACCTTAGATATGCTGCCCTCGGATTGCGGGACGCCGCTCGCCTCCTGGAAAATCAGCCCGAGATATTCCAGCGCCCGCTCGGCGATCTTCTCCCATTCCCGCCGCGTCGCCAGGTCGGCCTCGACGCCTTCCAGCAGTCGCGAAGCGATGACCGCTAGATCGCCGGGGCTCATTTTCTCGGCGAGATTGGCATCGAAATCGCCGCGCAGATACGACGGCCGCGGACCGTCATCTTCCTCGTCTTGGTTGGCGATGGCGAGCCCTTCATCGGCGTCGTTCGCCACGACCAAAGTCAGCGCATCACGGCCGGCAAGCTCACGCCTGATCTGCTCCGGCAGTCGGGTGGCGTTCCCGTCATCGATCGGGCGGAAATCGCCAAGGCCGGCAGATTGCGCCATCAGACCTTATCCATCGCCGAACATCACATTCATCTCACTCTTGGTAAGCCAACGCTTCGCCAGACGCTCTTCCTCCAATCTAGCAATCTGGTCCCAAGCCCATTGCGGTATCCCGACGGCGTAATAGAAACCCCCACATTCTTCGCGCTGCCTAAACGGAATATCGACCGACTGCGCCATCAATCATACCGAAGCGGGGGCAAATCTATGTCACTGTCGCCACTTACCGCAGGACTGCGAACCTGCATCGCCCGAAACTCGTGTGCGAATTGCACTATATCACCACTCTCGCACGCGGCAATAAGCGCGGCGGCGATAGCAGGAGGCAACAAAAACCCGACAAGAAGATCATCGGCCGGATCTCTTGCCGTCGCCGCGATAGCCATGAGTGCATTGACCTTCTCAGTCTCTTCTGGCAAAAAAGATCCGCATGTATAGCTCAACTCCCGAGGGCGCCGGAAGCGATATCCCCACAAATATTTGTATTCGCTCATGATTCTATCACCCAAACATGAGTAAAATCATATACTGGCAAATCTTGGGAGATGCGCGGAATGCCAGGAAGATCGGCATGTAGAACGATCAGCTTAGGCTCGAGTCCGAGGTAATGAGCGCTTGCCAGCCTATGGGAACCCTCTACTGCGTAAAAACATTCGGCGATCTGGATAACGCGGATCGTTGGTGCCCCACACAACTCCATCTCGTTGCATACCAAGCCGAGTGTACCGTCATCGTAGGGCGCATGTTTAGCGTAGATGGTTTTCATCAGAGTTTCCCGTCCCGCCTCTGCTGATCGGCTTCGCGCAGAAGCCGCAGGACCTCGTCCTCGCCACGGGTCCGGATCACCCTGGCAATGACGGCCATATCCTCCACCTTCTGAGTCACGATGCCATCATTGAGCCGATCGCGCACGCGCTTCGGCAGGCGATCGAAGATCGCCATTCCATCGCCGATGACGTCGTCACTATATATAGCTCTGTTCATTTCCCGTGCTCAGCCAGAATGTTTTCGATGCTGCCGCTCCACCATCGAAATATTTCCTCAACAGGAGACCCTCCGGCTTCGGCGATTAAGAGCATTTGAGCTGCCGCACATTTCCCAAGTGCTATCAAAATCTCCCTATTGGACCAACCTTCCGGCAATAGGGCTGACAAGGCTTTCGCCCTGTCACTATATATGGCGCGTGAACCGCTGGTTTGTGGCATCGTTTGCGCTCGTCTACGGGCTGATGTTCCAGATCACGCTCGACCTGATCTGGATCACGCTGTTCGCCTTATGGCTCGGGACGATTCTCACGGCCTTAGCTCGGGGCGCTGAGGCTGTGGCACGGAGGCTGCGGGAGCCACAGACTGCCGCATCTGCGCCGCGAAAGGTGCCAATCCCTGATCCGACCTGACGACATTATCCAGGCCGCCGAGCACACGTTGGATTCCGGCTTGCACTGTCGGAGCGCGATTGATGGTTGACGGCATCTGATAGAGCCACCGCGCGATGGAAGGATTCATCAGCAGGCGTGGCGCTGCGTAACCCCCGGCGATGGCTAGAGTCGTCATGATCGGATGCGCCAGCAATGCTTCACGATTCTCCAGAGCAGTCACCCCGACTCCGACCTCGCCGAGCGTCGCCCCCATGTGGGCCGTCCCACTCGGATTGCCGAATCGGGTCATCGCCTTTTGCGCGCCGGCAACGCGGGTCAGCGCCTCGATGCCATCACGCTGATCGGTTCCCTGCGCACCAAATAGCGTATCCTTCGCAGCATCGGAGAGCTTGTTCCAATTGGTGACGAAGCTCGCTGGCGAGAAGGCGTCTTGCGGCCCGACACCCGGAGTCGGGACTCCCATTTTGCGCAGTACAGCAGCCCCTACATTCCCCCAATCGGCATCGGGGAGCGATCGCTGTAGGGATCGCAATAGTCCAGCATTTGCCGATGGTCCTTGCCCGGCCGCACGATTGATTGCCGCGAAGGTCTGTTCAGGCGAGCCGGATAGCAAGGGCTCAAGTTGATCTATCCTCCCTTTGCCGGCGTTGTAGTAGGAATTTGCCGCCTCGAAAGCCCGAGAGGCTTGCGGGCCTTGCGCAGCAGCTGCCCCTTCGAGGTCTTGCGACATTCCCCGATAAACATCGCTCAGATCCCCACGCGGTATATCGTTGCCGCCGGCCAATGCAGGCTCCCCCATCGCGCGACCGATGAAGGATCGGAACTCCTTCAACTCTGGAACCGTTAAGGTTCCGCCGTTCGACGCTGCCTTTTGATAAAGCGACTGGAGGTTTGAATTGGTGATCTGTTGACCAAGAGAGGGATTGGACGGGAACCGCTCGATCGGCCCCTTAAGCGCCTCAAGCGTATTCTCCAGCGGAATCTGGATACTCGGGTCCATCTGATCCCAGAACCGGTCATAGAGCGCACCGGACTTAGCCGCAAAACTCGACGCCTTGGTCGGCGAAGCGATGATGTCGGCCGCGCTCATGCCAGCGGGGGCCTCGCCCTTGTCGAAGCTCTTAATTCCAGTCTGCGCCGCAGCTCCCCCCTCTTCCGCAGCTTCGCTAATGTTCTGGCTGCCAGCCGACCCGAAGAGCGCGGCCGTCCGATCAGCAGAGGCTCCAGTTTGCGCCGCGGTGCGCTGCATGCCACGAACGATCGGCCCAGAAAAGCCAGGAAGCTTCGACATGACCGAGGCGGCATAGCCAGAAGCTGGCCCTTGGGCGAGGACGGGAATAGTTGGATCAACCCCACTTCGCGCAAAATCTTGAGCCAACATTTGCGCCGCAGTGACCGCGCGAGGTATCGCCACCGCCGGAATGCCGGGCTCGGGAATGCCATAGCCGAGAGCGCGACCTAACGCCGGAAGGTTCGGTCTAATGCCGTATCCGAGATCAGCGCTCTCTTCCATCGCTGGATTACGCATATAGACTTTCTGTTCACCCGTATCGGGATCGCGGAGAACTACCTGCGTATCGCCATGCGGAACCAAGCCGCTTTCTTGATAGGTCCATTGGTCCGGGGCAGGAGCAGCCGTATAACCAGGATAACCATAGGCCGGCATGCCCTTAACATCGGGACGGGTGCCTTGGGCTCCGGCGGCTAGAACATCAAGCCATCCCTCACCCATCCCCGCCGCAACGCCGGATGGTCGCGAGGGATAGGTCGGCACCGGCATGGGCATAGAAGACGGTGCCGACGCTTCAGGGCTCTGCAAAATGCTGAGCGACTGATCGAAACTGCTCGGCGCGGCGGCCGGAGGCGCGCCGGCATTCGCCGGGGGCGGCTGAGCCAAGCCGGTATTCAGCACCGAAAGAGCGTCATCGAGGCTGCTCATTGCGGCTCAAGCCCGGCGTTCTTGGCATACTGAAGTTGCTGCGCTAGATGGCCGAGTTCGGCACGACCAGCCGAGGTCGCGCGCATCCGACTTACAAGACCACGCTGCTCGTCAGGGTCCATCCGATTGAAGACAAAGGCATAAGGTGAAACCTTGGCTTGGAAATCGGTCTCAAAACCCTGGACATTGCCGGTGCCGCCATGCTGCTGTTCCCACGCCTGCTGGGCCTGCACTTTGGCTATCTTGTAATCGTTCAATCCCTGGTATTCGTTAACCACCTGATTGAGGCCTTGCGGCGACATATCGGGGCTGGGCAACGTCGCGTCAATAAGTTTGAACTCTTGAACCGCCGCCCGAGATGAAGTCTCGCGCACTGCCGCGCGGGTCAATGCCCCGGCATTTTTGATGAAATCCTCATAGGACGCCACCTGCGGGACCTGAGTTCCGAACATGGCACGCAGATAGGTGTTGACCGCTTGGACGTGGCCCGCGAAAGGGCCTTGGGTGAATTGCGGCGCGTCATCCTTTAGCCTCGATAGGATTGCCTGCTGCTGCTGGGCGGCGACACCGCCCTCGATTGTCTCTTGACGATCCTTCTGCTCCTCTTCGCCTCGTGTCTTACCTGCCTCTTCCGCGTGGCCCAGAGCCTCCGGCGACAATCCCGTCTGCCAATCGGCACCAATCGGCGCGTTAGGATTGGCCTGATGAGGAGCCGCCAGCGCAGAGGGCGGATTTGGAATGGCGATAGCTGCGGGCGACCCAGGAACGGGGGCAATACCGCCGCCCGCAGGTTGCTGACCTCCTACCGGAATGGGCATAGGTCGCGCACGAAAGCCCTCATGCGGCGTCCCTTCGGGGTCCGTTGGCGTTGCCTCCGCAGCCGAAGTCACATAGGGCCTCGGAATGGCAGAAGTCCAGATGGGCTGAGTCCCCAGATACATGGTTCCATCGCGGCTCATTGTGATCGTCGATCCCAGCTCGGCGGCTTTCTTGCCGCCGGCCTCTTGGATGTGTGGCGCGACCTGAGCCTGCGCCGCCATCCCAGCCTTGGCAGCGGCCACACGCGGGTCCGTATCGCGTAGCCGGGCGATCTGCTCGATAATCTGCGCTTTTTGCGCCGGAAGCATCGGAGCCCCGGCAAGAAAGTCGAGTTGCCGATATGCCTCGTCGAGCTGCTGAAACTGCGGATTTGCCTCGCCACCGGTCGGCACCGGAACCCCCGCGTTCGGCAAGGTCATCATCGATGGCGCTTGGCTGACACCTCCATTCGTCGCGCTGATCTGCCCCGCACCGGCTCCGGTGAGCGCTTTCCCAGCCAGCGCCAGATTGCCGTTCAAGGTGTTGATGCCATGATTGGCGTAGTAGTCGAGCTGGGCCTCAGTCAGTCCCGCCGTCACTTCGGCCTGTTCGGCTTGCGCTGTGCGCAAGCGCTGCTCCGGCAGCATCTGGCGCTCTTGTTCGAGGAAGTTGATGCCAGCTTCAGCTCCGCGGCCGATGTTCGCGGCTGCGAAGGGCGACGTGCCCGAGGCCATGCCGAATCCGGCCGCAGCCAAGGCAAGCCATGGATCGGTGCCCGGCATATTCAGCCGATCCATCTCAGAGGGCGCAGGCGGCGGCCCCATCGAAGCCGGACCCGCACCCATCGAGGGCTCGCCAGTATCGGTGACCTGACCCATGAAGGCCGGGGCGGAGGGTGCGATACCCTGTGGCTGAACTGAAGCGCTCCTAGAAGCCAATCCCGGACGCTCGAAATATTTTTCCCAAAGGGCCTGCGCTTTGCCGGGATCGGTTTGGGATTTGATTTCATCCCAGTGTTTCGTCGCGAGCGGATCGCCGCCGTTCACTTCCGAAAGAGCGAATTGGTTCTGTATGTTAGGATCGGTCGGCGATCCGCCTTGAGTAGCTGCGTAATCCTTGAGGGCGTCAAGGCGCGGGCCATGATGCTGATAAAGGCCAAGGCTGGTGCCATTATCGCCAGGCGCCCCCGGATTGAGCCCGCTTTCGCTCTCGGCTGCGGCTTGAATGCCCTGCGCCGCAGCCGGCGTCGCTCCATGCTGAGTCCAGAAACCCGCGACCGAAGGCGCCGCACCTGCTTGCGGAGCCGCGGACGCATCGATGACGAAAGTGTTTGCGTCATCGCCCGTGGGAGGGGCCAGCATGTTGGGCGGCATGATCCCGCCGCCGCCATCGGCACGCCGCACGAGGCCGCCGCGGCGCTGGCCCATGATCCCGCTTGAATGGATCGAGTGCGCGAGGCCGCTCAGCATGCCGCCGTAATCGTTCGGGTTGGCGTAAGTCGAACCCCAGCTCGACGGTGGTGCATTCGGCGGCCTGGGAGGCCCGCCGACGATCGGATTGCCCGGCATGCCATGCTGCGGTAACGCCATGACCTGAAGCGAAACCGGCATGGGCGACGATCCCGGCATGCCGAATGGCCCGGCTCCTGGCACGATGCCGCCGCCGCCGTCGCGATGCGGCACCCATCCACCACGGCGCAGCGACAACGCCGTCAGCAATCCGGCACCTGCGCTGGAGGTTGGATCGCTCAGATCCTGTAGGATGCCGCCCGAGCCCCCGGCTGAGGCCAATATGCCCGAGCCGTTCGCGCCGTAACCAGCCGCTTCGGAAAGATCGTTGGCGATACCTCCACCGGAGTCGCGATGCGGGATTCCGCCACCGCGGCGTAAGGCCGCGCTTAAACTGGCGGAAGCCAATGCATCACCGCTGGTCGCGGCAGGCAATCCTAAGATCGACGCCGCCGCCGGTACGGCCCCACTGAAATTCAGCAATCCGCCGGCACCGGTCAGATAGCCCGACGAGCCGAATGCTCCGGTCGAACCGAGAATACCGAGGCCGCCGATGCCGAGTCCGGCTGCCTGCGATAGCGCGCTTGGACTCGGATACTGCGTCGATGACGTGCCGCCTGAAGCACCACCCAGCCCTTCGGCGATGTTCGCTAGCCATCCGGTCTGCTGATATGGCGCATTGAGTAGCGCTTGCTGCTCGTTCTGAACAAGCGCGCCGCCCTGGAGTTCGGCCCCGAGCGTGCCAGCGCCGATGTTGAAGTTCTCCTGACCGAGATTGGAAAGGCCGGCCGCTCCCTGCAAGCCGAGCCAACCCTGTGTCTCCGCGGCATTCAGCGCGGTTCCGTAACCGGTATTGTAGAGGCCGGCGATGACGGGGGCCTCGTTCGCCTGCTGCTGACCGGCGACGATGCCCTGCGCTACCGCCGAGCGATCCCCACCCCATGCTCCTTGGGCGACGGCATTGCCCTGCACCCCCGTCTGCTGAATCGCATTCTGATTGTTGAATTGCTGCTCGGTCGCATTAACCACATCGCCGATATAAGGCGACATGTAATTGTTGACATCACTGTAGAGTGGAGCTGTGGCCGAGCCGTATAAATTTGAGGCGGCATTAAGATACGGCGTGGAGCCCGCCGCTAGATACGGCGTCGCCCCTACGGCATTCATTTGCTGTTGATTTAATGGGGCTACTGTCGGTAGACCGGCGGCAGCAGAAGCGGCCGGAAGACCGGCCGCTTGATTATAGACGTTCTCATAGTTCGCCATGATCTGCGGCGGCGGCGAGGATTGCTGCGTTACCGTGTTCGTGCTACTGGTGCCGCTGGGTTTACTCGGCATGTCAGGCGGCCCCACCGCGATGCAGGAACACAGCGCCAACAAACGGAAGAACGCGGCGATAGAGCCTCACTTTCCCCTCCGCGCGATGGAGAGACATCACTCCCATGATTAGATCCATGCCGAGCTGGTCGGCCCACCATTTCGCAAAATCGATCAGGTCTCGCGCATAAGTCTGCTTACCCCGGCGATGGTCAGGATGGACGAAACACCACAGATCCTGGCAATGGAAATGCCGAGAATACCACCATGTATTCATGCACATCCCTATAGAACCAGCTATTGTGCCGTCCGGAGCGTCAATAATTCCGATTACATTTCCGTCGCGTTCTGTGGCTTTCTTAATAGTAGCTCTTACTATTTCATCATTAGGAGGAGATAGGGCATTTTCTGCTGCCGCCAGCATCAAAAAATCGAAGAGAGGAGACTCATCAGCGAATGTGGCCAGCCTAACATTCTGCGGGCGTCTCGTAATAGCAGATTTGGTAATCGCGCTCATGAAGGGGGCCAGCCGGCTCTATTTTCTTTGCTTATTTCCATCACGACTTCACCGGTCCCGGCAACTTGCGTTGCTTCCGAGCCAGTTCCTTACGTTTGGCGATAACCCATTTGTCGAGAAAATCGTTGCCCCGCTTGGCGTCGCCATAACCCCAGAGCTTGACCAGCTCGGGCGGCACAATCAGCTCGCCGCCGGCAGCCAGAATCGGTGTAGGCTCGCCCTCGACGGCTCCTCCCTTGGCGCGAGATGCAGGTCGCTTCGGTTTGCCCGGCCCCATCATCAACGCCCGCATCAATAGCGGGGCGCCCGCGTTTGAATTCCCCTCGCCAATCCCCGACACGATGTCGGCCGGCACCACATAGGAACCCGACGGAGCCGAGATCCGCAGGTGATCGGTGCGGCCCGGCGTCTGAGAATGAAGGAAGCCAGTTGTCCCACGTGAAACATCGGCCGGAGGTGCTCCACCACGAGCGAACATGCGGCTAGGGACCGGCGGCTGGCTCATCGCCGGGGCAACCGTTGAAGGCGATGTTCCCGCGCCCGGCATGCCCTTCGATTGCAAGATCCGCTGCGCCAGCAGCCCTTGCGGCGAATTAGGGCCGGTTTGGGCCGTGACTGCCTGAAGCTGCTGCGGCGTCATCTGCTGCATCTGCTGGATCAGACCGGCGATCTGGGGATTCATCGCTCCTTGTGGCAACTGGCCGCCGATCTGGTAATGCCGCGGGTGCCATCCCGATGGCGACCGAGATATGGCTTGCGCCGGGATTATGCCTCCAGCCGTGCGACGAGGATGGCGATCGGCGTTCGAAAGCGCGGCGGCAACCGCGACGCGAGCGGGGTGACCCGATTCATACATTTCGTGTATGTTGCGTTCCACGATTCCACGGCTATTGCCCGGCGTGAGCGGAATCTGCTTGACTCCTCAGAAAAGCGGCCTCGCATATACGCGCAAATCGGCTGTCGCCGCAACCCCTTGTGGCGTGGTCAAGGAAAAGAACAACGCGGAGACCGTAAGTGTCGCCGATTGCTCAATCGTCAGGAACAGCAGGCCACCGGCGACGTTTGGCGCATTCGTTGTAAGCGCTGAATAATGTTGCGATGCAGCAACAACTTGAAGTCCGGTCTTGCCGGGGCCGACATAGATGCCGCCGACGGCAGAGGTAAGCGGAATCGACGCATTTGTCGCCACCACAGCGTCGAGCACCCACACGCTGACGCCGGGCGGCAAAGTCAGGATAATCGTCTGATCGCCGGTGATATCGAAATCCGCCCCAATCAGTTCTCCCACCTGATAGCTGCCGCCGACACCGCCGTCCTGGAACGAGTTAGGTGTATCGAACGCCGCAAGATGGTTTGGCGTGGCGCTGCCGACGACAATCCCGAGATTGTCGCGCGCACCGGAGGCCGTAGTCGCTCCGGTGCCTCCTTGAGTGATCGGAATCACCACCTGGAGTGCCGTCTGAGTGACCAGACGGCCAAGATTCTGCGCAATCAGGTTGAGTTGGGTGGCGAGCTGCTGAAAAACGCCGCCGCCGACGCCACTCATGCCTTTTTTAGCTCTACTTGAATGTTTTCGAGGATCTTTTCTCGGCTTAGGCCAGATTTCCTAAGTGCTGCTTGCATCTCTATGTCGTGCAGACCATGCAGATTGCCGCTTCGCTTACCAATGATATCGCACAGCATCATAATATACTCGCGAGCAACGTAATCGCGCATGATGAGCGGTTGATGCGCCTCGATTTCTCGCTCGATCAATGGGCGCATGGCCGCCGGGTTCTTATCGAATGCAGCCTTGATCGCGGTCGAATCGCCTAGTTCTTTGGCTAAGGCATAAGACATCAGCGTTTCCCGTCTACTTGCCCGCGGTAACGGCAATTCCCGAGGCGGGCGAAGGTGCCGAGGTCATTGCCGGCGATCTGGATCTGGAATCCGCGGCCGCGGCCGCGAGGATGGATGATCGGCGTTGCCTGCGTGGTCGTGAACGGACCATGCACCCGCGGCGGCTTATTCGGATAGTCGTAGAAGAAGAAAGTCCATTCGATCGTCGGGCTGGTGCCCTGTGCGGCGATATCCGGGATGAAGTCGCGCACAAAGGTTGTCTCCTCGCCTTCGGCGATCATCATGATCCCGGTCGTGGCGCTCCAGGAAGCGGCGGCACCGTTGGCGTCGTAGCCGATATCGTGCTGATCGACCAATCCAGTGCTGTGGCCGCCGATCGGTGCACCGAAGACATTCTGATCGATCCAGGCGGTGTGCGGATGGTAAATATCGGCGGTCCATGCGCCCGTCGCCAGATTGGCGCGCGCAAATACGTACTCGCCCGAGAGCTGCAACACCATCCAGCCGATCTCGCCATAGAGGCTATCGGTCTGGCATACCGTATTGATGAGATTTGCCGGGTCCTGGTTTGGAAACACCTGATCCCACACCGGGCATTCGATCGCGACCGGACCCGAAGCACCCAAGGTGAAGAACTGGTTAAGGCTTTTCCATGCGATCTGGCCAGCGAGCACGCCAATCGCATGTGGACCGTCAGCGCCACAATTCACTCCGAGCGGCACGAAGCCATAAACCAACGGCGGCTGGATGTAGGACATCGCGTAGAGTGCTGTATCGGTCCATAGAAGGTTCTGCCCGACCATCGCGAGGCCGGCGCGCAAAGTCGAGCCATTCGCCAGCCGGAAAGTCCCCGCCTCATTGTCGGTTGCTGCGGTCCAGGTCGCGTAATTCCCGACATCGGACCAAGCATCGAGCATCGGATCGAAGACGCTGGTTGCCGCGTTCGTGCTGCCACAGGCGACCAGTTGCTGCTCTTGCGTTGCGACAAAGATAAACCCCACCTGGGGGGGGGCTTGGCCGCCGATCGGACTGGCGGGACCGCCAATAGCTGGCTGCCAGACGAAAATCTGCCCCCCCTGATCGCAGGCCATCAGGAACTCGCCCCAATTGTCCAGGGTCACGATCGCAGCCGGCATCATCCAGCCCAAACTCGGCGTGATATCGGTCAAAACCGAGCCGTTCCACACCTGCAAGGCATTCTGCGAGCCAACGCCGAGATATTTGATGCCGGAGAGAGCCGCCCAGGCCTTCAGCGCTTTGATGATGCCGCCGAGACTGGTGAACAGGTCAACGAAGCCGGCGTCTTTCTGAAGCAGACCCTGGAAAAATCGGATATTGGAGCCGCTCGACCACCCGGACTCGTTGAGTGTCGGTGTTTGAACCGATACAACGCCCGGTTTCAGCTTAAGCGAGGTGAGCGGCATTTATATCATCTGCACCAGGTCGAACGTATCATTTGCCTCTTCAGCGTCGAAGAACCGATCGATGTGGGCATCCGGTTCGCCCGTGGTCGGATGAAATCGCACGTCTCCGCCTGGATTTAGCCCTAGATCGTGCGTCTTCCTCCAGGCTGCAAACCAATCTGGAGCCTCCACGATTGCGACTCCTAGCCATTGATGGCCCTTTGGCCTAGCTGAATCGCAAAACGAAAACCACCATTGCATTAGTCACAACTCGCCGTAAACTGCGCGCCACATGACTACTGCGACGGCAAAAGCGCAGATCGCCAGGGTAAATACGACCAAGATCCACTCGCGCCAATCCATCATGTCTGCGGCGGTTTCGCGACGGGGTTCGGAATGCGCGTTGACCAGCCATCGGCGCTGATCTTCTTGCGCAACTCCTCGACATCGGCCCCCTTCATCAGCCGCTCGTATTCCTGGTTCCAGTCGCGGGCGGCGGCGGGATCTTCCGACATCGCCGAAAATAGCCGCTGCCAAGCACTCACCTGGATCATCTCGGCGGCAATGAACACGTCCGGCAGATTGAGGGTGATGAAGGTCGTCGTGTTCGCTTCCGATAGCGAGGCCGGACGCTGCGTGCCGAAAGTCAGCATTTCATAATTGGCTCCGGCCGGATTGAGGCTTGGCGCCGGCCCGACCAATATCTGCGCCTGATTGAGCGGTGCCCAAGCCAGCGGTACGCTGACATCGCCGACCGCGTGCTCGTCGGGATAGAGCATGTCAAGGCAGTCCTTGGACATCGGCTCCAACGGCGGCTGGCGAATGCCGTTCTCGTCAATCACCTGAAGGGTCTCGATCACCTGGAAAGTGCCGATGCTCGTCGGCAGAATGAAGATTCGACTGTTTTGGGTCAGTGTCCCAGTGGCGTCATAGACTCGGGTCGAGAGCAGATCAAGGTCACGCCAGATGCGTAGCTCGCCCTGCTGAATCCATACCGGCAACTGCGCGAGAAAGTTATCATCCGTCGCGTATTCGGCGTCGCCCGCGAGTTGGGCCAGGGCAGAGAGATTACCCACGTAATCCAACTTACCGCGCCCTGCGGTCGGAAGCCATCAGGATGATCCCGATCAGAATGAGTTCCAGGCCAATCATTCTCGGGTCTTCCGCCAAAGCCATCAGTTGAACACCGCGAACGGGATCACGACCGTACCGGTCAGCGCTGCCATCGTCATGGCGATGACCGCCTGGTTGGTCGAGACCGTGATCGAAGTCACCTGAACGCCTGTCACCGCCCCATCGTAAGGCGTCGTCAAAACGACGCTGGTCGAGACAATTTTGCTGTTGGTCAGGGTCAGGGTGTAGGTCGTCGCCCCCACCAGCGCTTCTGAGGTGATAATTCCGGCGTTGGCGTTGAGCGTGGCGGCCCCCGCTGCCGCGACAACGGCCCCATGGCCAAATCCAGGATTGGGCAGCGTGCCGGTGAGCGTTCCGCCGAGCGTGCCGACGTTGGTTGCAGCCGCGCCAGCGGTAATCGTCGTGGCCGCAGCACCGGGGCCTGTGGCAGTCACCGGCCCGGTCAGCGAGGTAATTCCACCGCCACCGCCGCCACCTACCCATGCCGTCGTGGCGACACGGTCGCTTGAATCGCCCGAGCCCGGCGTCTTGACGACTGGATTGCCGCGCGGAATCATCCCAGCATTTCCAGCACGGTCAGCACCGCCGAGGATGCCGCGATGCAGTTCCACGCATTCTGCCAAGTCGAATCGATGTCGATCGTGGCGCCCGCGATGACCAAAATCATTCCCGGCCCGGCCGCGACCGCAGGCTGAGCCACGCCCTGAGCCGTCTGATCAGGACAGACATAAACATCGACGGTGCCGGGATTGTGGAAACGCAGCGATAGCCGGTTATTCGCGGCGTTGACCGGAACCGCCTGAGTCGATGCCGTGGTCACCGTGACCGGCCAATCGGCGATCTGGCTGGCGCCGTTCGGCAGATTGTAGAGAGCTTCCATCAGTTCCTCGCCTCGCTCTCACCGTGGGTCGGCAATGCCACGGCCTCGCCGCGCATCGGCGGCATGGCCCCGTCGGCGAGCAGTGGATGATGCCGGCAAAACCGATCCGGATGCACCTCCGGTGAAATGCCGGCGATTAATAATTGCTGCTGACCGCCCATCATCCGCGACGGGATCGTGCCGAGGAAAGTCGCAACCGGCGGCTCGTGGTAGCAGCGCATCGAGTTGCCCTCATAGCGCATCCAGGGACACGAACTACAGGACGGAGCAATCTCGGTTTCATTCATGCCACGATCCTAGACATAGTCTTCGGTCCTCACCTTACTTAGATCGCCAATCATGATTTCACAGCGGCTCCCGACATCGCATACCCAATCCGATGTCCTCCACACTTTAAAAGTCTCGAACCAAGGACGCCAAACCGTGGTGATCCATTCAGACATCGTAAACCGGCCTCCGAACCTTCTTGAACATCAGCTTGGCTGTCTCCGCCTCGTCGAACTCCTCGCGCCGCAATGTTACCCCCGTTTTGCGCAGATATAACAGCGCAAGACTGACGGTGTCCACCCAATCATCGTGCCGCCCGAACGGAAATGCCGAAACCTCGCGAATCACTCCTTCGGCCCAATCCTTGTCCGGCGCATATACGACCTCATTCTCAAAAATGGGTTGGCAGTCATTAAGCCGCGCCACCTTGTCTCGCGTCGATGGAATCAGTTGGCAACGAATATCGCGCTGCCCTAGCAACCGGTAAATCTCATCACGAACGTCACCGCCGCGACCGGCATCCTCAATCAGCAGCACGTCAACCTTATGAGCGCGACATGTCTTGATTAGCTGCCGAACAAGATCCATCAAATTCACGCGACCGCGCCATGCATCGCGAAGCATCAACTTGGGTTTCCCGGTATCAGGATGCGCAAATGCCGCCCATACCGTCAGTGCCGAATAATCATTTTGCTGGCCCAGCTTAAACGCCGTATCCAAACTAGCGACGCAGGTCCCATATTCCGGAAACATCTCATCAGACCATAGTTGCCACCAGATATCCTTGATGATGCCACCCCCCCGAGGTACGGGAAGCATCTGATATTGCGCGGAAAAAGCGTAGGACCCTTTCGCTTTCTCCAGTTCCAATAAATCGGCGAAGGAAAACCGCTCAGACCAAGCCAGCACGCCATCCTGCCCCGCCAGATCCGATCCCTCCTCGATCGAGCCGTCAGGCAGCAAACCATCAAGGATCAGCCCATCCTCATCCATCGTGCGAGGGTCGATCCAGCCGATGTCGGTCGGCATGATTCTACGCTTGGCGTCGAAACGCATCGGCACACTCAGGTGGCAATAATTCAACCCAAGATCCAAGATCGTGCCCGACACATCGAGATCATGCGTCCGCTGCTGAATGACCACGATCACTGACTTCGCCAGCGAATTCAGCCGGTCCGGCATGACTTCACGAAACCACGTCGTCGTGTCCCGCATCACCAGCTCAGACTCTGCCTGCTGCGGATTGTTCGGATCGTCGATGATCACCCGATCCGCCCGCTCGCCCGTGCCGACCCCGCCCACAGATGACGCCAGCTTCCACCCGGTCTTGTCGTTGCCTACCTGAGTCGTCGAGTACATGTCGGGCTGCGGCGCAAACCGATCGCCCCAATGCCGGACAAATACCGGATACTCAATGACCCGCTTGAACCGCCGATTGTCACGTTCCGTCAGATGCGCCGCGTAGGCGCAGCATAGATAGCGAAGATGCGGTCTATTCTGTGGCCCCCATTCCCACGCCGGCCACATTACGTCCGAAACGATACTCTTGGTAGAGCCAGGAGGCACATTTATCAGCAGCCGGGTAATCTCCCCCGCCGTCACCGCCTCCAAATGCTCGCAAATCGCTTCCAGCACCCAACCACTGACGAACGGCGTCTCAGGCTCGACCGCGGGCCACATCAGCCGCACAAAGGACAATAGCGATCGCTCTGCATCCTCCTTCTCACGCCGCCCCTCAACCGCCCGCGCAGCCCGCAGAACCTCCAGCATCTCCTCGCGTGTGGCGGAAGCGGCCGAAATCAAAACGAGCCCACCAGATAGCCGATCACAAAACCAGCCACAAACCCGACCAGCACCGCGATCCAGCCGTCATGCGGGCTCTCTTCCTTGCCTATCATGAACGCCGACAGCTTCGCTACCGCCGTCAGTTCGCGCGCCTTCTTGCCGTTCTGCCACGGGCACTCACTCCTCATCGTAGAAGTCCGGGACACGCCGCACACAACGGCCGATTATGGGGGCCAAGACGCCCAGCCCAACGCCCAGCAGAAACAAGCCAGCATAGGTCATCATCACCTCACCCTAAAAATGGCCGGGACTCTCGCCCCGGCCAAGTCTGGGAGGAAACGCCCCGGCGTGTCGGACGCCGGTCCCCCGGCCGCTCAATGCGGGCGGCCGAAGCTCTCATAAGCCGACGAAGCTGCCGCGCCGGCCGCGACGAAACCACGCCGCCAGCCCGAACAGCACAAACGCCGTCAGCCCCATCGCCGGCTCAACCACCTGCGGGTCGATGCCGCGCATCCCGAAAACCAAATCGTTGTAGTCGAAGTCGCTCGCCTGGTTCGTCAGCAAATCCTCCATGCCGACAAAGGTCCAGTCGGCGATCGGCGCAATCCCGGTCATCACCCCATAGGCAGCGCCAAGATCCGCCGCCGTCAGATAGCGGCGCGGCGGGTCGGTCTGAAAGTCGGCGTATCCCGCCTCTACCGCGATGTGCTGCTTGCCGTCGCTCGCCGGAACCCCGGCCTGAAAGCTGTCCCCGGTGGTCATGTTCTTCCAGGTGAAGCCGATCGTCTGCCCCGGCGTGAGCCCGGTCAGAACCGCCTCGGTCCCCAGCGGATCGGTGTTCTTCAGCAAGGTCGTCGTGCCGTTGATCAGCAAGTCAATGTCCGACGCCGCCTTGTAGGCGAAGACGATATCAACCGTCGATGCCGCCGCAGTGATCGAGCAGGTCGTGCCGGCGCTCGAATCCGGCGCCGAGATCGCTGTCGTCGAGACGCAGGTTGCGTGCGCCGCAGTGGACGCGAGCGCCAGTGCTAGCGCGGTAGAGGTGAGCAAGGTTTTCATTTAACTTCTCCGTGCCTGATACGCTGGGAAATCTCTGAGCAAGCCAATCGCCAAACCCCCCCGACACCATCATCGGCGCCCTCGCGTCTTACCTCGTCGGCGATCTTCGCGCATTCCTCGACCGCCTCGCGCCGGCCCTCCTCGCGGGCGGTAATGCGCCAAGCTGCGAAAGATTTGGCAAGATCATGGCCCGCAGCCGAGTCGAAGATATAAGGCTGACTCCGCAACCAGATCCACGCTATCTCGCGATCTCGCTCGGTCGGCTCAGCCATTGCGCCGCACCCGCTCCATCGCCAGCCAGGTCGCCTCGACCTGAGCCCGAACCATCTGAACGTCGCTCACCGGACCTAGCCAACGCAGCGCCGCAATCAGGCCGGCGTCAATCATCCCTGGCGTGGCAAGCGCCGCAGGAACCTCCGCCCCCGATACCGTGTCCATCCCCTCACCCACACCCTCCCGGAATTCCTCTACCGTAGAGTGAGCCATCCTGAAACCATGTCCCGTGCCAGACGCGAGGCTGTACGGGGTATCGTGCTGCCGGTAAAAACGTATCGTCATTTCTTTCCCTCCGCACACCGCTGCGGATCCGGCGCGCACAACTTCAACAGCGCCGCGCGATCGGCCGCCAGCAACGACCCAGCCGCAGCCGCTTCCGTCTGTAAAACCGGAAGATCATGCTCGCCATTCGCAATCCGCTGCTTCACCGCAGCAATCTGCATCTGAACCGCATCCGGCGCAGCCACAGGAGGCTGCTGACCACCAAACACGTCCAGCGCCAGCCCGAACATCCCCAAACCAGCCACCAAACCCCACGAAATCCTCATCGCTCACTCTCCTGTCTTCGCGGAAATCACACTACCCAGCGCCGCCTCCGTCGGCTGGCGCATGGCCCGGATCGCCTCTTTCATCAAAAGCCGCCAAAACTCCCGGCGATGCTCGCTCAGGGACGCCGGAAACTCATCACCGCCCCACTCGCTCTCCGGGACATCGCCCTCGTCAGTCGGGTCCAAATGTTCCGCGCGCCAGAACAGCCGTATCGCGCCCCTCTCAATTATCTCGTTCATGCCGGCTCACTCTTCTGCTCTTGGTAGGGAAGCCACGAACTGCCGTAGCGCCTCCTGATCCACCTCGACCTCGTTCAGCGCACGGTCCAGCAACACGTTGATCGCCGCCGCCCGCGACGCCGGAACAATCAACCCAGCCCGCCACGCGTCTATCCGAGCAACCATCGCCTCCGGCGTATCAATCTGTAACCGACGCACCGTCGCGCCTTTCTGCCGTCTCACCGGGAAACCTCCGGGGCGCTGTCAATAGACAAATGTGCGACACGACGATCCCAGCACGCCTCTACAAGACCAAGATCGCCATCGTAATCCGCCACTTGGTATCCAAGCTTACACTGAGCGCACCCAAACCACCGTCCGCCGTGATGATAAACGGGCCGACCCCCGCACATTGGGCATGGCTTTCGTCCGCCCGGATCGCAGCGGCCTTCGCCTTCGCCCGCTTCCACGGCATTGCCATCCACGAATACGCCTGACACGGCGGGCTCGCCACGATCAGCCCAACATCCCGGAACTGAGACCCATGCAATGTCTGCACGTCCGAGACGGGTGGGATGCCTGCAACACCAACTGCCCCGGATACCGATGCGCGCCGTACTCGTGCCGCTCTACGTCGAACCCAACCACGTCCCACCCCTCAGCCAGCAATCCCTCGGCCCAGCCGCCAAGCCCGCAGAATAGGTCAATCGCTAAGCGCCGCTTCATGCCGCTAAGATATAGCAGATGCCGCCAGTGTCAAGCGCCGATTTCCCAAAAAAATTTGGCCGCAAAAAGAACGCACGAGAGCGGGGAGAGGCTCCCGTCCCCGGACGGTCAACGTCAAAGGGATGGCCGGGGGGTCGGAGGGGTACTTTCGACCGTTCACATGGGAGCGGTTCCGTTTATGGCCCTAGGTCATTGCCCGCAACGAGGAGATGACCGCCGGTAATGGGGCGGCGCGGCACTACCTGTGCGTGCGTTCCTTATATGTTCGTTGTGCAGTGCAACTTTCCATAATAGGACATATGCGACATTCAGCATCAGCCGATATCAATGGCTTAGCTCTGGTCGGTATTGGTTGTACCGCTGATTTTGGTGGTTGCATCAACATCTAGTAGGTGTTGCTCAACTGCCACACCGTCGATTACTTCCCCCCCGCGCCGGTCGAGTGCCGCCATCGCCCTCGCCAGCTCAAGCACCCGCTCCCGCAGTGCATCGTCCGACAGTTCGCTGAACTCGTCACCTTGGGTGAGGTGCACATCTTGGCGAGGCTTGCCATAGCCGCGATCGAGGATCGCGCACGCAGCAGAGACGACGGCGGAAGCCGGCGACTTAGCTGATGTCATTATCCGGGTAAGGGCTTTGACAGCATTGGGTGCCTGGAAGCGGCAGAGTGATTCGATGTTAACGATGCGCTTGGTCAACCCTTCGGGATTTCCGGAGACGCCTTTGACCCATTTGGGATTTCCGACTTGTGGCATGGCGGTGTATCGTTTTACATCAACGGGTTGCTGGCTCGCACCAATTCACATGCGCTTGATTTTGTCAAGCGTTCTCTCGGGTTGTCGCGCCGTAGCTACGGGCAGGCTCAGTCATTCCAGCAGCAGGGCCGGGCGATACTGCCTCACCGGAGGCATCCCGGCCCACTGCCGAGACCATTTCGGCGGTCTTTTTTTTGAGGGGAGGGTGCGGGGTTTGTGCTTGCGGGCTCAGAGAAAGCGCTGGCTTTGGGGTATCAAGGGGTAACAGTGCCCCTCCCCCCTATGGGCCTGCCCGAGTAGCCGGCATCGCTGAAGGTTCTCTGATAGGTTGTGGTGTGCCCTGCACTAATCTCCGGGCACAATTCGAGCGCTCAATGAATCTTGCCCTGCAAACGGCGCCATCCCCAGCGATGCGACTACGCGTGGTTACGTAGCCCTGGTTTCACGGGCTATTCCGTTCGGTAGGCCTTAATTCTGCCAACCGTCACAAGGATGACGGCGGGATCGGGCAATCGTATTAAGCCTACGGAATCACCCGTGTGCGTATGCCTATTCGATCCCTCGGGGGCTTTAACCAGCCGCGATTCGCTACGGCTCGGCGTCGTTGCTTTGGCGAGGACAGCCGCAACATCCAACTCGCGCGCCAATCGTCGCGAACGGTTGCGTTGCTGTCTCTCCGCCTGATTAGTGGCGCGTTCGGTTGCTCTCTTGGCAAGCCAAGGGGTCGAGCCGAAAGGGCGCCGTGATTTCATCTCCAGTCAATCGGTGTCGTGTTAAGCCGACCGCCGACACCACCTTGGCTTTTTGCCTGGTGCGCCGCGAATCGGGGTTGCGGGCGGTCAACTTTCCTGCAGGTGTAGCGGATGCCGGCCGCGATCAGCTCGCGCTTGCAGGCAATCGCTTGCTCGCGGGTGAACAGCGTACGGAACCAGCATTTGCCCGATTTGGCCGGCACGAATGCCTGTAGCGCGTGTTTTCCGGCGTCGTCACCGGGAAAGGCGAGCATCAGCCAAGCCTGGCCGCTCATCTTTTCGCTTGACTCTGGCTTGGAACGTTAGGCAATTTGCCCTCGCTGTCACCCAACGGCACGCTGAACCGGGTTCCTCCCCAGGTCAAGCGAAAAAATCTTCGGATTTCCCGGCCCGCCCCCACGCGGGCCGGTTTCCGTTTATGACCGCGGGTCATTGCCCTGAGCCGACTAAATGACCGCCTGTAATGTCGATCGAAAAATGGCAACGGTGTCGATTTATCTGTTGACAGATTTGCCAACGGCGATTAGGTTGTGGGTGTCAGCAAGGAGGAACCAAATGACACATTATCGTTTGCGCGATCTTCGCGACAAGTGGGCCGGCAACACTGAGTCGGTTATCTATCTCGCCGGGCCGGCGTCGCCGATCGAAACACCCAAGCCGAAACGGAATGCGACAAAGACGGCCTACGATCGCGGTTATGCCGCTCGGCTCGCCGGCAAGCCGCAATCGCAATGCCCCTACATGGCGATTGCGGCGAAGCGCTATGCAGCCTGGCGCATGGGGTGGACGCAAGCCGACCGCGAATCGCATACCGAAGTCGCGCGACCGCTACACCCGCCCGGTTACGTCGCTGGCGTATGGAAAGACATGACGACGCCGTTCGGTTCGGCGCTCCTCGCCTATTCCTGCGCGGGCAAGCGCAGAACCTCGCGGCAGAGGGTCGCTGACTGGTGTCGTGGCTTCAAATCGAAATCAGGCTGGAAAGCGACAGACGGCCGCCGCTCGACGGGTGGCGCGATGATAATTAGCTAAAGCGATCCGGCCTCAACGATGGGCGCGCCCCGGCTTCGGCCGGGCGTTCCCGTTTCTAAACGCCGCTATGGTGCTCATTTGCGAAATTACCCTCCTCGGTTTGGGTCCTAAGATTGTCCTTCGACCACGAGTTGAGCGGGCAGGCTTGGCGCGTGTTGGCTTACCTGCTTGGCAACCTGGAGCCGTACAATCGGATCAGGGTGCGCAATCAATCTAAATCCGTTTGTAATCAAAAGCATAAGGTGCTCGACAACCGCAAGGCATATCGAATCGGATCGATCCGGCGTCAACGGCTCGGCCCGGCGGGGGGCGTTTCCCTTTCGGATTTATATACATGAGTCCCTCGGATCACAAGAGCGGTCCAGGTTTGTCGCGCGCCCCGACGTTCCGGTTTTTCGAGGCCAGTGAGTGACGACCGTCGCCTTGATAAAACGCCATGCGCTCGCGGATGTCGGCGACGTAGCTTTCGTCCTGCTCAACCAAAATGGCATTTCGCCCGGTCGCGAGTGCTGCCACGCCTGCAGTACCCGAGCCGGCGAAGCAATCGAGCACCAGTCCGCCCTTCCGCGTGACCAGCGTAATCAGCCATTCGATCAGCTTGACCGGCTTGACGGTCGGATGCTTCGACCCCCAGCGATCTTCCGCACCAGCCTTCGTCGAATAGAAGAACCGGGCCGCAGAGCCGGTGTCGCCACGCGGTTCGTGGTCGCTGTTGGTTGCAAACTTTCCCAAGATGCCATTGGTTTTCTGTCCGGTCCCGCTATCGGGGCGGACGGCGGCTTGTTGACCCGCGCTATCCGGGAACAAAGCCATGACCTCGGGCGAGCCGTCGTGCGCAAGATTGGCGGGCCATCGGCCTGCAGGTTGAGGTTTTCGGTCGGGGCCACCGTCGGCTCGGAAGGTATAGGACGACGAGTTTGTATCGGGTGCGCTAGTGTTCGCGTAGCCGTTCTGCGCCCTATAGAGCGGATTAGTAGCCGGGTCGGGCTTGTCGTCTTCGTATCCTATCCGGCACTCGTCGATGTTGAGCGCCCCGGTGCCGTGCTTGAGCACGTTCGCCGCCACGGTGCGCTCGGAGAGCGGCTTGCGTGCCACGCAGATGATCTCGGTTGCTGGCTTTAGAGCGGTGCCCCAGCCTTCCCATGCCGCAGCCTCTGGGGTTGCGGCAGTCGTCACGTCCAGGATGTTCTCGCCCTTCTGATAGCCGTCAGGCCGGTAATCGTGAACCGCCGCATTCGAGCGGTTGATATGCTCGGTGCCGCCGCCCTTGTAGCGCACCGTCGCCACGACTTTGCGCTCGGCTCCGGCCGCCTTGTCGATCGCCTTCGACACGTTGAGCGATTTCGGGAATCCCGTGCCGTAGTGCCACATGATTGCGTCGCGGATTTCAAAGCCAGCATCCTCGATCGCGCAGGCCATGCGGTGATAGGTGCGCGTGCCACCAAACACAAGCATGAACCCACCCGGTCGCAACACGGCGAACGCTTGTCGCGCCCAATTCTCGGAAAATTGCTGATAAGCCTGCATCGGCGATGGCGCATCGCCAGCGGGGATCGGAGCGCCGCCGCGACGCTTGCCGATGGATTTCCATTTAGGTTCGGCACACCCGCATCTCTTTGCGCCGCGCGCTCGTCCGCCGCAATTTGCGCATGTCGGATTAGCTGCGCCGAAAGCGCCAAAGGCCGGCCAGGGCGTATTGCGATCACCAATTCCCGGCTTACCAAAGCCCGCGCCCGTCTCCCACAGTTTCAGCGGGGCATCCCACTTCTTGCCCATAAATTCAAGGCCGTAAGGAGGATCGGTAACGATCGCGTCGGCGACAATCCCCTCAGCCGCAAGGCGAGGAAGAATGTCTAGCATGTCTCCGTGCTCGATCCGGATCACGTCGCCTTTGCGGCTTTCGCCGCGCGCCGCTTGCGAGCCTTTGCCGGTTTACTCTTCGGCTTGGGTCGGTACGCGAGAACCGTATCAACGATCTTGTCGAGGGGAGTCAAGTATATAAATCCCTTCCCTTTCAGGCACGCGGACCACCAGATATCGACAGCCGTTGGGGTTGTTCCACCTGCCCATGAAGTGCGCGACAATCCGCAAAAACAGCCAAGAGCGCCCGATGCTTTCCGATATCGGGACGCCCCGCTCTGAAGCGATAGCCCATCTGCTCATAGCAGCTTCTCGAGGTTGGCGATCAGGGTGCGGTAGTCAGCCACGCACGGCCTCCGGCAGCGGAAGCCAGCGGATGTGCCAGCCCTCGAAGCAGGCTGCGGGATGCCAAAAGGCGCACATTTCAAGCCAGGACTCGAAGCCATCGAAGCGCGCGAAAGTGTCCAAATCCTCTAACCGATAGATCGGCCGAGAGGCGAGCCCTATGAGGCTACCACCGAAGCTGAGGATAATCCGTTCGGTATCGAGGCAGCGCTTGTCGGCGATACGCCAGCAGTGCTTGGTCCGCATGCCGGCGTAGAGTTGCAGCATTTCACCCGGCCGTGCATGGCCGCCAGGTCGATCTGGTGGCAGACGCCGAGCCGCGACTTTGCGAGCCGCACGGATCGTGCCGCCCTTGGAGCCGGCGAGGATCGGTTCGGCGAACCGTGCCTTAAAGCTATAGGCGACCATCAGCCAGCCAGGTCGAGTAAAGTGAGAGGACGGCCATCATCGATCAGGCGACAATCGTGAAACTCACAAGGAACACACCAGGAAAAAATGGGAGCGCTTTTGGTATCGGGACGCCCGGCTCCAATCTGCTCATAGCAGCAGCTTCAGTGCGGCGATCCTGGCGCGGACCAGCGGGGCGCGAATCTCCCGCGGCAGCAGCGGCAGATAGGCGTCGGGGAGCGTACGCTCGCCGGTCTCTATTTTCGACCAAGTGCTTTTGTCGATGCCGATTTGCGCGGCAAGAGCGTTCTGCCGGATACCGGCGTCTTCGCGTGAGGTTCGGATGATTTCGTTCTCGGTCATGTGCCTAACATAGCGTCTCGAAAAAAAATGGCAAGGGTGTCGATTTATCTGTTGACATATCCGCCAACGCCGCATATATTCCAGTCACAGACAACGGAGGAACCGATGACACGGATTGATCCGACCTCGAATATCGGGCGATACCTAATGACCAAAGAACAGCTTAAAGAAATCCTCGCGGCGCACCTCGAGTGGTTGGCTGGCGCCAGAGAGGGAAAGCGCGCGCACCTCGGCGGCGCGGATCTCTGCGGCGCGGATCTCCGCGGCGTGAATCTCCGCGACGCGGATCTCCACGGCGCGAACCTCGGCGACGCGGATCTCGGCGGCGCGGATCTCTGCGGCGTCAAACAAGTGATCGCGCTAGGCCAACCGAATGGCTGGTGGGCTTTCGCCTATCTTTGGGAAGGAGAGATTTGGGTGCGTATTGGTTGCCGCACCAAGTCTCTGGCAGATGGCCGCGCCTATTGGGCCGATAAGGGCGATCGCCGCGAGGTGCTGGCGGCGCTGGATTATGCGGAGACAGTTGCTAAGCTGAGGGGATGGGAGTTGAAGCGATGACTGAGATCAGCAAGGAGTATAATGGGCACACGATCACGATAAATGATGACAGTACTATGAGGTTCCGTGTTCAGGGGCCAATAGTGGAAACGTGGTGTGATCGATATCTCGAAGCACAAACCATAATTGATGCCGCAGTCGCCGAACACGAGGCGCAAAAGCGCAGACGGATTGCGATCAAGGTTCTCAACGAGACCGGCGACGAATGCACAGTAACCGGCGTTCACGCGAGCAATGGCAATGTCCTTGGGTTAGCTAAGAACGACCGGTTTGGGCTTTATGCGAACTATTACCCCGCATTGCCTTGGATCGGCGAAACGATTGAACGAATTAGGTCGCTATCCACCGAAGCGGTGCGGCTTAAACAGAGCCTCGACCCATTCTTGATGCGCGGCGACGGCAGGGATGTCCGGCCAGGACGCACTCACGCGCAGAAGGTGGATAATTTGGTCGCGCTGATCGAGGAGAAGACTGCGGCGGCACAGGCAGCCGCGCCGCCAGGAAAGGGATCGGGTAAATGACCATCGAAATCACTCCGGCGGAAGCCGGCGCTAACATTCTGTACCATGTCGAGCAGCACACGCTAAGGCAACGAGTGTGGCATGAAGGGCAAGAGATTGCTTGCTTGCTTGGATCAATTCATCCAGGGATCAACGATCCACGCAAGTGTCCTGCGGCGCTAATGCCGTTGTGGCTGGCTCAATGTACAGTAACGCTTTTCGATGGATTGCCGGAAGCGGAGGTTTACCCAATTTCCCGGCGCTATGGGAAATTGGTAGCCTCGGGGGCGATGAGCCGGGTCGGCGATGCGGTGCGCGATCGATGGCTTATCGCTGTAATTGAGACCGCGCGAGCGGCGGCGCTGCCCGTTTCGGTGAATCTCGAATGTTGGCCGCGAATCAACGCGGCCTGCGATGGGGC
>Ga0209698_10000343_pt1 | contig 52508 bp, 56 predicted proteins | sample LitLauG_LLR_2012_FD_187203 | JGI IMG/M metagenome (GOLD analysis project Ga0209698, IMG submission 187203) | Freshwater sediment microbial communities from Pennsylvania, USA - Little Laurel Run_MetaG_LLR_2012 (SPAdes) (version 2) | ecosystem: Environmental > Aquatic > Freshwater > Creek >...
TTTGTTGTTGTGACTTAAACCATAATTTTGCCGTTTGGCAAGGTTATGGTTTATTTGAGCTTCATAGGAACACGAACGCCGGTCGCGTGTCCGCCCACTGCGTGCGCAACGGGAGATCCAGTGGGCCGATCGCGATTCCTAAATGCTTACCGACTACCCGCGGGTAAACCGCCCTACGTCCACTTCGGTGATTCGACAAATCGTCAAAGTGGACTAGTCCCCGGCAACGTTTTGCGATTCACAACCGCAGCGCCCGCGTGTGATGAAGGACTGCGATCTTTGTTACCCTTAGCTTCGGAATCTGACGACCAATGCGTGTATTGGAAGCGGTTCTCTTGTTGACCGGCTCGCTCGGTCTGTCTGGCTGCGTCGCGTCCAGCCAACCTCCGCCGCTCCGCTGGACCACGGGCTTCTGGTTCTGGGAGGGTAGTTCGCTCGACCCCGCGTACTCAGGCGCGACGCTGGACGTGCTCTTCGTTCAGGTGGGGACCCTAAGATCGGACCGCGATGGCAGGGCGGGGGCGGACCCCGCGGAGCGTTGGTATACCTACGGACGATGGCCGGACCAAATGCCAGCGGCGCGGGACTACTGGCTGGTCTACCGCTACGAACGGCAAGGCGTGCCTGGCCTGGCGGCTGCCGGTAAACTTGCCGAGGAGATCTACAGCTTGCAGGCCGAGGCGCGGCAGCGGAACCTCCACCTGGTGGGAATACAGCTCGATATTGACAGCCCGACATCCGGCCTGCCTCGGTATGCGGAGTTCTTGAGCGAGGTGCGAAAGGGCCTGCCGGCGGGATTAGAGATTTCAATAACCGCCCTGCTGGACTGGTTCCGCGACGGGACGGCGATTGACGGCGTCATCCAGCAGGTAGACGAGTTCGTTCCTCAGTTTTACGATATCGGCGACCCGGCCGTCTTTCATAGGGAAAGCGCGATCGCCGCTCGCCTTGACGCGGCGCATTGGGGACCGGTGTTCAACCGGTTCCACAAACGCTTCCGGATCGGTATCTCGAGTTTCGGACGGGCGCGGCTGATCCCTAACGAGGCACCGGCGCAAACGGGCAGCCGCAGAATCGCCTTCTATGGCGACCTTCAGCGGCTCGATATCGCCACCAATCCCGCTTTTGAGCTGCGCGCCGAGCGCAACCGTGCCGAGGAGACGGTACTGAATTATCGTGCCATGCGGAAGCTCCGCGTCGATTACACCAGATTCAATCCGGGCGATACCGTCCAGTTCATCGTTTCGACACCGGAGGCGATCCGGGCGGCAGTCCACAGCGCGCGAGAAATCAAGGGCAACAACGCCGGGGTAGTCTTCTTCCGCTGGCCGTCAGAAAGCGAAAGCCAGGCGATGCAGCCCGACGAGGTGCTCGATGCGGCGGGCGCGGCTGCCTCAGGCGCGAGCAGGCAAAACCGCGTGCACGTGGTGGTGGGCGACTGCGCAGCCGTCGAGTGCGTGGACGTTTACCTGGAGAGTGCCGGGCCACTTTCGCCGCGGGTTGCGCATTATCGGATTCACGCCTCCACGGAGCTGGAATATTTTCTGCCCGAAAAGAACGTGCCGGCGCGACTGGCCGGCACCTCGGATGTGGAAGTCTCCCTGCCGCCCTATTGCGGGCGCGGGAGGTTGTACATCGGGCGGGTGGTCAGCTTGCAACACGCGGAATTCACGGTGGAGGAGATGCCATGAAGCTCTGGCGATGGAGCCTGCTTCTGGTCGGACTTCTGACGGTTTGCGCCTGCCCCTGGAATGACGAACTGCGAGAATTCCTGAACGCGCATTTCTGGCTGCCGTTCGCCAAACACTCCGCAAATTTCGAACGACCCAATGTCCGGCGTATGGACGCGCCGTTTGCCGGTATGACGGCGGCGCAAGGCAATAGTTCGTTGGCCCGGCTGCGCACGGCATACCAGAACATGGCGCAGCCCGAAACCTATGCGCCCACTCCTAACCCAGCGCCGGACGTGGCACCACTGCAGCAAGCTGTCGCGGCGGCACGCGCGGACCATTCTCTGACAGGCCGGGAAAAAGAGGAAGTGGATCTCGTGGAAGCCAAAATCGAAATGCGCGTGGGCGAAGCCGACGATTCCGAAATGCTGGCGAGCGCGAAGAGCAAGTTTCAGGCGTTCCTGCTCAAGGCACGAACTCCGGAGTTCCGCAGCGAAGCCCGCGGCTGGCTGGCCCACGTGCACTACTTACTGGGGGAGCAGACGGCGGCGGGGAAGATCTACCTGGACGAGTTGAACCGCAGCGGATCGAACCTGAGCCGCGAAACGCTGCTCAACTCCCTGCACCTGAACTACGGGTACGACGGTGGGGCAGAACTCGTGGCCCATCTAGACGAATACTTCGACACGCCGGAACACGCGGCTTTCGCCATTCAACTGGCCACCAACCCGCGGCGGACAAGGGAGCTGTACTCTGGACGCTTCGGACGTCCGGCCAACGCCTCTCAGACGTACAGGCGGATTAAAGACCTGCTCGCCACGCACCAGGAACTGTTGCGATCAAGTACCGGGGCGGACGCGCTGGCATTGCTGGGGATGCGCACGGCACTGCGCATGGGCGACCCGGCGGCAGCGCGCACGATAGGGGAAGCGGTTCCAGCCGGCGCCGCTACGCGGGCGAGTGCGGACTTTCAATGGATGTCGGCTTCCGCGTTCTTTCTGTCCCGCGAATATGCCTCCGCGGAGCAGCCGCTGCTGGAGCTGTTCCACTCGAAGAGTGCCACCAAAGATCAAAGGGCGGCTGCCGCCTACGGGTTGTGCGGGGTCTACTGGAAGACCGGCAACGTCGCCGGGCAGATTCGGTTCGCGCTGTGGCTGCACTCGGCAGACCGCAGGGGCGAATACGCAAACCCTCCCACCGGACTGTCCGACCTCTCAGTGTATTGGGCGTCTTCCGGTTGGGACTTGGGCTTGATCCTGGAAGCCGGGGCACCGGTGGATGCGCTGCGGACGTTCACGGAACAGAACCCGGGGTTACCCGATATCCGGCTGGTTCAGTATGCGCTGGCGGTTCGCCTGGCGCGAGAGGAACGGTACCAGGAGTCGGCGGAGTTATACCGATCAATCCACGCATACCCTCGGGCGCTACGGATGCAACAACTCGCCAATCTCAGCCAAGCCGTGGACAGGTCAGGCATGAGGGCGGAACAGAAGCTGGAGGCTCGCTACGCGCTGGCGGCGTTCATCGCTTCGAACCCGAACGGGATCTATTTCAACGACAGCCTGTGGCATGGAATGCAGCGCTATGCTCTTCGCGCGGATACGGACAGCCGGCTGACCGGAGTGGAGCGGAAGGAGCTGCAGGATAGCGAAAGAAGTGTCAAAGACAGCCAGGAAGAGCGCTGGCGAGCATACCTGATTTTGAAAGAGGTGGCGCAGGATGCGGGAACCGGCGCCCTCAGCCGGCGGGCCACGGCGCTTGCGCTTACGTGCCTGCGCAGTATCAGTACCGACCGCTTTGGCCGGCAGGAGGAGATCCGGAACGCAGACATTGAATTGTCGCGGTTGCCTCTCCATGCACCAAAATAGGCTGCGCACAGTTTCGAGAGTCCCCCCGGCCGTGTCGGAAGCTGGCCGTTTGGACGTAACTTGGCAGCGAACGCCCGACCATCAGAAGTGACCCCTCGCCGGATAGATTCTCCCTGACAGCGTAGTGTTTGCCGATTCCACAAAGGCCTAGGGCCGGAAGTGGCGCGGGGGCCACTTGGCGACGGCGGCGTGCACCTCGGGCACCGGCTATGGTTCCCGTTGGCACTTCCGGCGATATTATGCTTTACGCAGTTCCGACGGTCCCGGGAACGCCGAATGGAGACAGAGCAGTTCCTGCGGCTTTCGCGGCAAAGTAATGGTTTATTCGCGGCAAAGATATGGTTTAAGGCACAGTTGTTGCGGTCATGTTTGATGGCGTACAGCGCGGTCATGTTGACTGTGACTGGACCCATTGCCTCGGCCGGATCACGCGCTAACAAGAACCTTTGACGGGGCGCGTCTTACCGCAGGCCTCAGGTTCCCGTTTGCCGACCACCTGCCGAGAGAATCCCAGCTAACGGTGGATTAGAATGAATCATTTCAGGAGGGGCGCGGATGAGGCTCTCGGTCTTTTGTGGATTGAGCGTGGATGGCTTCCTGGCTCGCCCGGACGACACATTCGACTTCTTATGCACTGGCGAGCAGGAGCCGCACGGGTTCAAGGAGTTTCTCGCCAGTGTCGATGTAGTCGTGATCGGCCGCAGGACCTTCGATGTCGTGCTGAAACTCGGACACTTGGCACTCTACGGCAAGAAGCCTGTGGTCGTGCTCAGCGGCCGCCGACTCGACTTTTCCTCGGCCATAGACGGAGTAGTCGAACAAATGTCGGGTGAGCCGGGCGAGATTGTAACGCGGCTCGAAGCACGCGGCTTCAAGCACGCCTACGTAGACGGCGGCCTTACGATTCAGCGGTTCCTCGCGGCGGGATTCATCGACCGACTGGTCATCACGCGCGTACCGGTGCTGATCGGAGAAGGCATTCCGCTCTTTGGCCCGGTGCCTCGCGATATCCCTCTTCATCACGTTGCGACGCGCTCGTATAACGGCGGCCTCGTGCAGAGTGAATATGAGATTGACGCTGCACGCCTGGTCTCGGCAGGTCACCAGCCGAAATGACCGGAATCCGCGTTGCTCGTGTGAGGGTGTTATTCTCCGGCGCCGTTCGTCGTGGACGGAACTCTTGAATTCATATCCTTAGAGAGCAGCGGAACCCCCTGGCAGCATAGTAAGATTCCGCACCGTTGTGATACACGAAAACCGTGTTGTACCGGCGATCGCAAAAAAGCGCGCCTCCGAGTTTTCTGATATCAGAAGGTGTTTTCACCCAGCTCGATGTTTTCGTGTCGAACTTTCCAAGGTTCTGCAACGCCCGATATTGTTCTTCGGTTAGAAGCTCAAGGCCCATAGCCGCAGCCACATCAACGGCGCTATTTTCAGGTTTGTTTTCTTTCCTCGAGTCCAGCGCCTCGCGGTCGTAGCAAAGACTTCTGCGACCCTTAGGACTTTCCGCCGAACAATCGCAGAAAATGTATTCTCCCGTCTTGCTATCACGGCCAATCACGTCCGGTTCGCCGCCGGTTCTCTCCATTTCCTTGAGTGACCACAGTCTTTCAGCATTAGCTTGCAGCTTCGCTTGTACCTGAGCCCATTCGAGACCTTTATGGCGGTTCATGTTTCTCTCGAACCGGGCCTTCAGTGCCCCGAGTGCCGCTTCACGCTGTTCTGGCGACATGTCCTTCTTGCCGCTCTTCATGTTTCGGGGTGTAGATGCTCTCATAGTGGGCGCTTCCCGCGTCTTGTGGCTGTTACTCCGCTGCGCTCTTCCAGATGGGGGTCCTTTCGGCTTGTCTTTGCGTTCTTCTCAACCCGCAGTTTCCACGCCGTTCGCAGCGCACCCGTCAGTACATCTTCGGTCGCGGCTGCCAGGCGAATATGCGTGTGTCCCATCTTTCCCCAGCCGCCCGGAATGGGCAAGAAGATCCCGGGCGCCTCGTCCACAAACGTCGCCTGCTGCTCCAGCGTGAGCATCAGATTTCCGTAGCCCTCTGCTTGCGAGGCGAGCGAAGCGAACTTCCTGCCTCCTACACGAAAAGCCGGCAAGCCTGCGTGGGAGTACTCTTCCACCCCCTCCAGGCTCAATGCAATCCTGCGAAAATCTGGCGCGGTCATCTGGCGACCCCCAACGTGATCGGCCACGACCCCTATAGGAGTTGTAAGCGCTCCTGAACCGGGCGGGGAGGCGGCTGTTCGAAAAACTGGCGGCGCTGGTTCCGGAGCATGGCGGCGACGAGCTGCCAGGTTGGTCCCGGAGTGTCGCGCCACGGCGCCGGCACGGTCACCATGCAGTATGCCCGATTGTCGGGATCGTAGTTGAAGAACCCCGCGTGGCGGCCGATCAGTTCCTTCCATTGAATGAATGTAGCAAAGCCTGCCTCGACGAGCCCGCATTCGGGGGGAATCTCGGCAAGGTTTACCAGCGCGGCCGGCGTGACGAAATAGAACTCGTTTGAGTAACGCATCCCAATTCTGCGCTTCAGGGGGCGCTTGAGTTCCGACAGGAAATCCCCACGTGATGTTTTCACCTCGTAGCAGACACGCTTCATTGCCATGTGAGGAAGCGTATTCAGAGCGAACGCGTCGAGGCGCTGCGCTCCGCCGTTCTGGTGTCCTGTTCCGACCCGCAATTCGCGAAGGAACAGCCATTCCGACGTCGAAGGATGCATGGCGCGCTCGACGATGTCGATCAGGGCGGCCTCATCACAGCGCAGCGTAGGCTGGGATTCCATCTGGACGCCAACCGTACTCATCACGGGCTGATTATGGCACAGTAGGACTTGCCATGGCGCGGCGCGAGGACGAATGGGTTTGGGGTTGGGATTCCACGCCTGGAATTGTCTCGGTCTGGGCTGAGATCGACGGCCGCGCCACCATTTGGAGGCGGATCCCGGACGTGGGGCAACTGGTCCGCGAAGAGCAGCGATTCCGGCCGTGGCTGGTCCTTGATCGTTTGGAAGACCTGCATCACCTTGGCGATAGACTCGGCCCAGAAGGCTGCGAAAAGGCGCTGATAGCGTATCGCGAGTTGGATGGTCCTGGCTCTCTGCGCTACCTGGTTTCCGCTGGCGACGGAAGAAAGCTCATCTCGGCGGTGTTGGAGGGGGCGGCCCGGCGTCTGGGACAGCGCGTCTCCCATGTGCGCGATCTCGGGAAGGAATCCGTGCTCGCCCTAGCGCCAGAAGAGCAATACCTGGCGGCGACTGGGCGGACCTACTTTCGGGATCTCTCATTCGACGACCTGCGCCGAATGCAATTCGATCTGGAGACGACAGGCCTGAATCCCGACCGCGATCGGATTTTCATGATCGCCGTACGCTATCCATCCGGTGAAACGGACACCTTGGAGGCGCCGTGCGACGGGAACGCCGGCGAGACCGCGCTGATTCGCGAACTGGTCTCGAAAGTAGCGGCAACCGATCCAGATGTCATCGAGAACCACAATCTCCACGGGTTCGACCTGCCGTTTCTCGCGAGACGCGCGCAAATCCTGGGAGTGCCGCTTGCGCTCGGGCGGATCGGGCCGCCCGGCCTGCGGGTCCGCGCGGCCAGGCGGGGCCGAATGGAAGATTCGGAAGGGCGGCGCATACGGTATGTCGCTCCCGGGCGCGAATTGATCGACACGATGGATGCCGTTCTCCGCTACGACTTCGCGACTCGCGAATTGCCAAACCACGGCCTCAAGGCCGTGGCGAAGCACCTTGGGATCGCCGGACCGGATCGCGAGCTGATCCGTGGCGACCAGGTCTACGTCGTTTACCGTCGCGACCCGGAACGGGTGCGCCGTTATGCAACCGCGGATGTAAACGAGGTGGCGGGCGTTGCCCGGATGCTCGGGGGCGCTGCATTCGCCCTGGCGCAAATTGCGCCGCGGCGATACGAGCGGCTCGCAGACGCGGGTGCGGCCACCGGCGTCATCGATCCGCTTCTGGTGCGAGCATATCTACGCGCCGGGACGGCGTTACCCCCGCACCAGGCCGGGGACGGAACGCCCCACAGCGGCGCCGCGTTGCACCTGTTTGCGGCGGGTGTGGCGCAACGGGTCGTGAAAGCGGATGTCGCGAGTCTGTATCCGTCGTTGATGCGCGCATACCGGATCGGCCCGTCCCGTGATCGCCTCGGAGCGTTGCTTGCCCTTGTGGACCGGCTGGTCGATCTGCGGCTTGCTGCAAAGGCACGCGCGCGGGAAGCGGCGCCGGAATCGGCGGAGCGTTATGGGCAGGAGGCGATGTCGCGGCCATGAAGCTCGTAGTGAACTCGGCCTACGGATACCTCGCCGCCGGCGGGCTGACGCGGTTCGCGGACGTTCATGCGGCGAACGAGGTGACCCGTCGCGGGCGGGAGACCCTCGAGCTGATGTGCCGCGAATTGGCCGGCCGGGGAGTGACACTCCTGGAAGCTGATACTGACGGAGTGTACTTCGCCGTTCCGGAAGGCTGGACCGAGGCAGACGAGCGTCGCGTGGTGGCCGAAGTCGCGAGGCTGCTTCCTCCGCGCGTGCAACTGGAATTCGAGGGCCGTTACGCCGCGATGTTGTCGCACGAGCCAAAGAACTACGCGCTGCTCCGGTATGACGCCTCGATCATCCTGCATGGTGTTGCGTTTCGTTCGAGTCGGGCCGAGCCTTTCGGTGAAGCATTTCTGCGCAAAGCCATCACGCATTTGCTCGCAGGCGATGTAGGTGGCGTGCGCGAGGCGTATTTGTCCGCTCTGGATCGCCTCCGGCGGCGCGAAGTGATGACGCGAGATGTCTCCTCCCGCGTACGGCTCACCAAAACCCCCGCCGAGTACTTCGCAGTTCGGCAAAGCAGGCGAGAACTACCGTATGAAGCGATGTTGGCGAGTGGGCGCACATCTTGGAGTGTCGGTGATCGCGTTCGGGTGTACCGCAAAAGAAACGGCGGGTGCGGCTTGTTGGAGGAGTCGGAAGACGGCCCGGCAGGAACGGCCAACACGGACGAACGGGACTACGACATCGATCATTATGCGCGCCAACTCCGTCAGACATTTGCGTCTCGGCTCGCCTGCGCGTTTAGCCCGGCTGATTACGAGACGGTGTTTGCGGACCCCGACCAAATGTCGCTCTTCATGCCCGCCATTGGCACGATACGTACTGTCCTCGAAAAAAAGTCAGTTGCTAACGCTGACGCCTTCTGACGCCGCTCCATGATGCGGCCGGCTCGGGCTTAACAAGCCAATGGCTACCTTCTCGGCTCATACCGCATCGCCACCGCACCTGAGCCGAACTCCAGCCGGCTCACGAGCCTCAAGTCGACATGCTTCGATAGCCCCGCGAACAACGTCGGCCCGTGGCCCGCTAGCCTGGGCTGCACCACGAACTCGTACTCATCGATCAATCCCAACTCCGTCAACGCCAGCGGGAGCTTCACGCCTCCCACGAGCAGTCCCTTACCCGACACCCCCTTGAGCTGCTGAACGGCCTCCCCTAGATCCCCGCGCACGAGTTCCGCGTTCCAATCGACCCGGTCGAGGGTGCTCGACACGACGTACTTCTTTGCCGCGTCGATCGTCCGTGCGAAGGGTTCCATCCAATCAGGCCTCGCTCCCGTACGCGCCGGCGGCCGAAAGGCTGCCTCCATCATTTCGTAAGTCACTCGGCCAAAGAGGAGGGCATCGGCCTGGTCGAGGTTCTCGACCGCGTGACGATGCAAGTCTTCGTCCGGGAGGATTGCACGATGATCGCAGCACCCGTCCAAGGTGACGTTGATGGAATACCGAAGGGGTCGCATACGCAAGAGTACCGCCGATGGGGCCCGAGGTCTGGGTCGCTAACACCGCTCACGCCAGGTCGCCCAGAAGCCCCTTCAATCTCGTCTTCAGAGCTACGTCTGCGGGCGACCCGCCCGGCCGGCGCAGCCACGCATCAAAAGTGTTCCTGGTTAGTCGGTGCTGAGTACCGGGTTCTCGCGATTCCACGATGAACTCGTGCAACCCCTTCGGTTCGTATTTCACGTGCTCGCAGCGGCGAAAACGCCCGATTGCCAGCCCCACCGCTTCGTACAATGTCCGCGCCTCCAGTTCAACGGCGTGCTCAATACCGTCCGAATCCCTGAACGACACCCGGCACTGCTTCACGGGAAAGAGGATAACACAATTCGCCTTTTGTTCGCCTGTCATGTCCAGGCATTCCGCACCACTCCGGCCGGTTCCTGGCCCTCCATCAGGCCCATGAATCGCGAGTGGCGCAGGTGGCCGTCAGGCGTCCATTCGACGAATTCGAACTGCCCCACCAGCACGGGGGTCAGCCAATGGCATGTCTTCATTTTCTCGGCAGTCAGCCCCTCGCCCCACCGTCCGCCCCTTGCTTCAGGGAGGTTAGCAAAAGGGCACTTCTCCGTCGCCAGGGCATTGAAGCGCTTGAATAGCTGGTCGCGCATTGAGGGCGTGAACCCGTTGCGGGTGCGCCCGGCGTACATGAGCTTTCCGCTGTCGTAGTAGCCGAACACGATGGCGTCGAAGTTCTTGGGTGACAGGGTGTATCCAGCGATCACGAAGACTTGCCCCTGGTTGACCCGCATCTTCTGCCAGGCGCCCGAGCGTTGGCCGGGCTCGTAGCGGCTGTCACACTTTTTCGCCACCAGGCCCTCCAGACCATGTTCCTTCACGGAGCGGATCAGCTCCGGCAGACCCGCGTTCAGCTCGGGCGATTCGCGGATCGGCTCACACAACTTCACCAGCACACGCTCTTGCAGCAGTTTGCGGCGCAGGTTCAGCGGCTTGTTCATGACATCGTCGCCGGAGAGGATCATCATGTCGAATACGTAATAGAACACTCCCGCCATGCCGGAGCCGTAGTTCTGCAGCGCGGTGAACGATGGCCTGCCCGATTCATCCAGAGCCACGATCTCACCGTCGATTACAGTTTCATCGGGCATCGCAGCCAGCGCCTTTACGATAGCCGGGTACCTGCCGTTGAAATCCTTGTCGTTGCGTGATCGGAGTTGGACGCGACCGCCGCTCTTAATCGCCACGGAGCGGTAGCCGTCGAGCTTAAGTTCGTAAATCCACGAGCTGGTCTGAGGCAGGTTCCCAGTGGGCTGCAGGAGCATTGGTTCGATGAAGTGGGCTTTGACCTTCACGCCGGGCATCTACGAACCAGTTTGCCCCAATCGTCCTGGTCTGGGATTCCGGACCACGGAATCTGGCGCAGTCAGCGCGATTCAGACAGCAGATCGCTGGATGGACAACCTTCCTGGGGTGTATCCTCTGGATCCCAGAGCGAAGGCGACGCTTCAGACGGGGCATCCCAGTCGCGGAGGTCGAACCGACCGCCGCACGCCCGGCAGACGATGAATTCTTCGTGGAACGTCTCGTACGGTCCGCAATCCAGGCCGTGTGTTTCAACTGAAGTCACAAACCGGAAGTCCCCAGCGAACGAACCACAGTCTGGACAGGCCATATGCGTTTCTCCTTTGACATCAATGCCTTGCAGCAAAAGGATGGTCGTCGGGCGGCAGAAACATTCAGATCACCATTGCCGCTTTTTGGCGCAAATGCAGATGTCGCCTTAGACTGGGGCAGCGATGAAACCGACAAAACCTCTCTGTCCACAGTGTGGATTTAGGCTCGATCCCGACAATCCTTCTGAGCCAGTTTGCCCGGCATGTGGCGCCGACCCAAACGACGGATGCTGGCTCGCGCAGGATCTTCGATTAGCCGCAGTACTCGAGGATGCCGCCGTTTTCGCGGAAACGTTCGAGAGAGCCAACTACGTCTTTGGCTCGGAGGTTTCCGCTGAGCCGGAAGTCGGCTATGCCCCCGATCCGGAGCTCGATTTCCTGATCGGCGACGCAGAGTCCCTCAAGCAGGCCCTAATGGAAGGGCCGGTCCTGGTCGCCGGGAACGGTCTCATCAATTGAGGGTTGGCGCATGCCGGAAGGGACTCAGCCAGCTATCCCGTCGTATCAGGCCGCTCCGGCGTGTCGAGTCAAGGCTGTCCGGATTGAGGGTCAAACCGCTCGATGCACGACCGATGCCGGCGACATTCTGGTTCCAAGAGTCCCAGCGAGCTACTTGCGGGTCGGCGATGACATTCGCCCAGGCACGGCTGGATCGCCGATTGCAGAGTACCTGGCCGTCCAGAACGCCCTGCGCCGGAAAGCCCGCCACCTCTATTTCGGTCGCATCGGCTATGTCACGCAGCCGAAACCGGACCGGCGCGGCGAACCCTTCGTCCGCGCAGAGGTCCTGGACAGCCGTCTCGGCGTTGCGTCCCTGCACGTTCCTAATGGCGCGGTACGGAGCTATTTCTACTTCGCTGATCACAGTCAGGACAACACCAACCAGCCCACGCTCTACGCAGTCCTACGCACGCTTCCGACGACCACCCCTGCCGACCTGCGATTGTCGTACCGGATGCGCCGCGTCGAGCTAGAGTCGGATGGCGCAGCCAAGGCCGAACTACAGAAAGCGGAACGTGCGTTTAATCTGCTCGCGCATCCCGAACTTCGATCCTGCTATGACGCGATGCTGATCGATCCCGACGCTCCAGCGCTTTTTCCGTACGGAGGTTTCGGACAGTGCGTTGTGTCGGGAGAACTCGCTGAGGGCGGTGGAACGTTCTTCGTCCGGCGAATTCTGTCCTATCTGCCGGACCAAAGGCCGCGGGCTTTTCGCGCGCCGCTGCGCCGCTTCGACTTCCTGGACGCGCGCGCCGTCTATCGAGACAGCCGCCGCAAGGTGGAGGTCCACATCGACCCTGCGCTCCTCCCGCTGGGCTGGGATCCGACCTGGAACCAATGGAAGCACCTGGTCGGCACGAAGGCCGGTATCAGCGGGACCTTCGTCGCTTCCGGCAAATACCGGCACAGTGGCGGTGAATGGCAACTGGTCAGGTGGGAGACTGCGCTGCCCAGTCGACTGAGTCTCAGCGTTCCGTCCGAAGCCCAGATCGCAATTTCCACGGCAAGACGAGCGTTTCAGCGCTATGGCCAGCACTACGACGAGATTCAACGCATCAGGCTTCGCCTCGATCGCGAAGCCCTGGACGAGCAGGCGTTATCGGCCCTTGGCCGCCAACTCGGCATCCCGGCCGATTTCAATGTCATGCAATTCTGCTGGAAGCCGGACTATGACCCCTACTATTACCAGCAATTGAAGAAACGGAGCCAGAACGTGTTTCTCTTTCGCGGAGAATACCTGTTCCAGATGCCGCGCGCGGTCGTTGCCGAAATTCCCCAGATGGGCCACGCTACGTACGTTTTCGCGAAGCCGGCCGACGTGCTGGAATTCGTTCGCCTGTACGCCGCGACCTGCAGGGATGATATCCGTCGCAACCGCGGGGATGTCGCCGAGCAGCTCGGTTTTGTTGGACGCGTGATGCACGGTAGTAACCCACGCACCTGGCTACGCGAGCTGCGCTCGCGGGCAGGGGAGACCGTCGACTACGCCCTTTCGATCGTCTGAGTATGCCCAAGCAGCCTTACATCACCGCGTCCGAGATCGGGACATACTGCTTCTGTAAGAGAGCGTGGTATCTCGGCAGCATCGGTACTCCGTCTGCATCAACCCGCGCGCGCGAAGCCGGCACCGCATGGCATGAGGCACATTCGCGGCGAGTCACTACCGCCACGAGGTCGCGCCCGGTGGCTCGCGCGTTCGGGTTCGCGTGCCTCGTACTTGTGTTACTGCTGAGCCTCACTTGGGTGCTCAGGCCGTGACGGCTCTCCTGGCCTGCTTGGCCGCAATCGCACTCGCGGGCTGGCTGTACTTTCGTCGCCACCAGACAGGGCTACCGCCGGGTACGATTGTCTACACCGACACCGGCAAGCGCCACCTCGGACGGGCGCTGATTTCACACCGATATGGACTTGCCGGCCGCCCGGACTATTTGGTCAACACAGGTCATGGCGTCGTTCCCGTCGAGTTGAAATCCGCTCGGTGCCCGAAGTCCGGTCCCCGCGACGGAGACATCGCTCAGGTCCTGGCCTACTGCGTCCTGGTCGAGGACGTACTGGCTGTTCGTGTCTCACACGGGATCATCCAGTACGCCGACACCCAACGGACAGTTGAATATGGCCAGGCCGACCGAGAAACCCTCCTCGCGCTGCTTACGGAAATTCGGGAATCCCGACGTTATCCCGATTTGCACCGAAGCCACTCGCATCGCGCCCGCTGCGGGGCATGCGGCTACAAATCGATCTGCGGGGAAGACCTGTAGGCAACGCGGGTTTCTGAAGGCCAGGTCCAGCGGGGTGCCCGGCCTTCGCCGGCTTGACGGCACGGCTGTCGCGCCGCCTCAGAATTTCCGTGCGAACCGCTCTTCCAGAAACCCGCTAAGCTTGGCCGTCGCTTTGAATTGCGGGATCGGGTCGAGCTCCTTGAAGGCCGACGTGAATGCATTGGACAGACTCCACAGAGTCCGCGCCCGGAACTCTTCGTACTGCGGCTCGAAGTAGAAATCGTGCACCCGGCGACCCAGGTGCTTCGGGACGTCGAGTTCGCTTTCGATGAACGCCTCGTAGACGATCATCTTCGCCGCCACGTTGCTCAGTTCGGCTCCCTGCCACGCCTCCACCTGCTGTTGCATTGGCGCGAAGTTTCGCTGCATGCGATCGACGCCGACGGAGATGGAATCGAGTAGGTTCAGCGACTTCGAGTGCTTCGCGAGGACGGGCGTAAAGTCCCCGCTGAACGCCATGTTCGAACACACAAATACGCGATAGCCGACGGTCATCGCGAGTCGCATACTCTTGTCGTGGCTGTTGCGAACGCCTATGGAAAAGCGGCAGCCATGCATCTCCGTGGCGAGATCCAAGACTCCGAACATTCTCATGCCGTCCGGGGACACCGCGTACTCATCGTGTACGACTCCGATGTGGCGGAAGCCTAATGTTTCGACGAGCGCGCCGACCACCTCGTGATGGGGAACGGGCCGATGCGTGTCGGTTGCCAATGGTGTGGGGACCAGGGCGAGTTCTTCACGAGAGATCGTTCTGCCCTGGTACCCGATAAGGGTGCTGCTTTCTGACATGTTGATTACTCCTTCTGAGTGGGATTCACTTCACATTTCGTTCTGCCGCCCGGCGCCCCGGGTCGATCATCACCATTCCGTCTCCCGCCCCGGATCACCCTGCCAGTACCGCCACCCGATCCACTGGCGGGACCGCATCGCCGCGCGGGAGTCCTAACCCGCATCGACCGCTGGCAATGAAGCGGAACTCCTCTTGTCGGGAGAAAATAGAACGATGCCTAATGCTGCTGAGGGCCACGAGGCTGAGAAGATCCAGCCGAAATCGCGGTTTAAGGAATTCGCTGACATTCTGAACCCGCTGTTCTGGGCGGACGATTTCAACCGTGCAGATCGATTGCTGGAATTCGTTTGCACAATGGTGCGAGCAGCCGGGCTGGAAGACACAGGATGGGATTCGTATCAGGAATCGCTGACGTTCCTTGAAGACCTGAAGAGGCTGTGGAGTCTGGAGTTTTCAAAAGAGACCTTCCCAGAACCAGACAACACACGGATGCGGCTGTACCTGATCTCGTACTGCCACGTGACGGAGATGAACTTCCCGTATGGGCTGATGGCAAACCTTCTGCGCTTGCGCCTTGGTAAGAAATATGCAATCGAGCCGTTCGGGCACCTGTACCAGAAAGCCAACAAGAAATCCAAGGTGCCGAGCTTCATGCACAACCGGCGTCCGCCAAGCCCCGAGGCAAAAATCAAGGAGATCGAAAAGCTGTCACAGGAAGTACGACTGCCTGGTGTCGGTGTGGCGCTTCGAAGCGTTTATGACAGCGTAATCCGTAATGCCGTGTACCACTCTGATTATGTTCTCCATGATGGCTCGATGCGGCTGTTGTCTGGGTATCGGAAATCGAAGCGAGAAAACGTGATGACGCCGAGGGTACCGTTCGATGAGCTGTTTGAGAGCCTGGAAGAGACGTTCGCGTTCTTCTCGGCGCTGATAGTTCTCTACAATCGGGCGAAGTCGTCGTTCAAGGGTTTCCATCACAGCATGTTGCCGTTCGATGCGCACTATAAAGGACTGCTCGAATTGACGTTCGATGGCAATGAGCTGACCGGATTTCGGGCATACTGGCCCAACGCGAGCCTGAGCATCTACGCCCGGGCCAAGAACGGTTGCATGGCGCAGAACATTACGTTTGAAGCCGATGGCAGTATCAATTTCATGGTCGGGCTATATGCGAGCAACCCCGGAAAGTTTTCGCCGTTGGTTGAGCATGATGCGGAACCAATTTATCCTGTGATTCCCGGAACGGACGTTCGCCCGTACTGGCCAGCAGAGTTGAGGCCGTATTGCGCATATTAGCAATCCGCGAAAGCAAGAAGCGCTACGGCAATTCGTCATCGAACAGCGAGGCTTTCGGGACGAAACGCGGCGTTCCCGGAGAAGTGCTTTCCGGGCTGGCCCGGCGTGCAGGCATTACTACTCCGGAAACAGCCGCTTCGGTCGGCTACCTGGTCCCCGACGGTGCCGGACGTGACACTCGCCCAGCGCCGCCATTAGAATCAGAAATCTCGCGACCGGCAGTGTCGGATCGCTCGCTATTATCTGGCCGGCCGACAGTCGCCGGCAACACGCGTCTGTAAAGGTGCAATGTCAGCGGCACGGCCGCGAGCGCGCCGACAAGGGTGCTTAGGGCGTTGGCTTTCAGCCCTTGGGAGAGCAGAACGCAATACAGGATGAACAGGCACAGCACCAACCCTGCATTTCTGGCTCGTCTCACAGTGTCCTCCGGACCGCCGAGATTCCCTCACTCAACTTCGGCTCCAGCCATCTGTTCTTGAGCCACGGACGCGACCGGTGCTTCCCCGGTGACGGCGTCGGTGATCGCGGCGGCTTTTGGCGCACTTAAGAAGTGCGAATGTACGCACGACCCGCAATTTGACCCAAGGGTTGCGGCCTGAATTGCCTCGACATATTCGGCCGGCAACCGTCTCGGTTCCCCCGCTCTGCTGAAGAACTCCGGCGCAATGTGTCCGGCGACTGCCTGGTCCTTCTCGGCCAGATCCAGCGGAAGCTGTCCCTGCCATCCGCGAAATACCACCCGCGACGCCACCCTGGGTCGCGCGCCTTCTTTCACTGCGTGGATCTGATGCCGCGCAACAAGCAACTCGTACGTATGCTCCACTCGAAACATCTCGACGCTGACCAGCGCCGGCGCGATCACGATCGCGTGCTCTGCATTCGGAGTCACCGAATCGGGCCGTAGGAACCATGGGAGGCGTTGGCCCTGTTCCCCACAAAAGGTGACATAGCGGCCGAGTTGGCGGACGGCGCCACCGGATTCACGACCGCGGAGAACATACCGCTTGTCGGCACGCTGGAATTCCAGGCTGATCTCCGGCGTACAGTAGATCGCCGCCTCCCGCAGCCGTTTGATCGCGGCGCCTGGAAGGGTCAATCGAAGTGGAGACCTCGGGCTCGTTCTGACGCTCATGCGTACCTCTTTTCCTTCACCGGGCGCCCAAGCGCTTCCCGGATCATTTCTTTCGTGCACCCAGCCCAGCAGATGTACTTCCGAGGCTCTTCGACGCAAATGGCGAGATTGTCGCCACTCTGATCGTGACCAGCGCGCGCACAGGATGGGCACCTCGCGACGAAATTCCGCCCCACCTGCCGCCTAACCTCGACGTAATCGAGAATGCGGAACTCCGTCGGCGCCGACGTGAAATACCGCGTCGCCATCTTGGGCCGCCTGGCGCTCTGCACGAATTCTGGAGGGATCGTTTTCCCCGCGATGAATCGCTGCAATTCCGTCTCGGTTAACTTTCTGATGCGCGCCAAGTACGCCAATTGGTCGTGCAGCGTGTAGTCCGCGTTGTAGAACCAAAACCGCCAACCCCGGCTCTCCTTGGCGCCCCGGTGAACGCCGAGCGGCGCCCGGATGGCGTTCCCGAATTCGTGCGCGCCGATCTCGTCCTGGCGCGGGAAGATCTCAATTCCTTCCGGCAACCCGGCTCCCTTGATCGGAAGGCCGAGCCTTAACGCGGTGTGGTAGATGTAAACCCGGCAATCCCGGGCGAGCGCCGGCGCTTCGAAGAAGATCCAGAGGTGACCGCCACGATTTGATTTCTCGAGTGCTGGCTCAACGCCGTCCTGCGCCAACTCGTACTGCAACTTCAGGAGGTCCTCAATGGCGTTTCTGTAGTCCGCGTCGATGGCCACCCACTTGGACCGCTGCGTCTTTGGATTGATCGAGTACATCCCCAGGGTGATGTCTCCGGCAAGGTGTCGCCGCACGATCTCCAGCGTGAGGGCTGGCGCCAGCCCTCCGTCCCGCGCCTTCGGCCGGTAGTAATAATGGCGGCCAGTTTCCGGGTGCGGTTTCGTGGACTGAAGAGTGTAAGCCAGCCGATTCACGAACAGCGAGCGGAATTCAGCCGCCATCTCGGCCGTCGCGGGTCGCCGGTGTTCCGTCGTTGTGCTCACCAGTTCTGTATACGGCATCGGCTGCATTCCTCCAAAAACGACGGCGTCATGCCCTCAGCGGTTGCGGATTCCGTGCTAGGCCTGCCAGACCGAAAGTCTCGGCGAGCACTTCAAATTCGTCCTCGCGGAACCCACCGTGGCGGCCATCGACCGGGAGCGAGAGTGCGTAGAACGCCCCCCGAGCACGGTCGTAGATGTAGAAACAGCCCGACTCCGGATCGTCCGGAACCATCAAGAGCAACAGCGCACCTTTGGCGAAATCCAGCCACCGCGCAATTCGCGCTTCCGCTCGTGCCGCGAAACCCACAATGGCTCGATCCTCGTCCAGCCGTTCCAACCCAAAATCCTGCAGATGCAGGATGTCTTCGATCTTTACCTTTTCCATACTGAACGTCCTTTCCCTTTGATTGTGTTTCCCCCTGAAACAATCCCGGCGGAATTGCGGCAAGTCCGCCATCCTTATATATGCGGTCGCCCGGATTTGTGACGGCTACGCGACCCGCTGCAGGATCTGCGTCGCCGCTTGGATCGCAGGTACCGCGTCCGGCATCAGTCGCTGTAGATCAGCGAACCGAAAAGCACCTCTCGCTGCACGGTCAATCACTTCTGCCAGCTTCAACCCTTTTAGCCGCGCGACGCGTTGTGCCTCCCGTAACAACTTCCCTCGCGCTTCTCCAAGGTTCCTCATCTCCCGTGGTGCGAAAGTCTGGGCGGGTTGCTCAGTTTCGCCAGCGCTTTGACTGAGGCCAGGGGCCCCAACGGCGCCGTCTCGGTCCTGCCGCATCGGTGTGGCGCCAGCTTCCTTTTCCAGAGCTTCAATCAGTTGCCGTAGTCCCGCGCGGTCGGGGACGTCGTCCAGGGAGTCGCCGGGAAAGTTCAAAGTCCGACAAATCTCTGCGCACTTCGCCTGGCCAACAACGGCTGTGGCCGCGCGCAGGCGCTCGACGCCTCGCACCGTATCCTCCAGTTTCGCTGCGAGCGTGGCGAGTACGCTGACGTCCTCAACTTCCTCCGCGGTCTCTGCACCCGCAATCGCGATGCTCAACGAGCGCGCAAGACTGAATCCCACCTGTCCCGACAGGCTCCTCACGTGTTGCCTGATTGCTGCACCGTCTAGCGCAGGACCTCCCGTCTGCAGGCCGTTCTGGTTTGTCCTGCCTCCCAGTTGGCTCCCACCCGACTTCCGCTTCGAGAGTGCCCACTCGGGCAACTTCGGTCTGGACAGAGGTTGCTTCTTTTCATCCAAGTCCACCCAAATGCCGGCGAGGTCGTACAGGTATCGACCAAGGCCGAAGCAAGAGCATGCCCGCTTGAACGCCTGCGCTTCCGCTGCCGTCGCAGCGTTCTCGTTGTCAGCCCACTCTTCGCCCAGGCCGCTGTGCGCGCCAAATCCATCGATCGTCAACTTGCAAGCGACGACGATTTTCCCTGAGATGCGCGCACCGGCGTTCCCACGCTCCATGCGCTCGAAATTCTGAATCACCTGTATCGAATACTCGCGTGTCCAGCCGCGAACTGTAAAGAGCGCATTCAATCGATCCGTGTATGCGCGCGGGTCCGCGTACGCAATGACCTGGCCACGGCGCCGGTCTGAGGTCGTATTCGTGACCCGCCATTTGATCTCCCTCGGGTCGAACGGCTCTTCGAGGGCGGCGACAAGTCGGACCACCTGTTCTCCGCTGTACTTCAGAGCCGGATTGTACGGTTGAGGTTGAGCGGACGCCGCGATGGCGGTTTCCGCCTGTGCTGTGGTCGTTTCCATATTCATCTCCTTTCGTTGTGTTGAGAACCCGTAGTCATACCGACACGAGTTGCACGTCTGCCTGGTGCGCGATCGTGTCTGGGGCCGGTTTTAACCCGGGACCGCGAACTGGCGGCGCCATGCCGCTCACAGACCCGACATCAAACTGGACACTGCACTCAATCCCCGATTTCGATGTCTCGATCTCGTGCACCGGCTGTCATACTGGTCGTCCAGGAGGTGCTTCTTGTCCATTCACTTTTTCGTCCGGTTTGAACCGCGTCCGGGGAGGGCGGTGGAGTTTCGGAAGGAATTGCTGCGGGTAGTCGAGCCTACCCGAACTGAGACCGGCTGCGTGGCCATTAATGACTTTGAGTCCCTCCGGGAGCCAACCGTCTTCGCGATTCATTCCGAGTGGGTGGACGAGGCAGCGTTGGAATTACACGCGCAGTTGCTGCACACGGTTCGATTTCTGGAAGCCGCGAAGGAGTTGCTGACACATCCCGTCGAAGGGTTGAGGACGAAGCATGTCGGGGGAGGCCCGGGTGCCGGCGCCTCCGGATGACAGGCCACCAACCACTTTGACCACCATCTCTAAAGGCTGGTCGGCTCGCCTATCAAAATTAGCGCCGCGGCATCCTTCTCCAGCAATTTCCAAGGGCGAACGCGCTCTCGTCGGGACCCTCTATCCCCTTTGCCCTTATCAGAACCATCTCAACCGGGAATAGTAAATCAGAAGTCCTTCCGGGCCCGTGGCTTCCAAGGATCAACGAAGCTCAATCGCAGCGCATGGTAAGGGCAATAGGAGGTCAAAGACTGTTGGCAAGACGCCGGCGCTGCATGGTCTGGGCATCCACCACCTCAACCGCGTCAAGTTTGTGGAGTGACAGATCATTCGCCAACCCGATGTAAACGCTGCGCGTCGTTCCCCAGAAGCATTTCTTCAGCAGTGAATGGATGTGCGAGTTCGCGGCCAGGTAAAGGAATCGGTCGATCCGCTGCTCCACCTCGAACAACTCGCGGATCCGCAGGTATTCTGACTGCAATTTGGGCGTTCGCTCGTATTCAAGCGCGAATCTGGCGGAATGCCTGTCAAGCTGGAGCGTCCCAATGGCGTCGTAGTGCTTGGCGTAGCTGCTGATCGCAAGTTCGTTCTCCGAGCGGATCTCCACCTCGGTCTGCCAAAGCACGAGTTGCCCACTCCTCAACAGATCCAGGTGAATCGCGTTCAGCCCGAGCGCGTGTGCAACGCTGGCAGCATCCCCTGTCACTTTCGGGCCATTCCTTGGACCGTTGTACAAGGCACCGGCGGTTTCCAGGAAGGTCACGCCCGGACAGGCGATCGAGTACACGAAATCGGAATCCACCATGGGAAGACTGTGGCGCGCTACAAATCCGTGTGCCCAGAGCCGTCTGACACGCCAGCAAAACGATGCACGGCTGAGCTCAATACAGGCGTGCCGCATGAACCGCCACAACTGCGTGTGTGTGATGAACTGGCTGTTCAGGATCTGACGGAGCATCGGCAAGTCCTGCTCCTGGCTGAGTGCGATTGTTCCTTTGGCGTGACGCATGATTCACCGTGGTTGCGAAACGCATTGCAGCTTGGATCGCGCGGGATTGTCACCGTCAGGCAACAGGCAGAACGTTCCCGCCGCACCATGCACCCACCCGAACGCGGGAAACAGCAGCAGTGCCTCCTGCTGATCATTCGCCTCGCTGAACGAGATGACTTCCGTTGCGCCGGATCTCCACGTACCGCGGCGATCCATCCAGCCGACCATCTCCGATGTGATCGCCACCAGGTACCGGGCGGGGTGCACCGGGTCTGCCGCCGGAGCCCGCAGAAAGAGCTTCCGGTGTCCGTTCCAATTCGCCAACTCGTCAGTCTCGAAGACTCGATTCAGCATCTTGTCTGCGTTCTCGGGCCGGAATCCCCAGCATCCATTCAGCCGCACGTGACCATAGAGGCAGGATCGATGGCGCAATGTGTTGCCGATCAGAACCCCTGTCGTGTTGAAGAACGCGACCCCCCGGTTTCCACGCGCATCGGCGCGATTGCCGCGGCGCGTCCAGAGACTGCCGAAGCTGTGAATCCCAACCAGCATCACGATTCCTCGGGCTGGTTCTGGTCTTCGACCGCAACAGCTTTGTTGTTTCCGGACCGCTGCCGCAATCGCCGATTCTCTTCTGCGAGCGTGCGATTTTCCGTTTCCAGCCGGTTGATCCGCTCCGCCAATTTCGCCTGGGCGTCCACGCTCGAAGCAACCTTGGCGCGAGCATTCAAGCGTTGTTCCGCCTGCTCAATTCGTTTGGCAATGTCTGTCAGTTCTTGGGTCTTGCGGTCAAGTTCCTCCTGAAGCCTCTTCACCTGCAAATCCTTGCTGTCGTTGTCGGCCGCGAGGCGCGTGATTTCGCGGCGATGATCCTCCAGGTTCGCCGTCTCCGGTGTTGTTAGCCCTGACTCCCCCGATTCGATCAGCCGATTGCACTTCTCGACGTGTTCGTTGTACCGTCCGATCGCTTCACTTGCCCGGTGTTTACAATATTCGGCATAGCGCAAAGCGTCTGCCGCATGTTCGGCAAGGCGCCACCGCTCTCGGCCCCGGTCGGTATGAACCCAGGCCAGCGCGAACCAGCTCAGGACGACCGCGGCGGTGACAAGGAAACTGAACCAGAAGTACGGATTGGCGCCCGCGTTGTCCAGCCATTGACGGCGGCGTCGCTCCCAGATCTCGCCCAAGTTCACATCGTGCGGGTTGAGTGCGTGAACCGCGGCGTCCAGCGGTGACATTCGTCCGCCAGCGTAGCCCCCCTGAGCTGCCAAGGGAGAGTATCGTGCCGGCGGCACCGCCGTTTCTCCCTCGTGATACGTCCCTCCTCGGGCATCACGGCGCGTGGCCGTTCGTCCAGAGTTCTCCGGTTGGGATTGTGCCGACAGTGCAAATGCGGTGGCGAGCACGGCCGCGCAAACACTAACGTACAGTCGCATCAGTTGTACCTCCGTGTCTCCTCCCGGGTTGGATTCTCCGGCCCCATGGAGAATTAGCCAACTCCGGATTCTTGAAGCGTAGATTCGCGCCGCGCTCCTCAGACCGCGAGTGGCGTAGACGCGGCAGAAGTTCCCAATGGAAACCTGGCAGGGCAATGTCGGGAGGCGTCCGCACGTGGAGATGCCGATGCAGCGTGCCCTCGCTGTCGTCCGTCATGAGGATCTGCATTTGGCCCTTCGGCAGGTTTTTGATCTTCTCGTCTTCGGCGCGGTACTCGCGTTCCTCCCGTTCCGTTGCGCTTACTCCTTTTTCGAAGCGCTCGAACCCAAACAGCTGGTGCCGAATGAGGGACTGCGTACGGCGCGTGACGGCGTGCTCAGCAGACGCGCGGATGAAGTATCGCGCTGTCTCCTCATCCTGCGTGCGTAGCGCGATCTTGGTGTTCGGCGCTGATGTCACATCCTCTTTGAAGCCCTTGCCGACCTTCAGCAGTTGCGGCAGGCTCTGCATCGAGAACAGGAACGCTGTGTTGGTGCCACGGGCCGTGTTCAGGATCTGGCTGAAGTTCTGATACCCGAATGGCGCGAACTCGTCCATGACGATCGAGAACAATGGCCGGTTCAGCCGCTTGCGTTCCTCCTCGCTCTCGTAACGCTTCCCAACGACCAGCTGGATGTTCTGCAGCAGCATCTTCCCCAACGCCCGTACCGGCTCGGTGTTCTTGTTGACGTTCAGTGTCACGAACAGGATCAGCTCCTGCTCGATGACGTCGTTGATCGAGAGCAGGTCGTCGTACGGCCCGGTGATGATCGAGAGAGCATCGTCCAGGAACGTCATGCACTCGTTGAGCAGGCCCTGGATCTTCGGCACCCGCTCGCGGTCTTCGAACGACTGCATCAGGTTGCGAACCGACATCTCGAAGTTCAGCCGACGCTGCATGCTGACCGAGGTATCTGTCCGGAGGTGTTGACGCGCTTTGTCGATCTGCCCCTGCAAAACCTCCTGGTCCAGAACTGCCACGATGACGTCATAGAAGTTGAATCGCAGGCCGGTGTAATGCAGGATGCGCACGATGTCGGCCAGGTAGTTCAGCTGGTGTTTGCTGAAGAACTCGTCGTGCAGGTTGAACGAACCGAACACCATGTTCACCTGGGCCATGTAATCCTCATCCTCTGTGTAGAAAGGGTTGTAGAGGCTGGACAGTTCCGGCCGCGCCGGATTGATCAGCCGCAGGTCATCGAGGCGGCCGGCGCGGTGAATGTGAGGCAGCAGTTCCTGGTAGAATTCCAGATCGCCCTTGCCATCGAAGATCACCATCGGGATTCTGTGGCGGTCCTCCGGCGGGCCAACCCGGCGCGCCAAATCCTGGACGATGATGTTCTTCAGCAGCGTTGTCTTGCCGCTGCCGGTCATTCCGAGCACGATACCCTGCATCACGCGTACGCGATCCGGCCAAAGCCACGGATTGCCGTGGATGTCATAGCCGAGCACAACCGCGCCTTCAGCCCAAGCCTTGCCAACCATCTTTTGGTCCCGCGCCGCCGCCATTACGAGCGCTGCACCCGACGTTGTTCGCGGCGTGATCGACGGGTCAGGTGGAGTGCCACAGCCGTCACGGAGATCGCAATAACGCTCAGAGCATATGCGGCGAGTTCGACGGCCTGGCGGTTCGTGAAATGGTGAACCTTGGTCAGAAGCAACCAATAGGCTGCGCCCAAGACGCAGGCGCCGACGGCGATCAGAAACGCCGGAGTCTCCGACAGGGGCGCCCGCGCGGGCCGCCGGTCCATACCAGTTTGATTGTCCATGGTGTTCTCCCGAACTGGTGGGTCCGGCGCTAGGTCCGGAGTAACTGAACGAGCAACATGTCAGCGCCGGCGATCACCGCGAAGGCGCCGGCAGTCTTCAGGCAACGCACGACGGCCGTCCGTCTCTCCGGCGTAGTTGGTGTACCGCTACCGGCACGAAGGAATGCACATGCTTGCCAGGATGACCACCCAATGAGGCCACCCAGGACGGTTAGCAGCAGCGTGACCTCGGCTCGTGGGTGATCGTACCAGGGCGGCAGATCCAGGAACCCGACAGTATCCCCGTGCGCGGGAAACGCGGGCAACCGCTCGAGCCACGCTATGTACCCAGCCTCCACCAGCATGAGGGCGGCTAAGCAGACAAAGAGGCCGATGCTCTCTCCTCGGCGGAGGGCCCGATTCAAGCGCGATTCAGTTTGGGTTTCCATGAAAGTTGTCACCCTGCGACCGCCGTGATGTTGAAGTAGAGAACCAATCCGACTGATGCGACGACTAGCGCGCCGAGGATTACGGAGTCTAGTTTCGGCCGTCGGCGGGCATTCGGGTTAAATGGGTTCGGTGCTTCCAACAGAGTGTTGGCCAAGCGTCGCCACACCCCGGCGTCGGGCGCCTGGGAGAAGTGGTCCCGAATGGCATCACCGATGTTCGACGCAGTGGGCACCCGCAGGGCTGGGACGATCGCCAGCGGGATTTCCGGAATCCTGGTGAGCGTCCGGCACCGCAGAATCGACTCGGCTGTGATCAGCTGTTCGCGGTCCATGGCGTCACAGGACCAGTACGGCGATGACCGCTCCAGCCGCATCAGGTGGGAACGCAAACTTTAGAACGGAAGGCCTGTTCGGCCCGGTTGGCAGTTCGAACGCGACCAAGCCCCACGCCGTTCCGCCCGGCTGGATGGAATTCTCGTGAACCTGGGCACTTACGACTTTGAGCGGCGCCTGTCCATCGCTTTTTATCCTGAGCGCGTCGCCCACCAGTTGGCTCTTCGAAAGCACATAGAGCGAACTGGGGCTCCGTGGCGAACGAAGGGTGAATACGTCAGGCGTCCCCGGCTCATAGATGGACTGGCCCTGATTCTGGATCGCATATCGGACGTAGATCCGCTCGTTCAGCCTGTAAACGTCTTTCAGAATGACCTCTACGCGCCCGCGGTCTTTGATTTCGCCAGCCAGGCGCACGGGCGTGCTGGCAAACAGCATGTCGGAGGCGAGTTTGGCCTCCTGCGCCGTTTGCGGATCTTCAGCCGGTTTGTCGGGAACGGCGACTTTTGCGGAGTGCGGTGGCGGCTCCTGGTCGATCGCAAATTGCATGTCCTGAACGGATTTAGCCGGCACTAATTCGTAGCTCAGGCGGCCCGACGCGGTCCAGATAAAGAGGTTGGTGGTGGCCTCCGGGTCGAGAGGCTGGACGAATACCTTGTTCTCCCGCCATTCGATCTTATACGACGAACTGCCAGTCGCCACCTCCATTACAGGCTCAGCCAGTTCGATAACGCTCAGGTGATTCGGGGCCGTGGCAACACGGACCACCTTGTGTGGGTCGGACTTTTCGGTATCGATCCTCTGCGCGTTGGCCGTCAGCCCGATACTGATTGAGAGAACCAGAACTTTTCGCATGCCCAAGTTTCCGCCGATTCCGGCAGCACGCCAAAAACGGCCGGACGATCTAGCCTGGCCTCACGACACTGCAGGCTCAATCCCAAGTTCCCCAGGGATCCGGCGCCGACGAATGGGAGGCTTCCGTGACAGAGACGGGGAACCTCCACCTGGAAGAGACGACCCAAATGCGCTCTGCATGTCGGTTCGGTAGAATGAAAACATTCGGGAGGGCCGATGAATAAAGCCGAACTCAAGAAAAACGTAGGGCACCACGTCAGGCTTCGGCCAATGGCTAAGCGCTTCGTGGGCGGCCCAACCGGACCACAGCTACCGCCGGTTGACGATGACTGGTTGATCCAGGGATTTGAAAAGAATGGCGTGAGAATCAGCAACAACGCGACGGGGCACGGTACGGTCTTGGGGTTTGACCATATCCGCGAATTCGCCACGGAACCGGTGCGCGGCCAGGGGTACGGCATGCTTATCCTGAAGTCCCAGCTACACATCGGCGGGTGCTCCCTGTGGATTGAGCCAATCTCCGTAGGTGGGTCAGTCCCGGGCCCACTTGATAGCGTGCGCGGGTGGAAACGCGAAGACGACCCAGCATACATCCGACGCCAATTCCCTACCGCACGCCCAGCGGCGGTCATGCTACAGGCCCCCAGCGATAACCCAGCGTTCGGGTTTGGCTTGCTCGCCTGCCTTTGCGTAGGGCTCGGCTTGCTGATTGCCAACGACTAGCGCTTGAGTATCACCAGCCAGCCGTCCGGGTGCGGACACAGCGTTTCCGACCTGCGCGCGAGGCCTCGGCGTAAAGGATTCCGGCGACAATGTAACCATGACGCCACTTCCCGCTGCAGATGCGTTCCACAAATGCCTTGAAGAAAACAGCCCGCGCGTGATTTCTCAAGGTCGATACGTTCCTGTTTACCGGGGCAGGCTTGATTTAGCAGAGGTGCAACAGGCAGGCCTTCGTTCCCTACTAGGCACTATTCAAAAGGTCATGAACGAAGCCCTGGCGGCCAGAAAGCGCGTTCCGGATAACATTGACGATCTTCCAATGTACTTCGATTATATTGACTCTGATTTTCCTAACGCCACATCATTCAGAGCTGAAGATAATTATGCCTTCATCGGTATCACTCTGCCGATGATATATGATTTGGGTGACATCTGTGTGCGCCTTAGCCACGCGGAGTCGATTGCCCAAATCCTTGGTATAGCGATAACCGCAGAAGTGCGCGATGGACTTCATGCGGTGCTCTTCAACCACCTACTAAGTTTCATCGTGACGCATGAGTTTACTCACCATGTTCATGGACACGTCCTTACCCATCAATCGGAGTCCACGTTCTTCAGCGAGTTTACGAACGGCAACAACAACGCCAATCTCGACCGCCAGGCAGAAGAAGCAGATGCTGATGGGTACGCAGCTTATCATATACTGGCGAACTTCATTGACACTGAGGCTCGAAGGAGTTTTTCCGCAGTGCTGAAGCTGGGCAGCGTATCGCCTAACGCACTGGACCAAGCGGTATTTTCGTGTTTTGTGATTGTAGCAGGAGCATTTTTGTTCAGTCGCCCGCCGGTCGATATTTCAGAAGAGAACATTTACACGCTTACCCACCCGCCGCAAGCTGCACGACTTGATTACTTGATGCGGCACAGTATCAATTGGTGTAAGGAGAACAGGCCCGCCCTCGTGGAGTGGATGACAAACGAGCGTTTTCAGAGCATTATGCGAGCAGTCGCCGAAGCGACTTGGGGAATGAACGGCGGCTTTAGCTGGGATAGCCAGACGGTGTTTTTGCGATCCGATGAGGGTACGACCTATTTCCGAGACCTTAGCAAACGGATCGACGCTCAAAAAGCAGCGCTGGGAACAGTGGGCAGGGGAAGAACACCGTCTACGAACGCTGACACGTAAAAGCCCATTCTGCTTCTCCTGTTGAGCCGATTTGGACTGCCGCCACTCCTGTTTCCGCGTCCTCGCGTGCACTTCGAGCGATCTTCCGCTGACGTTCTCGTAACGCGCAGTATTGCGAACATTAGCTTGAGATGACAGTCCTCCCTCCAGCAACCGCCGGCGCAGCAAGAACTCCAGGGGGGCCGGAGGCCGGTCCCGCCCTGGAAGGTTTTTGTCAGTTGTTGCCCTTGTATTTCGGAATGCCGGGGCGCTGTTGCGTGTTAGGCAGTTGGAGCCTGCCGTCACGAATCTGGGATTGACCATCCTGGACAGCAAAGGGGCGAACCTGATAGGTTCGCCCGCTGTCGGTGATCAATCTCCCGTCCCCCGGAACCTGCAAGAGCAAGGTCTGGCGGCGCACGAACGACCCGGCACCGTCGGACACTTCATCGACCAGATACACGCTGCCGTCGTGATCGATGGTTACCTCGCCGTCGACCAGGTTCGGCAGCGCGACGGTAATCGGTCTACCGCCTGTCCGCTCCACCACCATATCGACAACCTGTTGCGGGAAAGCATAGAAAACGATGCTCCCGGTATTCAAACGGCGATTCTCGCGCTCGTTCCAGCGGCGGCTCTTACAGGCGATATCCCACAATGCCGTAAGCCAGTCCGTGGCGCGATCCTCCTTCCGTTCGGCCCATTTCCGGATGATGTTGATCAGGTTGCGCAAGTCCTTCCGGGACCGCTCCTCGTAAAAGTGAAGCGCGGCCTGAGCCTGGTTGCGTCTGCGGTACAACTCCCGTCTCCGATTTGTGCCCTCTTTGGAAGCCCGAGCTTCGGCCACCGGAAAGGCTTCCAGCTCCTGTTGGGCCTTCGTGAGTGCGTCTTCGTACGTACAGCGCTTTTCAGCGACGAGACCGATGTTGACGGCGTACATCGCCGAAAGCATGCCGGCCTCTTGCAGCATGTCGCGGTCATAGATTCCTCCGCAGATTGCGCCTCGGAAGTCCTCCAGGGGCCGCACGTCTGCGAAGAGTTCGTACACTTCCTTCCGAACATAGTTGTAGAGTTCGCCAATTTTGTCTGTAGCAGTGGTCGGAAGTTGCATGGGAAGATCGGAAACCCGCTTGATCCGCTTGAGCTTGAGCCATGGAGCCGTGCCGACCTCTTGGCGGATTTTCGCAATCTCCTCGTGGTTAGGCGCCACGCCCCATTTCAACTGGTCGAGCGCCTTTTGAAGTTCCACCGCGCAGCGATCCGCGAGATCAGGCCGGCCCGCCGCAAGGCAGGACGTCTTGAGATCGGTGATGCTGCCGATGGTGTTGCCTTTGGCAGAGTACGCGACCTGCGCCAGGTTCCACCAGGGGGATTCCTTCTTGTTTTGTTTGTTCTTGGTGTTCTCCCCCGATGGCCTGTAGCTAAATCGGTCGTCTACAAATGATGGGAACCGCTTGTCTTCCACCAGGCAGATCCAGTCGAAGTCGTAGTCCCCACCGTTCTTCTTGGCTGTCTCCGAGTGAAGGGTAAACGCCCCGTCCAGCCGTAGCTGCTTGTCGATGATCTCGGCGGCCGTTCCGGTGTCAACCGAGCCTGCTTGCCGGCCGAGATGCCACATCAACAGTTCCAGCATTCCAGAGTCGTTCAGTCCTTCCACCGGCAGCAGGTCGGCCTTCGTCCGGATCGGATACCGAACCACCAGCATGCGACGCGAATCGAGGCTGGTGATGGCTTTCCATTCCGGCAACCAGTCGGAGCCACACAGGATCTTGCCGTTGTGGAACACTAAGTAGCCATCGTCCGCCAGAGCGAATGCCGGCAACGCGAAGCCGCCCGCGGTGCAAAGCTTAAACGCCCACCTCGCCATGATGCGTTGCAGGTGGGAATTCACGAAGGGGTGCTTCAACCAGTACCCCGTGCTGTCGGCCTTGAGGACGGCTTCCACCACGGTGTGCTCGGTTGACGTGTGTTCCGGGTCGGCGACACTTTCATCCGGCCGGAATAGTTCGACTTCGTCCGATATTCCCAGAACGCGAAACAACTCGGCGAAATCGTTGTTGGCAACCGCATTTTTGACGGCCTCCACCGTAGCCATTGCGACCGGCTTGATCTCCGTCTCGATCGACTTGAGCGGCGCGTGCTCGATCAGGGTGTAGCTGGACGAGAACTGAAGGTCTCTTGAGATCTCCCGGATCCCTACCACCACCCGGCCAGCCGAATATTGCCCGGTGACACGTCCAGCGGCAGTTGGACACCGATAGGCAACTTCTGGCTTTCGGTATTCGGGTTTGCAGCTTGATCGTGGGATGACGATGTCCGCCGCCAGCGCGTTCGCGACATCATCCTCCATGATCTTGAAGCTGCCCTTTGCCTGGTTGTTGTCGAAGGACAACCGGAACTGGTAGAAACGCCGGGCGGGGAGATGGAGATGCTCGAATAGGGAGCGGCTAATCCAGCCTCGGCAGTCGTTCGTTCCCAGTTCGTGGTCCTTGACCACCAATGTGCGAGCGTTCGGAAACTCGATGCACACCTTGCAGGGCGAAACGAGAATACCGAAATACGTCATCGCGGCTTCTGGCCAGAATCGAAAACGCAGCGCAATCGCCTTGGCGTGCGCAGCGTCCACGGCGTAGTACTTGCCGTTTTTCGCGGATGCCGAGGCCCCCACGAGGCTGTACTCTACGCCGTCGCACATGATCTTCTTGCCCAACGAATGCTCGACCATCGCCTGCTGGTACTGATCGAGCTGTTGCTGGGGGATGTCAATCGTGGCAACGCGAATCGCCGGATAGTCCGCCTTCAGGAGCGTGTTCTCCAGTTGGCTGTCGCGATCGACCGTCATGTTCTTCCTCGATACCTTGCCGTCTTCATTGATCTCCAGCGCGGCAACGCGCAGGAAACTGTTCTCTTTCACGTTGGACATTGCGTATCTCCTTTTGTTCTGCTCTAGTTGCGCAACGGGCAGAAGCGGAGACCACGCGCGGTCTCTTCCTGCCTGATGCGGGTGAAATTACTCGGAATTTCCCAGCCCAGGCTCAAGAGAGCCGGGTGTTCGTTGTGAAAGGTCTTCTACGGCCTATCCAGCCAAGCCGGATTGGCGTCGTCATGTCTAAACCGGCGCCGTCTTACCCCAGTAATCGCGGCAGAGTTTGCGCAGTGCCACCTTGAAGGTGCACAGCTTCTTGTAGTAGACGGCCCCCAATTCCCCGCAGGTCTTGAGGAACGCCCAGGCAACCGTCGCAGCCAGCAGTATCAGGGCAAGCCTGAAAACCGCGAAAGCCCCTAACGGCGCCTCCCCGAAGCATGTCTCCAGGACGATCCGAGCCAGTGCAAATAGCAGGATCGCCATGGTCAGCTTCTGGTACCTCTTCCAGTTCATCTTCACTCTGTGAAGGAACATATCTTCTCCTAGCTGTTCTGTGGATGAGCACAGGACAGCAAGGAGGGCGCTGGTGTCAGCGTGCTCCCGAGTCCCGTGCGAAGGTTACTACCCTTGGCCGGAGCTCATCGAGCCGCCGAACCAACACTTTCCCGGTTATGCTCCGGGCCGCTTCGACAGATTCACTCTGTGCTATGAAGCCATCGTTTCGACATATGAAAATCGTTTCTACTCCCGGCCAATGGGCTCCTTTTCAATGATCGGCGCCCCCCTCGTCACGTCCACCCTGGACCGCCACTCTGTAACGATCACGAAATGCCGGTCCCGCTTGAGGGCCTCGATCATCGCCTGATTCTCATCGGGCATTTCTTCATCAAACTCGGGTTTGCCATTGCTGTTGGGCTTCGTCAAGAAATAGCGCGCCGTGGTGGCGGCATCAGTGTCCTTCGGAGCACGCCGGCGTTTCAGACCGCGCCGCCCCGAAGGCCGAACTTCCGGTTTCACGTCTGGTGTTCCATGTACCTTCGCTGGCCTTGGCTCAGCTGACGGCCGCGGTTCCGCCTCGCGTCTTTCAGCACCCACGTCCTGGACTGCCGTTGAATTTGCCACTTTCCGCCTCCTCCCACCGAAGAAATATTGCGGCTCGCGCGCCGGTCAGGCCCACGAGCCGCACTCACGCCCCTCCTCCGGCGTCCATCAAAGTGCCAGATATCGTTCTGGCCTTCGTTCCAGCCGCTACCGCGCCGGGGGAACTACGCGTCTTCCCGGCCAGCAGCGACAGAATCCGTCTACTTCTTCCCGTCGTCGATCAACACACTCGACTGCACGAGGCTGTTGTCTTTTTCCCCCACCATCTGGCTCTCACCGTATTCGGCGACCAATAACCCACTCGGAACGCGTTCCGACCGCTCTGTTTGGAGCAGCCGCACGTTGTATCGAGCGACCAGTCTGTCCGTGGATTCGATCTTGTTGTGAATGCGGTGCACTTCCTTCACGCCGAACCCAACGTATGTCCACGGCTGCCCCTTGACCGACTCCAGCGAGCGAAGCTTGAACGTGGACGTGATCTGGTCGTCCTGGACTTTCGAGACGATGTCCTGGTCGCGCAACTGGTTCAGCGTCGCGGTACGGAGGTTGTGGGTCATCATGTTCAGCGTGTTGGCCCAATTCTGTTCCATGGTGGTTGGCGTGTATATCAGGTAGTTCTCCAGGAACCTTCGCACGACGGCTCGGCCTTCGATATCGGTCGGCTGCTCACCGGGCGCGGAAGAAGCCGCCAGAGCGTTCATAAAGCCCAATTCCCGCGGTGAGTTGGCGGCGCCACTGACAACCGTTGCGTCGCCGTTCGCCGCTATCCGGATCACTGTCGGCGGCTGCACGCGCACCCAGAAGAACAAGAGCGCCAAGACGAACGAAATCATCACTGCCGATATTCCGAACCACATCATGCGGTTCGCGTAGGCGCGCAATGCGCCGTCGTGCTCGTAGTACTTGGTGTATCGGAGTTTCTCGGGTGCCTCGCTGGGCTGCTGTTTGTCCATCTCAGACCTCCTCTTCTGCGGTCGAATCGCCAGAGCGGAACGCCCTTGCGACGGTTCGCTGGGTGGAACCTGCGGCCGATCCGATCGACCAGCCTACGGCGTGCGCGACGCTGTGCCGACCGAAGTGGCCAGCGTGCCCGCGGGAGCCTGCCGGGGTGTTGCTCATTTCTGCCGTAGAGCCGGACCCGGAAGCGCCGGCAGTATCTCCACCACCCAACCCATCCGCGCTGCCGGCTGGGCCTGCGGGCGGCGCGCCGCTCGAAGCGAGGGCCGCGCCACCGCCCATCCCTTCCGCAGGTGGCGTCGGTGGTCTGCTCGAAGCATCCGCCATTCCGGCGGCGCCTCCCGCTGACCCGCCGGAGTCACCGCCGCCCCCCTCGTTCATCGCGCTTGCCGCGCCGCCCTGCACTCCAGCCCAACCCGCAAGTGCCGTCTGCACGGCGGCGGCCGCGACTCCCGCCACCGCGAACATCGTGCTTCCCACATCGCCAGAGACGATTCGTTTCGCTAGGAAGGGGATTAGCAGAATCATGATGGAGAGCAGGATGCTGGCCAGCGAGATCAGGAGCATCTGGCTGGCTCCCTGAAACGCTCCCCCAATGTTCTGCGCCGTGAAGATGTTCCCCAAGCTATTGGCGCTCATGATCGTCAGCAACTGGCTGATGATCGCGTAGATCACGCCCCAGGCATTCCAGACCAAAAGGTTCACCATATACGTTCTCGCCAGTTGGCCGACTCCCAGGGCAGGGTATAACCCAAGGACCAGTGGCCCGCAGACATACAGAACGGCGCCATACATGCTGTAGAAGAACGAAAAGATCGCGTACGAGATGGGGAACACGATTACCGCAATGGCCTGGAGAATCAGGCTGAACGTCCCAGCTACCCCGCCTACGATCCAATTCCACCAGGCTCCGTCACCAGTGTTCGCCGAAAGGTAGCTCTGCACCTGATCCCGGAAGTTCGTCCAGACGTCCGTGGGCGCGATGGTCTGCGCCACGTTCGCAAAGGCGTTGTTCACGTTTCTGAAGACGTTCGGGTACTGGCTGATGAGCAAACCCATGAAGAGGTAACGCGCGCCCGCGAGTGCCAGCGCGCGTGCGTCTCCACCCTTTGCGTAGGCTTCGTAGACGGCAAAGAGCGCAGCCAGTAGGAGGATCGCCTCGGCGACTTGCTGAACCGCCGGCAGCACTGTTGAGCCCGTGATGCCGTTGTACACCTGCTGAAACATGGACTGAAAGTAGAACATGTCGTCGCCTCACTTCATCGAATCGAGGGCGTTCTGCCGAATCTGGGCAGCGCTGTTCGCATTGAATTTCAGCTGCGCACCGCTATTCGCGAGGGTGACCGCGCGCAGCCGCATCACGTCTCCAAGCGCCGACTGCGTATATGCGTTTGCACGTACGAGCCAAGCGGCAGCTTCCGCCTCAATCATCGGCGCGGTTCCGGGCGCCGCCTGACCGAGCTCGGTATTGATGCGGTCCGCGGCCTGCATTTCCGTGTCGGCAATCGCATCGATGGCGATTGCTCGTTTCATCGCCGCCTGCGCCGCGGCGTCGTTTATGTCGACCAAATCCCGCGTCTGCGGTGATGCAGCTTGCGGGACCGGAACAGTCTGGTAGAGCGTCTGATAATTCGCCGTAACGCTTGGCACGTTCATTGGGTTGCGGGACAGCAGCACTTGTTCGAGTTGTTGCGGATTAGCCAGCGTGGCGCTGGCGACATTTACCCGGGAGGTTGCCTGAATCTGGTTGTAGAGACCCTGTATGGCTCCCGCCAAGCCCTGGGCTCGATTGATCGCCGCCTGGGGATACACGATGTTGGTGAAGAACGCCTGAATACTGCTCATGAGATTGTTAAGCGTCCCCAACGCACCGTTGATCGTCCGCAGCGCCGGAGCGATCGTATTGGTGATGGCGCTACCGATGCTGTTAATGGCCGCTACGATCGCGCCCCAGTCGATTCCTAACTGCGCCCTTGCCGGCTGAGGCGCCACCAACGACATGACGAGCATCAGCACCAAGAACTTCGCTCGGTGTTCCCACAACACGTGCAATAACCGCCACTTCGGATCCATTGGAGCCCCCTACTTAAACAACTTCGTCGTGTCTTGGCGGAACTGACCCGCCATATCGGCCTGGCGCTTACGGATTGCGTTGGTGTCCGCCAGGATCGCCGCCTCCTCCCGCAGTTCGGCGGCGAGCATTCTCTGCATCATGGCCTGGTTCTCGACCGCGGCGACCAGGCCCGCGCCGGTTAGAAACGCGGCCGAGCCCGGCGCTGCCTGAGCCGCTTCGTCCTCGATCATCTGTGACGCCTGAAGCGTCTGTTGCACCACTTGGTCGGAAGCCTTCAGTGCCTTCAGCGTGTCCATTGCCAGCGCGTCGCTCAAATCCACGCGCTGCCGGTCGCCGGGATTGATATTTGCTGCCGGAGGCAACGGCTGGAATGTGGTTCGGAACACCTGATCGAATTGGCCAAAGTCCCCCACGGATCCGTTCCGCATGATTCCCTCCAGGGCGGTCGGATTTGGCAGCGTCGCACTCCGGACGTTTACGTTGTCGATAGCCCTGACCAGGCCGCGAAACTGGGCCACAAGTTGCGTCACCATCATCCGGGCTTGGTTGATCAGGGCAATTGGGTAGACGACCCGCTGCCACAGGTTGACCAGGGCCTGAAAGAAGCCGTTGATGTCGCTCAAAAGACCGTTGGAGCTGCCCAGCAGACCCCCGATGGTATTCGTAATGAAGCTGACGACTGCGGCAGCCGCCGCCGTGACCGCAATCGCGCCGATCTGCGCCATGGCCGGCGGGGGTCCGATCAGCCCAAACGCCAGCGCCATTACCAGGAATACCGAGATACTGGATCGGCCCTTACCGGTCAGGAACGACGCGAAAAAGTGTTTGAGGTATTGCATGTTGGACTACCCTGCTACCGTTGCTGCCGCGGCGGATTTCACCGCGCCGGATAATTCTTCGGGCAACTCGGCGACGTCGGCCAGACCTGATGGAAACCTCGCGGCGAGCGTTTCATATGCCTGAAAGAGACCCAAGTCCCGATTCGATTGCAGAAACCAGGCGCGGTAGATCCGTTCCCGTTTGAACGTCGTGCAGATCCAGTATTCGACCGGCGTCGGCACAATGTTGATGGTCTGCGTGGTTTCGGCCTTCTCACCCAATACCAGTAGAGCCTGGGCCTTGCGCCCCTTCCGTGGAGCGCTGAAGCCCCGCACCTCATTCAGAGCCGTCTGGTTGAGATGCAGAGATGTGCCGAGCAGCTTGAGGTCACCCTGCTGCTGCCCAATGATCTTCGTAGAGACGTTCTTCACGATGCCGGGGCCGTGGGGCCGCGGTTGCGTCTCTGTCCCGACAAAGTCCTCAAGGGCCTGGCTGATGCCCCAGATGCTGGCCCCGCGTTTTCGGCCGGTCCGGAACAACTGTTCCACCTGTGGCGCCAGGACCGCGGAGTCGAGGAGAGACCAGCATTCGTCGAAGACCGTGATGTTCGGCTGCCCGCTTCGTCCCGACGCGCGCTCCGACATCGCGTTCGCGATGATCATGCTCATCGAGCTTTCCAGCTTCGGGTCTGAGGTCAAACCCTCCACGTTGAAAAACAGCCAATTCTCGTCGGTGCGGATCGTCGTCGGCCGGTCGAATAGCCTGGCGTATACCTTATCTCCCGTCCACTCCCGCAGTTTCACGGCGGCGAGTTGCGCCTCATCCCGGATCCGCTCGACCTCGGATTCGTCCCGCCATGTCTCCAGTTCCTGCCGCAAATCGTTAAACGTCGGGATCGGCCGGTCTTCCCTGGTTCTGCACCGCTGATACGTGCTTACGATGGCATCGGTCAGCAGGTTGTCCAGGATTGCCGTGTCGGCCGCCGGACTGTTCATGCCGATCATGTGCCGGGTCAAGTTCTTGAGGAACGCCAGCTTGTCGTTCGATGGTGTTGTTGACCCCCGAGGCAGATCCCACGCATTCAGCGTCTCCGCACCCTCAAGATCCACATCAATGCAGCGACCGCCCATCAACTCGACCAGGGGCCTGTACGAACTCCCGCGCTCGAGAATCGAAATGAGCGGGTTCAGGCGGGCCATCATCGTGAGGAACATCTGGGCCATGAAGGTCTTCCCGCCGCCCGACTTCGCCGTGATCAGCACGTTCGCGTCGCTCAGGCCCGGATCGAAGGGGGAGAAAGGAACCAACTGCCGGTACGGCGTTTCTAACAGGATCAGCGGCGAATTCGGCGTCCCCCGCCAGGGCGATTCCACCATCAGTAGGTCTGCCGCATGAAGGGTGAAGCAGTCGTGTTCGCGCTTATTCTCCTCGGTCATTCCCGGCAGGCTGTTGATATAGAGGCGCCGTTTGGCGAGATCCTCCGGCAGGCCCCGTGCACCGTTCATTCGCATCATGGCGTGCAATGCCCGTTGCCGGCGGTCCGCGAGAACCCGCTCCTGCTCCTCCAGATCGCGCCGGCTCTGGATCGGCGTAGACGTACGAACTGCCACCACCAGACTGACCTGAGCGCTTTTCAGCGAGCTGGAGATCAGGTCCTGGAGGGTCTGCATCAACTGGCCTTCCGCCACCCGTGCATCGACATTGACCTTGAAACCGCCTTTCGCGTCGCGCTGGGCGGCGGTCATGCGGCGCAACCTGCCCTTGAACAGCTTCAATCGCTCCGCCTGATCCGGTATGCAGACCTCGGTGTTCACGACGAGCGGGAAATCGAGGCCCAGCAACTCCCGCAAGATGCCTGGGAAAGTCGCGTCCGGCAAGTCCTTCAGGGATATGAAGGAATACAGCAGACCGCCGATCTTGATGTACGTCTCCTGATCGTCTTCGATATTCGTGTTTGCCGCCTGTTCCCGCGCGCTGCGGTAGTCGATCGACAATTCCGGCGGGTGGTACGGGATCTGATCGCTAAGGAGCGGATTCATTGCCCGTTTCAGTTCCAGGAACATCTCGTCGGCGCTCATCCGCCTCACCGCCATGCCAGTTGCGTTGAGCGTCTGTTCTATACCCTTCAAAATGGATTCGAGCTCCGCGACCTGGTCCTCGTGCTCGCGCTGGCTACGCTGGATGCACTTGGTCGCTGAGAGGTTCCAACTACCGCCTACGGTTCCCAGGCGGCTCCCGAGGCCATTGCCCGGCGCCTCATGATGAATTCGCGGGTCCCAATAGAAGTACGTGTGCAGCAGCGGCCGGAGAAAAAAGCCCGACCGTCCTCTCTCCCGCCAGGTGGCCAGGCGTAGACGATCCAGGCTCTGCACCACCGGATTGTCGGAACGAAGTTGTTCTTTGTACCGCCTGGGCAGATCGCTGACGCCTTCCACCACCTCGAACCGCACCTGCATGCGCATAGACCGCTCGGTCAGTGCTCGCACCAGTGCCTCCAGCGAATACTTCGTCTGGTTTCGCGTTTCGTCCGAGTGGTAGTAGGAGTTGATGCCTCCCAGGTCGTACCCGGCCACCAACGCTCCGTTGGACCTGACGATCAGGTTGTCAAGATAATCGCGGATCGGCAGCAACTCGCAAAGGGCAGGCTGGTGCAAGTTCGTCTCGTGCTGGCGCATGGTCAGAGGCATTCTGGCTGGTCCTCCCTCCGGTAGCCAACGGTCTGTTGAGAGTCCCTCTCCAAGCCGCAATAGATCCGCGGCTTGGTGTGCCACTCGACAAGGTCGAACAGGTACCGCCGCGGCTTCCCGTACTTGAACGCGATCAACAGTGGGATCGCCAGCAACGGAACGATGTATTGCAGGACGACGTTAAGGGGTATGCCAGCGAGGTTTCTGTGCAAGAAGCGGCCGAAGACGTTGGCAAAGACCGCTATGCCCAGGATCACGAAAGCATCCTCAAACTCCAGGTAGAGAAATGTGACCCTCGTGAGCAGGTTTCGATGAACCGGAGTGATGTTTAGTCCGCTCATATGCTGCTCCCTATTGCCCCTAACTGATTCCTCCGACACCCCGCCTGACGAAGAACTCCGCAAGGCGCAGCAACCCCGACAGCGCCAACGCCATGCCGGCAGCCGCGAAATGCCGTACCCATGGCATGCCGTGGTATATGCGGTGGCCGACGCCGCCGAATGCGAGGACACCCTGCAGGACCTGTAGGACGGCATACACCGGCATGAAGACGTCGCACGTCCAGTTGACCAACCCGAGCAGCGTGATCCAGATCAGGTCCGGGTTGTTCCACGCAGCCTGCGATGCGAATTTCTCGATGCCGCGCAGCAGTCCGGAGATCATCAGGCACATCAGGCCAGACCAGGCGATGTATTGATGCGGGTACCCTCTCGCGTACCGGATCACGGCAAGCGCAAAGAACAGCCCGGCAAGCGTCGGCATTATGACGTTGCCCATCCAATTCGTCAGGTTCGTGATGCCGTTCAGAAAAGTCATGGTTCGAGCCTCACATCATCGCCAGCACCAGCCGCCATAGCGCCGAAACCGTCAGAAACGCCGCCCCGCAACAGATCAGCCGCATTGCCGGCTTGCCAAAAGCGAAATTGAGGACTGCCCCGATGATCGCCAGGCCTGCCGCGACAGGGAGAATGCGGCTTACGGTGTAGGTCCAGAGCCCCGCTAGGACGTCCGCGGTAGCGAACTTCGTCCCGGAATTCCACCCTTGGAGCAAGGTCTGGGTACTGGCGATGGATAGAAGGAACATGGCGCCGAGAATGGAATAGAGTGGGTTGCGCCCTTCGGCGATGTCTATGACGCCGCGCAGAACCAACCAAGCCGCCATCACCGGCGCGAAATATCCCACTACGAACTGGTTGACGAAATTGGTGACGTCCACCTTGAACACATTCAGCAACGCTGTGCCGCCTCCGGCTGCGACCGGCACGTTCATTCCGAAGCCCGAAAACCAGCTCAGAATCTGCGGGAGCGTCAACATGACGACGGCCCAAAACATCCACAGCCCGAACCTGCTGTTTTGCAGGACGGAACTCTGGTTTCGCAGCGCCAGACCCGCGAGGACCAGAGCCACGAGGGCAGCGACCGGCGCCAACCCGAGCAACACCCCAATTCCGTCGTTGATCAACTGCATCGTCATGGACCTCGATCAGCGGCGGGCGAAATCTCTGGTCATCCCAACGTTTCGCCCGCCCACCGTGACTGCGCTACGAAACACCGCCCGTGCCCTGTTGGATCCAGAACTCGAGCAGGCGCGTCAGGCCCGATACTGCCAGCAGCCCCAACGCCGTTCCAATCCACCGGATGTACCCGCGACCGCTGGCGTACGAGACGATCCCGCCCAGCACGGCCACGCCGGCGCCCACCGGGGCAATCACGTTACCCACCCAGTTAACAAAGTTCAAGAACGCCCCTTCCGGCTGCGCCCCGGTCTGGCCCTGCACCGCGACGTTCACTTGCGGTGCAGCGCCAAGGTTTTGAGCGAGGGCCACGGTCTGGCAAACCACCAGAACGCTGACCGCCAGCACCATGGCCACGATTCCAACGTGCTTCATTTCTGTTTTGACCTCCATAGCGATTTCGGCCCTTATCGTTCCCGTCGGACTGCTCGGCGTTGCCAAGCAACAGCGGATAACAACTCCGGGCTTGCGAGAATCGTAGGCCAAGATTTGCAGAGCTCAAAAATCAGCCGAAGTTCGGGCTCCCGGACACCTTGATCGTTCTGTGCGGCGAGGACCGCCTCCTGACTTGTTTAGGCGTGGCTAGTCGACAAACAATTCGGCGCCAGGGGAGATCTGTCGCTGGACTTTCACGTGTCGGCAACGGGCGTGATACATCCAAGTGGATAATCTGGTGTTTCAAAAACGTATGTTTCAGGATTAGCAGCCGTGCCTGAAAGTGTGATCCCGCAGAGCGCGGCGAGCCTTGATGCATTCGGCGCGAGCCGCTTCTGACGATGCGAGGGCCTTGCGGAATTGTGAGCCAGTTTTCAACTGGAGTTCGGTCACCGCTTGATAGAGAGCCGAGGTGGTGGCAGCGTAGTTGCCAACCAGCCGAATCTTCTCTGCGCAGACCATGCCTCATGATAGTATCCCGAGAACGCCCCCGTGTTCCTGAAGAGCGTGAGTTCTTCCGCTTCTTTCAATGCGCCTTGACGGCTTGTCCCCAACGGTTCGTTGTGCCGGCCCCGCGACCGGATATGGTAAACATCGCGGGTCGGACCAAACTGCTTGAGTCTAAGTCGCTTATGCTTGGATTTAGGGTCAAGCAGATTTGGCCGATTTTCTTATGTGATACGTCCATGCGGCGATTTGTGATGCAGCATCACCGGCCCTGGGGCCGGTCCCGAACAGCGCACAGCTACTTCAGTGGGACCGGTTGACCGTCGCATGGCCAGTACGGTGGAGTGGTTCTGCCGGGCGCAGGTGTGTACACGGGTTGTTGACCGTTCTCGACCAATGGTGAGAACGGGCCAGGGGCGGTGGCGTACATACCGACCTCAATATTCAGGCCACCTTGAACCTCGGGCCACATGTTCAGAGCGTGCGACCCGTTACTTGTCCTAGTGAATTGGGCTTGCTGCTGATTGGGCCAATAGACACGGAACCCGCAGATCAAGTCGTCTTCGAACAGGAATTCGATGAGTCCTTTGAGCCGGAGATCAAAGGGGAAAGCCTTGTCCCTGAGGTGCGCGAATCCTCCCCTTGCTAGTACGTGGCGATTGAGGATGGCGTAGTAGAACGCGAAGCTCCGGTCCACGAGGGCGAGGAGTTCTGGCAGAGGTACATCTCGCGTTAGGTAACCTTTCGGGGAGTGGTAGTAGTCCTTGATCATGTGGAACTCCGCGTCTGAGAGCGTGTAGTCGGCGTGGAATACTGCGTTGCGGATCTCGGAGATGTAGACGTCCTTGAGTGCGGCGCTGACTTCTGGCATTCCTGCCTTTGTAGCGTATTCGTGCAGTCGCGCGATCTTCTTGTTGGGACTTGGAGGAATTCGCCTACCGGTGTCGGCGCCCTTCTTCGCTTTGATCGGCCGCGCTAGGTCGGCGAAAGGAGCGAGTGCCCACCGTTCGCCGCACCGGACTCGAAGCAGGTTGACTAGCAGTGTGTAGAAGAAATCTCCTTCCGTGAGGTGACAGTACGACAGGAGCGCCAGCCGCGCACGCGTGCGCTCCGGATGGGCGAAGTCGCTGCCCAGCAAGTTTTGGCCAGAGAATGCGTCAAGGTCGTCGATCAGGGCTGTTGTCTCGACAAGGTGGTTCTCATCCGTGCCCTCAACGCCGCTAGGGTGGACAAGGCAGCAGACGAACTCGAACAAATCGCCTAGGTTGGTGTCATCGACTGGTTTGAAGAGTGGCGCTAACAAGGCGAGGTACTGCCTGAAGTGTGCATCGGACGGCTTTTCTAATTCCGCCTGCGACATCTTTCTGTCGGGTCCTTCCCCCCTATTCTCCAACGATTCACGGAATATGATGCCAGCCCGGCATGATGCGAGTGTGCGCAAATCCAGCGATCCGTCTCGATAGAAACGTGCGGCTTACCAATGCTCGTTCCACTAGGCGGGTTGCCGACTCGCGGAAGGGCCTGCGACCGCTGGTTGGCCAATGGTCGCCCGGGTAATCGCGAGGTGTTGAGGACCGGTTCGGGCACAGGCAAAAGCCGCCACGCTGGAAAGCGCCGTACGTGGATCCTGGCGGATCCAAGAGTCGGCCCCCTAGCGGAGCGAAGGCCCTCGCAGTTCTAAAGAGAGACCTGGTTTCGGTGAAGAGCCTTCTCGAAGTCGTCCCAAATGAGCGGCGGTAAACCTTCATCGTGCTCCTCCATGCGGTTCATCGCCATTCGTTTGGCCGTGGTTACCAGCGCCTGGAGATCCGCCGGCGAAACGCCTCTCAGCCGGGCCAGGAGGTCGTTCCTGGTAAGGCCGACGGCCAGCGGAATCGGCCCCAGGTACTTCTCGATCAGTCGCAAATAGCCACTGTCGTCGGGCACGCAGACCTCGATCTTTTCCGTGAACCGACCCCCTCGGAGCGCGCGTGGGTCGATATCGTCGATGTGATTCGTGGTCGCAACCAGGAACACCTGGTTGGCAGGATCGAGTTGGCTCATCAGCATGAGCGCTTGTTCTACGAGCTGGATCTGGTGCTGGCCCTTGTAGTAGCCGTTGTCACCCCGGGGCAGCAGGCCATCGAGTTCATCTATAAACAGGATGGAGGGACTGTTCTCTCTCGCGCGGCTGAACGCCAGAGCGAGCTTGTCTGGCGTGGGTACGTCCGCCGGAGCGATCGGGTAGAAACTCCGGCGAGTCTGCGTCGCAAGGAGGTGCGCGATCGAGGTTTTGCCATTGCCCGGCGGACCGACAAGAAGCAACCCAGTCGGCAGCGGCACCTTGAGACGTTCCGCCTCACCGGGATTCATAAGCCGGATCAGATTGCGCAGGTCCCGCTCGACCGGTGAAGACAGAACCAGGTCGTCCCAATCTACGGGCTTCAGAAGCGGACGGTCCGTGCCACCTGTATCGTCGAATGCCCGCTGCAGGTCCCGCTCCTCTATGCGTCGATCCTCCAGCGCCGCGGAAGAGGCAGCCTTGTTCACCAGGGCGGCGAGCCTCGCTGCGCTCCATCCCCGCGTCCGCTCGGCAACGGGCTTGACCGGAAACGGCGTCCAAAGCCGTTTCGCGAGTTGCGCCGTCAGGATCTGCTCCCGTGCCGTCGCATCGGGCAAATCCACTCGGATTTTCTCGTCGAACCGAAGGTCCCGCACCAGCGCTTCATCGAGGCCGTCGTAGAAATTGGTGGCCGCCATCAAAATGAACCCCGGCTCGGAGCGATAGCGGTCAACGCATTGCATCAGTTCCGTGACGATGGCATTGTAGGCCCGGGCGCCGCCGCCGACGTCGTCGAGCCTGCCGAGTTGTTGGCGCTGGGTTCCGATCGAATCCAGCTCGTCGATGAAAAAGAGAACAGGCCGAAACTGATGTGCCCGCTGAAACGCGGCCCTAATGTTCGCCTCGCTGGAGCCGATCTGCCCGCTGACCAGCGACGTCGGTTGGACGCTGTAATAGTTGATCCGGAACTCGCCGGCTGTGGCTTCGGCCAGAAACGTCTTGCCGGTGCCTCGGGGGCCGTGGAGCAGGATCCCGTTCTGGGTGACTCCGTGTCGCTGGAACCTTTCAGGGTGCAAGCGGTTGTTCACAACCGCAGCAATACGCCGTTTCTCCGCGTCCATCCCGCCGACGTCGGCAAACGTGTGAACTGGGACGTTGGCCCACAGGACCGGTCCGGCTTGCCCGGATCCAGCCTTCGCCGTCCCAACCGGCACGTCGGTAGCCCGCGGTTTGTGCCGAATCACGGCGACAAGACCGATGCTGGCTGCGACGGCAATGATTAGACCGGAGCCGATTTCGAGTGGCGATGCCCTGTCACGTGCCAACAGAAGCCCGGTGACAGCATCCTCATGAAACAGGAATTCGCTGATGGCGTTGAACCAGTGCAGAACAGGCAGCAGGGCGAAGAAGTACAGCAGCCCGCGCCAGGTCCCTTGCATCCGGGTGTGCCACGTGAGCAACAGAAGACCGCTGGTGACCGTGAACCATGCAAGCCAGGGACTAATTCCAAAAGCAACCACCCCAAATATGAGGAGAATGATTCCGATTGTGACGTGCTCGCGCGGCGTGCGGGCACCGATCCACTTGAAGCGGGTCGCAAAGGAGTCGGCGATGGGCGAAGAACGCTGCCCCGTTTCCACGGGCCCCTCCCCTTACGCCTAATGTACTGCACTGTTATGCGAGGCGGGGATTGGCCCGGTGTGGGAGGGCAGGCCCGTAAGGAAAATCACTGTTGTTGCGCCGGCCCCGAGATCCTCGTCGCGGCTGCCTGTCCATACATCCTGTTCAGCTCGGCCTTCAGGTCAATCAGTTCGCGAAGCTCCTGAGCCGATGGAAGGGACGAACTCCCGTCGGCCGCAATCTGCGTTGTGTTCCGCAACCCGCCTGGGAGCCCTTTGGGATCTGGCCTCTCTCCAGCGTCTTGCAGCAGCACGAGGAAGAACCGAGTGTTGCCGGGCACCGTAATCACGATGTTCTCGTTGTACGCGAGACTCGCCATCTCCTGTTCGCCTGCCAGCCCGGCGTTCGAAGCAATGCGTTCGCGAAGCAGGACACTGTTGTTGAGCTGCCCGTTGATTCCGCCGAACCCGCCGGGACCGCCCACCAGATATGCCGCCATGGTTCCGACGCCGGTCATGGATCGCACCAGCAGCCGCTTCGCCGCGTTGCTGCCCGAAACGGAACCCTTCAGCGGGCCATATGCGAGACTCATCGCGGCTGCGTCAATTTTCTCTGTGGCGCCATCCGGCATTTGCAGCGTATGGAATCGGATTCCGATGTTGCCGTTCCTGTTGGCCTGCTGCAGGTCGCCGAATGCCTTCGTGCCCGCCGGGATGATGATCTCGCCGTCCTTCTCGTAGTTGTACTCGATCGTGGCAACGACCGGCGACTTGACCGCCGTGCTTACGGCGGCCTGCAGGCGCGCCACCAGCCGGCTGCCGTTGGGCAAAAGTCCCACCGCCCTTCGTTCGAGAAGCGCGGGTTCGGAACTCAGGGAAGCCGGACGGATGGTCGCCTCGGAAGTCGCTGAGTTGTTCCGCACGAAAACAAGCGACGATTTCTTGAGTGCATCCGCTTCGTTGCGCACGGGCGCGACGGGCGGAGCGGGAGAAGGGGCGCTGACGACCACCGTGGGTGTCGGCGTGGCAGAGTAGCCTCCCTTGGCCTTGCGATACGCCTCCAGCGCAGGGTCGTCCATCGGTGGCACGTTTGCGAGCGTCTTAGGGGTCTTAGGTGGCGTGTTCATTCGCATACGCCCTGTGGCCTTAACGTCCTCGGGGCTGATCTGGTCGCCGTTGCTGTCCTGGTTGCTTGTGTCTGCGGCAAGCAACGGAGTCACGGAGCCCTGGTTCTGACCCGCCGTGGCTGGCATGTCTGGTCGGCCGAGATTCGGCTTGTTCCTAGCGGTCGTATGCTCCTTGGTCGCGTTCGAACTGGAGAACATCGCCAGGAACCCGAAGATCATGATGACCACTGCGCCCGCCAGGACCAGCAACCCCTTGCTACGGTCCACACTCTTTGCTGTCCGGGGCGGCCTTTCCGCTGGCTGTCTCCGACCGTCTCGCGCCCGCTCATAGGCCTCCCGGAGCGATGTCATGAGTCCCTTGGGCTGTTCCGGCCTGGTTGTTTCGATGGGTTCCTCTACCCCAGGGTGGATGCGCCTTGTCGCGTCCGATTCGCCGTCATCCGGCCGTGTGTACTCGTTATGAAGTTGATCCGGTGCCATCTATTCGCCTCCTACTTTCCGAATGTTGCTGATCCCGAAGCCGATGGGCGCCAATGCCGGCCGATCGACGGCGCCCGAATCCGCCATCTGAAGCAGTAGCGTTTCCGTCGACTGCTTGAAGCTCGGACGCCGAAAGACCAGAACGCCGTCGGCGCGCTCGCCTGGGCCGATCCGGCGGCGGCTCAAACGGAAATCCTCCACCGGCATCTGTTCCGATGTGGACCACACCATGTGGTGCACGATCTTCCCCTTTTTGACCTTGCCGCCCAGTTGTACCTGCGGCGGCATGAGTTCGACCGAATGCTCCTGCAAATTGACTACAGAGAAAAGGATTACGACTTCTTTGCCATGGTCAAGAACCTCGCTTACGCCGGCTTTCAGGATCTCGCTGCCTGGAGGCACGATCCCGGGCTTCTCGCCGTAGAGCACCGGCATCGGAGCCCGTCGCTGGCGCTCCAGCAGAGCATCAAGGCCGGCACCTGGGTCAGCCGCTGGCGGGTCGTTCGGCGTGCCTGATACACGAACCACCGGCGCTCTGGCGGGTGCCGCGGCGATGGGATCGCTGGACACCGGTCCCTGCGCCGTCGCCGGCTCAGCGGCGCGTTCCAGCGGCGTGGTTCGCGCAACCAACGCAGATGGATAGCTCGGGTCAATGATGAATCTTCCGGCCGGCCGGTACCGCATCATGAAATCGATATCGGGTTTTGTGCCGGCTTCCGGCTCGCCTCGGCTGATCAGCAGAAGATTCGCCTGGTAGCCCTGTGCAGTTGTGATCAATAGGTTCGTTTGTGTCGGCTTGGCCGTGATTGGCTTGACGACAACGATCCGGGGTTCGCGATCCGAGTGTTCCGCTGAAAATGCATCCGGGTCGCCCAACACGACGGAATTGATCGCATCCGGCATCCGGATGGCCGTCGCAAAGCGCGGTGCCAGATAGACGACTGTCACCTGGCCTTCCTGGACAGCCCGCCCTACCACTTGCGGTGTGATCTCTGGGACCTGCGCCACGCAGATGCACCAGGCGCAAAGAATCCCCGATACGACTTTGATTCTTCTCATCGTTGCCATGCTCCTTTCACGACTCCGTTCCGGTCGCGCTCTATGGCGGCCAGCCTGCGTTTCCGATAAAACCGCTCCACCGTCGCGACGTACCGGCAGATATTCGGGTCGGCGCAGTCGAGCCCTAGCTTCTGGATTCGCGCCTCGCCCGCGTAGTACGCAGCGGCGACGAGCCTCAACTCGCCGTTGAAGAGCCGCATCAGGTGCGCCAGGTATGCGACCCCTCCGCGGATGTTCTCGTCAATCCGGAACCGGTTCGTCACTCCGAATGTGAATGCTGCCGGCGCCGTGAGTTGCATGATTCCTGCTGCCCCTTTCGTCGAAATCACGGCCGGCTGCCAGCCCGATTCAACGTCGATCACCGCTTTCACGAATTCCGCGGGGACTCCGTAGGCCCGCGCATAGTGCTCGGCCAAAGACGACGGCGTCTCGCGAGGGACTTGGCCACTGGCTTGGCCCAGACAGAGCAACGAGATCAGCGCCGCCCGCTTCATGGCTGAGCTCCTACCAGGTCAGCCGCCTGCACCCTTGCGGCATGCGCCTTTGCATTCAGCACGAGCGACGCAAACCCGTCCTGCAACGTCAAGCGCTTCCGATCTTCCTTCGTCTTGGAGAGAAAGGGTAGGAGAAAATCGCGCATGTCCGCATGCAGTTCGTCGATGCCCATGATCGCCAGCACCTGTTCGAGCTCCAGAATCTCCGCAATCGACGGTGGCTTCTCCATGCGGTAAGCCCGCAGCGCGTAAGACAGGCCTGCAATTTGACGATGCAAAACTGGGTCCCCAGTTTGGCTCCTCGCCTTCAGGATCTCGGCCTCCCGCTGCGCAGTTGGATACTCGGCCCGGAAATAGGCGCATCGCCGCCGCAACGGATCGCCGATCCGCCTGACCTCATTCGAAGTGAGCACGACAAAAGGAATCGTCCTGTGCTGCACCGTCCCCAGCTTGGGAACAGAGATCTGCCACTCCGAGAGCACCTCGAGGAGCATCGACTCGAACTCTTCGCCCACTTTGTCCACTTCATCGACCAGCAGCACACACGGCTTGTTCTCGTATTGGAGCGCGCGCATGAGCGGCCCTTGGACGAAGAAATCCAACGTGTGAAGCCGTCGCCGGATCGCATCCCAATCCGTTCCGAGGCTGCCCGACTGCGTTTCCAGGAAGATCCTTTGCAGGGCGGTGTCGAACCTTCCGATTGCCTTCTCCTCCTCTATGCCGGGGTAACATTGGAGTCGCTCCACCGCGGTGTCGAGGGCGAACGCCAAGGCCTTGGCGAGTTCCGTCTTGCCGCAGCCCGGCGGTCCTTCGACCAGAATCGGCTTTCTCAGCTCACCAGCCACGTAGACCTGCGATATCGTAACGTCATCGACGAGGTATCGGGCCTCCTCAAACTTGCGTCGCAGGTAGTCAGTCGATGGAAACACGCGGGCTTAGATCCTCAAGAAGGATTCTATGGCTGGGACCGCATTTCGCCGAAAAGCGAAAGGCGATCCGATCTAATCGCGAGGTAGCTCTGATCACAGTCATTCGGGCTGGGCAGACATTCTCGGATTTTCATGCGAGGCGATTCGCTCGTCTACGTGTGCAGGTATGCGAACTCCGGCAGCACGGCAAACGGTTCTACACTAAGGGGCGGTTGTTCCCCCAGTTGGATGATTCGCTCCGGCGCTCCATTGCCAAGAAACTCGGCTGCCTGCGCTAAGTGAGACACCCGCAGCGGATTGAGCCCCATCAATCGCGCGCACGTGAAGTCCGCGGCGACGGGATCATCTGCCAAAACGATCCGACCGAGGTTTCGCGGAATCCCGTGTAGCGGCCCGTTACCCTCCATACCAACGATTCCGTCGGCGATCACGAAATGCGCCGGAACGGCGGCGTTGATGTCCAAGATGCTTCGGTCAATACCCTTCCAGTGCAAGACATTCTTGGGCCAGCCATAAGCGATCCCCGGCACAACTCCAAAGAGGTTCTTCATGCTCAGCGTGACGCCTGCCCAATGGTGCGTCTTCACTTTGGGCATTGACACCACAAAGTCCGCAGCCAAAACCGTTTGCGGAAGCCATAGACAATCGAGCCCGGTGAAGCGCGTTGCCAACCGCTGCTCCCCAATCTCGTCGCGGTTCAAATCGACAAACCGGATCCCACGCTCCCTGAGTTCCCTCGCTAGGCCAGTCTCCTCAAGTACGAGTTGCGTATCCCGCTGGTGGCCAGGTCCCTCGGCCACGACGACGCTCTTTGCGCCGAGCGCAAGAAACGCAGTGGCGGCAGCACCCACTAGCCGGGGATTCGTATTCACCTCTGCACCTGGGATGGACTCCACCAGGTTCGGCTTCAACAGAACGGTCTTCCCACTGAGATCCAAACCGAACAACTCGACACCTTCGGCCAGCGCACGGTCGAGGGGTCCGGAGTAGGACGTTTCATTCAAAATCGCAACGCGGGATCGTGGTTTGCGCCGATCCGGAACCTGCCCGGCCGAGCGCATTCGCTGGACGGCCAACGCTCCGGTGGCGGCGAGAAGGGCACCCCCAAAGATCCTTCGGTTCACGGGAGTGCTCATCCGTTCACCTCGAAGGGGTTGTCGGTAGGCCCAACTCCAAGCGCGAGCGCCGCCAGCGCAATCGTGGACGTGTCCTGTATGCCTCTGGGGTCATCGACGAGTGCGGCGAGGCGATCGCGCGCTGTGACCAGAGCCGGTGTGACGTCGGACCTCAATTCCTGGTATGTACTGACGGCAAGGATTAGCCATGACAGGCTGTAAGCGGACGGGCATTGAATGCAGTCCAGGAGCCAAGTCAAGGAGTTGCGCACGATCGGCTGCTCATAATGGGGTCGGAGCGCGGCCAGTGCGATTGCCGTAGCATCAATGTGCGGACGCAACGGAACGCCGTACACGAAAGCGTTACCCGCATTCCACCCGCTACCCACGCAGGCACGATCGAGAAGCATTTCTGTTCCGCGCCGCAACCTATTGTCGAATTCGCCGCCGCCAGCCAGTCCGCGTCTCCTTGCACGTTCCAAAGTGATCAGCACGATCGACGTTGGCACTACCCAGCTCACGGTGTCCGGTACCCAGGGCCAGCCGTACTTCGTTGGGTCGAACCGAACCTGCCGATCCGAGTATCGGAACTTCAGCCGCACGAGCCAAGAGGCCTCCAGCGGGCGGCTATGAACAAGCGCATCAACCGATGAGGCGAGTGTCTTTGGGTCGGCGTCCAAAATCATCAGCGCGTTGACCGCGATTGCTGTCGTCCAGAAATTCGCACCCTTCCAATCCTCAACAGCTGGCCAAAGCCCGCCCGAGCGCCGGCGCGACATCAGTGCTGCGAGGCCCTGTTCCTTGGCGATCGAGGCCCAAGTCGAAGACCGCAGTGCAAGTAACGCCCACGCCGTCGGTTCGGTCGAGAACTGCGCGCTGTTATGGCTCCATCCGCCGGTGCGCGGGAGTTGCCGGCGAACAAGCTCTTCTGAAAGGCTCCATCGCGCCAATCGTTGCCGTTCCGTCTCTCCGACTGAGTCGTTCATGATCCCCGAGTCCGCCTCGCCTCTGATTTCTCTTTACGCCAGGTCCCGTTCCGCGACAAATGGTTGTGAAGGCTTTTGGCGAATTACGGCGTCCGCCGTACCATTGCTCTACGGCGGGCAGTCGTCCCGCACGCGGCAGAGGGTTTATGAGCTTAGAAGTCATGCGCCAAATTATCGAGACCATCGAAGCTGATGTAACGTCGCGACCTTCAGCGATTGAATTTGAGATGGCCTATCAAGCTCGCGTCGCTATTGATCGGATCAAATTCGCCATCAGACACGCCGAACAGTTTGCCAAACCTTGTGATGCGATGCGCGAGGCGGGAATGCAGTTGCTCGATGCCCTCCAACGCCTCGAAGCCCTTGACCGTCGTTTCCAGACGCGGTCTCGAATCGTCGCGTCGCACAAGAACGGAAACTTGCGGGAGGCGAGGGGATGAATCGACTTGCCTCAATAACCTGGTGGAGCGACCCAAACTGCTTTTGGCGGCGGGCAGGTATGGGGCGGAGCCAATGAGCGACGACGTCCTGATCAACTGCAAAGACGCCGCGGCCCTGCTCGGGATCAGCCCGCGGACTCTGGAGCGGTACGTTGCAGAAGCACAGATCCCGTACATTCGCCTACCGCAGCGCGGTGAGCGGGCGCCGATTCGCTTTTCACGATCGCAGTTGCGGAGATGGCTCGACCAACACACGGTCAAACCGTCGGCGCTCTCGAGGTTCAGGGAAAACACGCATGTCGAACAAGTACGTGAAGACGAAATATCGGGGCGTCTTTCGGCGTAACGGGATCGCCTACATCCGATTTGCGGTACCCGGGAAGAAGAGGGGCTCAGTCGTCTGGGAGAGCACGGGCCAGAGGAATGCCCAACTTGCCGCCGAGAGGCTACAACAACGCAAGACCGAGATTGCTGAAGGACGCTACTTCCCGAATCGTCGTTTCGAGAAGGCCCCATTTAAGGAGCTTGCCGAATATTGGTGGGAGAATCGTGGGAAGAAAACGAATAGCAAGTTCGAATACCGCTATCCCAGAATCCTCGAACACTTCAAGGAGTTCTTGGCGCGCGATATCACGCCAGAGGCGATCGAGAGTTTCTTGAATAGTCTTCATCAGGTCGAGTGGGTGCCCGTCGAGGGTTCGGCCAAATACGACCCGAAGGCAAAGCGCACGAAAATTGCAAAGAAGCAAGTCGAGACGGATGCCCCACTCTCGGCGTCCAGCAAGAACCAGTACCGCACGATTCTATCGAGCGTCTTTTCTTTCAACATCAAGCGAGGGCGGTACGACGTCAACCCAGCTACAGCCGTTCGCGAAGAGAAGGAACCGGCCGGCCGCGACTCTCTGATGATGCCTGACGAATTCCGCCAGTTTCGTGCGAAGTGCCAGGAGCTTGGTGACTATGAACTGGACTGCTTTGCTGTTCTGGCCACGACGACTGCACTTCGAAAAGGATCGCTTTTGCCCCGGAAGTGGACCGACGTCCACGATCTCGACGGCGATCTTCCGTTCATCATGGTTCCAATCACGAAGAATGGCGAACCCCATCCCGCGGTGCTATCCGACGAAGCTGTGGAAGCCCTCAAGAAGCTCCCCAGCTACGGTACTTTTAAGGAACTCCCCCCGCGAGTCTTTCGATTCAGCTGGTTACGCCGCGGGTTTTTCTTCGATTGGTACGAGTTTGTAGCCGCGTTGCTGAGCCTGC
>Ga0209698_10000344_pt1 | contig 52455 bp, 49 predicted proteins | sample LitLauG_LLR_2012_FD_187203 | JGI IMG/M metagenome (GOLD analysis project Ga0209698, IMG submission 187203) | Freshwater sediment microbial communities from Pennsylvania, USA - Little Laurel Run_MetaG_LLR_2012 (SPAdes) (version 2) | ecosystem: Environmental > Aquatic > Freshwater > Creek >...
AGGCGCGCGCCGATGACTAGAATCGGTACGCCGCGCCGACGGTAAAGAAGCGGCCGATCGCGCCGTCCTGATGCAAGGCGGGGTTGTACGGAGCGCCGCCCGAAGCCGCGCCATTGCCCGCCGAACCGAACGTCTGCAGGTCGTAGGGCGCCTGCTTGTTGAGCAGGTTTGTGATGGAACCGTGCACCGCCCAGTGCTTGTTGAATTCGTAGGCGCCTTGCACGTTGAGCTCGGTAAAGACCCCGATGGTGCAAAACTGCCCCGGAGGAGGACCGCTGAATTGGCCGCCAATTGCATCGGCACACGTATTGAAGCCGGCGCTCGGATCGATGACCGAAATGGCGCTAATTCGATTGATCGTCGCCGTGCCCTCGAACCCTCCCTTGGTCCAGGTCGCGCTAAGCTGCGTGCGCTCCTTGGGCGCACCCGTGTCGCCGGAAATAAAGGACGGGCCATGCGTACCGGCGAGCTGGTAGGTGACGCCGCGCGCGGTCAGCGCGTACTTGATCATGTGGGTGTCTTGCAACTGGAAGGTGAGTTTGCCCGCCTCTTGCAGGTCCAGCCGATAGCGCAAATCCACATCCAGGCCGGAGGTTTCCGTGGTGTTGGCGTTCAACCAACCGTAGTAGGAATACAGCAAGGTGCCGCTATTGGCATTTCCCGGGCTTGAACTGCAAAGAACGCTGAAACTATTGCCCTGGCGGCAAAGGACGGCCCCCACCGAAGCCGGGTCGTTGTAATAAAGCTGCTGCAACTGCCCCACCGAAATGATCTGGTCGCTAATCTTGATGTCGTAAAAATCCAGCGAGCCATTAAAGGAAGCAGCCGGCTCGAAGATCAGACCGAGGGTGAAGGAGCGTGAGCGCTCCGGATTGAGGTTGTGCGAGGACAGTTGCAAGCCTGGCGGCGTGAGGTTGCAATTGGGCGCGCCCGAAACCGCCTGGCCAGCGCACAGCGCCGGGTCATAAATGGCATTGAGCACGCCGGAGGTCGATCCGCCGTTGCCGCTTTCGGCCGGATTGGGCGCGCGAAACCCCCGCGCCAAAGTGCCGCGTACCGTGAAGGACTGCAGCGGCGTGTATTTGAAGCCGGCCTTGGGCGTGAAGGCGTTTTGATAGTTGTCGTAGTGGTCCAGGCGCCCTGCCAGGTCGAATTCAAAATTCTTGGCCAGGGGTGCCACGAACTCCGCGTACCCCGCCACGATGTCTTGCTGGCCCAGGACAAAGGAATAGATCGCGCTGATCTGGTCGCCGGTCTGGAACGATGTTGGAAAATGTTCATTCGTGACCCGCCGCAGCAAGTCGACGCCGGCGCTCATGGCGAGCGAACCGCCGGGCAGGGGATAAAGGTCGCGTGACCCCTTGAAGGACGCGAAATCGAGCTCGCTCGTGGAACGTGATGACGCCATCGGTGCAAGTTGCGCCAGCAAGCTCCCGGAATTGGGACCGCCTACCACATATCCACCCGGCGAATTCAACGACGCATTCATCGCGGACTGGCTCACGTAATTGAGCAGGTCGAGCCGGGTTGCCGCCTCGGTAATACCCAAGGACGCCTGCACATCCCAAGCGCCGAGCGTGCCGTTCAGGTCGGCCGCCAGGCGCGTGGAGATGGTGTTCGTGCGTTGCGACTGCGCACCAAAATCGGTGAAGGTAACGGGGCCGGGCTGGGCAAGCAGAACCGGATTATTGAAAAGCTGCGTGGGATTGAAGGAAGGAAACGTACCGGGCGCGAAGCTGATGCTCACACCATTGGCGTTGTTTGCTGCCGTATTAAATATCCCGACCTGCGTGGCCTGCGCATCGAACACCGACCCGGCCAGGGTGAGCTGCCAGTCGCCACCCAGCTGTCGCGTGTGCCGAATAAGCCCGTTGAAGTTGCGCGTTTCGGGCTGGATCTGCAGAAACGGATTGCCGGTGCTCGAGACAGTCCCCGTCGGATCAAGTTGGGATGTGGTTGTATCCAGGTAGGGACGGGCACTCAGGTCGATCGCGTTCTGGTGACGCGTATCGAAAGTGAGGTAGGTGTTGTATCCGTCGGCACCCAGGTCGCCCCATCCGTGGGCGAAATTGCCATGTTCCATGCGCCCGTCACCGCGATACGACGCACCGACCTCGGCCCCGATGTTGGTTCCGGCATACGAACGCTTGAGGATGACGTTGACCACCCCGGCCATGGCGTCGGAACCGTACACGGCCGAGGCACCGTCCTTGAGCACCTCGACCCGCTCGATGGCATCGATCGGGATCGAGGAAATGTCGACAAAATCGCGCTCGCCGTCGTCGGGCATGGGATAAGGCGCCATGCGGTGCCCGTCAATCAGTGTCAGCGTGGCACCTACCGTGAGACCGCGCAGGGCCACGCCAGAGCCACCCGCGCCGAACGCAGCGGCATTGGCGTTGGTGAGCGAGCCCATATTGTTGGCCGTGATGTTGTGCAGCACGTCCGCCAGGCTCGAGTAGCCCGACTCCTTGAGTTCAGCAGAGGAAATAACCTGTACCGGACTGGGTGTCTCGGTATCCGTGCGACGGATATTGGACCCCGTAACAACGATCGACTCGAGTTGCTGCGCCGCTGGCGCAGGCGTGGCATTGGCCGGCGTCACAGCGGGCGCTTCGGCGGTTGCGCTTTGCTGGGCAACGGCCGCGGGCAGCGCCAGCACTTGCCCCAGCACACAACCGGTAACCAGCGCCGCGCTGCGCCAGAAGAAACCTTGCCTATTCCATGTGGTGCTCATCGCGTCTGCCCCCGTATTTCGGATCGTTGCTTCTCGGAACCACCATCCAAGAAGAAAAATGTAACAACCACGTAATTATCGTTTGGGTCAGCCGCATTCGGGCGTACCCATGGCGCAACAAGGCGCAGGAATTCGTAACAGCAATGCAAATGAGATCCGCCCACGCCCCGCAGGCACTGCGCGGTCGCGTTAGCCCAAAGCGGGGATGGGCGTTGCCCTAGCTTGTCGCCCTACAGGCGGATCCAGGTGGTCTTGAGCTCGGTGTACTTCTCAAGCGCATGCAGCGATTTGTCGCGTCCGTTGCCGCTTTGCTTGTACCCACCAAAGGGGACGGTGATGTCATCCTCGTCGTACTGGTTGATGTGCACCGTGCCGGCGCGCAGTCCGCGCGCCACGCGATGGGCCCGCGACAGATTCGAGGTCCAGACAGCGGCCTGCAATCCATAGCTGCTGGCATTGGCACGCGCCAGGGCCTCTTCCTCGCTGCGAAAGCGGATCACCGAAAGCACCGGCCCGAAGATCTCCTCCCGGGCGATCGTCATGTCATTGGCGACCCGATCAAAGATCGTCGGCGCAACGTAGCACCCGCCGCTGGTCGGATGGACCCGCTCGCCACCCGCGAGGACCTGCGCGCCTTCCCTGCGGCCCGAATCGATGTAGCGCAATACGGTGGCCACCTGGCCTTCATCGACCAAGGCCCCCATGCTCGTTTCTTCGATGAGCGGATTGCCCGGTGCCCATTCCTTGGCATGTTCGGCAACGCGCGCCACGAGCTCCTCGGCGATGGCCTCCTCCACAAACAGGCGCGTGGGCGCGTTGCACGATTCGCCCTGGTTGTAAAAGACACAGCCCGCGGCGGTGGCTGCGGCCCGCTCCAGGTCATCGAAGTCGGCAAACACGATATTGGCGGACTTGCCCCCTAGCTCGTTGTAGACGCGCTTGAGGTTGGAGCGCCCTGCGTATTCGAGCATGCGCCGCCCCACCCGCGTCGACCCGGTAAAGCCCACCGCATCCACATCCATGTGCAAGGCCAGCGCCTCGCCCGCCTCCTGGCCAAACCCCGGCACGACGTTGAAGACACCTTCAGGCAATCCCGCCTGCAAGGCGATCTCGGCCATGCGCAGCGCCGTGAAGGGCGATTTCTCCGAGGGCTTGAGCACGACGCTGTTGCCAGCCGCCAGCGCCGGTCCAAGCTTCCACGCCGTCATCAACATGGGGTAGTTCCATGGGACGATCGCACCAATCACACCCATGGGTTCGCGCGTGATCAGCGCCAAAGCCTCGGGCCCGGTGGGGGCAATTTCGTCGTACACCTTGTCAATGGCCTCGGCGTACCACTGAATGCAGCGCGCCGAAGCCGGAACATCGGCCCGCAGGCTGTCCCGGATGGGCTTGCCCATGTCCAGCGTCTCGAGCAGCGCGAGCTCCTCGCGCGCGTCCAACAGGAGTTGCGCAAAGCGCGCCAGCACCTTCTTGCGCGCCCCCGGCGGCTGGCCGGCCCAGCGACCGTCGTCAAATGCCCGGCGTGCGCCGGCCACCGCTGCGTCGATGTCCACCGTCTGGCCCCGGGTCACCGTGCCCAGCAAACGCCCGTCAATGGGCGAGCGCTTCTCAAAGACCTGCCCCGATAGGCTGGCCACCCGGCGTCCGTTGATGACCGCGCGTCCGTCGATCGTCATGCGTTGCGCCCGCGCGGCCCAGTCGATTGCAATTTGTGTGCTCATGGCTGCTCCTTGATTACGCGTCCGGCTCTTGCACGGCCGGCCCCTTGGCATCGGGTGTCGGCGTGGGACCCGGTGGCAACCCCAGCGCATACACCTTACGAACCCGTGTCAGGTTTTCCCACACGCCGGTAAATCCACCCGGAACCACGAAACTGGCGCCAGGACCAAATTCGCACGCCCGACCCGCCGCGTCGGTGATGCGGACCCGGCCCTCGAGCAGGGTGCACAACTCCTCCTCGTGGGCCGCGTACAGCACGCGCCACGCGCCGGGCTCGCCCTGCCAGATCCCCGCGTGAAACTGGCCTGTCGGATCACTGTAATGATTCCACAGCAGCTGGCGCGGATCGCCGGAAAGTATGCGTTCGGGCAAGGGCCGCGAGGATTCGGGCTGCACGCCACCCCCGGCCAGGTCGACGATACGCAGCCGCAAAGGATCCGGTTTCATTGAACCCCTAGCCCTGCCTCGGCCGCCACGGCCTCGCGATAGGCCGCCGCCTGCGCCAGCGTGCGCCGGCGCTCCTGGCGCACCAGCGCAAAGCTGGCAATGGTCACGCCAATTCCCACCAGCACCACTGTGATCGTGGCCACGGCGTTGATGGTCGGATCCAGGCCCAGGTGCGCCCGCGCGAAGATCAGCACGGGCAGGGTTGTCGTACCCGGCGAATTCAAAAAGGACGTGGAGACCACGTCATCGAGCGAGATCGTGAAGGTCAGGAGCCAGGCCGAAGCCAGGGACTGGGAGATCGACGGCAGGATGATGAGCGTGAACACCTGGAACGGGCGGCAACCCAGATTCATCGCGGCCTCCTCGACGGAGCGATCGACCTCGGAAAGGCGCGCCTGGATCACCACGGCGGCGTAGGCCGTGCAGATCGAGGTATGACCGATCCAAATCGTGAACAGGCCGCGCAGGGAGATGCCGCCCAGCAGATTTTCCACGGCCACGAAAAACAGCAGCAGGGAAAGTCCCGTGATGACCTCCGGAACGACCAGCGGCGCATTGATATGCGCCAGGAAGGCGGTGCGACCGGCAAAGCGCTGGTAGCGCGACATGGCAAAGGCGGCCATGGTGCCCAGCACCACCGCGGCGCTGGCCGCGGCAAAGGCGATCTTGAGCGAGACCCAGACCGCCGAAATGATCTGGTCGTCCGAGAGAATCGCCGCGTACCAGCGCAGCGATAGCCCGGTCCATACCGTGGGCATGCGCGACTCGTTGAAGGAGAAGACGATCAGCGAGGCGATCGGCAGGTACAGGAAGAGAAACCCCGCCGTCAGCCAGATCTTGCCCAGACGGCCCATCAGTGCGCCGCCCGCGCCGGCAGGGGCGCATCATCCCCGCCGCGAACGTCCTTTTGGTAGCGGTTGAACAGCACCAGCGGGATCAGGATCAGGGCCACCATGCTCACGGCCACCGCCGAGGCCATCGGCCAGTCGTTGTTATTGAAATACTCCTCCCAGAGCACGCGTGCAATCATCAAGGTCTGGGGACCGCCCAGGAGTTCGGGAATCACATACTCGCCCACGCTGGGGATGAACACCAGCATGGAACCGGCGATGATCCCGGCCTTGGACAGGGGCACGGTGATGAGCCAGAAGGCGCGCCAGGGGGTCGCACCCAGATCGGCGGCGGCCTCGAGCAGGCGCGCATCGGCCTTCACCAGGGTGCCGTACAGGGGCAGGATCATGAACGGCAGGTAGGTGTAGACCATGCCCACAGTCATCGAAAATGGCGTGTACATCATCTTCACCGGATCGGCCACCAGGTGCAGCCACAGCAGCAGGTTGTTGATGACGCCGTGATCGTCGAGCAGGCCCTTCCAGGCGTAGATGCGCAGCAAATAGGACGTCCAAAAAGGCAGCGACACGAGCATTACCAGGATGGGTCGCAGGGTCGCGCGCGCCTTGGTCATGAAATACGCGAAGGGATAACCGATGAACAGGCAGATGACCGTGCTGATTCCCGCGTAAAAAATCGACCAGGCGTAGGTTTTCAGGTACAGCGCATCGGTGGCCAGGAACTGGTAGTTGGCCAGCTTCAGGCGCAAGGTGAGCGTGCCATCGGCAAATTCGAGCAGATCCTTGAACTGCACGCCGTCGGCATCGGAAACGCTGATCTTGAGCACCACCAGGAAGGGCAGAGAGAAGAACAGGACGAGGAACAGGTACGGTATGCCGATGACCGTGCGCCGCCCCCAGCCAGCGCCCAACCAACGGCGCCACGCCTGCGGTGCGCCAGCCGATGGCGTTACGGACTGCGTCATGTCCGGGGATCCTAGTTCACCAGGACTACGAGCGCGTCGGTTCCGCAGCTGGCGTAGACCTGCGCGCCCACTGCGATCGCCTGCCCGTGTCGCTCCGAGTTGGGCACGGAGACCTGCAGGCGGCTGCCGTCGGCCAATCCAACCCGGTACAGGGAGCTCGGGCCAAAATAGGCGCTGTCGAGCACCGTGCCGCGCAGACAGTTGCGCAGGCCAACGGCGGGTGGCTCCGTGCTCAATTCGATCTTCTCCGGGCGCACGGCTATGCCCAGCCGCTGGCCCTTGACCCCGGTGATCCCGTGGCCGACCGTAAAGCGCCCGGCCGGTGTTTCGATGACGCAGTGATCGACCTCGTCCTCGACCAACACGCCGTCGAACAGGTTCACCGTGCCGATGAAATCGGCGACGAAGCGGCTGCCTGGCGTTTCGTAGATCTCGCGCGGCGCACCGACTTGCACCAGGCGCCCGGCGCTCATCACGGCGATGCGGTTGGCCATGGTCATGGCCTCCTCCTGGTCGTGGGTGACCAGCACGCAGGTGACACCGACGCTCTTGATGATGCTTTGCAGCTCAAACTGCGTCTGCGCGCGCAGCTTTCGATCGAGCGCACCCAGCGGCTCGTCCAGGAGCAAGAGCCGTGGCTCCAGCGCCAGGCTGCGCGCCAGCGCCACCCGCTGCTGCTGCCCGCCGGAGAGCTGGTGGGGCTTGCGCTGCGCATAGGGCTTGAGCTGAACCAGTCCGAGCATGCGCTCAACCTGGGCCGCGATGCGTTCGGCTGCCTGGCCGTGGCGCTTGAGTCCGAAGGCAATGTTTTCCCAGACGCTCAGGTGCGGGAACAGGGCGTACGACTGGAACATCATGTTGATCGGTCGCTCGAAGGGCCGCAGCCGAGAAATTTCCTGCCCCTCGAGGTAGATCGCGCCGGCCGTAGGTGTCTCGAATCCGGCGAGCATGCGCAGCAAGGTCGATTTGCCGCATCCGGAGGAACCCAGCAGGGCAAATATCTCTCCCTTGGGAATCGATATCGACACCTCATCGACCGCGGCAACCTCGCCAAAGCGCTTGGTCAGGCGCTCCACGCGCAGAAAGTGCGCGTCCTCGACCGCAGGTCGCACTGTCGATGCCGCTGCGCTCATTGTCCGGTCTTGAAGGCCGTGAACAAGCGGGTACGAACCCGCAACACGTCCTCGGGCAGCGCTTCCTGGGGCGCCAGGTGGGCAAGTTCGGGGCCTTTGAGAAATACGCCGGCAACCGCACGCACGTCCGGACTGACCAGTTTGTCCGCCGCCCGGACGGGATTGGCGTGGAGCACCTTGTTGACGATGCCAGCCTGCACCTCGGGCCGGTAGATGTAGCTGATCCACTTGTAGGCGTTCTCGACGTGCGGTGCATCCGCCGGGATCGCCATGGTGTCGAAATACATGAAGGCGCCGGATTTTGGCACCAGCGCAACGATTTTCTGCCCGTTGTGCGCCGCCTTGGCGCGCTGGCCGGCCATAGCAATGTCGCCATTCCAGCCCAGCACGGCGCACAGCGATCCATCGGCCAGGCTGTTGATATATCCCGAGGAGGAGAACATGGTGACCGAGGGGCGCAGCTTGGCCAGCAGCTTGGCCGCTTCATCGTAGTCGGCGCGCTCATGGCTGTAGCCAGGCTTGCCCAGGTAGCGCAAAGCCGCGGGAAACAGGTCATCACCCGTATCGAGCACCGACAGGCCGCAGCCCTTCAAGCGGCTTGCATACTCGGGCTTGAAGATCAGGTCCCAGGCATCCTCGGGCATGGGCAGCGGCCCCAGCGCCGCCTTGACCTTGTCGACGTTGATGCCCACGGTCGTGATACCCCACAACCAGGGCACGACGTAGTCGTTGTCCGGATCCTTGGCGGCCACGGCCAGTTGCCCCATGAGCCAGGGATCGAGGTTGCCGTACGTTGAGATCTTGCTCTTGTCGAGCTTGCGCAGCAGGTGCCCCTCGATCTGGCGTTTGGCCCAGTGTGCCGAAGGCGAAACGACGTCATAGCCCGTGTGTCCGGCGCGCAGCTTGGCGTGCAGGACTTCGTTGGCATCGAAATTGTCGTAATTGACCTTGATCCCGGTTTCCTTCTCGAAATCGCGGATCGTGTTCTCGCCGATGTAATCGGACCAGTTGTAGACGTTGAGGACCTGGTCATCGTCGCGCGCCGCGGCCCCCGGGGCGAGCGCCAACAATGCTGCGGCCAGTGCGGCGCAGCCGGCGAGCGCGGGCCAGCGCGCCCACGCCCCGGCGTGCACCCTGACCCACCCGTGCCGCGTGCGGCGCGCGGTCCCTGCGCCTTTGGCTTGATCCTGGGATCTCATCGTTTTCCTCGTTACCCTTCCAGCGCCATGATCTGTCGACTCCCCACCGGCACTTTCCTGCATGCTGGCTCCCACGGGCTTACACGTGCAGCAATAGGTGCTCGCGCTCCCACGAGCTGATCACCTTCATGAACTCGTCATGCTCGAGTTCCTTGACCAGGCGGTAGATCGTTACGAAGCGCTCGCCCAGCACTTGCGCAAGCGCCGGCGCCGTTGCCAGGTTTTGCAGCGCATCGGAAAGGCTGCGCGGCAGTTCGCGCTGGCTGTTGTAGGCGCTGCCATCGGACTCGTCCGTGGGCTCGATCTTTTGCGTCATGCCCAGGTACCCGCACGCCAGGGTCACCGCGGTGGCCACATAGGGATTGGCATCGGCGCCGATCACACGGTTTTCCACCCGCCGCGCTTCGGGCTTGGAACGGGGCACGCGGATTCCTACCGTCCGGTTGTCGCGACCCCAGCGGATATTGATGGGAGCGCCGCTGTTGCGCACCAGGCGGCGATAGGAATTGACATACGGGGCGAAAAACGCCATTGCCGCGGGCATGTATTTTTGCAGGCCGCCGATGTAGTGACGGAACGCATCGGTGGGCGCGCCGGCGGCGTCGGAAAAGATGTTGCGCCCGGTCTTGGTGTCCACGATGCTCTGGTGGATGTGCATGGCGCTGCCCGGCTCGTTGGACATCGGCTTGGCCATGAACGTGGCGTACATGTTGTGACGCAGGGCCGCCTCGCGCAAGGTGCGCTTGAAATAAAACACGCGGTCGGCCAGATCCAAGGGGTCGCCATGCAGGAAATTGACCTCCATCTGCCCCGCGCCCATCTCATGGATCAGCGTGTCGACCTCCAGATCCATGATCTCGCACCACTTGTAAATGTCCTCGAAGAGCGGGTCGAATTCGTTGACCGCGTCGATGCTGTAGTGCTGGCGGCTGGTTTCAGCGCGTCCGCTGCGCCCCACCGGGGCCGTCAAGGGAAAGTCGGGGTCGGTGTTTTGCGCGATCAGGTAGAACTCGAGTTCGGGCGCAACCACCGGCGAAAGTCCGAGGTCGGTGTAGAGCGCGCGGACGCGCCGCAGCACCGAGCGCGGGGCAAAATCGACCAGCCGCCCGTCGGAAAAATAGCAATCGTGGATAAGCTGGGCGGTGCGCGCCGGCTCCGGAACCCAGGGCACCAGGCAGGCCGTGGAATGATCCGGCAGCAGTTCCATGTCGACATCATTGTCGGAAATGATGTCCGCGTACTCCTTGGTTTCGGGCGCCTCGCCCGTGACGGTCATGCCCAGCACCGATTCGGCCAGGCGCATGCCCCGGTCCTGGGTGAAGCGCGTGCGCGGCAAAATCTTGCCGCGGGCCACCCCGGTCAGGTCGGGCACGAGACATTCGATCTCGTCAATCAAGTTGTCGTCGAACCAACGTTCCAGTTCCGCCTGAGAAAAGTTTTCGCGTATGGCCATAAAAAGGCGCGGCGCATTTGCAGTGGCCGCGCGTCGGTGGGAAAGGGGTTGTCTTAGGGGTGCACGCGCATCAAGCGGCTCGCCAAATCGCGGCCGGCGACGGGGCCGCCGCACGCGCGGCCCGGTAGGCGTAGCAGGCGGCGCCGAAGGCCTGGAAGATGCGCATCGAGATCGGATTTTCCTGCACTTTCCATTCGGGGTGCCATTGCACGCCCAGGGAAAAACCCGGATGCGCCGCAATGCGCACCGCCTCGATCACCTCGTCGGGTGAAAGCGCCTCGGCGATCAGCCCGGGTGCCAGTTGGTCAATGCCCTGGCCATGCAAGGAGTTGACGCCGACGCGTGTCACGCCAAGGATTTCTGCCAACCGGCTTTGCGGCAAAAGCTGCACATCGTGCGCCGGGCCGTACTGACGCTCCAGCGGATCCTCGCGGGACTCGCGATGATCGTGCTTGCCCGGCAGTTGGTGGATCGCCTGATGCAGGGAGCCGCCCATAGCCACGTTGACCTCCTGCAGCCCGCGGCAGATCGCCAGCAGCGGTATGCCCCGCTCCACGGCCAGGCGCACCAGCGGCAGCGTTACCGAATCGCGCTCCACGTCCAGCGGCAGCTTCGGATCGAGCACGTCCTGGCCAAAATGGGAAGGATGGACGTTGGCCGGCGATCCGGTAAGCAGGATGCCATCGGCCAGATTCAAGTAGGGCAGGAACTCGCTGGCCCCGCCGGTGGGCGCCATCAACGGCAGGCAATCGGCGGCGACGCGCACCGCGTCAGCGTATTTTCGTCCCAGAGCGTGGTAGTAGTGACCACCGATCATCCGGTTGTCACACGGAATCATCACGAAGGGCAAATCCATCGGCCCACTTGCGGCGTTCACGGCAAAAACCCAATCGGCTCCGGCAATGTCATCAACACCGCTCCGCCGCACGCGCATTTGCGGCAGGTAGCCGCAACGCACCGTCCCGACGGTTCGGACCCTCGTTTCTTGCAAACGCGAGCCCTCTAACAGTACCACTTTCCCACGGGCGCCGCAGGTAGCGAGCCGGGCGAAGTGGCCCTACGTACAACATCCGTAGTGGTCCTGGACACGACTGCCCGGGACCCCAAATATCCGTGCTTGCCTGCCTTGGGCCGGCCCGGCACATCCAAGGGCGGCAAGCGTTTGACCACGCCAGGGCGGCGCACCGGCCCGTGCACCTTTCCTCGACACCGGCTCGCACATGCTCGCTTCCGAAGATCAGCTCACGCGCAACTCCTACTACAGCGCCACGGCGGCGCCCGGTGGCGACCACGCGCCGCTCCAGGGCGCGCAGCATTGCGACGTCGCCATTGTCGGGGCTGGACTGGCGGGCCTTTCGGCCGCCATCGACCTGCGCCGCGCGGGTCTGGATGTGGTGGTGCTCGAGGGCATGCAAGCGGGCTGGGGTGCCTCCGGGCGCAACGGCGGTCAGGTTCTCAATGGACTGGCCTGCGACATGGAAGTGGTGCGGCGCCAGCTGGGCGTGGCGGCGGCGCGCGCAATCTGGGACATGAGTGTCGAGGCAGTGCAGCTCATCCATGCGCGGCGCCAGGAGTTTGCCATTGACTGCCACTGGCAGGAGGGCTTTTTGTGCGCAGCCATCGGCGCGCGCCGCGCGCGTGCGCTGCGCAGCGCCACCGAAGCGCTGGAGCGTGACTACGGCTACGGCGGTGTGCAGCTCATCGAAGGCCCGGCGGTTCGCGACTGGATTGCCAGCGAACGCTACCAGGGCCTGAGCTTTGACCCACACGGTGGCCATCTGCACCCGCTGCGGTACACGCAGGGCCTGGCGCAGGCGGCCGTCGCCCTGGGCGTACGCCTGTACGAGAACAGCCGCGCCGTGCGCATCACGCGCGGCGCGCAAGTGCTGGTGCATACCGCGCAGGGCACGCTGCGCTGCGCCCAGCTGCTGCTGGCGGGCAACGTCTATCTCGAGGACCTGGCCCCCGAGATCGGCGCGCGCATCATGCCGGTGGGCACCTTCATCGCGGCCAGCGCAGCGCTGGGCGCCGCGCGCGCGCGTGCGCTTATCCCCAGCCGTGCCGCGGTTTGCGACACGCAGTTCGTGCTCGATTATTTTCGCCTTTCGGCCGATGATCGTCTGCTCTTTGGCGGCCGGGTTAGCTATTCGACCCTGGCACCGCGCGATCTGACGGCGGCAATGCGGCGGCGCATGGTGCAGGTGTTCCCGCAACTGGGTGAGGTCGCCGTGGAATACGCCTGGGGTGGTTATGTCGACATCACGATGAACCGCGCGCCCGACTTTGGACGCATCGATCCCAACATCTACTACCTGCAGGGCTTCTCCGGGCACGGCCTGGCGCTGACCGGAATTGCCGGGCGCATCGCCGCCGAGGCAATCCGCGGCACCGCGGAGCGCTTTGATGTCTTCGCCCGCCTGCGGCACCGTGCCTTCCCGGGCGGACCGGCGCTGCGCACGCCCCTGCTGATCCTGGCAACCAGCTGGCTGCGCCTGCGCGACCTGCTGGGCTAGTGCTAAATCACGACGATTTGCAGTCGATTACCTGCACCTGCACCAGGCCGTCGCTTTGCTGCACGGTCGTGACCAGGGTCACCCCGTGGCAGGCCGGCGGGATCGTGCCGCGCACGGTCCACACGCCCTGATGTAAGGTTGCGCTGTAGGGCGCAAAGCGGGCGGTTTCCCGTTCGCTAAATTCGCGCAGCCAGCTCCCCTTCTGGTACAGCTCGGCCCAGGTCTTGCGGGCCAGCGTGATCGCGGCCTCGGGTGTGTTCACCGGAGCGCGCTCCGCCGCCGCGGCGCCTAGCGATGGCAGCAAGCACCCGGCCAGCATGGCGCTGGCAAGGGCACACCGGGCGATTCGCTTTGCTTGCTCCTGCATGGTCACGCCTCCCGATCCGGGCGCATTCTCGCACCGGATCGGGCCCGGGCTTACAGCCACCCGCGCGCTTTCAGATCCTGGTGGGTCAGGTCCAGGCAATGGCGGATCAGGCCGATCATCTCGTCGATCTGGGCGCGCGTGATCACCAGGGGCGGTGCGATGATCATGCGATCACCAACGGCACGCATGATCACGCCGTTGCGAAACATGTAGCCCCGGCACACCATGCCCACGGACAGGTCCGGCGCGAAGGTCTGCATCGGCTTCTTGCTCTTGACCAGCACCAGGCCGGCCACCAGGCCGCAGGCCTCTGCCAGACCGACCAAGGGATGCTCGGCAAGGGCCTCGAACTGCGTTTGAAGGTACGGGCCGGTATCCTCGCGCACGCGTTCGATGATCTTTTCGCGTTGCAGGATCGCCAGGTTTTCCAGCGCAACGGCGGCGGCCACCGGGTGCCCGCTGTAGGTGAAGCCGTGATGGAATTCACCCCCGCGCTCCACCAGGGCGCGCCCGACGCGCTCACCCACCAGTACGCCACCCATCGGGATATACCCCGAGGTGACTCCTTTGGCGAAGGTGATCAAGTCGGGTCGCGCTCCCATGCGCTGCGCGCCGAACCACTGGCCCAAGCGTCCGAAGCCGCAAATGACCTCGTCGGAGCACAGCAGGATGCCGTAGCGATCGCAGATTCGCTGGATCTCGGGCCAGTAGGTCGATGGCGGGATGATGACGCCGCCGGCGCCCTGCACGGGCTCGCCGATGAACGCGGCAACGCGGTCCGGCCCCAGCTCCAGGATCTTCTCCTCCAGGCGGCGCGCGGCGACGATGCCATATTCCTCGGAGGGCAGGCCGTGACCGTTCTCGAAGTGATACGGCTGCTCAATGTGGACGATATTGGGGATGGGCAGGTCGCCCTGCTCGTGCATGCCGGCCATGCCGCCCAGCGATGCGCCGGCGATGGTGCTGCCGTGGTAGGCGTTGAGCCGGCTGATGATGATCTTGCGCTTGGGCTGCCCTTCGATGTCCCAGTAACGGCGCACCATGCGCACGACGGTATCGTTGCCCTCGGACCCCGAGCCCGTGTAGAAGACGTGCGCGAAGCCCGGCGGCGCCACCGCGGTCAGTGCGCTGGCCAAGCGGATTGCCGGCACATTGGTCGTATTGAAGAAGCTGTTGTAAAAGGGCAGCTCGAGCAGTTGCCGATAGGCCGCATCGGCCAGTTCCTTGCGGCCATAGCCCACGTTGACGCACCACAGTCCCGACATTCCGTCGAGCACCCGCCGGCCCTCGGAATCCCATACGTAGATGCCCTCGCCTCGCACCATGAGACGCGCACCGATCTGCGCGAGTGCCTGGTGGTCGGTAAACGGATGCAGGTAATGCCGGCTGTCCTCGCGCTGCAAGGCGGCCGTGTCGTATTGGGGCGCCGAGGGCATGCCCGCTTCGAGATTCTTCATCGCGTGCTTCTCCTTCCCAATCAAACGTGCAGCAGCAGGTATTCGCGCTCCCACGGACTGATCACCTTCATGAACTCGGCATACTCGAGTTCCTTGACCGAGGTATAGACGTTGACAAACTCCTGGCCCAGGGCCTTGTGCAGGGGCTTGCATTCGCGCAGCTCAGTCAGCGCCTCGGAAAGGCTGCGCGGCAGCTCGTAGTCCAGGGCGTAGGCGCTGCCGGCGCTCTCCGGCGTGGGCTCAAGCTGCTCCTCAATGCCCAGCCAGCCACAGGCCAGGGTGATGGCAATCGACAGGTAGGGATTGGCGTCGGCACCGATGACGCGGTTCTCCACGCGCCGGTTCTCCGAATTTGCGCCGGGAATGCGAAAACCCACCGTTCGGTTGTCGTGGCCCCACTGCACGTTGATGGGCGCAGCGCCATGGCGCACGATGCGCCGGTAGGAGTTGACGTAGGGTGCGACCAGCGCCATGCCCGCGGGCATGTACTTTTGCAGTCCCGCCAGGTAGTGGTTGAAGATCTTCGATGGTCCGCCCTCGGCGTTGGAGAAAATGTTGCGCCCGGTCTGGGTGTCGATCAGGCTCTGGTGGATGTGCATCGCCGAGCCGGGCTCGCCCTCCATGGGCTTGGCCATGAAGGTTGCGTACATCCCGTGACGCAGCGCCGTTTCGCGCATCGTGCGCTTGAAGTAAAAGGTCTGGTCGGCCAGCTGCAGCGGGTCGCCGTGCAGGAAGTTAATTTCCATCTGGCCGGCGCCCACCTCGTGGATCAGCGTATCGACGTCCAGCTCCATCGCCTTGCAATAGTCGTACACGTCTTCAAACAGCGGATCAAACTCGTTGACCGCATCGATGCTGTAGGCCCGGCGCACCGTCTCAGCGCGACCGCTGCGTCCGATGGGCGGCGTCAGCGGCATGTTCGGGTCGGCGTTCTTGGCGACCAGATAAAACTCGAGCTCGGGCGCCACCACCGGGGACCAGCCCTTGTCGCGAAACAGGGAGATCACGCGCCGCAGGACCGAGCGTGGCGTGAATTCCGCCGGGCTGCCGTCGCTGCGAAAGGCATCGTGAATGACCTGGGCGGTCGGATCGCTGGCCCAGGGCACCACGCAAACGGTAGTCGGATCGGGGCGCAGGACCAGGTCATGATCAATGGCCGCAATGACCGCGCGATAGCCCGGATCGGAACCGGGGCGATCGCCGTTGATGGTCATCGCCAGGATGTCCTCGGGAACGCGCATGCCGCGGTCCTCCGTGAACTTCTCCCGCGGCAGGATCTTGCCGCGCGCAACGCCGGCCAGATCCGGAACCAGGCATTCAATTTCGCTGATGCGATTTTGGTCCAGCCAGCGCTCCAGGTCCTTTTCGGTGAAGCTGCTACGTGACACCAGTGGTGCATTCATGGAATTTCTCCGCGCGACCGGCAGCGCCTTGCGCTCGCCATGGTTCGCATTGATTCATCGGGGGAAGCGCACGCCGCCATCGGGATGCCCATTGCAGGCGGCCAGCGGACCGAATCCCGCGGCGCGCAGCGCCGCGCAGTGCGGGCAGTCCCTAGGCTGCCGGCCAGGGTCGTCTTCGCCGCAAACCGCGATTGCGGCGCACATGCGCGCCTGTGACCCGGTCATCGCGGACCACGCCAGCACCCGCGAGCGTGCGCGGCCGCATGGGCGCGGTGCCATGACCTTGACAGGGAAACAGTGGGCAATCCATGGCGGAAACTCCGGCACGCGACGCGGCCTGCGCGTGGAAGCGGACGGCGCAGTTCAACCGCTCCTGCGGCGCGCACCCGCGCGCACTGCATAAGGGCAAAAACCCCACACGTGCGCTGGCCACATTGTATTCCGAATTGGTATTGCCGTCAGATCCAGTATCCTTCACCCGATGGAACCAGTTTTACCGCGCTGAAGGCCCCATGCGCCAGGCCACCCCCACCTACGAACTGCTGCGCGCGGCCTTTGCCGATGCCGATGGCGAGCTGCCGCGCTACCGCGTGCTCTACCAGGCCATCCGCGAATCCATATTGGGTCATCGCCTGCCGCCGGGAACCCGATTGCCGTCCACGCGCGAGCTGGCGCGCGAGCTGGGCCTGTCCCGCAATACCGTGCTGTCGACTTTTGAAGGACTGCTGGCCGAGGGATTTATCAGCGCACGGGCCGGCAGCGGAACCTTTGTCGCCGAGGCGGCCGCCGCCCCACGCGCGCGCCTGGGACGCGCCGCGGCGAACGCCGAAATGCGTGGCGCCACCCGCGCGCCGGGCGATGCCCAGGGGGCACCGGCGCCGCTTTCCACACGTGGCGCCCGCCTGGCCGCCTTCCAAGGCGGCAGCCGTTTTGAGATCCAGCCGCTGTGCGCTGGCGAAGTCGACTTCACCTTATTTCCCATCAAGCAGTGGCAACGACTGCAAAGCCGCCAGTTGCGCATGGCGCGGCCGGAACTGCTGGACTACGCGGCCGACGGCGGGCACGCGCCGCTGCGCCACGCGATCGCCGATTACGTACGCGTTTCGCGCGCGGTGCGCGTGGATGTCGACCAGGTGATCGTGACGGCGGGAACGCAGCATTCCCTGGACCTGTGCGCCCAGATGCTCGCCGACGTGGGTGACCGGGTCTGGGTGGAGGATCCGTGCTACTGGGGAGCGCGTTGCATCTTCGAATCGTGCGATCTGAAGATCGAACCGATCCCGGTCGACGCCGATGGCATGAATCCGGGCGCCGCGCAGGCGGCGGGCCGGCCGCGCCTGATCTACCTGACGCCCTCCAACCAGTATCCGACGGGTGTGCCGATGAGCCTGGCGCGGCGCCGCGCAATCCTGGACCTGGCCGTGCGCGAACGGGCCTGGATCCTGGAGGATGACTATGACAGCGAATTGCGCTACAGCGGGCGGCCCCTGGCCTCGCTGCAGGGGCTCGACACCGGGCAGCGCGTGGTCTACCTTGGAACCTTTTCCAAGATCCTCTACCCGGGTATCAAGATCGGCTACATGGTCGTGCCCCCGGCGCTGGTGGCGCCGTTTCGCAGCGCCCTGTACGACCTGCAGCGGCCGGGCCAGTTGACCGTCCAGGGGGCGCTCGCCGATTTCATGGAACGTGGATACTTTGCCACGCACATCCGCCGCGTGCGCCAGGCCTACGCCGAAACGCGCGCACTGCTCGTCCAGGCGCTGGCTCCTGCCCTGGAAGCCGGAGCGTGGATCCCCTCGCAAAGCGCGGGGCTGCACCTGCAGGTCTCCCTGCCCCCGGGAGTGGCTGACGAACCGATCGCTGCCGCCGCGGCCGAACTGGGTGTGCGGGTCAATCCGCTGTCGCGCTACTACATTGGTGCGCCCACCACCCGGGGCTTGGTGGTCGGCTACGGCTATGCGCCGGCGGAGAAGGTCGCGCGCGGCGGGCGCGTGCTGGCGCAGTTGCTGCGCACGGCGCTTTCGGCACGCACACAATAAGCACCGGCTGCTAAACCCTACAAGCACCTACAAGGGCAAAGCCCGGCGCTGGCAGATCGTGCGCAGGGCAAAGCTCGAGCGGATGTGGGCCACGTGTGGCATGCGCGACAGGTGCTGCTTGTGCACGCGTTCGTAGTCCCGTGTGTCATTCACGGCGACGCGCAGCAGGTAGTCCGAACCGCCGGACATCAAGTGGCACTCAAAAACATCCGGGCAGTCGCGCGCCGCTTGCTCGAAGGCGCGCAAGGCCTCCTCCCGCTGGCTATCCAGGCTTACCTCGACAAATACGCTCGTTGACCGGCCCAGCACGGCCGGTTCGAGCAAGGCGGCGTACCCCACGATTACGCCATCGTGCTCCAGGCGTTGCACGCGGCGAAGGCAGGCCGACGCGGAGAGGTGCACGCGTTCGGCCAGGGCGGCGTTGGTCAGGCGCCCATCCTCCTGCAGGATAGCCAGGATCTGCCGATCGGTTCGGTCTAGTTCCATGCGGTCCCGTTCCATGCAATGTCTCCGGCAATTGCGCCGGCGCGCAGCTTTGTGCCGTCAATGCGCTTATGCGCGCAATGATATTGCACGGCAAGCGTCCACAGGGTCGCCGTTTCGCAGCCTATTTTGCGCCGGTACTCGCATACTGCGCCCGCTCGTCCCCCACGCAACCGCGGCGCGCGGGTCAAATCGGCGCAACCCTGGAGAATCTCATGCGTATCGGCGTACCCAAGGAAATCAAGAACCATGAATACCGCGTCGGCATGACGCCGGCTGCGGTGCGCGAAGCCTGCCACAACGGCCACCAGGTTCTGGTGCAAACGGGCGCCGGCGCCGGCATCGGCTGCGAAGACACCGACTATGCGCAGGCCGGCGCGCAGATCCTGCGCGATGCCGCCGCGGTCTTTGCCGAAGCGCAACTGATCGTCAAGGTCAAGGAACCCCAGGCCCAGGAGTGCCGCATGCTGCGGCCCGGCCAGGTGCTGTTCACCTACCTGCACCTGGCCCCGGATCCGGAACAGGCGGCCCTGTTGCTGCAGTCCGGCTGTACGGCAATTGCCTACGAAACCATCACCGATGAGCGCGGCGGCTTGCCCCTGCTCGCGCCCATGAGCGAAGTCGCCGGGCGCATGGCGATCCAGGTCGGCGCGGTGGCCCTGCAAAAGGCCAACGGCGGGCGCGGCGTGCTGTTGGGCGGCGTTCCGGGCGTGGCTCCCGGACGGGTCACAATCATCGGCGGGGGCGTAGTGGGCACCAATGCGGCAAAGATGGCCATCGGCCTGGGCGCGCAAGTGACGGTGCTGGATCGCTCGCTGCCGCGCCTGCGCGAACTCGACGACATCTTTTTGGGGCGCCTGCACACCGAGTACGCCTCGCTCGACGCGACGGAACAGGCGGTATACGCGGCCGACCTCGTGGTGGGCGCGGTACTGATACCCGGGGCAGCGGCACCCAAGCTGATCCACAAGGCGCAGCTGGCGCGCATGAAGCCCGGCGCGGTGATCGTTGATGTCGCCATCGACCAGGGCGGATGCTTTGAGACCTCGCACGCCACCACCCACGCCGATCCGACCTACGTCGTGGATGGCATCGTGCATTACTGCGTGGCCAACATGCCCGGGGCGGTGGCGCGCACTTCGACCTTTGCGCTGAACAACGCCACCCTGCCCTTTGCCCTTTCGCTGGCCGACAAGGGCTGGCAGCGTGCCTGCTCGGACAACCGCCATCTGCGCGCCGGACTTAATGTGCACGCCGGGCAGATCACGCACAAGGCGGTGGCCAGTGCACTGGCAAGGCCCTACGTCGCCCCGGAAGCAATTCTGTGAAGGACCCCCGTTGTACCGCGAAATGCCGGCCGGACGCCTCTACGCCGACTCGATCCTAGGCGTGGGCTGCGTTGCCCGCCTGCATCACCTGGCGTGCGCAGACCCGGTCGGCCACCCGTAGCAACTGTGCCAGTCCCGAGGGCGCGCTGGCCATACCGCTTGCCAGCACCTCCTCGGCTAGCCCGGTCAGCGCATCGCTCAAGGCCCATGCCTTTGCCAGTTGGGCAAACAAGCGATCGCGCCGTGGCTGGAGTTCGCGCACGAAGGCGGCGGTGAATGTCTGCGGGGCGCGCTGCGTACTGCGATCAATCGCCCGAAACGCACCGGTCCAGCCGACGTTTTGCATCAGGGCCGCAAGATACGCGTCGAAGGCATCGACCCGGACGCTGGCGGCCTGCGCGAGGCAAAGATTGGCCTTGGCTTCCGATTGCAGCCAGAGCCGATCGGCCGCCGCGCCCAGCAAGGGATCGGCGCGCGCATCAACGATCGGCTTCAACAATATGCGGGCGATGGCCCGGCGCAGTCCCTCGGTACCCAGGCGGCTGATCGCCTGCAGCAGGTCGCCGGTCGGCGCATCGCCGCGGTAGCCCACCGTGTTGGCCATGCGAATGACCTCCACCACCAGGTTGGGGTCGCGCGCAATGCGCGCGGCCAGCGCCTGCACCGGTTGGTTGGGCTCGCGCAGGCTGTGCATCAGCTGCGGAATGATCGAACGGGCGCGCGGCACCAGGCCCTCCCGCATTTCCTCGGAACGCAGCACGGCATCCAGGTGCGCAAGCAGGCCCGCCTCGAGCGCGGTGGGCTGAGCACCATCGACCACGGGGCGCGCAGTCAGCCAATGGAAATACTGCAGTTCCAAATCACCCGGCACCTCCGCCCCGCCCATCGCCTCCGTGGCCCCACCGGTGGACGCACGGTCTTGGTCTTGGTTCTGGGCTTGCGCTGGCGCTGGCACCGGGTTTGCCGACACGGGGGGAGTCGTTGGCGCGGCCGGTGGTTGCGACGCATTTGCCCCCAACCAGGAGCGCAGGCGCTGCAGTAGGCCGGACATCGTGGGCGCTCCGGATCAGTTGTCGCGGGCCGAGGCCGCCAGGTAACGCTGCAGCCAGTAGGCGCCGACGATCGTCTTGACGTCGGTCACCTGCCCGGCGTCAATCCACTGCAGCAATTGCTCCCAGGGCGCGCGGAACACTTCCAGCACTTCGCCGGCGTCAGTCGAGCCGCCGACAAACTCGAGGTCGCGCGCCAGGAAGACATGGATCTGTTCGTCGGAGTAGCCGATCGCGTTGTGAAAGGCGCCCAGCCGCTCCCAGTGCTGTGCGCGGTACCCGGTCTCCTCCTGCAATTCGCGCTGCGCGCAGGCCAGCGCATCCTCGCCGGGATCAAGTTTGCCCGCAGGCATTTCAATGAAGCTGCGCCCCAGCGCATAGCGGAACTGGCGCTCCAGCAGCACGTGCTGCGCATCGGGCATGGCAACGATCATCGCCGCGCCCGGGTGGCGTATGGTCTCACGCACGCCCACATGGCCGTCCGGACTGCGTACGCGGTCCCGGGTCACTTGAAAGAAGACACCCGGGTAGACAAGCTGCGTATCCAGGCGGGTTTCGGCCAGTGGATCGACTGCGCCGGTCGCCACCGCCCCGGGATTTGCAGGTTCAGCCACCGAGCGCGCGCAACACGGCGTTGTTGCAGATGGCCAGCAGGCCCTGCGGCACCACGCCCAGCACCAGCACGGCCAGGCCATTGGCCGTGAGCACGATGCGCATGTCCACGCCGGCCACGATCGGGCTCGCATCGGAGCCTTCGTCAAACCACATCGTCTTGACCACGCGCAGATAGTAAAAGGCGCCGATCAGGGAAAACAGCACGGCGGCCACCGCCAACGTCCAGGTTCCGGCACCGGCGCCGTCGGAAACCAGCGCCTGCAGCACGACGAATTTTGCGGCAAATCCGACGGTCGGTGGCAAGCCCGCGAGGGAAAACATGAGCAGCGACATGACCAGGGCGTACACCGGGCTGCGCCGCGCGAGGCCGCGCAGGTCGGCGATCTGTTCCGATTCAAAACCCTCGCGCGAGAGCAGCAGGATGATGCCGAAGCAGCCCGCCGTGGCCAAGGCGTAGGTGATCACATAGAACAGGGCCGCGCCATAGGCGCCCGCGGTGATCGAGGTATTGCCGCTAACCACGCCGGCCAGCATGGCCAGCAGCAAGAACCCCATCTGCCCCACAGTGGAGTACCCCAGCATGCGCTTGAGGTTGGTCTGAGCAACCGCGGTGATATTGCCGATGGCCAGGGAAGCCACGGCGATCAGCGCGAGCATGTGTTGCCAGTCCACGGCCAGTTGCGGAATGCCCTCGACCAGAAGTCGAAAGGCGATGGCAAAGGCGGCCAATTTGGGCGCCGACGCCAGCAGCAATGCCACCGGAGTGGGCGCACCCTGGTAGACGTCCGGCACCCACATGTGAAACGGCGCCGCGCCCAATTTGAAGGCGATGGCGGCCACCACGAAGATCGCCCCCAGGATCAAAGCTACGCCTACGCTCTGTCCGCTGGTGATGCGTCGGGCCAGTTCATTGATGTCCAGCGTTCCCGTGGCCCCATAGAGCATCGACATACCGTAGAGGAGGAACCCCGACGCCAGTGCGCCCAGGACGAAATACTTCATCGCCGCCTCGGTGGCACCCGGATCATCGCGCCGCAAGGCCACCAGACCATACAGCGAGAGGGCCTGCAGTTCCAGGCCCAGGTAAATGACCAGCAGATTGTTGGCCGAGATCATGGTCATGATCCCCAGCAGCGTGAACAACGCCAGCGAGAAGAATTCGCCGCGCCACATCGATCGCAGGCGTGCATAGGACTGCGCGTACACCAGGGAGAGGGCCGTCGCGCCAATGGCCGCGGTCTTGAGGATCGCCGTCATCGAATCGACCAGGAACATTCCGCCAAAGGCGTAACGCCCGGCCGCGTCCGGGCCCGGAACCCAGATCGCGAGCGCGACGATCAGCAGGCCCAGCAAGGTCAGCGGATAGCTTGCCTTGCGCTCGCCCTGCGCCAGAAAGAGGTCCACGACGAGTACAAGGCAAGCGCAGGCCAGCAGGATCGCCTCGGGAATCACCGCGGAAAAATTCTGGAGCGGATCCATTACATGCTTCCCGGAAGGAACTTCGAATGCTGCACTTGCGCCAGCAGGCCGGCCACCGAGGTGTGCATGGCGTCGAGCAGCGGCGCCGGATACACGCCCATCCACAGGACCGCGACGGCCAGCAGCGCAAGGGCCGCGAATTCGCGCCCGTCGATGTCCTGCAGCTTGGCCACCGCCGGATTGGCAACCGCCCCGAAGATCACGCGCTTGTACATCCACAGCGAGTACGCCGCCCCCAGAACCAGGGTGGAGCCGGCAATCAAGCCGATCCAGAAATCAAACTGTACGGAGGCCAGGATCACGAGGAATTCACCGACAAATCCGCTCGTGGCCGGCAGGCCGCAGTTGGCCATGGCGAAAAGCATCATCAGGGCGGCAAATCGGGGCATGGTGTTGACCACGCCGCCATAGTCGGCGATGTTGCGCGAGTGCACGCGGTCGTACATGACGCCGATGCACAGGAACATGGCGCCCGAGACGAAGCCGTGAGAGATCATCTGCGCCAGGGCGCCCTCGACGCCGATCGGGCTAAAGACGAAGAAGCCCAGCGTGACAAAGCCCATATGCGCGATCGATGAATACGCCACCAGCTTCTTCATGTCGGTTTGCACCAGCGCGACAAATCCGATGTACACCACGGCGATCAGCGAGATGGCAATCACCAGTGGCGCCAGTTCGTGGGCGGCATCGGGCGCAATCGGCAGGGAGAAACGCACAAAACCGTACGCACCCAGCTTGAGCATGATGGCCGCCAGCACGACCGATCCGGCGGTCGGCGCCTCCACGTGCGCATCGGGCAGCCAGGTGTGTACCGGCCACATCGGCACCTTGACGGCGAAGGCGGCGAAGAAGGCCAAAAACAGCAGGATCTGCGGCGTATGCCCCAACGGTAGGCGCTGCCAGGTGGCGATGTCGAAGCTCGCGCCGCTGGCCTGGTACAGGTACACCAGCGCAACCAGCATGAGCAAGGATCCAAGCAGCGTGTAGAGGAAGAACTTGATCGCCGCGTACACCCGGTTGGGGCCACCCCAGACGCCGATGATGAGGTACATCGGTATCAAGGTGGCTTCAAAGAAGACGTAAAAAAGCAGGCCGTCGGCTGCGCAAAAAACCCCGATCATCAGTCCCGAGAGAATCAGGAAGGCCGCGTAGTACTGCGCCAGGCGATCCTGGATCGCTTTCCAGCCGGCGAGCACGGCGATCACCGTGGTGAAGGCGGTAAGCGGAACGAACCACAGCGACAAGCCATCCACGCCCAGGTAATAGTGCGCCGTCGGGCGGGAGATCCACAGCGTGCGCTCGACAAACTGCAGACCCTCGTGGGCTGCGTCAAAGCCGCCGATCAGCGGGAGCGTTACCAGGGCCGACACGATCGATCCGATCAGGGCAAGGAAGCGCGTTCCAGCGGCGTTGTCGGTGCGGCCCAGCATCAGCAGCAGGCCGCCAAAAACGATCGGCGTCCAGATGGCCACGCTCAGCCAGGGAAAGGATTCACTCATGCTCATATCCGGTACGGGGCCAGGGCGTGCTCGCTAGTGGGTGTCGGCGGTAAGCGCCGGCAAGTACGGCCAGGTCAGGAACACGAACAGCATCAAGGCGATGCCAACGAGCATGACGAAGGCGTAGTGATAGATGAACCCGGACTGCAGGCGCCGGATAAGCTGCGCCACCCAGGCCACGGTGCGCGCCGAACCATTGACCAGGCCGTCGATGATTGCCACGTCGCCTTGCTTCCAGAACGACGATCCGACCCAGCGCGCGCCCCCGGCAAATACCCCCTCGTTGATCCGGTCCAGGTAGTACTTCTGGTCGAGCAACTGGTAGAGCCACGGCGCCCGCGCCTGCACCAAGGCCGGCCAGTCGGGACGGCGCACGTAGAGCAACCAGGCCAGAAAAACGCCCCCGGCAGCCAGCAGGAACGGCAGGTGCCACAGGCCTTCGAAGGCCATTGCGGCGGCGCCCGGGAAATCGCGCGCCAGTTCCTCCATCGCCGGATGCACGTCGCCGTGAATGACGATGGCCCCGCCAAAATAATCGCCCGCAAGCATCGCGTGCGCGCCGATCGCGCCCAGGACTACCGAGGGAATCGCCAGCAGCACCAGGGGCAGCCAGACCACGGCTGGCGTCTCGTGCGGCTTGTCGTGGCCGTGATTCTGCGCGTGGCCATGCGCATCGGCGCCGGCGTCGTGCGGGTGATCGTGGCCAAAACGCTCCTTGCCGTGGAACACCAGGAAGAACATGCGGAAGGTGTACAGGGCCGTTACGAATACCCCCGCCGTCACCGCAAACTGGGCAAAGCCGCTGCCCGGCAGGTTGGTGTGGGCCACCGCCTCGATGATGCTGTCCTTGGAATAAAAGCCAGCAAACCCGGGCATGCCGATGAGCGCCAGGGCGCCGATGAGCGAGGTGATCCAGGTGATGGGCATGTACCGCCACAGCCCGCCCATGCGGCGGATGTCCTGCTCGTGGTGCATGCCGATGATGACCGAGCCCGCCGCCAGGAATAGCAGCGCCTTGAAGAAGGCATGGGTCATGAGATGAAAGATAGCCACCGGGTAGGCCGAGGCGCCCAGGGCCACCGTCATGTAGCCCAGCTGCGACAGCGTCGAATAGGCCACCACCCGCTTGATGTCGTTTTGCACGATGCCCAGCAAGCCCATGAAAAACGCCGTGATCGCGCCGATCACAAGAACCACCGACAAGGCGGTGGCCGAGAGCTCAAAGAGCGGGGACATGCGCGCCACCATGAAGATGCCGGCGGTCACCATCGTGGCGGCATGGATCAGGGCCGAAATCGGTGTCGGGCCTTCCATCGAGTCGGGCAGCCAGACGTGCAGCGGAAACTGCGCGGACTTGCCCATGGCGCCGATGAACAGGCAGATGCAGATCACCGTGAGCAGCGACCAATCGCTGCCCGGCAAGGTCAATCCGACCAACGCCGAGGCCTTGGCAAATACCGCCGCATAGTCAAGGGTGCCGCAGTACACGTACACCAGGCCGATACCCAGCACGAAGCCCAGGTCGCCCACCCGATTGACGAGGAAGGCCTTGAGGTTGGCATAGATGGCCGTCGGGCGCGTGAACCAAAAACCGATCAGCAGGTAGGAGACCAGGCCGACCGCCTCCCAGCCGAAAAACAGTTGCAGGAAGTTGTTGCTCATCACCAGCATGAGCATCGAGAACGTGAACAGCGATATGTAGGAGAAGAAGCGCTGGTACCCCGGGTCATCGGCCATGTAGCCGATCGTGTAGATGTGCACCATCAGCGAAACGAAGCTCACCACCAGCATCATCGTCACGGTCAGCGGGTCGATCAAAAATCCGAGCTCCAGGCGCAGGCCCCCGCCCGCGGTGCCCGTTTGCGCCCAGGTGTACAGGCTGCCGCTTACCGCCTGGTGCTCGAAGATCACCGCGTAAAACAGCAGCGCCGAGACGAAGGTGGCAATGAGCACGCCGGTGATCGTCACCACGTGCGCCCCCGTGCGCCCGAGGATGCGCCCCCCCAGGCCCGCGGCAAGGGCGCCGATCAACGGCGCCAGGGGCACGAGCAGGCACAGCTTGAGCATTCCGGTCACGCCAGCCCCCTAGCCTTTTAGGGTGTCGAGTTCATCGACGTTGATGGTGTTCATGTTGCGGAACAGCGCGACCAGGATGGCCAGGCCAATCGCCGACTCGGCCGCCGCAACCGTGAGGATGAAGAACACGAACACCTGGCCGTGCAGGTCGCCCAGGAAATGCGAGAACGCAACGAAGTTCGTGTTGACCGCGAGCAGCATAAGCTCGATGGCCATGAGCAGCACGATCAAATTCTTGCGGTTGAGGAAGATCCCGATCACGCTGATCGCAAACAGGACGGCGCCGACGAACAAATACCAGGACAGGGAAACCATGCTTCAGACCTCTCGTGCCGGTGGCGGCTGCGGTGCATCGGCACGCGGCGATGCCGGCATCTTGACCAGGCTGACGCGGTCCGCACGGCGGATGCGCAACTGCTTGCCCGGGTCCTGGTAGAGCGCGTCGGCGCGCCGGCGCAGGGTCAGCGCAATGGCCGCCACGATGGCCACGAGCAAGATGGCACCGGCCAGCTGCAGGGGCAGCACGTATTCGGTGAAGGTGAGTATGCCCAGGGCCTTGGTGTTGCCTACGTGGGCCACATCGGTGGCCGGCGGCGTGAGGAACTGCCAATGGCCATTGGCCAGCACCAGCCACAGCTGCAGGGCGATGGCCACGCCCACGACCGCGGCCAGGGGCAGGTGGCGCCAAAATCCGGTGCGGCTGCGATCGATGTGGATGTCGAGCATCATCACGACGAACAGGAACAACACCATCACCGCGCCCACGTACACCAGAACCAGGGCAATGGCGAGGAATTCGGCCTGCAGCAGCAGCCACAGGCAGGCGGCCGAGAAAAAGGAAAGCACGAGGTAGAGCACGGCATGCACCGGATTGCGGGCCGTGATCACGCGCACCGCCGAAACCAGGGTGCTGGCGGAGAAGACGGCAAACAAGGCGGCTTGGGTGTCCATGGATTCGCTTTACCGGTACCGCGCGTCCTGCTCGCGCGCCTTTGCAATTTGCGCCTCGTAGCGATCGCCCACGGCCAGCAGCATGTCTTTGGTGAAGTTCAGGTCCCCGCGAACCTCGCCGTGGTACTCGGACAGGTGCGTCTCGACGATCGAGTCCACGGGGCAGCTTTCCTCGCAAAAGCCGCAGAAGATGCATTTGGTGAGGTCGATGTCGTAGCGCGTCGTGCGCCGCGTGCCATCGCTGCGCGCCTCGGACTCTATGGTGATGGCCAGCGCCGGACACACCGCCTCGCACAGCTTGCAGGCAATGCAGCGCTCCTCGCCGTTGGGATAGCGGCGCAAGGCATGCAGCCCTCGAAAACGCGGCGAGGCGGGCGTCTTTTGTTCCGGGTAGAGGATGGTGATCTTGCGCGCGAACAGGTAGCGCCCGGTCAGGGCGAAGCCCTTGAACAGCTCCCGCAGCAGCAGGGAATCGAGAAAGTCGAGCACGCGTTGCATGTCCGGTTGCCCTATTTCACCGCAGCCGCCGCCAGCGGCGCCGCATGGGCCCCGGCCGGCCAGATGTTGAAGGGCGTCTGCATCCAGACGGCGATCACGACCAGCCAGGCGAGGGTGATGGGAATGAAGATCTTCCAGCCCAGTCGCATGATTTGGTCGTAGCGGTAGCGCGGAAAGGAGGCGCGGATCCAGATGTACATCGACAGGCCGCCGAAGATCTTGGCAAACAGCCAGAACCAGTTGGCGAGGCCATCGTGCCACCATGCCGGCGTCGGGATGCCCATCAGCAGCTGCAGGTCGATGGGCGCCGCCCACCCGCCCAGGAACATCACGGCCGCCATGGTCGATAGCAGGATCATGTTGGCGTATTCACCCAGGAAGAACATGGCAAATCCCATGCCCGAGTACTCGATCATGTGGCCGGCGACGATTTCCGATTCGCCCTCGACCACGTCAAACGGGTGGCGGTTGGTTTCGGCCGTTGCCGAAATCACATAGATGCCGAAGAGGGGCAGCAGCGGCAACCAGTTCCACGAAAGAAAGGTCAGGCCGCGATCGGCAAACCAGCCGCTGTTTTGCGTGTTGACGATGACACTCATGTTCATCGACCCGGAAACCAGCAGCACGCTCACCAGCACAAAGCCCATTGCCAGCTCGTAGGAAACCATTTGCGCCGACGCGCGCAACGCCCCGAGAAAGGCGTACTTGGAATTGGATGCCCAACCGGCGATGATGACCCCGTACACGCCCAGCGAGGTGATTGCCATCACGTAGAGCAGTCCGGCATTGATATCGGCCAGGACAAATCCCGGACCAAAGGGGATGACGGCCCAGGCGGCCAGGGCAGGCGCCATGACCACGACCGGCGCCAGAAAAAACAGCGCCGAATCGGCCTGCGCGGGATTCACGATTTCCTTGAAGATCAGCTTGACCGCGTCCGCAATGGGCTGCAGCAAACCCAGCGGGCCAACGCGGTTGGGCCCGAGGCGGATGTGCATCCAACCGATGAGCTTGCGCTCCCACAAGGTGGTATAGGCCACAGCGCCCAGCAAGGGCAGGACAATGACGATGACCTTGACGAGGATCCAGATCAGGCCCCACACCGGCGGCCACCAGCTGGCGTCGATCAGTGCCAGCATCCATGCCTGGAAGTCGGCGATCATGGGCCCGGCTCCAACTGCACCGCGCCGAACATCGGTCCCAGGCCCGCGACCGCCGCGTGTCCGGCGCTGATGCGCACCACGCCATCGGGCATGCGGGAATCCAGTGCGCAGGGCAGGTTAGCCTGCGCCGATCCCTGGCGCACCCGCACCGTCGTGCCCGGGGCAAGGCCAAACTGCGCCAGCGTCGCGGCGCTGGCGCGCAGCAAGGGCGCACGCGCAGCGGCGGTGCTTTGCAAGGCCGGCGCCCGGCGCACGATCGGATCGACGCAATACAGCGGCACATCGGCGATGCGCTCGCAGTCCGGTACGGGCCCGGACGGGGCCGCCAGCGGCATCTCCAGATCGTTGGAAAGAGTGCAGCGCGCCGCCGCGGGCAGTGCGTCGGCCAGCACCTGTTCGGGCGATTCGTAGGCAAAGCCCGCAAGGCCGAGCTGGCTGCCCAGCACGCGCAGCACCTTCCAACCCGGGCGCGCCTGCCCAGGCGCCGGCGCCGCTCCCTGAAAGCTTTGCTGGCGCCCCTCGCAATTGACGAAGGTTCCCGCCGTTTCGGCAAACGTGGCGATCGGCAGGATCGCGTGCGCAGCTTCGAGCGCGGGCGATTGGTAGCTTGAAAAAGCGATGACGGCGTTCGCGCTGGCCAGGGCGCTACGCACCAGCGCGGGATCCGCGCAATCCAGATCCGGCTCCAGGCCAAACAGCAGGTAGGCCGCCAGGGGTTGCTCGAACATCGAGCGCGCATTGCGCCCCGTCGGCCCGGGCAGGGCGTCGGCCAGAACGCCACCAACACTATTGGCCGCCTCGCCGACGCTGCCGTGGGCGCCGCCCACGGCCTGCGCGATCCAGCGCAGCCAGGCCTGCAGGAGCGCTGCCTGCGGGTGCTGAACCGCGGCATTGCCCGCGAGCAGCGCTACGCGGCTGCCCGAACACAGATCTGCGGCAATGGCGTTCGCCGACTCCCCGGGGACCACGCCGGCGACCGGTTCGGCCAACGACTTGATGCGCGCGACGGCTACCGCGATTTGCGCGAGCAGCCCGACCCAGGCAGAGGGACGGACAATCGCCTTCTGCGCCACGGTCATGAGCAAATCGTCGTCGACGGCATGCACCAGGCTCACGTGGCAACCGGCGCCAACGGCCTTGCGCACGCGCGCGGCCAACAGGGGATGGTCCTGGCGCAGGAAGGACCCAACCAGCAGCAGGCGATCGAGCCTGCTCACCTCGGCCACCGGCAGGCCCAGCCAGGGGGCGCCGCCGCGTTTGCCGTCGGCGGAAAAATCGCTCTGCCGCGTACGAAAATCAATGTTCTGCGAACCCAAGCCGCGTACGAGCTTGCCCAGCAGATAGAGTTCCTCGGCGGTTGATCCGCCTGCGGCCAGCGCGCCGATGGCGCCGCCGCCGTGCGCATCGCGCGCGCTTCCCAACATTTGCGCCACCGCGTCCAGTGCTTCGGGCCAGTCCACTTCCTGCAGCCGCCCGTCGCGGCGCAGCAAGGGACGGGTCAGACGTTCGGGGGCGTGCAGCGCCTCGTACGAAAAGCGATCGCGGTCGGACAACCAGCACTCGTTGACCGCCTCGTTTTCCAGCGGGACCACGCGCACGACCTCGTCGCGCTTGACCTGCAAGATCAGGTTCGAGCCCAGGCTGTCGTGCGGACTGATCGAACGGCGCCGCGCCAGCTCCCAGGTGCGTGCACGGTAGCGAAACGGCTTGCTGGTCAGGGCCCCGACCGGGCATACGTCGATCATGTTGCCCGAGAGTTCGGAGTCGACGCTGCGGCCAAGGAAAGTCAGGATTTCCGCATGTTCGCCATGGCCGGCCATGCCCAGCTCCATGACGCCGGCAATCTCGCGGCCAAAGCGCACGCAGCGCGTGCAATGGATGCAACGGGTCATTTCCTGGGCCGATACCAGTGGCCCCAGGTTCTTTTGCAGCACAACGCGCTTTTCTTCCTTGTAGCGCGAAGCGCCCCCGCCATACCCTACCGTCAGGTCCTGCAGCTGGCACTCGCCGCCCTGATCGCAAATCGGGCAATCGAGCGGGTGATTGATGAGCAGGAACTCCATCACGGCGCGCTGCGCCTGTTGCGCGCGCGCGTTGGCCGTGCGCACGATCATCCCAGGCATCACGGGCGTGGCACACGCGGGCATGGGCTTGGGCGACTTTTCGATGTCAACCAGGCACATCCGACAGTTGGCTGCGATCGACAGCTTGCGGTGATAGCAAAAATGCGGAACGTAGATACCCAGCTCGGTCGCAGCGTCCATGACCGTTGCGCCTTCGCGGATTGCCACCTTCTTGCCGTCGATTTCGAGTTCGATCATCGCTTCACACGTAGTCCGGGACCAGGCAGCGCTTGTGCTCGACGTGGTACTCGAACTCGGCCCGGAAATTCTTGATGAAGGCGCGCACCGGCATTGCCGCCGCGTCGCCCAACGCACAAATGGTTCGTCCCTGGATGTTTTCGGCCACGGAATTGAGCAGTTCGATGTCCTCGGCGCGCCCCGCCCCGTGCTCGATCCGGTGCACGACCCGGTAGAGCCAGCCTGTCCCCTCGCGGCAGGGCGTGCATTGACCGCAGGATTCATTCATGTAAAAGCGGGCGAGGCGTTCCAGGCTACGCACCATGCAGCGGGTCTCGTTCATGACGATCACCGCACCCGAACCGAGCATCGAGCCGGCCTTGGCGATCGAGTCGTAATCCATGTCCGTGTCCATCATGACCTCGCCGGTGAGCACCGGCATGGACGAGCCGCCCGGAATTACCCCCTTGATCTTGCCCCCGCGCATACCCCCGGCCAATTCGAGCAGGCGCGCAAAGGGTGTACCCAGCGGCACCTCGTAGTTGCCCGGCAATTGCACATCCCCCGAGACGGAGAAAATCTTCGAGCCACCATTGTTGGGCCGTCCCATCGCCAAAAATGCCTCGGCCCCCATGCGAAACACCCAAGGCACTGCCGCGAAGGTCTCGGTGTTGTTCACGGTCGTGGGCTTGCCGTACAGGCCGAAACTGGCCGGAAACGGCGGCTTGTAGCGCGGCTGGCCCTTCTTGCCCTCAAGCGACTCGAGCAGCGCCGTCTCTTCACCACAAATGTAGGCGCCAAAACCGTGCGCCACGTTCAGGTCGTAGGAGAAGCCCGAGCCCAGGATGTTCTTGCCCAACAATCCGGCCGCCGCGGCCTCGTCGAGCGCAACCTGGAAGAGCTCATACACATCCCAGATCTCGCCGTGAATGTAGTTGTAGCCGGCGCTGGCGCCCGTGGCATAGCCGGCGATGATCATGCCCTCGATCACCGCATGCGGGTTGTAGCGCAGGATGTCACGATCCTTGAAGGTGCCCGGCTCGCCCTCATCGGAATTGCATACGATGTATTTTTGCCCGGTGGCCGCCCGCGGCATGAAGCTCCATTTGAGCCCCGTCGGAAAGCCCGCGCCGCCGCGCCCGCGCAGGGCCGATTTCTTGAGCTCGGCGATCACCGCCTCGGGCGTGATTCCCTCGCCCAGGATCCGGCGCAGGGCCGCGTAGCCGCCACGGCGCTCGTAGTCGGCCAGATGCCAGTTGTTGCCATCCAAATCCGCCAGGATAAGCGGCTGGATATGGCGGCCATGAAAGCAGCTTTGGACGCTCATGGCTTCCTCATTTGCCGCGCTCCGCGGCGAGCGAAGCCAACAGCGCGTCGATCTTGGCTTCATCCATGTAACTGTGCATCTGCTTGTTGTTCACCAGCAGCACCGGCGCGTCGCCGCAGGCGCCCATGCATTCGCCCTCCACCAGGGTGACCGCGCCATCGGCCGTCGTCTGCCCCACACCGATTCCCAGTTTTCTTTGCAGCGTACGCATTGCCGCATTGGCGCCAGAGAGCGCGCACGGCAAATTGGTACACACCGAGATCTTGTGGCGGCCCAGCGGCGCCAGGTGAAACATGTGATAGAAGGTTGCGATCTCGTAGACGGCGACGGGCGCTATACGCAGGTAGGCGGCGACCTCCTCCATGACCGGCGCGGGGAGCCAGCCGAATTCATCCTGCGCGATGGTCAGCGCCGCAATGACCGCCGAGCGACGCTGTTCCGACGGGTATTTGGCGATTTCCCGATCGATGCGCCGCAGCGCAGCCGCCGACAGGCGCTGTGCGCCGGCGCTGCCATCGGCCGCCGGACTGGCCGCGTGGGCGCTCATCGGTCGATCTCCCCGAATACGATGTCCTGCGAACCGATGATCGTCACCGCATCGGCGATCATGTGCCCGCGGCTCATCTCGTCCATGGCCTGCAGGTGGGCAAAACCCGGTGCGCGGATCTTCATGCGATACGGCTTATTGGCGCCATCGCTGATCAGGTAGATCCCGAACTCGCCCTTGGGATGTTCTACGGCGGCATAGACCTCGCCGGGTGGCACGTGGAAGCCCTCGGTGAAAAGCTTGAAATGGTGAATCAACTCCTCCATGTTGGTCTTCATTTCAACGCGCGACGGCGGCGCCACCTTGTGATCGGCGCAGATCACCGGCCCGGGATTGGCGCGCAGCCATTGCACGCACTGGGCGATGATGCGGTTGCTCTGGCGCATCTCCTCGATACGCACAAGATAGCGATCGTAGCTATCGCCGTTGTGTCCGATTGGAATGTCGAAATCGAGGTGGTCGTACACCTCGTAGGGCTGCTTTTTGCGCAGGTCCCAGGCCACCCCGGAGCCGCGCAACATCGGACCCGTGAAGCCGATGGCCAGAGCCCGCTCAGGAGAGACCACACCGATTCCGACCAGGCGCTGCTTCCAGATGCGGTTATCCGTCAGTAGCGTCTCGTACTCATCGACGCATCCGGGAAAGCGTTTGGTGAAGTCCTCGATGAAATCGAGCAGCGAGCCCTGCCGGTTCTCATTGCGCTGCGCCATCTTGCGCGCCGACAGGCCGCCCCCCGGCGCGTACTGCGGCATGCTGTCGGGCAGGTCGCGATACACGCCACCGGGCCGGTAATAGGCCGCGTGCATGCGCGCGCCCGACGCGGCCTCGTACATGTCGAACAGGTCCTCCCGCTCGCGAAAGGCGTAGAGAAACACCGCCATCGCCCCGACGTCCAGGCCATGGCCGCCGATCCAGAGCAGATGATTGAGCAGGCGCGTGATCTCGTCGTACATCACGCGGATGTACTGCGCCCGGATCGGCACCTCGATGCCGAGCAGCCGCTCGATCGCCATCACATAGGCGTGCTCGTTGCTCATCATCGAAACGTAGTCGAGCCGGTCCATGTACGGCACCGACTGCAGGTAGGTGCGCGTCTCGGCCAGCTTCTCCGTGGCCCGGTGCAGCAGTCCGATATGCGGATCGGCACGGCGGATGACCTCGCCATCGAGTTCCAGCACCAGACGCAGTACGCCGTGCGCCGCCGGGTGCTGCGGCCCAAAATTCAGCGTGTAATTGCGAATGTCTGCCATGGGTTAGCAGTGCGTGTAGTTGCGCAAGTCGGCCATCGCTTAGCCCGCTTTGGGTGGCGCGGCCACCGTACCCCGCGCGTACCCCTCTTCGCGGATGACGCGCGGCGTGATTTCCCGCGGCTCGATCGACACCGGTTGATAGACAACCCGGCGCAGTTCCGGGTCATAGCGCATTTCCACCGTGCCGGACACGGGAAAGTCGCGACGGAAGGGGTGACCGACAAAACCGTAATCAGTGAGGATGCGCCGCAAATCCGGGTGCCCTTCAAATAGGATGCCAAATAGATCGAAGGCCTCGCGCTCATACCATCCGGCAGCGGGCCACAGGCCGACCAGGGAGGGCAACACCGGCAATTCGTTATCGGGGCAAAAGCCGCGCACGCGCACACGCCAGTTGTGCTCCAAGGACAGCAGATGAACCACCACGGCAAAGCGCGGCCCGTCCCGGGAGCCGCCACCGTAGCCCAGGTAATCGACGCCGCACAGATCGATAAGCTGGGAAAATGCCAGCTGGGGATCGTCGCGCAAGGCGGTGGCCACGGCCAGCCATTCGCCGGCTGCAACACGCAGTGTGACCTCGCCCAGCGCTACGTCGAGCCCCTGGAATTTGGATCCAAGCCGTTCGTGCAGGCGCTGTGCCAGTGCTTCGATTCGATTCATCGGCGTGGGACGGTACGCGTTGGCATCCGGTCAGCGGGCAATGGTCTGCGTGCGCCGGATCTTGGCTTGCAACTGGACTATGCCGTAGATCAGCGCCTCGGCCGTCGGCGGACAACCCGGCACGTAGATATCCACGGGCACGATGCGATCACACCCGCGCACGACGGAGTACGAATAGTGGTAATAACCCCCGCCATTGGCGCAGGAGCCCATCGAAATCACCCAGCGCGGTTCGGGCATCTGGTCGTACACCTTGCGCAGCGCCGGCGCCATCTTGTTGCACAGCGTACCGGCCACGATCATGAGGTCGGACTGGCGCGGGCTCGGGCGAAACACCACGCCAAAGCGATCCAGGTCGTAGCGCGCCGCACCCGCGTGCATCATCTCGACAGCGCAGCAAGCCAGGCCGAAAGTCATCGGCCAGAGCGAACCTGTCTTGGACCAGTTGAGCACCGCATCAACGCTGGTCGTGACAAATCCCTGTTGCAGTTTCCCCTCGATGCCCACGCCGCCTCACCCGTGTTGCCGCAACCGTCCGACCTCGCTCCCGACCGTCATTCCCAGTCCAGAGCGCCCTTTTTCCATTCGTAGATAAAGCCCACCGTAAGGATCGCGAGAAACAGGATCATCGCCCAAAAGCCCATGCTCCACGGCCCCAGCGCACCGAGCGACACCGCCCAGGGGAACAGGAATGCCACTTCCAAGTCGAACAGGATGAAAAGAATGGCAACGAGGTAGTAGCGCACATCAAACTTCATGCGCGCGTCCTCGAAGGCCTCGAAGCCGCACTCGTACGGCGAGCGTTTTTCCGGGTCTGGTCGGTGTGGCGCCACCAGCGCGCCCAGGCCGATCGGCACGATGCCGATCAGCGCGCCGACGGCAACGAAGACCAAGATCGGAAGGTAATTTCCGAGATCCACACGCCACCCGTTATCAAACGCTGCCCAAGATCAACGAGCGAATGCCGAGCAATTTGCTTCGGCCAAGCTCCCCTGCCCCCAATCATCGCGTGCCATCTTAGCGTGGCTGGATGACCCCTTCAGAAAAAAACCGATTTTGTTGACTTGCGCCAAAGCCGCGTTCGGGACTTTGCACACATCGGCACGCCGGCCCTCCGGCTGCCACGCGCCCGCCTACCCAAGCCAGGCGATGGCGCCGCCCAAATCCCGGGATGCAGCGTGGTGCCGACGGTGAGACTCGAACTCACACGGCTTTCGCCGCCACCCCCTCAAGATGGTGTGTCTACCAATTCCACCACGTCGGCAAGCGGCGCGGATTCTACCGCGAATTGCGTGGCAACCGGTCTGCGTTGCACCACACGCGACCTCTGCACGGCCGCAAAATCTGCTTGGTTTTACTTGGGAATGTCGGCCGGTTTGTCGCTCTTGGCCGGCGTCGGCGCTGCCGCGCTGCCACCCTCGGCTGCCGGTGCCGGCGCACTCGCGGGGGCCACCGTGCTCATGACGCCGCCGCTATGACCCGTGCGCACCGCAGTTGCGGTATAGGCAAGCCCGATGGTCGCCAGGAAGAACAAACCGGCGACCACACCGGTGCTGCGCGAAAGAAAATTGGCTGACCCGCTGGCGCCAAACAAACTGCCCGAGGCACCGCTGCCAAAGGCGGCGCCCATGTCGGCGCCCTTGCCATGCTGGAGCAGGACCAGGACGATGATGACCCCGGCACTGAGTACCTGCACGACCATCAACAAGGTAACGATCCAACCCATTGCAATTTCCCCCAAATCCCTCGCTACGAGGCTGCCGCGCAAATCGCCAGAAAATCCGCGGCGACCAGCGAAGCACCGCCGATCAAACCGCCATCGATGTCATCTTGCGCGAACAGTTCCGCCGCATTGCCCGGCTTGACACTGCCGCCGTAGAGCAGCCGCAACGCGGCAGCGCCCGCGGCGTCGTGTTGGGCCAGCTGCCGGCGGATCGCGGCGTGCACTTCCTGTGCCTGCTGCGGGCTCGCCGTGCGACCGGTGCCGATCGCCCAGACCGGCTCGTAGGCGATTGCCCCGGGCAGTACCTGCGCCACCGTGCAAACACGCAATACCGCGTCGAGCTGCGCCGCAACGACCTGCTGCGTGCGGCCCTGTTCGCGCTCCTGCAGGGTCTCCCCCACGCACACGATCGGACGCAATCCGGCCGCCACTGCGCGCTGCGCCTTGTGCGCCACGATCTCATTGGTTTCCCCGCAAGCAGCACGCCGCTCCGAATGCCCAACGATGACCCAGGAGACGCCGCAATCAACCAGCATCTGGGCGCTGACCTCGCCGGTCCACGCGCCCGCAGCGTGCTCCGACAGATTCTGGGCGCCGACGCCGCACGCGCCGCGCGCCAGAGCCTCCACGACCTGCGGCACGTACGGATACGGCGGGCAAACCACGGCAGCGCAGCGCGCCGGGGCCGCCAGAAAATGCTGCAACCAACGCTCGTTCTCGGCGCGGTTGCCATTCATCTTCCAGTTGGCGGCCACCAGCTTTGCGCGCGTGGTCATGTCGGATCTTCCGGTTGCCGGTGGCGCCGCCTCAGGCAGCCGGGGCCGCCGGCTCGGCCGCAACCGCCTTCATGGAAAGGCGCACGCGGCCCTTTTCGTCGGCCTCGATGACCTTGACTTTCACGGCCTGGCCTTCCTTGAGGTAATCCGAGACTTGATTGACGCGCTCGTTGGCAATTTGCGAGATGTGCAATAAACCATCGCGCCCCGGCAGCAGCTGCACAATCGCGCCAAAGTCCAGAAGCCGCAAGACCGTGCCGTCATAGACCTTACCGACTTCCACCTCGGCGGTGAGCTCGAGGATGCGCCGCTGGGCTTCCCGGCCGCGCTCCTGGTCGACGCTGGCGATGGTCACGGTACCGTCGTCCTCGATATCGATCTGCGTTCCGGTTTCCTCGGTCAGCGCGCGGATGACCGCACCACCCTTGCCGATGACATCGCGGATCTTTTCCGGATTGATCTTGATGCGGATCATGCGCGGGGCAAAAGCGGAGAGTTCGCCGCGCGATGCGGCGATGGCCTCCTGCATTTTCTGCAGGATGTGGGTGCGGCCCTCGCGCGCTTGCGCCAGCGCCACCTGCATGATCTCCTTGGTGATGCCCTCGATCTTGATATCCATCTGCAGGGCGGTGATGCCCGCGACCGTGCCGGCAACCTTGAAGTCCATGTCCCCGAGATGATCCTCATCGCCCAGGATGTCGGTGAGCACCGCGAAGCGTCCACCTTCCTTGATCAGGCCCATCGCCACGCCGGCCACGTGCGCCTTGATCGGCACGCCGGCGTCCATCAGCGCCAGGCAGCCGCCGCAAACCGAGGCCATCGAGGAAGAGCCGTTGGACTCGGTAATTTCCGAGACGATGCGTATGGAATACTGGAACTCGTCGGCCGAGGGCAGCACGCGAACCAACGCACGCTTGGCCAGGCGCCCGTGGCCGATTTCGCGGCGCTTGGGTGCGCCCACGCGCCCGGTCTCGCCGGTGGCAAAGGGCGGCATGTTGTAGTGGAGCATGAAGCGATCGCGATACTCGCCCATCAGCGCATCGATGATCTGCTCGTCCTGCTTGGTGCCCAGCGTCGCGGTGACCAGCGCCTGGGTTTCCCCACGGGTGAACAGTGCCGAACCGTGGGTGCGCGGCAGCACGCCCAGGCGCACGGCGATCGGGCGCACGGTGCGGGTGTCGCGCCCATCGATGCGCGGTTCCCCGGCAAGGATCTGTTGGCGCACCAGCTTGGCCTGCATGTCGAACAGGATCGCATCGACTTCCCGGTCATCGACCGGCGCTGCGCCCGCGGCAGCTTCGGCGGCAAGCCGCTCGGCCACCAGGGCTTCGACTTCCTTGAGCTTCTGGGTACGCGCCTGCTTGCTGCGAATCTGATATGCATCGGCGTAGCCCGGGCCGGCGATGGCCTGTAGACGGGCTTGCAAAGACTCATTCTTGGCCGGGGCCTTCCAGTCCCAAGCCGGTTTGCCGGCCTCGCGCACCAGATCGTGGATCGCGTCGATCGCAACCTGCATCTGGTCATGGCCAAACACCACCGCCCCCAGCATGATCTCCTCGGAGAGCTGATCGGCTTCGGATTCGACCATCAGCACCGCCCGCTCGGTTCCGGCGACGACCAAATCCAGGCGCGAGTTCTTCAGGTCGGTGGCCGAGGGATTGAGGACATACTTGCCATCGAGGTAGCCCACGCGCGCGGCGCCGATGGGACCACTGAAGGGAATTCCCGAAATCGCCAGGGCGGCCGACGCGCCGATCATGGCGGGTATGTCGGGATCGATCTCCGGATTGACCGACAGCACGTGCAGGACCACCTGCACTTCATTGAAAAAACCGTCGGGAAACAGCGGGCGGATCGGCCGGTCGATCAGGCGCGAAGTCAGGGTTTCCTTCTCCGAAGGCCGTCCCTCGCGCTTGAAAAATCCCCCCGGAATCTTGCCGGCGGCGTAGGTCTTTTCCACATAATCGACCGTCAGGGGGAAGAAATCCTGCCCCGGCTTGGCCTTGGTCGAGGCCACCACGGTTGCCAGGATCACGGTGTCGTCCACACTGACCATGACCGCCCCGCTGGCCTGGCGGGCGATCTCACCGGTCTCCAGCGTCACGGTGTGGGCGCCGTACTGAAACGTCTTCGTCACTTTGTCAAACACGGAGATTTCCTTTCGCCAATTCTGTTGCTGCCAACCGCGCGTGCAGTGCTGCGCGGTCCATGAATCCTGGGCCGACGGGCGCAGCCCCGGCAATGCAAGCGGGCGCCCGGCAGCGGCACCGGCCGGCAGCCCCTAGGATCAATCGGCCCTCGCGCTGGCGCATATGCGCCTACTTGCGCAGACCCAGACGATCGATCAGGCCCTTGTACGAATCGGGGTTGCGGCCCTTGAGGTAATCGAGCAGCTTGCGCCGGCGGCTGACCATCTTGAGCAGGCCGCGGCGCGAGTGATGATCCTTGACGTGCGTCTTGAAATGCTCGGTCAACTCGTTGATGCGGGCGGTCAATAGGGCCACCTGGACTTCCGGCGAACCGGTGTCGTTGCCGCTGCGTTGATACTTGGCGACGATGTCGCCCTTCTTGATGTCGGATACTGACATGGTATTTCCCTTATCGATCAACAGGCGGACACGGAAGGAATGCCGTGCCGTGAACCGCGCAGTATAGCGCAAGCGCGCTACCGCGCGCCGCCGCGCCCCCGGCTACGGCGCCAATGCGGTCTGCGGATTCAGGCGTTCGGCAGTGGTGTACAGCTTGTTCAGGGCGCTGATGTACGCCTTGGCCGAAGCGGCCACGATATCCAGGTCAGCACCCACGCCGTTGACGATGCGCCCTCCGCGCGCGAGGCGCACGGTGACCTCGCCCTGGGACTCGGTGCCGGTGGTGATGGCATTGACCGAGTACAGCAGCAGCTCCGAGCCGCTGGCGACACGGCTCTCGATGGCCTTGAAGACCGCATCGACCGGGCCATTGCCCTGCGCGCTGGCATGCTCTTGCGTTGCGCCGACCGAAAACACCACCTCGGCGCTGGGTCGCCCACCCGTCTGCGAGCGCTGCTGCAGCGAAACGAAGCGAAAGTGCTCGTTGTGGCTGTTGATCTCCTCGTCGGAAAACAGCGCTTGGATATCCTCATCAAAGATCTCGACCTTACGGTCGGCCAGTTCCTTGAAGCGCTCAAAGCCGGCCTGCAACTCGGCGTCACTCTCCACCGGTATGCCCAACTCCTGCACGCGCTGCTTGAAGGCGTTACGGCCCGAAAGCTTGCCCAGGACGATGCGATTGGCGCTCCAGCCCACATCCTCGGCGCGCATGATCTCGTAGGTCTGGCGCGCCTTGAGCACACCGTCCTGATGGATGCCGGAAGCATGGGCGAAGGCATTGGCCCCGACCACCGCCTTGTTGGGTTGCACCGGGAATCCCGTAATGTTGGATACCAGGCGCGAGGTGGCGACGATCTGCGTGGTATTCAGGCGGGTCTGCACCCCGAAGATGTCGCGGCGCGTGCGCAGCGCCATCACCACCTCCTCGAGCGCCGTATTGCCGGCACGCTCGCCCAGGCCGTTGATCGTGCATTCGATCTGGCGCACGCCATTGAGGACCCCGGCCAGCGAATTGGCCACCGCCATGCCCAGGTCATTGTGACAATGCACCGACCACACCGCACGTTCGGAATTGGGCACACGCTCGCGCAACAGGCGCAGCAGCTGGCCGTACTGCTCCGGAACCGCATAGCCGACGGTGTCGGGAATATTCACCGTGGTGGCGCCTTCTGCGATTACGGCCTCCAGGACGCGGCACAGGAAGTCCGGGTCCGAACGGCTGCCATCCTCGGTGGAAAATTCGACATCGTCCGTAAAGCGGCGCGCGTAGCGCACGGCCGAGCGCGCCGCCTCGAGCACCTGCTCGGGCTGCATGCGCAGCTTTTTTTCCATGTGCAGCGCCGAGGTGGCAATGAAGGTGTGAATGCGTCGCGATGCCGCCGGCGCGAGGGCCTCGGCAGCGCGCCCGATATCGCGCTCGTTGGCGCGCGCCAGCGAGCACACCGTGGAGTCCTTTACCACCGAGGCAATCGAGCGGATCGCCTCAAAGTCTCCATTGCTGGCGGCGGCAAAACCGGCCTCGATCACATCCACCCCCAGGCGTTCGAGCTGGCGCGCGATGCGCAGCTTTTCCTCCCGCGTCATCGATGCCCCGGGGCTTTGTTCGCCATCGCGAAGTGTGGTGTCAAATATGATCAAGTGATCCATGGTTTGCTCCCAAAAGGGGATAAGCCGCGCCGCCGGTGACTCGGCGGACACGAGGAAAACACGAATTGTGGGGGGTGGGGGTCAGCTGCGCGCGGGGCGCAGCAGCGCCAGTGCCAGCAGCCCTAGGGCGGCAGCACGGCGATCATCAAGAAGGGCGAAAAAGCGAGCCATGGGCGCGACTATATCGGTTAAACGGCGCTGCGGCAAGGCAAATTCGGGCGCCGAGCGGGCGCTCACCTAGCCGTCCTCGTGTTCGCCGGAGCCGGCGGCGCCCGGGCCGGGCCGTGCGGGATTGGACTCACCCCGCCAGTAGCGCCAGAACCAATACGCATACCCGGAGACGGCATAACAGCAGAACAGGCTGAAGAGGACGATCGGCGGATCCGAGGAAACGAAGAACGCTCCGACGAGCACGACAATCATCACCCAGAAGGGAACACTGCGCGCCAGGTGAAAGCTCTTGCCGCTGTAAAACGGCGCGCTGGAAACCATGGTGAGGCCGGCGTACACGGTCAGGCCAAAGGTGGCCCAGGGCAGCCAGGCGTTTTGAATTAGGAAATGGTTGTCGACCGCGAGCCAGACGAAACCGGCCACCAGCGCCGCCGCGGCCGGGCTGGGCAGACCCTGGAAAAATCGCTTGTCGATCACGCCGATATTGGCGTTGAACCGCGCCAGGCGCAGCGCCGCGCCGGCGCAGTAGACAAAGGCTCCGGCCCAGCCCCAGCGCCCCAGGTCGTGCAGTACCCACTCATAGACCACCAGCGCCGGCGCCACGCCAAAGGAGGTCATATCCGAGAGGGAGTCGTATTGTTCGCCAAAGGCGCTCTGCGTATTGGTCAGCCGCGCGACGCGCCCGTCCATGCCATCGAGGACCATTGCCAGGAAAATCGCAATCGCGGCCGATTCGAAATTGTGGTTCATCGCCTGGACAATCGCGAAAAACCCGGAAAACAGCGCGGCCGTGGTGAACAGATTGGGCAGCAGGTAGATCCCCTTGCGGCGCATCGAGAGGCGCGCAATGGGCTTGACAAAATCATCGCCCGAAGCGCCGGGACCCTGTCCCCGCAGCTTGCGCCGTCGCAGCCGGATTGCCATCGCAGCGTTGCCGCCCGCCGCCTAGCTGGCGGCAGCTCCGGGAGCCAACTCGGCCAGGATGGTGCTCGTGGCGCGCACGACGTCACCGACGGCCACACAAGGGCGTGCGCCCAGGGGCAGGTAGACATCCACGCGCGAGCCAAACCGGATGAAACCGTAGCGCTGGCCACGCCGCAGTGTCTCGCCCTGGCGCACATAGCAAAGAATCCGGCGCGCGATCAGGCCGGCGACCTGCACCACCGTGAGCCGCTCGCCGCTGGCAAGGCGCACAACCACCGCATTGCGCTCGTTGTCGGTGGAGGCTTTATCCAGGTCGGCATTGAGGAACTTGCCCGGCTGGTATTCCACGCGCTCGACGGTCCCATCCACCGGCGCGCGATTGCTGTGGACGTTGAAGACGTTCATGAACACGCTGATAAGCAGCGCCTCGCGATCGGTATACGGGTCGCGCACGGCTTGCACTTTGACGATGCGGCCATCGGCGGGCGCCAGCACGGCCTGGGGCGCGTCGGGCACTGCGCGGGCCGGATCACGAAAAAACTGCAAAACAAACAGGGCGATGAGCCAGAACGGGACCGACCAGGCAACCCCGAGCAGACCGCTCACGAGCGCGGCGAGGGCGACCGCACCGGCAAGGAAGGGCCAGCCCTCGCGGGCGATCAGCGGGTGCGGATACGGGTTCAATTCCTGCTCTGGTCGACGAGGCGATTCGCGCGGATCCAGGGCATCATCGCACGCAGGCGCGTGCCAACCTGTTCCACGGCATGCTCCGCGGTGAGCCGGCGGCGCGCGGTGAGCGTGGGTGCGCCCGCGCGGTTCTCCAGAATGAAGCTCTTGGCATACTCGCCCGTCTGGATGCGCTCCAGGGCGCGCTTCATCGCCGCGCGCGATTGGTCATTGATGATCTCTGGCCCGGTCACGTACTCGCCGTACTCGGCATTGTTGGAGATCGAATAGTTCATGGTCGCGATCCCGCCCTCGTAGATCAGATCAACGATCAGCTTGAGCTCGTGCAGGCACTCGAAGTAGGCCATCTCGGGCGCGTAGCCAGCGGCCACCAGCGTCTCGAATCCCGCCTTGATGAGCTCGACGGTGCCGCCGCACAAGACCGCCTGTTCGCCGAAAAGATCGGTCTCCGTCTCCTCGCGAAAACTGGTCTCGATCACGCCGGCCTTGCCGCTGCCGATCGCGCAGGCATAGGACAAGGCAATGTCGCGCGCGTTGCCCGAGCGGTCGGCATGCACGGCGATCAGCGAGGGCACGCCGCCGCCTTGCGCATAGGTGGCGCGCACGGTGTGGCCCGGCGCCTTGGGCGCGACCATTAGTACGTCCAGGTCCGCGCGCGGCTGGATCTGGCCGTAATGGATGTTGAAGCCGTGGGCAAAGGCCAGCGCCGCGCCCTGCTTGAGATTGGGTTCGATCGAGTTGCGGTAGACGTCCGGATGGTTCTCATCGGGCAGCAGGACCATCACCAGGTCGGCGTCGCGCACCGCGTCGGCGACTTCGCGCACATCGAGTCCGGCCTGGGCCGCCTTGGCCCAGGAAGCGCCGCCCTTGCGCAGCGCAACCGTCACCTTGACGCCCGAATCCTTGAGATTGAGCGCGTGGGCGTGTCCTTGCGAGCCATAGCCCACGATCGCAACCCGCTTGCCGCGGATGAGGGCGATGTCCGCGTCCTTGTCGTAGTACACCTTCATGGTTCCTCCCGTTATGGTCATTGCGGTCTCAGACGCGCAGCACCCGCTCGCCGCGTCCAATCCCCGAACTGCCGGTACGCACCGTCTCCAGGATCGCGGCGCGGTCCAGGGCCCGCAAGAATGCGTCGATCTTGCCGGTATTGCCGGTGAGCTCTATGGTGTAGGTCTTTTCCGTCACGTCGACGATGCGCCCGCGAAAGATGTCCGACATGCGCTTCATCTCCTCGCGCTCCTTGCCCACGGCGCGCACCTTGATGAGCATGAGCTCGCGCTCGGTGAATTCGGCCTCGGTCAGATCGACAACCTTGACGACCTCGATCAGGCGGTTCAGATGCTTGGTGATCTGCTCGACCACGTCGTCGGATCCGGCCGTGACGATGGTCATGCGCGACAAGGAGGCGTCCTCGGTCGGCGCCACGGTGAGCGACTCGATGTTGTAGCCGCGGGCCGAGAACAATCCGACCACCCGCGACAGCGCGCCGGGCTCGTTTTCTAGCAGCACGGAGATGATATGGCGCATCACAGGTCCTCCGCGCCCAGGATCATCTCGGTCAGGCCCTTGCCCGCGCGCACCATCGGCCAGACGTTCTCGGTCTGGTCGGTGATGAAGTCCAGAAAGACGAGCCTGTCCTTGAGCGTTGTGAAGGCCTCGCGCAGTGCCGGCTCGACGTCGGCCGGATTCTCGATGCGCATGCCCACGTGACCATAGCTTTCGGCCAGGCGCACGAAGTCCGGCAGCGCATCCATGTACGACTCCGAATAGCGGCCACCGTACTCGAGCTGCTGCCATTGGCGCACCATGCCCAGGTAGCGATTGTTCAGGTTGACCACCTTGGGCGTGCACCGGTACTGCTTGCAGGTGGAAAGCTCCTGGATGTTCATCTGGATCGAAGCCTCGCCGGTGATCACCGCCACGGCCGCGCCTGGATTGGCCATCTGCACGCCCATCGCGTAGGGCAGGCCCACACCCATGGTGCCCAGCCCGCCCGAGTTGATCCAGCGCCGGGGCCGCTCGAAGCGGTAGTACTGGGCCGCCCACATCTGGTGCTGCCCCACATCGGAGGTCACAAACGCATCGCCGTGGGTAACCTCAAAGAGCTTTTCGACGACATACTGCGGCTTGAGGATCGTCGCCTCGCGGTCGTATTTGAGGCAGTCGCGCGCCCGCCATTGCTCGAGCTGGCGCCACCACGCGGCCAGGGCCGCCGCATCCGGACGCGCGGGTGCGCCCTCGATCAGCCCCAGGATTTCGCTCAGCACCTCGCGCACGTCCCCGACGATCGGCACATCGACCTTGACGCGCTTGGAAATGGAGGAGGGATCGATATCGACGTGGATGATCTTGCGCGGGTTTTGCGCAAAATGCTTGGGATTGCCGATGACCCGGTCGTCAAAGCGTGCGCCCACGGCCAACAACACGTCGCAGTTTTGCATGGCCAAGTTGGCCTCGATGGTGCCATGCATGCCCGGCATGCCCAGGAATTTGCGGTCCGAGGCGCGAAACCCACCCAGGCCCATGAGCGTGCTGGTGCAGGGAAATCCGAGCAGGTCCACCAGCCGATTAAGTTGTGGGGCAGCGTCGGCAAGGATCACGCCGCCGCCGGTATAGACGAGCGGGCGTTGCGCGCCGAGCAGCAACTGCACCGCTTTCTTGATCTGCCCGGCATGGCCTTTCACGACGGGGTTGTACGAACGCATCTGCAATTCGCGCGGGTAGGAATACGCGTGGCGCGCGACGGTCACGTCCTTGGGTATGTCCACCAGTACCGGACCCGGCCGGCCGCTGGCGGCGATGTGAAATGCCTTGCGCATCGTCAAGGCCAGGTCCGCGACATTCTTGACAAGGAAGTTGTGCTTCACGCAAGGGCGGGTGATGCCTACCGTGTCACATTCCTGGAAGGCGTCCTGGCCGATTGCGTGGGTAGGCACCTGCCCCGACACGATCACCAGGGGGATCGAATCCATGTAGGCGGTAGCGATGCCGGTAACCGCATTGGTGACGCCGGGGCCGCTGGTGACCAGGGCCACGCCAACCTTGTTGCTCGAGCGCGAGTAGGCATCGGCGGCATGCACCGCAGCCTGTTCATGGCGCACGAGAATGTGCTGGAAATATTCCTGCTTGAAGATCGCATCGTAGATGTACAGCACCGCGCCGCCGGGGTAGCCGAAGACGTGGCGTACGCCCTCTTCCTGCAGGCAGCGCACGAGAATTTCCGCGCCGGTCAGTTCCTCGGCCAGGGCGCCGCGCGCGTGCGCCGATTCCGCGGCGTTGACGCCGGCTCGTGCTGCATCTTGGGATTGGGACTTGCGGGGGGCAACTTCCGCGGAAACGGCGGCGGAGGCCTCATCGTGGGCGACGGTTCGCATGAAATCCTCTCAAGGTCCTTCTGGAGATTGATCGGACGCCGTTCCCTGCCCGCTCGTGACGAGTGGTGCGGCGATTCGAAAAAAGCCCTTAACGATAGCGCAGGGCGCGCCAACGCGCAAATTCGCCTCGGCGATGGCGGGCGCACAACGGGGGATCGCGCTTTCGTAACGTTCTGATACGATTGCGCGCCCATTCGCCAGAGGCTGCGCGCCGCGCGCATGCGCTACGGCCCCGGCGAAACGATCCCGATTCATGGCGACCCGCGCAGAACTTTCCGAATTCCTTGCCGGAGCCGAGCGACGCGCATTCAAGCATGCGCTGTTTGCGGTACGGGACCAGGACAGCGCACTGGACATTGTCCAGGACGCCATGTGCAAGCTCTCAGAAAACTACGGCGATCGGCCGATCGCCGAACTACCCCTGCTTTTTACGCGGATCGTGCAAAACACGATTCACGACTTCTTCCGTCGCCAAAAGGTGCGATCTACCTGGGTTACCTTGTTTTCCGCGCTTACGCCCGGGGAAAGCGAGGATAGTGATCCGTTGGAAACCTTGGAGGCCCGACCCGGCGCGAGCTCGGCCGAAAGCGCCCAGGACCAGGTCGAGCGCAGCCAGGTGATCGGGATCATCGAAGAGGAGGTCGGGCGCTTGCCGGCGCGTCAACGCGAAGCGTTCCTGCTGCGTTATTGGGAGGATCTGGACATCGCGGAAACGGCCGAGACGATGAAATGCTCGGAGGGCAGCGTAAAAACCCACTGTTCCCGGGCCACGCAGGCCCTGGCCAAGGCGTTGCGCGCCCGGGGTATTGAATTATGAATGAAAACGAGTTTGCCTATCGTGTGCGCCAGGCCCTGGACGAAAGTGCGGAGCACCTGGATTACACCGTCAGCCTGCGTCTGGAAAAGGCGCGTAAGCGCGCGCTCGCGCGCAGTCCCGCGCCCGAAGCGGCGCTTGCCTGGGTGCCTGCGTTGCAGCTGGCGCCCGCCCTGGTTTCATCCACGCGCCGTGCAGCCTGGATGCTGCGCTTTGGCCTGGTCGTGCCGCTGATTGCGCTCGCATTTGGCATCGTTGGCATCAAGCAATGGCAAAACGACCGCATGGTTGCCGAGCTTGCCGACCTGGATTTTGCCGTGCTTTTGGACGACACGCCCATCGATACCTACGCACAAAAGGGGTTTGGCGTCTACCTGCGCACGGAACAACAAAGCAGCATGTGATCGCACGCTGCGTGCCTTGCCCAAACCGAATCAAAGCGATGCTGCGCGCTCTGGCCGCCTGCGTACTGCTGGTCCTCGCGCCCTGCGCCCGGGCCCTGGACTCGGTGCCCGGCGACGCCGCCAAGCCGGCGCCACAGCACGCTAGCAAGCGCGGCAATCCGAGCTGGGCGCAACTTAGCGCCGAGGAGCGCGAGGCCTTGGCGCCATTGGCCGCGGACTGGGACAAGTACGATCCGCCGCGCAAGAAAAAGTGGCTTGAAATCGCCGCACGGTACAAAAATCTGTCACCGGAGGGCAAGCAGACCCTGCACGAGCGCATGCCGGACCTGGCCAAGCTCACCCCCGAACAGCGCTTGACGGCTCGCGAGAATTTCAAACGGGCCTATGCCCTTCCGCCGGAAAAGCGGCGCGCCCTGACGCAGCAGTTCCAGGAACTGCCGGAAGAAAAGAAGCGCGAATTGGCCGAACAGGCCAAGAAAAAGCCCGCGACCGAACGCCGGCGTCCGGCGCCCGCACAGGGCCTGGCCAAACGCGACGCACCATCGGCGCCCACGCCCTCGAGCATTGCCGATCCGCGCCCGGTGGCCGCCGGCGAGGCCGAGACCCATCCTGCCGCCGGCGCGATTCGCTAGCGCCACAGCGCCAAATCCGCTAGCCCCGGGCGCGACGAATCAGTACACTGCACCCCTCATTTCCAAGGGGTGCGCGCGCCGACCATGCCTCCAATTGATCCCGTCTTGCAAACCCAGTTTGAAGCTGCCGTATCCCGCTCGCATGAGCTGGAAAGGCGCCCGGATAATGCAACACTGCTCCAGCTCTACGCGCTATTCAAGCAGGCGACCGAAGGGGATGTGGCGAGCGAGCGCCCGGGAGCAAGCGACTTTGTCGCTCTTGCCAAGTGGAACGCCCGCGCAGCCCTCAAGGGCGTCGACAACGCTGAGGCGATGCGCCGCTACATTGCGCTGGTGAGCGAGCTGGCCGGCTAGCATTTCCTCATGCGGCGCCGTCAAATCGACGCCGCCCTTCCCACACCTCCGGATTTACCAGGGCAAGGGGCCGTCGGCCCTGCAGCACCGTACGCAGGTTTTCCATCGCCAGGCGCACCATGCCTCGGCGCGCGCTACTGGTGGCCGAAGCGATGTGCGGCGTCAACACGATGTTCTCGAGCGCCACTAAGCCGGGATGGATTTGCGGTTCATTTTCCATCACGTCGAGCGCCGCGGCGCCCGGCGTGCCGCGGCGCAGGGCCTGGACCAGCGCCGCATCGTCGATGACGCCCCCACGCGCAATGTTCACCAGCACTGCGCCGGGCTTCATCTGCGCGAATTCAACAGCGCCGATCAAGTGATGGGTCGCGGCACTGTAGGGCACGAGCACTATCAGGAAGTCGGAATTGCGTAGCAATTCTTCCATTGTCACCCGTCGAACCTGCGCCAGCGGCCCGCCGCGGTCCAGGGGCGCCGCGCTGCGGTTGTGATAGATCACCGACATCGCAAATCCTTGTGCACGGCGCGCAATGGCCTGGCCAATGCGGCCCATGCCCAGGATCCCCAAGGTTGCACCATGGACATCGGCACCCAGGAAGGAGTCGAGCGCGAATCCCTGCCAACGACCGGCGCGGGTCCAGCGGTCCGATTCGACCACGCGCCGCGCCGCCGCCAGCAACAGCGCCCAGGCATGATCCGCGGTGGCTTCGGTGAGCACGTCCGGGGTATTGGTTACGGCAATGCCCGCCGCCGTGCAGGCGGCCACATCGATGTTGTTGAATCCCACCGCGATATTGCTCACGACACACAGGTGCGCGGCAGGTTCGAGCAAGGCGGCATCCACACGCCGTCCGATGTCGGTCAGTACGCCATCGGCCAGGGCCAGTCGCCCGATGAGCTCAGCCGCGCTCCATGGCGCATCGTCCTGGTTGTCCAGCACGTCGAAATCGCGGCGCAACTGCTCGAGCAGATCCGCAAACACCCGCCGGGTGACGACCACCCTAGGGCGCCTCGCGCCGCGTCCGCCTGCTGCCAACGGTGCTGATACCACTACGAACTCCCTGGACTTTCCGGCTATGGTACGACGGGCGAAAGGGCCAGCGTGGCGTCGCCGACGCCCAGCCGCGTGACGCACTGCGGTACTATTCCGCTGTTACCGATCTTTTGCTGGACGATTGCCGATGACCCACGTCGTTACGGAATCTTGCATCCGCTGCAAGTACACCGATTGCGTCGATGTTTGCCCCGTCGATTGTTTTCGCGAGGGGCCCAATTTCCTGACCATTGATCCGGATGAGTGCATCGATTGCGCAGTCTGTATTCCAGAATGCCCCGTCAATGCCATTTACCCGGAGGAGGACGTGCCGGCGGACCAGCAGCATTTCATCGCCTTGAACGCCGAGCTGGCCAAGACCTGGCCGTCCATCACCCGCATGAAGCCACACCCGGCCGATGCGGATGAGTGGAAGGACGTCAAGGAGAAATTGCAGCACCTCAAACGCTAAGCGCGCGCGACCCGCCGGGTATGCCGCGGCGCAAACGGTATCCACTGTTGCAGTAAGGGAGGCCCGATTGCTCTACCAGATGCATGAATGGCAGCGCAAGATCCTCAATCCGCTGTCGGCCTGGGCCGACGCGACATCGCGAATCCTCAGCAGTCCTTACAGCCCGTTTTCCTATACCCCCCTCTCCCGGCGGTTTGCGGCCGGCTACGACCTGTTGCATCGCCTGGGCAAGCACTACGAAAAGCCCGCGTTTGATCTTGCCACCACCACCATCGACGGCGTGGACGTGCCGGTCGTCGAGAAGGTCGTGCTGGAAAAACCGTTTTGCCGCCTGGTGCGCTTCGAGCGCGCCTTGCCCGAGGCTGTGCGCGCGCACGAAGCCGATCCGCGGATCCTTATGTTCGCACCGCTGTCGGGGCATCACGCGACGTTATTGCGCGACACCGTGCGCACCCTGCTGCCGCACTGCGACGTGTACATCACCGATTGGATCGACGCGCGCTTAGTGCCCCTGTCCAAGGGGCCCTTTCACCTGGATGACTACGTCGATTACTGCCGCGACTTCATCCGGCTGCTGGGCCCGAAATTGCACCTCGTATCGGTTTGCCAGCCAACCGTGCCCGTGCTTGCCGCCGTATCCCTGCTGGCCAGTTCGCAGGACCCCGCCTTGCCCCGATCCATGACGATGATGGGCGGTCCAATCGACGCGCGCCGCAACCCCACCGAGGTCAATGACCTGGCACAACGCAAGCCCTTTGCTTGGTTCCGCAACCACGTGATCTTCAAGGTGCCCTCGAATTACCCGGGCTACCTGCGCGAGGTGTATCCGGGCTTCCTGCAGCATGCCGGGTTTGTCGCAATGAATCCGGGCAGGCACGTAGAGTCGCATTGGGATTATTACCTGGACCTGGTCAAGGGTGATCAGGACGACATTGAATCGCACCGCCGCTTTTACGACGAATACAACGCGGTCATCGACCTGCCCGCCGAGTATTACCTGGATACCATTCGTGTGGTCTTCCAGGAATACCAGTTGCCGGAAGGGACCTGGCATGTGCGCGGCCAGCGTGTCGCCCCCGAGGACATCCGTACCGTTGCCCTCTTCACCATCGAGGGCGAGCTCGATGACATTTCCGGCAGCGGGCAGACCCAGGCCGCGCACGATCTGTGCCGCTCCATCGCCCCGGCCGACAAGCAGCACCTCACCGCAATTGGCGTGGGACATTATGGAATCTTCTCCGGGCGGCGCTGGCGCGAGAACATTGCGCCACGCATCCTGGAATTCATCCATGCGCATGATTCTTGAACACCCGGGCGCTGCAGTAGCCTTGTGCCTGGAAAA
>Ga0209698_10000346_pt1 | contig 52414 bp, 42 predicted proteins | sample LitLauG_LLR_2012_FD_187203 | JGI IMG/M metagenome (GOLD analysis project Ga0209698, IMG submission 187203) | Freshwater sediment microbial communities from Pennsylvania, USA - Little Laurel Run_MetaG_LLR_2012 (SPAdes) (version 2) | ecosystem: Environmental > Aquatic > Freshwater > Creek >...
ACATCCATCCAGCAGGCATTGCAGGAGGCGCGCTCTGCCAGCCAGGATGCCAATCGCCGCTTGGCCGAGATCGAAACCCGGCTGCGCCAGTTGGATGTAGAAATTGGACGGATGCAAGCCAGTGCCGAAAACGAAGCAGCGGCCGAGGAAGTTCGCATCCAGAAAACCGCCGAAGAAGATATTCGCAAAGTGGTCCTCGCCGCCGAGCAGGAAATCGCCACCGCCGCCAAGCAGGCCCGCCGCGAGTTGAGTACCCACACTGCCAGCCTCGCCATCGCCCTGGCCCGGCAGCAGATCAATGTCGATTCCAATACCGACCAGGTGCTGGTCCGCAGTTTTGCCTCGAAGCTCGCTTCGGGCTCTTCAGATAAGGACGGCGGAAAGGACGGCCGCTAGCCATGGCTTCCGTCGTTGGCACCTACGCCCGCGCCTTCGCCGATGTAGTCTTCTCTGACATAGAAAAGACCGGCAGCAGCCATCTCGACCCTGCCCGCGCCCTGCAGGAATTGCACAGCATCGAGGCCCTGCTAAAGGAAAGCGATCAGTTGCGCCGCGTCCTTGAGAATCCGGCGATTCCCGGGGACCGGAAACGGGCCGTGCTCGACGCCATCACTGCCAGGCTGGGTACGACCCGGCAAGTCCGGAATTTTGTTGCCGTACTCACCGATCATCGCCGGCTGCCGCTGTTCAGCGAAATCCTGAAGCAGTTGGAGCGGGAATTGAACGACCGCCAAGGCTTCGCGGAAGCGCAAATCAGCAGTGCGCGCCAGCTCAGCGACCCCGAAAAACAGATGCTGGAAACCGAGATTACGAAGATGACCGGCAAGATAGTGCGCGCGCGCTACGAACAGGATTCATCGCTATTGGGCGGAGCAGTAGTCCAAGTGGGCAGCACCATCTACGACGGTTCAGTAAAAGGCCAGTTAGATAGGATAAGGGAGCAGTTGGTGGAAGGCTAGGAGCTAGGAGCCACGACCCACAGTTCGTCGGTAATGCTGAGCTGGCGGCGAACAACGAATAGCGAACGACCAACGATGAACGACCGACGACTTTTATGGCACAAATCAGAGCAGACGAAATCACCCAGTTAATCCGCGAGCAGATCGAGAACTACGAATCGAAGATCGCGGTCGACGAGGTTGGCACGGTCATCACTCTCGGTGACGGCATCGCCCGTGTTTACGGTCTCGACAAGGTCATGGCCGGAGAACTCCTGAGCTTCCCGCACGGTGTTTCCGGCATCGCCATGAACCTGGAAGAAGATCAGGTCGGCGTGGTCATCCTCGGCGAGTACACCGAGATCCAGGAAGGCGACGAAGTCAAGCGCACCGGCCGCATCATGAGCGTGCCCGTAGGCGACGCCTTGATTGGCCGAGTCGTCAACTCGCTCGGTCAGCCGATCGACGACAAGGGGCCGATTGCCACCGATAAATTCATTCCCATCGAGCGCATCGCTCCCGGCGTCATCGCCCGCCAGCCCGTGCGCGAGCCCATGGCCACCGGACTCAAGGCCATCGACTCCATGATCCCCATCGGCCGCGGCCAACGTGAGTTGATCATCGGAGATCGCCAGACCGGCAAGACCGCCGTCGTACTCGACACCATCATCAATAACAAGGGCAACAACCTGATCTGCATCTATAACGCCATCGGCCAGAAACGCTCGTCGATTGCCCAGGTCGTAAAAATTCTCGAAGATGCCGGCGCCATGGAGTACACCATCGTTGTTGCGGCCTCGGCCTCCGAGCCCGCTCCCATGCAGTACATCTCTCCATACGCGGCCTGCGCCATGGGCGAGTTTTTCCGCGACAACGGACGCCACGCCCTCTGCATCTACGACGATCTTTCCAAGCACGCCGCCTCTTATCGCGAGATTTCGCTCTTGCTCCGTCGCCCGCCCGGCCGCGAAGCTTATCCCGGAGACGTTTTCTATCTCCACTCGCGTCTGTTAGAGCGCGCCGCCAAGCTCAGCGACAAGAACGGGGGAGGATCGCTAACTGCGCTCCCCGTAATCGAAACTCAGGCCGGCGACGTTTCGGCTTACATTCCGACCAACGTGATTTCGATTACCGACGGCCAGATATATCTAGAAACCGACTTGTTCAACCAGGGCGTCCGCCCCGCCGTGAACGTAGGACTCTCGGTAAGTCGAGTCGGCGGCAGCGCACAGATCAAGGCGATGCGCCAGGTAGCCGGAACCCTGAAACTCGAACTAGCCCAGTACCGCGAACTAGCCGCCTTCGCCCAGTTCGGCAGCGACCTCGACAAAGCCACGCAACAACAGCTAAATCGCGGTCAGCGCCTTGTCGAACTGTTGAAGCAGGGCCAGTTCAGCCCGCTGCCGTTCTCCAAACAGATTCTGATCATCTTCGCCGGCACCAGCGGCGTGCTCGACGACATGCCCGTGAACCAGGTCCGAGATTTCGAAAAAGATCTCTACAAGTATGTAGAAACGACAAGCCCAGGCCTGCTCAACACGATCATGGAAAAGAAAATCCTGGACGACAATCTGAAAGCGGAGTTGTCCAGAGTAATCAAAGAAGCAAAACAGCAGTTCGTAGATTCAAGACAAGCAGCAGCAAAGTAAGAGTTCTTAGTTCCCGGTTCCCAGTTGTTAGGTACTCCTGAATTACAGGAGATTTTAACTGAAACTGGCAACCGGCTACTGACAACTGATTTATGGCCAACATCCTCGACATCCGGCGCCGCATTCGCAGCGTGATCAACACGCGGCAGATCACCAAGGCCATGAAGACCGTCTCGGCGGCCAAGCTGCGCCGCGCGCAGGAGGCCGCACTCGCCGCCCGTCCCTATTCGCAGATGCTCACCAACGTACTCAAATCGCTGGTCTCGCGAGCCGATATCTACGATCCCGTCACTGGACAGCCGCTTCATCCCCTGTTGGCCGAGCGCGAAGAAAACACCGTCCTGCTGATCGTCGTCACCGGAGACAAGGGCTTGGCTGGCGCATTCAACACCAACATCCTGAAGATGGCGTCAAAATTCATCGAGTCGAAGCCCGCTCAGAATGTCGACGTGGAGTGCATAGGCCGCAAAGGTCGAGACTTTATGCGAAGGCGCTATCCGGCGGCCCCGGAGCGGCCCGTTGGAGAAGCAGGCGCTCCACCCGCGCAAGGGCCCACTGACGCGGCGCCGCAGCGCGCCGGTCGCGTGCAGATCACCGGCGAATATATCGGAGTGCTGGGCAAGGTCGACCACAACTTCGCGGCAACTCTCGGCGAGAACATTATCGCCCGCTATGCTCGCCACGAGATTGACGGCGTCTACATTCTGTTCAACGAATTCAAATCGGTGATCGCGCAACGCCTGGTCGCCGAGCGACTGCTGCCCATCAAGGAGATCGGCGAAGTCGACATCCAAATGGCGGAAGAGGCATCGGAAGAAGAACGCAAGAAGCGAATCGCAGCGGCAAAGTCGGCGGGCGTAGGAATGCGTACGGCGGATACAAGCGTAGTCGATGAGGCCGCCGCCAAATTCGGGACCTGGCCGGTCGATTACATCTACGAGCAGCCGCCGCACCAGCTTTTCGAGGGGATTTTGCCGAAGTACATCGGCATCCAGATTTTTCATGCGCTGCTCGAGTCGGTAGCAGCGGAGCACGCCGCCCGCATGACCGCCATGGATGCGGCCACCAACAACGCCAGCGATATGATCGATTCATTGACTCTGGTAATGAATCGGGCGCGCCAGGCCAAGATCACGAAGGAAATTATAGAAATAGTAAGTGGAGCGGCAGCACAGTGAGTCGGCACTTAGCAATTAGCACTTAGTAAAAGCTCACAGTGAAAGATTTGTATCAGGGCATCGCTTTAGCGATGCCGCAAGTGCCGACGAGTACAGACGGCTTTAGCCGCGGAGGGATGCATCGAGTTTGTCGGCTTCAAGGCGAACGACTAACGACTTTCGACTAACGACTAACGACTGTTGAGACCTTATGTCAGAAAATATCGGAAACGTGATCCAAATCGCCGGCCCGGCCGTCGACGTGCAATTCACCGAAGCGAAGATGCCTCCTATCTATCAAGCGCTGAAAGTCGTCAGCGACGGCTTCACCGTGCCTTCCCCCATCAACGTCATTCTCGAAGTGCAGCAGCACTTGGGAGAAGGCCGCGTCCGCTGTGTCGCCATGGAAGCGACCGACGGCATGGTGCGCGGCATGAAGGCCATCGATCAGGGCGGGCCCATCTCCGCCCCGGTAGGCCGCGGCACGCTCGGCCGCGTGATGAACGTGATCGGCGAACCGGTCGACAATCTCGGCCCCATCGCCTCCACCAAGAGAATGCCCATTCACCGTCTCGCGCCTGCCTTTGATGAACAGTCGACCACCGCCGAAATGTTCGAGACCGGCGTGAAAGTAATCGACCTCATCCAGCCCTTCCTGAAAGGCGGAAAGATCGGTCTCTTCGGCGGCGCCGGTGTGGGCAAGACCGTAGTCATCATGGAATTGATCAACAACGTCGCCAAACAGCACGGCGGATTTTCCGTGTTCGCCGGAGTAGGCGAGCGCACCCGCGAAGGCAACGACCTCTGGCTCGAAATGACCGAGTCGGGAGTAATCAAACCCGGCAAGCCAGAGGAGTCGAAAGCGGCGCTGATCTATGGCCAGATGACCGAGCCCCCTGGAGCTCGTCTAAGAGTGGCGCTAACTGCCCTGACTGTGGCCGAATTTTTCCGCGACGAAGAGGGCTCCGATACCCTGCTCTTCATCGACAATATCTTTCGCTTTACCCAAGCCGGCTCGGAAGTGTCGGCCCTCTTAGGTCGCATGCCCTCGGCCGTGGGTTATCAACCTAATTTGGCCACGGAGATGGGAGAGTTACAAGAGCGGATTACTTCTACCAAGAAAGGTTCGGTGACTTCGGTGCAGGCAATTTACGTGCCGGCAGACGATCTCACGGATCCGGCGCCGGCGACAACGTTCGCCCACCTGGACGCTACAACCGTGCTTTCGCGCGCGCTTACGGAGATTGGGATTTATCCGGCAGTGGATCCGCTCGCTTCCACCTCGCGCATTCTCGATCCTAGAATTGTCGGGCAGGATCATTACGACGTGGCACAGATGGTCAAGAAGACGCTGCAGACTTACAAAGACTTGCAGGACATCATCGCGATTCTGGGTATCGACGAACTTAGCGAGGACCAGAAGGTGACGGTAGCCCGCGCGCGAAAGATTCAGAAATTCCTCTCGCAACCGTTCTTTGTGGCCGAGCAGTTTACCGGCACCCCTGGACGGTATGTGAAAATCGCCGATTCGCTGAAGGGTTTCCGCGGCATCGTGGAGGGCAAGTACGACGATATTCCCGAGCAGGCTTTCTACATGAAGGGAACGATCGATGAAGTGCTGGAGACGGCGGAGAAAATGAAAGGCGCAGCAGCGTAAGACCAGTCGTTGGTCGCTACTCGTTAGTCGTTAGTCGTTGGCAATGCCCGTCGGCTAACGTTTCGAGCGAACGACCAACGACCAGCGACCAACGACTAACGGCCAATGTCCGATACTTTCCAACTCGAAATCGTTACTCCGTCCCGGCTCCTGGTCAAGGACACGGCTGAGGAAGCGCAGATACCGGGCTTAAGTGGATATCTTGGAATTCTTCCCGGACACGCCCCGCTGATCACCGAGCTTGCGGTCGGTGCGATTACTTACAAGGCCAGCGGCGCGACTCATACGTTATCGGTGTGTTGGGGTTTTGCGGAGGTTCTGCCCGACAAGGTGACGATCCTGGCCGAAGCGGCGGAGCGTCCGCAGGAGATTGACGTCGCGCGCGCGCAAAAAGCCAAAGCAAGGGCCGAAGAGCGGTTGAAAAGCAACGATCCTCAGGTTGATTACACCCGCGCGGAAGACGCACTGCAGCGCGCAGAAACTCGTCTGAACGTTGCCAAGGAAAAGTAGCTTTCCCCAGGCTCCTCCGCGCCGGAACTTTCCCGTGTCCTACTTACATTGCTCAACAACCTTTTGCGCAACAGTCTTTCGGGGGCAACCATGGCAATACATGAGGTAGGCGTAATTGGGGCGGGCACGATGGGCAACGGGATTGCCCACGTGTTTGCCCGGTGCGGGTTCAAGGTCGTGTTGTGCGACGTAGAGCAGCGATTTCTGGATCGCGGGCTCGCAACCATTACGAAGAACCTCGATCGCGAAGTGGCCAGGAACAAAATTACGGCGGACGACAAGGTTTCCACGCTGGGGCGGATTCATGCGGTCGTGGACCGGGCGAAGCTCGCGGATTGCGATCTGGTGATTGAGGCGGCGACCGAGAAGTTTGAGATCAAGGCGGAAATCTTCCGCGACCTGGATCGCATCGTGAAGCCGGACGTGATTCTGGCCACCAATACGTCTTCGATTTCGATTACGAAGATCGGAGCGCTCACCGGGCGCGCCGACAAAGTCATCGGGATGCACTTCTTTAATCCCGTCCCGGTGATGAAACTGGTTGAGGTGATTCGGGGCCTCGCGACTTCGCAGGCTACGTTTGAGGCGGTGCGCGAGCTGGCGGTGAAACTCGAGAAGACGCCGGTGGAGGTGAACGACGCTCCCGGATTTGTCTCGAACCGGGTGCTGATGCCGCTGCTGAACGAGGCGATGTATGCGGTGATGGAGGGCGTCGCGACGGCGCAGGCCGTGGATGAGGTGTTCAAGCTGGGGATGGCGCATCCCATGGGCCCGCTCACACTGGCGGACTTTATCGGGCTCGACGTATGCCTCGACATCATGCGCGTGCTGCACGATGGCCTCGGGGATCCGAAGTACCGGCCCTGTCCGCTGCTCATCAAAATGGTCGATGCTGGCTGGCTCGGACGCAAGAGCGGGCGCGGGTTTTACAGTTACTCGTGAACCAGGGCCGGTAATCCGGAATTAGCCGACGATCCGAGATGAAAACATGACGACAAGCTGGGGCGGAATTCTTCCCGAGCGAGAGCCGGGTGGCGACGCGTTTTACTATTTGCTTGCGTTTCTTTCCGGAGTGCTGGCCGGTTGGTTGGACATCAAAGTCGGCGATTTGCTCCTGACCGCGATGGTGGTGCTGGCGGCCAACATGTCGCTTGGATTCCTGAGCCCCCGTAAGCCGTGGCGCTGGGTTCTGCTGGTTGGAGTGTTCGTGCCCGTGGTGGAATGGCTGGCCTATTACTTTCTTTCGGAGAAACCCGAGCGCGCGCAAGTCTACGAATCTTTTCTGGCATTCATACCCGGAATTGCAGGTGCCTACGGGGGCGCAGTGGGGCGGGGTGTCGTGGACAACTTGTTTGTCAAGAAGTGAGAGCCGCTTAGCCGGTCAGTTTGCGAAACCGTTTGCCACCAAAAGCCACGTAGGTACACGAAGGTAAGACTAGAACCCTCCCGATATCGATCGGGACCCCCTCTGCATCCCGTACAATAGACCTACCGTACCGGCTTCCGCATGAAACGCATCGCAATTCTGGGTTCGACGGGTTCGATCGGCCGCAGCACTTTGAGTGTGGTCGAGAGTTATCCCGAGCGTTTTCAGGTATCAACCCTCGCCGCCGGCAACAATGCCGAACTAGTTTTCGACCAGGCTGTGCGCTGGAAGCCGCGAGTGGTGTCGCTGGCGGACGAAGCCAAGGCGCGGACGCTCCAGGCCAGATTGCGGCAGGCTGGTTTGGGCGAGATTGAAGTGGTTGACGGCGCCGCAGGCACGGTTCGAGTGGCCACTCATCCCGAGGTGGATTTCGTGGTTAGCGCGATTGTGGGCGTCTCCGGCCTGGAGGCAACCTACGAAGCTGTGCGCGCCGGCAAGACCGTCGGTCTGGCCAACAAAGAGTGTCTGGTGGTGGCGGGCGAACTGATCACCGCTGAAGCGCGCAAGCAAGGCAAGCCGCTGCTGCCCATCGATAGCGAACATAACGCCGTCCACCAGTGCCTGCGCGGCGGCCAGAGGGAAGAGGTCGAGCGGATCTGGCTAACGGCTTCGGGCGGTCCGTTCTTGAACACACCGCGGTCGGAATTTGCCTCAATTACGGTGCAACAGGCGCTCAATCATCCCACCTGGAAAATGGGCAAAAGGATCACCATCGATTCTGCAACATTGATGAATAAGGGTTTCGAGGTGATCGAGGCCTGCCGCTTGTTTGATGTGCCGGCCGAGCGTGTGCAAGTCATTGTGCATCCACAGTCTACGATTCATTCCCTGGTCGAATTCGTGGATGGCAGCATACTTGCTCAAATCTCCGTGACCGATATGCGGCTGCCCATTTTGTATGCGCTGACGTACCCGGAACGCATCCCTTCGGAGTTGCGCTTCTCGATCATGGACCTGCGGCATCTGGATTTCTGCCCTCCGGATATGAGTAAATTCCCTTGTCTTCGTTTAGCTTACGAAGCGGCGGCAGAGGGAGGGACAAAGACCATCGCTCTGAACGCGGCCGACGAGGTGGCGGTGGCTGCGTTTTTGGAGGAGCGGATCGGATTCGAGGAGATTCCGCGCATCATTGAAGAAGTGATGGCTGCAACGCCAGCCCAACATTTAGAATCTATACAGAAGGTACTTGCGCTGGACACCGAGGCCCGTCTTTTGGCAAAAGAAATAGTTCAAAAGAAAGCACAGCAGCTTTGCCGAAAGGGCTCGCCCGTCAGGGCCATTTCGTAATAGGAATTTTGGAGTAGTCTAATTATTATGGCCCAGCTTTTGTCCATTCTGCATACCGTCTTCGACATGGGGATCGTGCTTGGATTCATGATTCTGATTCATGAATTCGGGCACTACGCGGCGGCTAAATACTTCGGCGTCCGGGTGGAGGTCTTCTCCATCGGCTTTGGCAAACGTCTGCTGGGCTTCACCAAAGGCGATACCGATTACCGCATCAGCGCCATCCCGCTGGGCGGCTACGTCAAGATGTCGGGCGAAAACCCCATGGACGATCGGACCGGCGATCCAGGCGAATTTCTGTCGCATCCGCGCTGGCAGCGCTTCATCGTGGCCCTGGCCGGACCGGCCATGAACATCATGCTGGCCATCGCCCTGTTAACCGCCGTCTACAAGGTCCATTACGAATACGCCGCCGTGCTTGATGAAACGGCCGTGGTGGGATGGGTGGATTCAAACACTCCGGCGGAAAGGGCTGGAATCCAGATTGGCGACAAGATTGTCCGGGTGGAGGACATCGAGAATCCGAATTGGGAGCAAGTCGATATCAAGGATGCTCTCAGCCCGAATCAGCCTTTGAAGTTTGGCATCGAGCACGACGGCAAAGTCACTGAGAAGGTCCTGGTTCCTGAGCCGCTCGGGCCCAATCAATACGGCGCCATGGGTTGGGTGCCGAAAGAGTCCAGCGTAACTTTGGCCACCGTCGAACCCGGAATGCCCGCCGAAAAAGCCGGCCTCAGGGTCGGAGACCAGATCCTTACGGCGAATGGGCAGGATGTTCCCGCATTGGAAGCGCTGGTGCAGATGTTGAACCGCACCAAGGATCAGCCGCTGGAACTTGTGGTCCTGCGCAACGGCCAAAAACAGACTTTCACAGTCAGGCCAATCCTCGACCCCGGCGGATCCCGGCAGGGACCTGCCTACCGGATCGGCATTGCCAGAAGCGTTCCCACCAAAGTTGTCAAGCTCAATTTCTCGGAAGCGCTGCAACGCTCTCTGTCAGAGAATAAGAGGAGTTCTTTCCTCATTCTGGAATTGCTGCAGAAGATGGTGCAGCGCAAGGTCTCCATGCGCCAGGTCGATGGTCCAATCGGAATCGGCAGCGCGGTTGGCGCCGCCGCCCGCGAAAAGGGGTGGACTCCGCTGCTCCTCATCACCGCCGCCATCAGCCTGAACCTGGGCATCATGAACCTGTTACCCATTCCCATCCTCGATGGCGGCGTGATCCTGCTGCTTCTCATCGAAAGCCTGATGCAAAAGGAAATCAGCCTGCCCATCAAGGAACGCATCTACCAGGCAGCTTTCGTCTTCCTCGTGCTCTTCGCCGTGATGGTGATCTATAACGACCTGGTGAAGACACTGCCCGGGCTTACACGGATGCCATAAGCAGGTGTGGCGCGGGCGCCCCCGCCCGCGTGCGTGCGGCCCCTCGACTTACGTAGGGACAGCCGCCCCGGGGCTGTCCAAGCTGGGCACAGCCCAGCAACATTTTCCTAGCTGCTTAGGATCAATTCTGCAAACAACTCGATTTTAGCGCCCACCCTTGAGTGGCGCAGCGGTTTACCCGGCTCAGCCGATGTGGTCGTCTCGACAACTCAAGGACGGGTTGATTCCCCATTCCTTATTGAGATACAATGTATCTCAGAGGGTCGTATGGCATCCACGGAGATGGTGCACGTTCGCATTGACAAGCGAACCAAGGCACGGGCGGCCAAGGCGCTGGCAGCCATGGGTCTATCCGTGTCCGACGCAGTCCGCGTCCTGCTGACGCGTGTGGCCGCGGAGAAGTCCCTGCCCTTCGAAGTGAAGGCTCCCAATGCCGCGACGGCAGCGGCGATACAGGAAGCGCGCAAGGGTGGACTGCCGTCGTTCCGCAATGTCTCCGACTTGATGGCTGACTTGAATGCGGAGGATTGAGCGAACCAGCGCCTTCCGCCGCGACTTTAAGCGCGAAAAACGCGGGCGCCATCGGAGCGAACTGGAGACAGTGTTGACCTTCGCGGTTTCTCTGCTAGTGGATGACAAACCTGTACCCGAACGAAATCGCGATCATGCTCTGAGCGGCAACTGGAGTGACCATCGGGAATGCCACCTTAAGCCGGATCTCCTGCTGATCTATCGCAAGCCCGATCTGGAGGTTCTGCAACTCGTACGTCTGGGTTCGCACAGCGAACTCTTCGATTGAACCGTGCACAAATGTCCTACGACCTGCCCACACCCATGTACTGAAATCCCATGGCGCGCAGGCGTGAGGAATCGAGCAGATTCTTGGTGTCGATGATGATCGGACGTTTCACCAGGTGGCGGATCTTGGCGAAGTCCAGCGTCCGGAACTCGGGCCAGCCGGTGGCGACAATCAATGCATCCACTCCTTCCGCCACTCCGTAGGCGGAATCGCAATATTTCACTGTGCCGTTTAGTTGGAGCCTCGCGTCCGGCATCGCCACCGGATCGAAGGCCCGTACCCGCGCCCCCCCGGCCAGCAGATTCTGCGCCAGTTGCAGCGAAGCCGATCCCGCCACCGAGTTGGTGTTAGGCTTGAAGGACAGCCCCAGGATGCCTACGTCTTTGTTCTGCACCGTCTCCAGGGCATCGGCCACTTTCTGCAACAGCCGGTCGGCCAGGTTCAGATTCACCTCGCGGGCGGCATTCAGGACCTTGAGGCCGACGCGGTTCTCTCGCGCCAGGGCGCTCAGCGATTCCATCTCGCTCTCGGCAAAAATTCCGCCCATGCCGGCACCCGGCTGCAGGCAGCGCGGCGCAATCTTCTTGTCCAGCCCCAGCGCCAGGGACAGGCTGACGGCGTCGGCGTTCACGTGTTCGCAGAGGCTGGCAATTTCATTGATGAACGAAATCTTGGTGGCCACAAACGCAGTGGTCGCGGCCCGCGCCAACTCCGCCGTTTCGTAATTCGTGACCAGCACCGGAACTCCCCGCATCACCAACGGGTGAAAAATCTGCTTCAGTGTTGAAACGGCCTCGCTGGAAGGCGTCCCGAGGATGATCCGGTCAGGCCAGTTGAAGTCTTCGACTGCGCATCCGTTGGTGAAGAACATGGGTTGGCACACCAGCAGGCTCTTCAGCCCTTTCTCCCGCAGTGTTTTTTCGAGTTCTCTCGTCGCACCGACCTGCGCCGGCGTGACGATCGACAGTACCTGGAAGCGGCCGGCCGCGCTCGCCAGGCGGACGGCAAGCTCTTCCAGTCCCTGCTCTGAATCTTCGGCGAGAAAAATTACCTGGGCTTTGCGCGCCAATTCCTCCGGGTCCGCTGAATACACCAACCGGCCGGCGCGCACGTTGCGCCGAATCACGTCTTGAAGATTTTTTTCAAAAAAAGGGATGTTGCCTTTGGCCACTTCGGTGAGGCCGGTGCTATCGGCATGGCAACACCAAACCGGCGTGCCGAAGTCGGCGAGACAGGCGGAGATGACGGTAGCGAGGTAGCCGGATCCATAGACCCCAATTTGCATATTCTCTTCCGATTGAAGTCGCGATCGAATTCGTGATCGAACTCGCGATCAAACCCGCAGCCTGGGAGCCGGCGCTCGGTCTGCAGCCCGTTAAATCTATGGTAATTCGTCCAAAGGACTTAGCAACGGGTGGAAGGTACATGTACCGCCGGACAGCGAGATGGGCCGTGAACAGCGGGTTTTCAGGGGTTTTGGGGGATCGAATTACGGCCAGGTTCAGGTCTGCGCCTTAGAGGACAATTGGCCGTGTCCCAACGGCAGCGGCGCGACGTCCTCCCAGCAACCGCCATTCTCGCGCACAAACATCAACTCCTCCATGTAGATCCGGCGCTTGCCCGGAAACTGTGCCCAGCGCTCGCGCGCCACTGCACATGCAGCGCGCGCCTGCTCATCCTGTTCCGTTTTTAAGATCGTAAGATGCGGAATATAGGGCCAGCTTTCCTGGCAGCTCAGGCCTTGACCGCACAGTTGGTCGTGCAGTTCGCGCATCCGATATGCTGCCCGCTTGACCTGGATGAACACCGTCGGGGTCGTTGGCAGAAACGTTTCCACGTCTCCCAGTTCGACGCTGAAGGGAACCACGCGGCCACACGCTTCTTCCAGGAACTCCAGCGCGGCCGCTTCCGTTCCCCGCAGTTCCCGCGGAGGCAGAATCGTGAGATGGGCCGCCATGTGAGCGATGGTCGGGTGGAGTTCCCGGCGCAGCTGCTCCACAAACTCGCCAACCGGATTGCGGACGTACGTCACCAACGCGTAGCGGGAACTGGGCATGACTTCCGAGGCAAAATTATAGCCCGAGCGCGGCATGTGGGGGCACCCCACCTTTTGGCAGTGTCACGAAGGTCACCCGCATGTCATCTTTTGCGCTCGCATTTATAATCGAACACAGTCGGGGCGTAGCGCAGCCTGGTAGCGCACCTGCCTTGGGCGCAGGGGGTCCGCGGTTCAAATCCGCGCGCCCCGACCAATATCCCCTGCATCAGCAAATTTTGGCAACAGCAATTTCGGAAATCGAATCTCAACGGGCCAGCTTTTGTACTGCCCGGTTGTCCGGCACAAATCGCCACCATGACCATAAGCACTGCATCTAGGTGACCTGTCAGGCTGGAACGCTGGAATGGCGGAACTTACTTCGATGCCTTCAGTCAGTCATCGACATCGCAGCTTGGTTTTCATCCGCTACTCGCCCATCAAACAGGTGAATGCCGCGTTGGGCGTGCCGAGCGAAGCGAGGATCGTGTGTGACCATGCAGATGGTCGCGCCGTCACCGTGCAATTCCTGCAACAGATCCATGACGGAGTTCGCGTTGCGCGAGTCGAGGTTGCCTGTCGGCTCGTCTGCCAGCAGGATCGAGGGGCTTCCCGCGAGAGCCCGCGCCACCGCTACGCGTTGCTGTTGGCCGCCCGAAAGTTGCGATGGATAGTGCTTGCCGCGGTGGCTCATTCCCACCCGCTCCAACGCCTGCTGCACCCTCTGCTTGCGCTCCCCATCGCCCATAGAACGATAGGTTAGCGGCAATTCCACGTTTTCGTATGCCGTCAGATCGCCGATGAGGTTAAAGCTCTGAAAAATGAAACCAATCTCACGGTTGCGGATAACGGCGCGTTCCGAAATATCCAGGTTCTCGACTGACTTCCGCTTGAACAGGTACTGTCCATGGGTCGGCGAATCGAGCAGCCCGATGATGGCCATCAGAGTCGATTTGCCTGAACCCGATGGTCCCGCGACCGAAACGTATTCGCCCCTGCGAATCTCAAGGTTAATACCGGATAGGGCATGGGTTTCTAACTCATCTGTGTAAAACACCTTTCCGACGTCTTTTAATGAAATGAGGACGTTATCTGCTTCGGTCATTTCACCTCTCTTTGACTACATGGTGTACTTGTTTCGCCTGTGGTACCTGTAAACCTTGGACTCCTGCCACCGCCTTAACGGAACGGGGGACTAATTCAGGCGGATCCGGTCATATTGATCCCAGCGCGAAACATCGGACAGGATCACCTGGTCGCCTTCCTTCAAGCCCCCAAGAATCTCAACCGCGTTCATCGAGCTCCGGCCCAAGGTTACGCGTACCCGCACTGCCGCGGTGCCGTCGCCTTCCAGCTTGAAAAGGCCAACCGTGCTCTTTTCCTGGCCGTAGGTCGGGCGCCCGACCAAGAGGGCGTCCGCGATGCGTTCCAGGTCAATCGTGCCGTCCACGCTCAGGTCGGGCACCGCTCCTGGGGGTGGATCGCCGATCAGGACCACGTCCACCGTGCGCGTGCCATTTTGAACTGACGGATCGATTCGTGTGACCTTGCCTTCGATCACGCCGTTATGGGTATCCACCTCCGCCGGTTCGCCGACCTGCACGTCCTTGGCGAGTGTCTCGGGAATTTTGAGTTCCGCCTTAAGGCGATTCGGATTCGTGACTTTGGCGATGGTTGTCCCTGCCGGCACCTGCTGTCCTTCTTGTAGTGTGTTGCCGTTGAGAGTCAGCTCTTGCAGAATGCCGTTCATGCCGGCGCGAACTTTCAGCATGTTTTTCTGTTTCAGCTGCAATTCATAGATCGCTCGCGCCTGCTCCACTTTCGCCTTTTCTGCTGCCAGTTGCGCTTCTAGCTGCTTCTGTGCATTGGTGTAGCGCTGTTCCTCGATGTCGGCGCGAATCGAGAGCTGGCGCGAGCTTCCGCTGGAGAGTTTCCGCGCCTGATCCGAGAGCACGCCCAGCTTCTCCAACTCCTGGTCGGTCTCTGCTTTCATCCGGGCGTCCTCCGCATCCTGTTCCGCTTTTGCCGTATTCGCCTTCTGGTCCAGCACCTGGCTTTGGAGTGTCACTTCCAGATTGTGGTATTGCGCCTTTTCGGCGCGCAGCTTCCACTCCGCATCGAAAGCCTGTTGCTCTACGGTAGGGTTGCTCAGGATGACGACCACCGTATCTGCCGTTACGGGCGTGCCCGGTCGTACCAGGATCTTCTCCACGCGTCCGTCGGTGATAGTCGGGATCCAGCGAATTTCCTCGGGAGTGAGCGTACCATTACCATGAACCTGCCTAACCATGGGACCGCGCTTGACGGTATCGATCCAGAGACCTGAGCGGTCCACGGCGGGAGCCGCTGGCTTGAGTTTCGACACGCCCATCGTGACGCTGGCGAACAAAGCCACACCCACCGCGGCATAAATGATCTGCCGCCGTCTGCGAGCCTGCGTTGCGAATGGTCGTGGAACATCCATAAAGCCGGCCCGGGTGGGCTAATTCCCTAAAGCGCTAATCCCGCAAAGCTTGGAGCGGATGTGTTCTGGTTGCACGCCAAGCGGGCAGGAAACATGCTGCCAGCGACGCGAGCGTAATGACCAAGAATGCCGACCCAAACGACAATGGGTCGCGCGGACTCACGTTGTACAGCAGATATCCCAGCAGCCGCGTTGACGCCAGCGCCAAGGCTGTGCCCCCGACAATTCCGGCTGCCGTCAGCGCGAGACCGCGCGACATTACCAGCTGCAACAGGTGGGATGGAGTCGCGCCGAGGGCCATACGCAACCCTAATTCGCGCGTACTCTGCGACACTGCATACGACATCACGCCATACAATCCGATCGCAGCGAGTAGCAGGGCCAATCCGCCCAGTACACTCACCAAAGTTACGGCCACCAGTTGCGCTGACGTCGATCGATCCACTTGTTCTTGCAGGGTGATTACCTCGAAGAGAGCTAAGTTCCGGTCAATCGCATGCACCTCGCGAGTCAGCGCTGCCGTCATCGCCTCCGGACTCAGCCGCGTCCGGATGTTCAAACCCGGCGCTATGGCGAAATTCTGGCGGAGAGGCACATAGAAAAACGGTTTCGGCGTCTCCCGAACGCTCTGGTATTTGGAATCCTTTGCCACCGCGACCACCTGCAGCCATCGTCCCTTGACCTGAAGACGCTCGCCCATCGGGTTCCCGCCGAGCCAATATTTCGCGGCCATAGTTTCGTTGACGATCGCAACCAGAACTGACTTTTCGTCGTCCGCACGGGTGAATTCGCGGCCGGACACCAAAGGAATGCCTATCGTCGTGAAATAGTCCGGACCGACTTCGTTGTATTGCACGATGGGCTGCTCATCAGGCGGAGGTTGATAGCCATCCACCGCAATCGGCGAGGACGAGAAGCTTCGATAGCTCAGCGGTGTCATTCGCGCAAACGCGGCCGACTCGACACCGGGTAGCGCCTGCACGCGATCGAGGAGTTGGTCCTGAAAATTCTGAGCGCGCGGCGCGTCATATCCTGCCTGCACCAAATTGACGGTCGTTTCCAGCACCTCGTGCGTCGAAAAACCGGGGCTGGTATTTCTTACCCTCTGCAAGCTCTGCAGCAAGAGCCCTGCGCCGACCAGCAAAACGAAACTCAGTGATACTTGTATTACTACCAGGCCCGAGCGAACCCACGCTCTCCTGCCACCCCCAACCACGCCTGCCGACTCAGCTTTCAAGGCGCCGGAAAGATCGAGGTCGCGGGTCTGCATGGCGGGAACCAGGCCGAGCAGAAGCGTCGCCATCAGGCAAACCCCGGCGCTCAGCGCCAGCACGCGCCAATCGATTTCGCCGGGCAAGTGCATCGCCACGCCTCCACGCGCGGGGAGAAGCAGTATGAGCGCATGGCGGCACCAGTGCGCAACCAGCAGTCCACCGGCGGCGCCAAGAACCGCGAGAATCAGCCCTTCCGTCGCCAGTTGTCTCACCAGGCGACCGCGGCCCGCTCCGATGGCCATCCGAACCGTCATTTCGTGACGTCTCGCGAAAGACCTGACCAGCAAAAGATTGCCGACGTTCGCGCAAGCAATGAGCAGGACAAAAATCACCACAGCGAGCATGATTTCTAGGGTTGGAAGCAAAGTGTTGGCATTGTTGAATGGAGTTTGCCATAACGGCCAGAGCTTGATACTTCGGCCGCGGTTCGTATCGGGATAGTCCTTCTCCAATCGTGTCGCCACCGACGCGATTTCTTGCTGTGCCTGCTCGCGGGACACGCCAGGTTTGAGCCGCGCGTACGCTTCAATCCAGCGCGCGCCGCGATCCTCCAGTTTGTAGCCGCCGCCTTCAAACAACTCCTCCATGGATGCCGGCACCCAGAACTGCATCGCCCAGCCCACGAATGTGCCGTAAAAACCCTGGGGCGAGACGCCGACAATCGTGTGCAGCACTCCATCGAGCCGTTGCGTTTTCCCGATGATTTGCGGATCACCCTTGAATCGTCCTTGCCACAGCTGGTAACTGATCACCGTCACCGGATGAGCGTTGCGCCCCGAGTCTTCGCCAGCCTCGAATCCCCGACCGAGTATCGGATGGACTCCGATGGCATCAAAATAGTTCGCCGATACTATGCTCCCGGTCGTGACCTCCGCGCGGTCACCGATGCTGAGGGTGGTGCCGGTGATCTTGGTCACAAGAAATGACTCAACCAGCGTGCAGCTTCTCTGCAAATCGAGGAAATCTGGCCAGGAAAGGGCAGTCGCCTCGGTTTCGCCGCGTGCCATTCCGGTAAGCGCGAATAGCCGCTCCTGGTGAGCGACCGCCGGATAGGGACGGAATAAGATCCCCTCGATCCAACTAAAAACCGCGGCGTTGGCGCCGATCCCTAGAGTCAAGCAAAGAATCGCCAGGAGGGAAAATCCCGGACTGCGCCGCAGCATCCGCAAGCCGAAGCGCAGATCGGAGAAGAAACCGCGTATGCCGTGGAAGGACTGTGTCTCACGACATTGTTCCTTGTAGTTCTCGATTCCACCGAACTCGAGCTTGGCGCGCCGCTCGGCTTCCACCACCGGAACTCCTGAGCGCTGCAGGTCGGCGGCGCGTTCTGTTATATGAAACCGAAGCTCCTCTTCCATTTGCATCGAGCGATCAAGGCGCTCACCGCGAAGCAGCCGATTCAGGAGGGAGTAAGGCATGGATCAGACCTCCTCCGGTCGCGCGCCCAGGACGGTGGCAATGGCTGCTGCAACCCGGTTCCAGGTATCGGTTTGCTCGCGCAGGCGCTTTTCCCCTTTACGCGTCAACCGGTAATACTTCGCGCGCCGATTGTTTTCGGAAACCCCCCATTCCGATGCCAGCATGCCTTTTTCTTCCAGCCGGAACAGGGCCGGATAAAGCGCGCCTTGCTCCACCTCGAACGCCCCTCCAGAGATTTGCTGAATGCGGAGCAACACACCGTATCCGTGCAGCGACCCCAACGACACCGCCTTCAGGATTAGCAAGTCGAGGGTGCCAGGGAGAATGTCGGCAGAGTTGGTCATCGGCTCTCCTTCCTAAGACGGTTAGGAAGAAAAAAAGTTAGCATTGCTCTCCTAAGCTGTCAAGGAGAGTTCACGAGGCTCTTCGGGAGATGCAAGTCTGTTTGGGTCAGCTTGCCCACCCTCAACGCATCCCTACGAGATTAAGACCCGAGATCTAAGGCCGCCCACGTCAAATTTACAAAAAAGTTACTTCTCGGTGTCTTTCTGTTGACAACACACGAGTAAGCTCTTGCGCTGAGAAGATCTCGCACGCGTTGAACGCGTGTAGGGGCCCCGGCGTTATACCAATCAGATTGAAATTTCAGAATTCGGTCTCAAATGTCTGTCACCGGAGGCAAGTCCATGACAAAGCAAACTGCCACGAAAAAGCGATACCTCTCCCTCGCACTGGCTGGGCTCTTGCTGTCAATCTTCCCGGCTGCGGCCCACGCTCAATACAACCAATACAATCTGGTCTCGACGGCACAAGACCCCAATCTGGTAAACGGCTGGGGATTGGCGTTCTTCCCCACCGGCCCATTTTGGGTGTCAGACAACGGAACCGGTCTTTCCACGCTCTATGACCACTCCGGAAGCATACAGGGGCTGGTCGTCACCATTCCTACTGCGCCCAGCCAGCCCTTTGGACCCATTGGCTCGCCCACCGGAATCGTCGCCAGCAGCAAAGGCGGTTTCCAGGTATCGGCAAACGGCTCTTCCGGGCCGTCGTTTTTTATCTATGACACCCTCGATGGCACGCTCAGCGGCTGGAGTCCCGCTGTGTCTTTCAGCAACGCGATCCTCGCCGTCGACAACTCCGCCTCCGGCGCCATCTACACCGGCCTGACCATGGCTACAAACGAGAATGGAACGTTTCTCTACGCGGCCGATGCCGGCAACAACAAGATTGACATGTTCGACAGCAACTTCAATCTGGTCAGTTCGTTCACCGATCCGGCGACGCCGCCAGGAATGGCTGTCTACGGCATCCAGAACGTGCAAGGCCGTCTCTACGTCACTCTTGCCAACATCATTCCCTTACAGGGAGGTGCCGTTGATGTGTTCAATAGCGAAGGCAAACTCCTCCAACGCCTGACCGGCAATGGACCCGAAGGGCCGCTTGAGGGACCTTGGGGAATTGCCCTCGCTCCCAGTGATTTCGGAACCTACAGCAACGCCCTGCTGGTTGGGGATCTGGACGATGGCCACATCAACGCCTACGACCCCAAGACCGGCGTCTTCCTGGGACAACTTATGCATCCCAACGGAAAAGCCATCGCCATCAAGGGCCTCTGGGCGCTTAAGTTCGGCGCAGGCAATCCTGCTAACGGCGACAAGAATCAACTCTTCTTCACCGCCGGCCCGCAGAATTTCAAGAAAGGACTGTTCGGAATGATCGCCGCCAAAGGAGTCGATTAGCACGGATTCCGATGTTCTCAATGCGCTCTCGGCAGCGGCCATAGGAAGTGACTGAAAGGGCACACAAGCCGGTTGAATGCCAGGATGCCCCGGTACGCCGCCAGTCGGAGCAGGAACCGAGACCTGCGGCCTCAATGCCGGCGGCGGCCGCGGGTGAAGCAGGACTGCACGCGGGCGTCGAGCTGCGGCGGAGTGAACGGCTTGGCTAGGAAATCCGTGGCGCCCAGTTCGAAGCTGCGGCGGGCACTGTCCTCATCGCCCTGGGCGGTCAACACCAGCACCGGCAGGTGCCGCGTGGCTTCGCCGCTGCCGAGGGTGCGCAGGACTTCGAAGCCGTCCATCCCCGGCATGTTCAGATCGAGAATCAGGAGATCGGGGGATTGGCTCCCGATCTGCTCGAGGCCATCCCTCCCGTTATCCGCTTCGATCACGCGGTAGCCGCCGCGGGTGAGCGACCAGCGGGCCAGAACACGCAAATCCTCATCGTCATCCACGATCAGGACGAGCAGGTTCTCACGGCTGGCTTCGTCCTCCGTGGCGGTGTCATTGACCATCGCTCGATTGTCGTTGCTGCCCTCGAATCGCGCCTGGAAGCCTTCGCGCGCGCAGAAAACCTGCAGCGCGGAGCCCAGTGAAGCCGCCAGTTCGCGGGCTTTCGCCTCGATACCATCGAGAAACTCGTCGTTGTGCGTGGGATCGTGATGTGTCAGGTAGAGACTTTTCACCCCGGCCGCGGCCGCGATGCCGGTTGCGTAGGCCCACGTGCTGTGGCCCCAATTCTTCTTGGCAGGGTATTCTTCCGGAGTGTACTGCGCGTCGTGAACGACTACGTCGGCGTTTTGCATGAATTCGGCATGGCGGCGGTCGCCTTCATGCAGAATCGATTCGAGCCTGCCGGGTTCGGCCCGGGAATGCCAGAGACTTTCCCAGTAGGGCTCGTGGTCGCACAAGTAGAGCATGGACGCGCCGTCAGCCTCGACGCGGTAACCGAGTGCACGCGCGGGATGATTCAGAGACTGCGAGCTGACGCGCACACCCTCGATGTCGTTGCTTCCTTCGCTCAGGTCGCGATAGCGGATTTCAGCCCCGAGCTGCGCCAGTTCAACCGGGAAGTAAGTGTATTCCATCTGTCCGGCAAGCACATCAGGCAGAGAGGTGTTGGACCCTTGCGGTCCGCACACGGTGAAGCGGTTTCCGGGCACAAACAGCGGAATGAAGAAAGGGAACCCCTGAATGTGATCCCAGTGGGTATGACTTAGCAGAATCGTGGCGGAGATGGGTTTCGGCGCATGCGCCATCAGATGGGCGCCCAGCGGCCGGGCGCCGGTTCCGGCGTCAAAAATCAAGCGTTGTCCTGCAGTTGTGACCACATCGACACAAGAGGTGTTGCCTCCATACCGGATGGTCGACGGGCCCGGGGTTGCAATTGATCCCCTTGTACCCCAGAATCGCAGTTCCAAAGCCTCTCCTGAATGCCGCAGCCTCGGTAGTATACGTCAGCCTTCGGGTTTGAAGATCACGCCCTGACTGGTGCGGCTATTCATCAAGACGCGGATCGGTTCCGCAAACTGCAAGTGGCGCACACAGCCTTGCTCTTCCGTGGCCGGCTGCTCCGTCAACCACTGCCAGTCGACCGAGCCTTCGCCAACATCTGGATTCACGGTGAAATATCCGATCTGGAAGGCCGTGAGATTCTGAAAGAAATGGCTGCCTTGCGACGGGGTGACACGGAAATCGCGGAATCCGGCCTCTACAATCACCCGCGCCCCTGAGATTTCATCCCATTCCACCGGAATGCCCAGCCAGGGTTCGGTCGATCCCCAGCGCCCCACCCCAATCAGCAGATAAGGCCGGTTCTCGCCATTGAGCCTGCGATTAATCCGGGCTACCGCCATAGCTACCTCCTGGCTGCGGCTGCGCTCGAAGCGCTGCGAATCGACCACGACAACATCGTGGATATTTTCGATGCGCCCGTTGCCCAGAACCTTGCTGCTCCGGCAGATCAACCGTTCCGGTTGCACGTCGTCCAGGGCCAGGTCCTCGCTGTCGCGCGCCAGCGTAAGCGGCCGGATCTGCAGGAAGCCGAACTCCGCCGCGGAGCCGGACGGTGGACCAGCCGCTGCCCCAGACTGCTGGGGCAAACGCACGGCAAACTCAATCTCCACCGGATTCCCCAGCGCATCCTCGCCGGCCCGAACCAGGTCGTCGAGAATCTCAGCCAGCGGAAACGTGTTGTGCTTGAGCATGGGAGCAAAGGTCACGATGCGCGATCCCGGCCGACTCACCCCATCGTAGATGGCGTGGTTGTCCCTGGAGTAAGTGGAAGCCACGGCCTGCAGCGTGCCGTCGCTGGCGGCGGCATCCAGACCGAAGCGCCTCTCGTGCCAGTGCCCGGGACGCCCGTCCGCCGTGCCATCCAACTCCAAAGCCCAGAATTCCGACTGCGAGTTGGAGAGTATGTCTTCCACCGAGGAAAACTGCACCAGGTTGCGTGGGTAGCGTGGGCAGAAAGTTAGACACTTTCCGCCATCTACCACCGCGCGGCCCAGGCCGAGAGCGACGGCAGCAATTCCATCTTCGAAAGTCATCGGAGGCACGGGATAGAAATTGCGCGAGCGCACCACGCCGGAGAAATCAGGGTAGAAGCGCTGTCCGTGTGGCGTACCCACAACCTGCTGCAGAATCACCGCCATTTTTTCCTCTTCCAAGCGGTAGGGCGTCGCCCGCACGTAAGCCTTCGCGTGGCGGCTGAACGTAGAGGCGTACACGCGCCGTATGGCATCGCTCAACGCCGTCCGCCGGTCTTCCAGATTTGCCTGCCGATTGCCCAGCATGAAGGTCTCATACACGCCGGTGAAAGGCTGATATTGCGAATCCTCCAGTAGACTGGAGGAGCGCACCGCCAAGGGATGGTTCACCTCCGCCAGAAACGATTTCAGGTCTTCGTTGAGGAAGGCGGAGAACGGCGCGGCCAGGAATCTTCGCTGGATTTCAGCGTCGTCCTCGCATTCCAAGGCAAAGTCCAGGAGGTTGTTCTCCGCCAGAAATTGATCGAACACATCCGTCGCCAACACGACGGCTGGGGGCACGGAGATGCGGACGCCGGGAAAGCGGCGCGTCATGCGGCTCTTGCGTAGCAGGTGTCGCACAAAAGCCAGGCCGCGCGCTTTCCCACCCAGGGAGCCGGAACCGATCCGCAGAAAGCTCGATTCCGACGGTTTGAACGTGTCCGCTTTGAAGTCGCCGATCAGGACTTCGTTCTGCTCGCTGCGGTACTCGTTGATGGATTCGATCAGATCGCGGCGCAGATGTTCCGGGCTCGGAAAATCCGATACTTTTCGCGGGCGGAGCTTGGCCGCCAAGGCAAACTCGGTGCGCGCCATCAGCCAATGGGAGAAGTGGTTGCTCTGCGAGTGAAAGACGATGCTCTCCGCCGGAACGATCTGCAGTTGCTCTTCCAGTTCGTTCATGTCTTTCGCGCGTCCGACTTCGCTCCTGTCCGGCAGACGAAACACGAAGTCGCCAAACCCGAATTGCTCGGTCAAAATCTCGCGCAGGTCCTTCAGCAGCGTGGGAGAACGTTTGCGCAAAAATGAATAACCCTCGGCATGGGCCCGCACGCGAAACTCGGTGCGGCTGGTCTGCAACACCACGGGCACATCCGGCACCAGGCTCTTGACCATGCGCGCCAGTTCAAATCCGGCCTCCGGGCTCAACTTGCCCTCGCGGGGGAATTCAACGTCCGCCACCAGCCCGAACAGGTACTCGCGATACTCCTGCACCAGGCTCGCCGCATCCTCGAAATTCGAACTCAGCAGAATTCTCGGACGCGCCTGCATGCGCACCAGCTTGTGCGCCACGTTGATGCCTTCCTGGATCACGCGCCGCGATTGCTTGATCAGCTCGGTATAGATCACGGGCAGAAACGACGAGTAGTAGCGGATGTTGTCTTCCACCACCAGCAGCACCGGTACTCCGATGGCGTGGGTGTCGTGCTGGACGTTGCGTTGGTCCTCGATGTACTTGACGATTGCGATCAGGATGCGGGCATTGCCCTGCCAAAGGAAAACGCGCTCGATTTCGGTGACCGGATTCCGGGCGACGAAATTCTTGATTTCGCGATAGTCATACGCCAGAACAACAACCGGAACATCGAGTCCGGCGCGGCGGACTTGGCGCGCGAGCTCGGCGGCGTCCATGTCGCCCACGGCAAGGTTGGTGACAATAAGGTTAAATTGCGGGTTGGAAGTCGCCAGATATAGCGCCTCGGCGCAACTGGAAACATGTGTAATTCCAGGAATCTGCCGCAGGTTGAGTTCGAGCGATTCGTCGATCAGCAACTCGTTGAGACGGCCATCCTCGCGCAGTATGAAAGAATCGTAGAGGCTGGAGACGAGAAGGATATCGTGCACTTTGAAAGGCATGAGGTTCCCGAAGCCCTCAAAGCGCTCCTCAGCGTCCATAATGACGGGCTCGGCTCCGCGGCGCACGCTCATGGGAATATCGTAGCCGAGGTTGGCCGATTCGATGTGGAGAAAGTATCTGCGAAGTGACCGCGCGGCACTGCCGGCAAGTTGACGCCCGACTGTCTCTACCTGCCAGCCGCAGCCGGTTTCAGAACTGCCGTGTTGCGTTCGTCGGAAGCGATCATGCGATAGAACTTTTTGAGCTCATCCATCTTGCTCACCGGAACGCTCAATTCCTTGATTTCCAGGCTGCGCGTGTAGTGCAACACCTGGCCGCTGGCTTCGGTCTTGCTGTGATAGCTGGCAAAGCTGTAGTCCGCATCGGTGGGGGGCGGTAACTCGTCCACTTCATAGCCCGGCGGGAGCGCGATCTCGAAACTGTCGGTGTCCCACACAGGCCCATCGAATTCGAGCGGGAACTTACGCGGCTCCTTCGTTTCGAGCACGCCCGACGACTCGTTTCCCAGCACGCGTGGCCGCACCAGCAGCAGATTGCCAGCAGTCTTGGCGTAGTTGTCGGACTGGAACGAGTAGTTGAAGCCAAAAGGCTGATCGGTGCGCTCGAGGTTGACCAAGGTCGCTCGCGAAATTTGGAAGTTGGCAAGCGATCCCGCCAGCAGAGTTTCAATCGGTTTGATGCGATCCGCGTCCTTGGTTACAATACGCAGGCGCCACCGTTCTGACGCAGCCCGATCTCCCAGCCGCACTTCCGTTACCTCGCCTTTCAGTGCGCCGTTGACGGCGAGCGTCAGCTTGCCCACGCGCTGAATGCTGTTCATCGCCGACGGCTGTTGTGGCAACTCCACCAGTTCGCCGCCGTCCGGTGTCACCAGCAAGCCGTAATTCGCTTGCAGGTGTCCTCGAATCTGCCCAAATGGCGTTATGTCGTTGGTTGGATCAAAGAACAATATCCTCCCCAACTTGGGGTGCTGCATTGTGGCAACTAAAGACGAGTCATATGCGCCCTCCGGCAACTTGATAGCAAGAATCACGTGGTTAAACGCGCTGTGGGCCGGCGTCTCCCGGGTAACGGAACCGCGCTCGGTGTTGATCGCTACCTGGTAGGAGTCCACGCCAATCTCACGCAGCATGGTGCGCATCAACGTCGCTTTGTCTTTGCAATCGCCATACCGGTGCGAGAAAACATCGGGAGCGGCGTGCGGCTGCCAGCCCCCAATGCCCAATTCAATCGCGACGTAGCGAATGTCATGTTGCACGAATCCGGCTATGGCTTGCATTTTCAGAAGGGTCGACGTCTTTCCCCCCGTCAAAACGTTGATCTCCTGCTTGATCGCGTCCGATGCGTCCATCCGTCCGCTGTACAGTGTTCCGAGCCAACTCCCAACGCCCTCCCAGTTTGCGAACTCGTTTTTCCGCGACGTTCCGCCGGATGGAAAAAAGGACACGATCATCTGACCTGCCAGGCCCTCCCACGGCGGCATGTCCGGCTCCAGCCTGATCCCTTTCACGCCGCTCACCGCCCATTGCAAAACGTTGCCACCTCTTTCATCGGGTTTCACCTCCTCATGAGACAGCCAGGAGACCTTGAAAACCCACCCCGGAGGAAGTTGCAGCGAATAGTGGCTCTCCCGCACCGGATCCCTTCCCTGGAACTCCCAAGTGTCCTGTAGCCAGAAGGGCTGCTCTTCTACTTCATATTCGTAGCCCACGATGTTTCCCACATCGGGTGCTGGAATGCGCAGCAGTCGGAACTTCACATCGTCGACCAACTCACCACCTTCGGCGGGCGCGGAAACATCAACCGCGTCCTTCTCCTTGACTTCGTAGTCCTTGCCCTGCGCTGGAATGCACCAGCCATGCAGACCAGTTATCTTTCTGCTTCGATTGAAGGGGACATGTACGGTGCCAAGTTCCCGCCCTTCCGGCCGCAGAATCTTGTAAGCCTCGCGCACGTGCGTCCTGATTTTATCTTCTGACAGAACGGTCACATTGGTCTCGGAGTACAGCACCACCGCGTTGGTTTTTTCGTCATAAGTCGGCAATGTCACGCCGGTCAACGAGTGCATCCACTGCGGAGCATCCCCGCCAGCCGCTGCCCGCGGTACAAGCATCACCACCAATACCGCGGCCAGAAGAAGATCAGCCGGCGCCCACGGGCAACTTATTCGCCTGGTTGCACGATTAGTTACTGGCATGGATTTCTCCCGGCTGCAAAACGACCTGCTCCCCATCTCCGGTCTTTACTACCTGAAAGAAATTCCGCAACGCTGCGTAGTACTTTGGCTCCAACATCAGGACGTCGATGGTTAACTTCCTCGTCAGCCGCAGTGTTCCTGGGTTTTGTTCCACTTTCAAGCTGTACACAACAACGTGCGCATCCTGATTCTGCGATTTCGGCACGCTACTCACCTGCCATCCCGGTGGCAGCTCAACCGCGACATCATCCACCTTCTCGTGCGGATAGGCGAAATAGATGGGATGTACGCGATTGGCATGTTCAAACATTCCCTTCTCAGCGGCGGTAAAGACCGCGGCAGGAATCGCCACCCGCCTCCCGGCACTCGCGGCCCAGCCCGGAATCCTCAGGTTGAATTCCGCAACCAGCGGCGTCTCCGAACTGGTCCAGTCCGGTTTATTGGTGAGTTCCACCTCTGTTCCGGCCTCGATTTGTGACTTCAGCTCTTCTTCCAGAAATTTCTTGCGCGCCACTTCGTCCGCATGCCGCTCCTCCAGTCGCCGGTACATCGCTTCCAGCCCGACGTACGTGATCGTCACCTTCCCCTCGAGATCGCCCGTCTCCGACGAAAGTTTCAGCTTGCCCGCGCGTTCAATCCGCGATTCCGATGCCTGCGGCAGAGTGGTCTGGATCCATGTTCCACCGTCTTTGTCCAGCCGCAATCCCTGTACTCCAGTTTCCGACCATTGCAGCAAACCAAAGGGAGTGAAGGCCCCTCCAGGATCGAAGTAGAGGTCTTTGCCGTTCAGCTTCACGAGCACAACGTTGGTGTTCAATTTCCCGCTTTGCATCGTCACCGGAGAGAAAAAATATTCGTCGCGGGCCGAGACCCAGCATCCATAGGCTTCAAAACCTGCGGCCCGAGCCAACCCCAGGAACAACCAAGTCAACTGGAACCCTTTTCCATAGCCGCGCTTCCATATGTCTTCCACGTTTACGTTTTCTACCGTCTTTTCCTTGGCGCGCTTTTGCTCTTGCTCGGTTTTTTCCACTTCGTAGGATGTGTTACGCAGCTGCTGCACCCGGTCATAGATTTTGCGCAGTTTTAGCTCCGGAGGGTCGTTCGGCGAGACAATTTGTGCCACAGCCCGCTCCATCGCATTCTTCTTTCCGACGAAGCTTTCCAATTGCCCGTTCCGTTGCTTTCCGAAGTGCTTCCAGTAACTGGCCGGATCTTTCTCGGAGATGCCCTCCTCGTATATGAAATCCACTCGGGCCTTCAACTCGTTCGAAGGCGGCATGTGGTCCTCCTCCTGGAATGCCGGTATGTTAGCCGCGCCCATGCGGACGATGCGGTCGGGCCCCTCCTTCGGAACGGAACCCGCCGGTATATCATGCCAACTCCAGCGCAGCGAATACATCCCGTAGTAGCTGTCATTGAAAGGTTTTAGCGAAAATTGTGCTTTCTTTATGAATAAGTCATCGCTAAGGATCCAATGCGAGTCAAACAGCATGTACTCGCCATAATTTATTGTGTAGAAGTACTCGATGATGCTCCCCACCTGCACGTCGGGCAGGGTAAAGGTCTTCGCCAGATATTTCACTCCCGTCCCCTCGAATTTTCCCTTGACCAGTTCCTTCGCAAAAACTTTACCGTCAAAATTTGCGATCGAGCCGTCCGGCCGGATGGTCCGGGCCTTGACCCCTGCTACGTCCTGGTTCACGTTCCAGTATGGAATCTCGACGTCGGCACGCTTCCGCCCCTCTTCGGTCAGGATCTTGATGCGAAAGTAATTGTCTTCGTGGGGAGTGTGGATATTGTCATCCCGGTCCACTTGCCGGTACAGAATGATCGCGGGTGCTCCTGGCGCCAGCGGCTCGCTGGTCATCTTGAGCTCATCGGGCGAGACCGGCTGGAAACCCATACCAGCCTTCGCCTGTGGCGCGGCCAACAGGCTGATTGCCAGCCCAAGCAAGGTCCACTTACTGGAACGAAATAGGGTCATGACATTTCTCCCAAACTAAATAAGGTCGAAACCTAAGTGTCGAGAAACAGGGTTCGTTGCAGGCGGGAACTACGAACTCCAGGGGGACAGACAGCATTTTCCGCGGCGACAGCAATAGCGCCTCCTCCGGGAGTCCGGCCCCCCTCGAGCCGGAATCCGGGATCTGCTTAAAGGCCTGAGTATAACCGGATACGGCTATCCGTCAAGGACGGAAGTCACAAGCCAGGGAGACCAGACCTGAAAAACCCTAAGTCGGAGGATGGGGAGATAGCCGGTAGTCGGGATGAGGGATTGCAGAATAAGAGGTTTACAACTCGTACTTCTTCATCAAGTGACGAAACGACCGGTAGGAGATGCCAAGCACATCCGCAGCCCTGACCTGCACGCCGCGGGTTTGTCCCAGCGCGGACTGCAAGAGCGAGCGCTCGATCTGCGCAACATAGTCTTCCATGTTCACGCCTTCAGGCAGGACCGAACCGGCGGGCACGTTCATGCCTGCGGGCATACTGCTTGCGCCGTCCGCGCCCGCAGCTGCGGCGCGCGCCTTGGCACGCTCCACTGGCAACTCGACATGCAACTCGCTGGTGGCTTCGAGCGCCACCGCCCGTTCGATGGTGTTTTCCAGTTGCCGGACGTTGCCCGGCCAGTCGTAACCGGTGAGCGTCTCCAGCGACGAAGCGGCGACACCGTGAATGTTCTTGCCGGCCCCGGGCGCATATTTTTTCAGGAAGTGATTGGCCAGCAGCGGTACGTCTTCGCGGCGCTCGCGCAGCCCCGGAACGCGTATGGGAATGACATTCAGGCGGTAGTAGAGGTCTTCGCGGAAGGTGCCGTCGGCAACCTGGCGGTCGAGATCGCGGTTGGTGGCGGCGATGACGCGGACATCCACCGGAATTTCGGCTGTGCCCCCCACCGGACGCACGGTGCGCTCCTGCAGCACGCGCAGCAGTTTGACCTGCATGGGCATGGTCATCTCGCCAATCTCGTCGAGAAAAATCGTGCCCTGGTCGGCGACTTCGAAGAGTCCGCGCCGGTTCTGGTTCGCGCCGGTGAAGGCGCCTTTGACATAGCCGAAGAGTTCGCTCTCAAGCAGCGTCTCCGGGAACGCGCCGCAGTTGACCGAAACAAAAGCCTCGGAGGCCCGCGGCGAGCAGGTATGCACGGCCCTGGCGACGAGTTCTTTGCCGGTTCCGCTCTCGCCGTAAACCAGGATCGTGCTGCTGGTAGTCGCGACCGTGCGGATCGTCTGCTTCAGTTTTTCGAGCGCCGGACTGGCGCCGATGAGGTTGTCGAGCGAATTGCGCGCGGCCGCGTCGCGGCGCAGGGCAAAGTTCTGACGGCTCAGCGAAACCCGGGTCAGCGCGCGGGTGATGGCTAGTTTCACTTCATCCACCAGTCCCGGACTCTTGCGGATGTAATCGGTCGCGCCGCCCGCTTTTACCGCCTGCACCGCCGCTTCGTAGTCATCGACCGCGGTCATTAAGATGACCGCGGATTCGGGTGAAATTTGGTGCGCGTGGCGCAGCACTTCGACTCCATCCACGCCCGGCATTTTGATGTCGGTAACAATTACGTCGAACAACGCGCTGTCGATTTTGCGCTTCGCGGCTTCGCCTCCAGTGACGGTTTCCACCTTGTGGCCATCGCGGCGCAAAGTGATGTCGAGCAGTTCGCAGATCGAGCGCTCGTCGTCGCAGACGAGAATGTTACCCACGCGATCCTCCCTTCGCTCCAGCGCCGGCCAGCGCGGTTCCGAGAGTTTGCGCGCCGGCTGATTCCTCCCCGGAAGAAGTTGCATCCGTGGCTCCCGGCTCATCTGTATATTCCAGGCGCCGCAAGCGCAGCACGAAACTGGTGCCCTTGCCCATTTCCGAACGCGCCCAGACCTTGCCCTCATGCGCCTGCACGATCTGATACACGATGGCCAAGCCGAGGCCGGTTCCGCCTTCAAAATTCGACTGGAAAGGCTCGAAGATTCTTTCCGTCTGCTGCGGGTTGATGCCGGGACCGGTGTCGGCGAAACTCATTTCCCAGTCCGAGCCGCGCTCCGCCAATGCCACGGTCAGCGTTCCACCTTTGCCCGTCGTCTTGATGGCGCGCACCGCGTTTTCGCAGAAATTCCAAAACACCTGTTTGAGCTTGTCGCCGTCGGCCAGCACCCAGGCTTCGGAATTCGCGAACCTGCGCGCCAGTTTGATGCCCGTGTTCTCCGATTTGAGGCGGTGTTCAAGCAGAGTGAGCGTGTCCTCGAGCAAAGGGACCAGGTTCACGCGCTCGAAACGATATTGCTTGCCCCGAGAGTAGGCCAGAAAATCGGTGACGATGTTATTGAGGCGGTCGGACTCCCGGATCACAATCTGCAGAAGGTGCCGCTCATCGGAATTCAACGCGGGCGCATCCGACAACATGCTGACCGAACCGGCAATCGATGTCAGGGGATTGCGGATTTCGTGGGCAATGGCGGCGGCCAGGCGGCCCACCGCGGCCAGCCGGTCCTGCATGCGCACCTCGCGCTCCAGGCGGCGGATCTCGGTGAGATCGTCGAAGGCATAGACAAAGCCCAGGTCGCCGCGCGCGCTCAGATTGAGTGCGGACACCCGCACCCGAAAGGTTTTGCGGAAGCCGTTGGCCGTCATGTAGCGGACCTCGGCATCGCCCCGGTCCCCGCCAAAGTGGGGCAAGGGATCCTGGAAGAGATCGGCCACTGAGCTTCCGCGCAACTCGGCTTCGGAGATTTCCAGGAGTTGCTGGGCCGCGCGATTGACCAGCGTGATGCGTCCGTCGAGCCCCGTAGTGATGACGCCGCCGCTCATGGACTGCACGATATTCTCGTGGAGCGCCTGCAGATTCTTGAGCGCGCCGCTGGCATCCTTGAGTTGCACATCCACCTGGCGCAGCTTGCTCATCAGCAAGCCGGCCAAGTAGGCGATGGCAAAGTAGGCAAACAGGTTGACGAAGATCACCACCTGCAAGGCCTTGAGCTTGGGGTGCGAGCTCGAATACGAGGGGATGACCAGGTAATAATCGAGTTCGAGGATGGTTCCGAACAGGATGAAAGCCAGCGCCGCGCTCAGGTATCCCCAGGCCCGCGGCAGAAGCATGCAAGCGACCACGATGACCAGCGGGTAGAGGAAATTCAGCGAGCTGTCGATGCCGCCGGTCACATGGACGACGAGCGTGACCATGGCCAGGTCGGCGAGCACCTGCAGGATGGCTTGCAGCCGATGTTCGCGCCACACCGAAACGAGAAAAAGGAAAAACAACGAGAGCACGAACCACAGCACCATCCCGGTCAGAAAGGGTGCGATCGGCAGCGGGCTGGGCGTGAGTTGGATGACGGCCAGTTCGATGGCGAGCAGGACCATCAGGATCAGGATGCGAACCTTCACCAGCCAGGTCAGCCAGTTCCGCTCATCGGAGATGGAGTGCATGAGTTAGCCGTCAGCCCTCAGCCCTCAGCCCTTAGCGATCAGTCAATTCGTCATTCTCCCGTAAGATCGGGGTTAGGTGACGGCTGATGGCCGACGGCTGTGTTTCCTATCCCGCCAGTTTTGAGATCATGGCGAACAGCGGCATGTACAGTGAAATCACGATGCCGCCAATGGTGACGCCGAGCATACCGATGATGACCGGCTCCAACATGGCGAGCATGTCTTTGGTGGCGGCATCGACTTCGTCTTCATAGAAGTCGGCGATTTTCTGCAGCATCGCATCCATCGCGCCGGTGGCTTCGCCTACACCGATCATCTGGGTCACCATATTGGGAAAGACTCCGCTCTCGCGCAGAGGATCGACAATGGTGCGGCCTTCTTCGATGGCCTTCCGCACCTTCATCAGCGCCTCTTCGAGCACCGCGTTGCCCGAGGTGCGGGCGGTGATCGCCAAGCCTTCCAGAATCGGAACGCCCGAAGTAATGAGCGTGCCCAGCGTCCGGGTGAACCGGGCAACCGCGATCTTGCGCAGCAGACTGCCAATAATCGGCAGCTTGAGCAGCATGGCATCGAAGTAATAGCGGCCTCGCGGGTGCTTGCGGATCTGCTTGACGCCAAAAAATGCGGCCACGGCGCCCATGACGAAGAACCACCAGAAATGGCCCACGAATCCACTGAGGCCGATGACAATGCGGGTGGGCAGCGGCAGGGCCACGCCCAGCCCGACAAAGAGGTTGGCGAAGATCGGCACGACCCATTTGAGCAACGCGGCCACAATCAACACCGCCAGCGAAACCACGGCCACCGGGTAGATCAGCGCCGACTTGACCGCCGCGCGCAGCTTGACCGCCTTTTCCACGTAAATCGCCATGCGCTGCAGAATCAGGTCGAGAATACCGCCGGTCTCGCCCGCCTCCACCATGTTGGTGCTTAGATCGTCGAAGACGGCCGGGAATTGGCGCATGGCATTAGCCAGCGTGGCGCCGCCTTCGACGCCGGTCCGCACCCCGAGCAGCGTTTTCTGAAAGCTCGGGTTTTCCTGGTTGGCCCCGAGAATTTCCAGGCACTGCACCAGCGGCAGCCCCGCGTCAATCATGACGGAAAATTGGCGGAAGAAGACCGCTACGTCCTTGACCTTGACTTTGCCGCTGCCAAAGGTGGGCATAGAAAATTCTTTGCCCTTTTCCCGAATGGTGCCGGGCGTAATGCGTTCCTTCCGGAGCTGCGAGGCCAGTCCGTCCTTGGTGGAGGCGATGCGCTCTCCTTGCACTTTTTCGCCCGAAGCCGTCTTGCCCGAAAATGTGAAAACTGGCATGGTTGCTGTCTCCTTGTCGTAATCCGCTGGCGTTGGCAGCCGATCCTGCCGGCTGCGCGCGCCTTACTGAATTTTTTCTCTTGCGGCCCGTACTGCTAAACGGGTCTTTCGCACGTCATCGCTTCACCGGCACCGAGCCCCTGGGCATGGGAGATGGGCCGCGGTTCATCAAGCCAGCGCCGCGCGCAATCATTTCCTGCAGTTCGTCCTGGTTGCTGGAGCGCAACACCGCCATATCCAGGGTGATCTGCTTCTGGAAATAGGCCGTGGCCAGCGACTGGTTGAACGTCTGCATGCCGTACTTCTCCTGCCCCGATTGCATGGCGGAATAGATCTGGTGGATCTTGTCTTCGCGAACCAGGTTGCGGACCGCCGCATTGGGCACCAGAATTTCCATGCACATGGCGCGCCCCTTGCCGTCGGCGCGGGGCAACAGGCTTTGACACATGATGCCTTCGAGCACCAGCGAAAGCTGGGCGCGAATCTGCGACTGCTGGTGCGCGGGGAACACGTCGATGATGCGGTTGATGGTGGAGGACGCCGAGTTGGTATGCAACGTGCCGAAGGTGAGATGGCCGGTTTCCGCGATCCGCAATGCGGACTCGATGGTCTCGAGGTCGCGCATTTCGCCGATCAGCACCACGTCCGGATCTTCGCGCAGGGCGGCCCGCAGAGCGTCGGTAAAGCTCTTGGTGTCCGAGTGCAGTTCGCGCTGGTTGACCACGCAGTTCTTGTTCATGTGCACGAACTCGATCGGGTCTTCGATGGTGAGGATGTGCTCGTGGCGCTCGGTATTGATCTTGTCGATCATGGCCGCCAGAGTCGTGGATTTGCCCGAACCTGTCGGCCCCGTCACCAGCACAAGGCCGCGCGGCTTGTCGCACAACTTGCTGACCACTGGCGGCAGGCCCAGTTGATGAAACGACTTGATCTCAAACGGAATGAGACGGAAGACGCACGCCGACGCGCCGCGCTGGTTGAAGACGTTGGCGCGGAAGCGGGCCAGGCCTTTTAATCCGAAAGAGAAATCCAGTTCGAGACTCTCTTCCAAACGGTGCTTTTGCGAGTCCGTCATCACGCTGTAGGCCAGTTGCTTGGTCTCGGCCGGCGTCAACTGCGGCAGGTCGAGCGGCACCAGGTGTCCGTGCACGCGGATTTGGGGTGGAGAGTTGGTGGTGATATGGAGGTCGCTGCCCCCCATCTCCAACATGCGGCGAAGCAGATCGCTTAATGACAGTGCCATAGTTTTCTTCTTTCCTTCGTTCGCTATTCAACGGTTCCTAGTGGATCGTTTCGCGGGCCACTTCTTCGAGCGTGGTCCAGCCTTGCGCGACCTTGATCAGCCCGCTGCGGCGCAGGGTGATCATGCCGCGTTCAATCGCTTTCTTCTTGAGTTCGATCGCCGAGGCGCCGACCAGAACCAGCTCCCGGATCTCGTCATCCACTTCCATCACTTCGTACAAGCCGGTGCGGCCTTTGTAGCCGGTCTTGTTGCAGGTGGCGCAGCCGGCGCCCTTCATGATCTGCACCGTCTTGGATTCTTCCGGCGTATAACCTTCATCGATCAGCGCCTGCGGAGGCACTTCGACCGGCTCGGCGCAATCCTTGCAGATCCGCCGCACCAGGCGCTGGGCGCAGATCAGATGCACCGACGTCGCCACCAGGAAGGGCTCGATGCCCATGTTCATGAGCCGCGTGATGGTTTCCGGCGCGCCGTTGGTGTGCAGCGTCGATAAAACGAGGTGGCCGGTGAGTGCGGCCTTGATGGCGATTTCTGCGGTTTCAAAGTCGCGGATTTCGCCGACCAGAATAATGTTGGGGTCCTGCCGCAAAAAGGCGCGCAGCGCCGTCGCAAAATTCAGCCCGATCTGCTCCTTCATCTGCACCTGGTTCACGCCCCCCAGTTGGAACTCGACCGGGTCTTCGGCGGTCATGATGTTGGTATCGGGCTGGTTCAGCCGCGAGATGGAAGAGTAAAGAGTGTTCGTCTTGCCCGATCCGGTCGGCCCCGTAACCAGCACCATGCCGTAGGGCTTGAGGATCGCCTTTTCGAATTTGACCAGCGACTCCTGCTCGAAGCCAAGCTTGGTCATGTCGAGGCGCAGATTTTCCTTGTCCAGCAGCCGGAGCACGATTTTCTCGCCCCACAGCGTAGGCAGAGTCGACACCCGGAAATCGAGCTGCTTTTTCTTGCCGCCAATCTGCATCTTCAGCATGATGCGGCCGTCCTGCGGCAGCCGCTTCTCGCTGATGTCGAGTTTGGCCATGATCTTGAGCCTCGAGGTGATCGCGTCCTTCAGCTTCAAAGGCGGATTCATGATCAACTGCAGAACGCCGTCAATGCGGAAGCGGACGCGGAATTCCTTTTCGTAGGGCTCCATGTGAATGTCGCTGGCCCCGCGCTTCACGGCATCCGTGAGCACCAGGTTCACCAGCTTGACGATGGGAGCTTCATCGGCCGCTTTCTCCAACTCCCTGAGTTCGAGTTCCTGCTCCTCGTTCTGCACCTCGATATCGGTGCCTTCGCCGGCCTCGTTCATCGACTGCATGACCTGTTCCAGCTCTTCTTCCTTGGAAGTGCCGTAGGCCTTGTCGATGCCCTCGATGATGGAACTCTCCGAGGCCACCACCGGTTCGATGTTGAAACCGGTCATGAACTTGATATCGTCCATCGCGAAGACGTTGGTGGGATCCACCATGGCGATGGTGAGCGAGGCGCCGACCCGGCTGAGCGGGAGAATCTGGTAGCGCTTCGCGGTTTCAAACGGAATCAGCTTGACGACGGCGGGATCGATTTCAAAGTAAGAAAGATTAATGGCGGGCACGCCGTACTGGCGCGACAGAAAGTTGGTGACATCCTCATCCGAGAGGAAGCCCAACTTTACCAGCGCCGAGGCGAGCCGGGAGTGGGACTCCTTCTGGAGCTTGTTCGCCTGTTCCAACTGCTCTGGGGTAATGACCTTTTCCTTGACCAACAGGTCACCCAGCCGCTGAGACATATCTCTCCTATCGCGCGAAGTACGCAGTCCGTGCAAAGGCGCTGATTTAGGGGGGATCAGCGAGGATGTTTTCGCACTGACACAAATTGTCAACCCATTGGGAATTCCGAAAAAGTAACTTAAGTACCTGACCGCGTGGAGAGCGCGGCTTGTCTCCGTCTATCGGCCACATTTGTGCCGAGAATTGGTGGTGTAGGGACGAATTAGTACGCGCTAGACCCTGTTCTTCGGTGCGGAGGTAGTCGTTGGTTGCTAGTCGCTAGTCGCTGGCCAGCGCGTGTTCGGGCTTCGGGGAACGATGAATCGCGAACGACCTCGACTACCGGCCATCGACCACAGACCAACGGCTAGGCCCTACAATGATGGCGCCTGTTCCTCCTGCGCCCCATGAGCGAAACCACACACGATACAATCCGCGCCTACTACCACACGCTGTTTTCCGCTTGGGGACGCCAGCACTGGTGGCCCGCGCAATCGCGGCTTGAAGTGATCGTTGGGGCATATTTAACCCAGAACACTTCATGGACCAACGTCGAGAAAGCGCTCCGCAACCTTCGCCAGGCACGCCTCCTCACGCTCCGTGGAATCCGGCGTACGCCGGAGCCTGAGCTTGAGCGGCTGATTCGTCCGGCGGGATATTTCCGCCAAAAGGCGCAACGCCTGAAGCTTTTTGTGAGCTTTCTCGATCGGCATTACGGTGGGTCGCTGGCGCGCATGTTCGCGCAGCCAACGGCTGAGCTCCGCTCGGAGCTGCTCGCGCTCAACGGAATCGGGCCCGAGACCGCCGACTCGATCCTGTTGTACGCCGGCAATCACCCGGTCTTTGTCGTGGACGCCTACACGAAGCGCATTCTGGAACGGCACCAGATTGTTGCGAGCGCCTCCGCGTACGACGAAGTTCGACAGTTATTCGAGCGAGCGCTCGCCGAAACAGGCCCGCCCAAGCGGAGCTCGGACGGGGCTCCCTTGAGACCACGAGGTTCGTCTCACCAGCCTTCGCGCATGAGCACGGCCCCCCGCAGCGCCTTGGTCCAGGCATTCAACGAAATGCACGGGTTGATCGTCGGAGTCGGCAAGACCTTCTGCCTAAAGTCACAACCGCGGTGTGAGCAGTGTCCTTTGCAGAAGTTCCTTCCTCAGGCAAAGTGAGTTGGCGGGTGTGACAGCATGAAAGGGCGAATCCTTATTTTGGCGGTCGCAGCCGGTTGCTTTGGATTGGGTGGCTCTGGCCCCGAGCAGACGCTGCGCCAGGCAGCCCAGCGTTCCGGACTGCTCATCGGCACAGCAGTGCGGCCGGCGCAACTCTCCGAGCCGGCCTATGCGTCGACGCTTGCGCGCGAGTTCAACATGCTCGAACCGGAAGACGCGCTCAAATGGGAGGTGGTGCATCCCGGGCCCCAGTCTTTCAATTTCACTCCAGCGGATCAGATCGTGGATTTCGCGACCCGGCACGGCATGAAGGTGCGCGGCCACACCCTGGTCTGGCATCAGCAGAATCCAAAATGGCTGATGGAAAGAAAATTCACTCCCGCTGAGCTCGCTGCCATCCTCGAGCAGCACATCAAGACCGTGGTCGGACATTACCGGGGCAAGATACTCGCCTGGGACGTGGTCAACGAGGCCTTCGACGAAGATCACCCGGGTGCACTGCGCAGCACGATCTGGCGCGATCAGCCGGGAATTGGCCCAGCTTCGAGCGCCGAGCCAAGAGTTACGAGCCATCCTGATCGCTCGCAGCTCGCAGCTCGCAGATCGGAGCGCGGTTACTCCTACATCGAGCGCTGCTTCCGCTGGGCGCATGAAGCCGATCCGCAGGCTCTGCTGGTTTACAACGAGGCCGGGGCCGAGGCTGCGAATCCCAAGTCGGACGCCATCTACGCCATGGTTCGCGATTTCCGGCGGCGCGGCGTCCCCATCGACGCCGTGGGGTTTCAGATGCACATCGCGAACCTGCACGCCGACGTAGCGTCCATTTCCGCCAATATCAAACGCTTCACCGCGCTCGGAGTGCAGGTGCACATTACTGAGATGGATGTTGCTCTGTCGGTCGATGCGAACGGTAACCCCAGCCTGGATGACCTGCAACGGCAGGCTGAAGTCTATCGCCAAATCGCCGCAGCCTGTCTCGCTCAGCCCGGATGCACGGCGATCCAGACCTGGGGCTTCACCGACAAGTACTCCTGGATCGCATCGCACTCGAAGCATACGCAAGGCGCCGCCCTGCCGTTTGACCGGAACTATCGGGCCAAGCCTGCCTACCTGGCGCTCCGGAAAGCGCTCACTGCGAGATGAGCCGCCAAACTACTGCTCTGACCCCCCGCAAAGCCTGGGCTAACTTGGTCGGCGCGGAGAGCGAGCAGCTTGCCCTGAATGAAACGATCCTCCTGCGTCACTCCTCGAAAATCGGAGGCGGACATACACTCTTACAGTGGTAGTCGTGAAACCGGGCCGCGCTAGAGGTGGGTTGTGATCCAAAACAAGGGCTTCTTATGGTTGTCGGCGTTTTGTTCTGGCTGGGCAGTAAACAGAACCATGCTGATTTGCCTGGCCATCCTTTCAGCAGCCATGGCCGCAGCACAGGACAATAGCATCCAGCCCCTGCATTTCGGGTTATCTGAAGATTGGAGCCATCATCACCTTGTCTTTTCCAATCCCGGCTCCTTCCAGGACGCGGAAGCGAGCGGGAATTTCGAACACTGGAGCGAGATTGTCGGCAGCGCCCGCTATCGGCAGCAGCAAATGAGTATGCTGAGGAGGCGCAGTGTTTCTGTCGCCGGTCCATTGGCGAACGACGCGGCCACACCGCCCAGTCAGGTTTTACCTGCGCCTCATCGTCGCTTGTACGCGCTCTGGGTCGGCTTGATCCCGCTGGGAATTGTCATGATTGGCGCGGGCTTCCGCCGCCGCGCGGCCTGGTGGCTGCTGCTCCTGGGCGGACTCCTGGCGGTCGCCGGGTTTGTCGGCTGCGGCGCGGGCGTCATGAACAGTGCGACTCACAGCCCCGAAGGCAGTTCACTGACTAGAGACTGGAGCATGAACATGGGGAGTGGCGCCACCGTGGGCGCCGGCAGCTTTCCCGCCAAGTATTCTTTCGATATCAGGTCGGCCAGTTGCTCCAACGATTACATAGCGTTCAACACCGGACTGGCCGGAGGCGCATCTCAAGCGACGATCATGGCCTACAACAACCTTTATTCGGGCTGCGGCGGCACCGTTCCCTCAGTCTTCTGGCAATTCAACACCGCCTTCCCGCAGGGCAGTTCGACCGGTGACGGCAGCCTGATCATCCCATCGGCAGCACTCTCCATGGACGGCACACAGGTAGCTTTTGTCCAAAGTAATTCCAGCAACGTCGCCAGCCTGGTGCTGCTGAAATGGGCTGCCAACTCTTCGCTGGTTCAGATGAACACCGCCAGCAACAATGTAGCGCCTGCGAATTACCGGAGTTGTGCCGCACCCTGCATGACCCGGCTCACTTTGTCTGGTTCGCCGAACGATACGAACTCAGCTCCTTTTGTCGACTACAATTCCGATACCATCTACGTGGGGGATGACTCCGGCAAGCTCCACAAATTCACGAATGTTTTTCTAGGAACGCCAGCCGAGTCGGGCAGTCCTTTTGCTGCCGTGTCCTCAGGCAAGCTCACCATTCCGGTGCTTGACCCTTCCTCCGGCAATGTGTTCCTTTTGGATAACGGAGGCTACCTCTATTCGGTGAACTCCAGCGGCACGGTCGTAAAATCTGCTCAATTGGACAACTCCGGCGTACTGGGCGGCGGTCCCATCGTGGACCCCAGCGTCGGTAAGGTTTACGTGTTCGTTACGCAGAGCACCAATAGCCTGGGCGGCGGTAATCACAACGGCGTAGCTCAGTTCAGTACGGGCTTCGGCTCTGGCGCTAACCCCGATAAGTTTGTAGTCGGCAGCGGGTCGGGCAGCAGCGTTCCTACCCAGGTTGGGACCTTCGATGACGCTTATTACAGCTCGAGTAATGCCACCGGCAATCTTTACGTCTGCTGGCCCGCAAACGGCCTCGCCCAAATACCTGTGAGCAGTGGCGTCATGGCGACGTCAACGTCGAGTGTGCCGTCGTTGACAACGAACAAGAACGCCTGCTCCCCGGTCAGCGAAATTTTGTCGGTGGACGCTTCATCCACCATCAATCAATCGGGCGGGATCAACGCAAGTGCTACCAGCGTTACCATTACCTCCGCCACCGGATTCGACAACAGCGAATACATCGAGATTGATCAGGAGAAAATGCTGGTCAGCGCTATCGGCGGCAACACGCTCACCATAACCCGCGCCCAACTCGGCACCGCGGGCGCGGTTCACGCCAACGGAGCGAAGGTGAATCATATCCACGACAGGGTCTTCGTGAGCGTAGCGACAAACGGAAACCAGACTGGTTGCGCGGGGGCCTGCGTCTATAGCTTCGACGTGACCAACATGGCGGCACTGTCATCCGCCAGTGCAGGCTTGGCTGCCGCCGGCGGAACCAGCGGAATTATCATTGATAACGCGGTGACCACAACCACGGGCGCTTCTCAAGTCTACTATTCAACCTTGAGCAATCAGACGTGCAATGGGAATGGGAGCACGGGCTCCGGTACCGGGGGCTGCGCCGTGCAGGCTTCACAAAAAGCATTGAACTGATCGGGAGAAGGCACGGGCTACCGAACTGCAACCCGCTGAGCGACGACGTAATACGTCCACAGTCCAACGCACGCTTGGCTCTTCATTGACATCTCCTCGCGGAAGGTGGGAGGCTAACTTCTGTTATTTGGCGATAGCTCTCACGAGCCTGGCTGGGTTTCGGACTCCGGGTCGGATCACGGCTGCTTGGTAGCGACTCTCTCCGTTGAGCGTACGGGGCATTCGCCACTGACCCGCCGCAGCGGTTCTATAATGAGGCAGTCCCATCGCCGGCTCTGTGCTTCTGCCGGGACACTTGACCTTGGCCGCGCCGAATCCAATTCGCGACGAACCCAGGACCTCCGGCCGCCGCAAAGCCGTCATTGCGCTCGCCATCGGCGCTTTTCTGCTGCTCGCCATCTTAGTGTTGCAGGCCTCGTTCAATCTGAAGTTCATCAGCCCCGACAGCAATCAGGAGCTTCTGTTTTTTGCCGGACTAAGCGGCCTGATCTTCTTTGCATTCGTGGCCCTGACCGTCGTTCTCGGACGCAACCTGCTCAAGCTCTACGCCGAACGGCGGCAGGGCGTGGCCGGCTCGAAGTTCCGCACCCGCCTCGTGGTGGTCAGCCTGCTCCTGTCGTTCTTGCCGGTGATTGCCATGTTCTGGTTCTCCTACGGCCTCATGAACCGCTCGATCGACAAATGGTTTTCACAACCCGTGGAAGAGGTGCGCGCCGATACCGCGGCCATGTCGGCTTTGCTCTACGATTACGCGGGCCAGAATGCGGCCTCGGAAGCGCAAGCGATCGCGCAAACGGCCGAATTTCAAAGGGCGTTTGCCAGCGGAAATTTCACCGCTGCCTCCGAGGAACTTCGTGAGCGTATCCCGACGTTGCAGGGCGGATTCGTTGTGGTGGTGGCCAACGGCAACGCGGTAGCCAGCCTCAACGCTCCGGCGCCCTGGATCCAGTTGAAGACTAGCTTCCCGGTGCAGTCGGTCCTGCGCGGAGAGCACCCCCATTTCCAGTGGGGCCAGACCGACTACATTGTTGCGGCGACCTTGCTCCACGGCGGCGCCGTGCTCGTCGCCATGCCTCTCCCGCCAAAGTTCGCCCAAACCGCCAGGCAGATTCAGGAGAGCCAGCAGCGTTACATCGAACTCGCCGCAAAAAGAAAGCTGTTTCGGCGAACCTATATCGGATTTCTGCTGCTGCTGACCGTGCTGGTGTTGTTCGCTTCAACCTGGCTCGCGCTCCTGCTGTCGAAGCTGGTCAACCGTCCCGTGGCTGCGCTGGCCGCAGGTACGGAAGCCATCTCCAAAGGGCGCCTGGATTACCGCGTCGATATTCGCGCCACCGATGAACTCGCCGAACTGGTCCAGTCTTTCAACAGCATGGCGGAGCAGCTCGAATCCAGTCGGCACCAGATCGAAGCCTCCAGTCGCGATGTGGGCGCTGCCAACGAAGCGCTGGAAAGACGGCGCCGCTACATCGAAACGGTGCTCGAGAGTATTCCCACGGGAGTGATTTCGATTGACGCCGCGCGCCGTGTGACGCTCGCCAACGCTGCTTTCTCCCGCATGTTCTTCCTGGAGCGGAGTGAGTATTTGAGGCCGGCGGCGCTGGTGAACCTGCCGCTGCGAGACGTGATTCCCGCCGAGGTGCTCACCGACCTGGAACCGCTTCTCCGCCGCGCCGATCGCATGGGCATCACGGCAGCCAACATGGACCTGGCCCTGCCCCGAGCGCAATTGAATGTCGCGGTAACCGTGTCCGCGCTGAGCCACGCTGCCGAGGGCGGACTCGGATACGTGCTGGTGTTCGAAGACCTGTCGGACCTGTTACGGGCCCAGAAACAGGCGGCTTGGCGCGAGGTCGCGCGGCGCGTGGCGCACGAGATCAAGAACCCGCTCACTCCAATCGCCCTTTCCGCCGAACGTATTCATCGCCACCTGACCCGGGGCACGGCACCCGATGCCGCTTCGCTCGAAGTGATTCGCACCTGCGCCGATACCATCCGCAATGCCGTCGAAACCGTGCGCGCGCTGGTCGATGAGTTTTCGGTGCTGGCGCGCTTTCCCGCCTGCCGTCCACAACCCGCCAGCTTGAATAACTTGGTGGAGAATGCGCTCAGCATGTTCAATGGGCGGCTCGATGGCATTCGCGTGCGGACGGAGCTCGCGCACGATTTGCCGGCCGTGATGGCCGATCCGGAAGCGATCAAACGCGCGGTCGCGAACCTGGTGGATAACGCCGCCGAGGCCATGCAAGACACGATGCTGAAAGAGATCGCGATTTCAACCTCGCTCGTGGCCAGCCGCGACGCCGTCGAACTGGCGGTCTCCGACACCGGCCATGGCGTTTCGCGTGACGTGAAAGAGCGGCTGTTCTTGCCCTACTTTTCGACCAAGCAACGCGGCACGGGGCTGGGTCTGGCAATTGTGAGCAGAATTGTGGAAGACCATCGCGGTTCGATCCGGGTGGAAGAAAACAAGCCGTTCGGCAGCCGCTTCGTGATCGAATTGCCCGTAGCGCTTGAAACTGTCAGCGCTCCGGCGGCAAGCTAGGTGCCCGCGCATTAGGTTTGGCTGGGATCCGGGAATGCCGTTAGTTGCCAACTTGGGTTTCGTATCAGGGTATCGCTTTAGCGATACCATACTCTCATCTCAACCCAACGCCCCTTTAGGGGGCTGGCTTACGGCACGCATGAAGACGTGCCCTGATACGTAGCAAGTTTCGCTACAGGCTGCTAGGCAAGTTCACCATGGCACACATCCTCATCGTCGATGACGAATCCAGTATCCGCGAATCCCTACGTGGCATTCTCGAGGACGAGGGCTACAAGACCAGCGTCAGCCCGAGCGGAGAAAACTGCCTCGATCTGCTGCGCAAGAACAGCTACGACCTCATCCTGCTGGATGTGTGGTTGACCGGCATCGACGGACTGGAGGTGCTGGAAAAGATCCGCGAAATAGAAGACCCACCGGAAGTCGTCATGATCTCCGGCCACGGGACCATCGAAACGGCCGTACGGGCGACCAAGCTCGGTGCTTACGACTTCGCAGAAAAGCCGCTGTCGCTGGAAAAGACGCTCATCCTGGTAAAGAATGCGATCGAAGCGCGGCGGCTGCGCCATGAGAATCTCGACCTGCGGAAACAATTGCAGTCGAAGAGCGTGATCGTCGGTGACAGCGTCCCCATGAAAGCGCTGCGCCAGCAGATTGCGCTGATGGCGCCCACCAACGGACGCGTGCTGATCTATGGCGAATCGGGCACCGGCAAAGAGCTGGTCGCTCATGCCATCCACACCCAGAGCCTGCGCAAGGAAGAAATGTTTGTCGAGATGAACTGCGCCGCGATTCCCGAAGACCTGATCGACAGCGAGCTCTTCGGTCATCGCAAATCGTCGTTTCCGGGTGCCACGGCCGACAAGGAAGGCAAGTTTCAGAAGGCCGATCGCGGCACGCTGTTTCTGGATGAAGTCGGCGACATGAGCCTGAAGACGCAGTCCAAAGTCTTGCGCACACTGGAGCAGCAACGCTTCATTCCCGTGGGGAGCGACGATCCCGTCACCGTGGACGTGCGCGTGATTGCTTCTACGAATAAGGACCTAGAAGAAGAGATCGCCAAGGGAAATTTCCGCGAGGACCTTTTCTACCGTCTGAACGTGGTTCCGTTCGTGGTGCCGCCCCTCCGTGAACGCAAGGAAGACATTCCGCTGTTCGGGCGCTACTTTCTCAAGGAATTTGCCTCGGCGTACGGCCGCCGCCCCAGAGAGATCACCGACGATGCCATCGACGTCCTCATGCGCTATGCCTGGCCGGGAAACGTCCGCGAACTCCGCAATGTGATCGAGCGCATCGTAATCATGAACCCGACCACTTTCCGCTTTGAACGCAAGCACCTGCCGCCGCTGGTACACCGCGACGGCAGCCGCCATGTTGCCGGGAGCGAGGGGTCCTCGCTGCACCAGGCGCGCGCGGCTTATGAGCGCGACTACATTCTCAAGAAGCTGGACGAGAATCACGGCAACGTCAGCCGGACGGCGGAAGTGCTTGGTCTGGAGCGCAGCCACTTGTATCGCAAGATGAAAAGTTTGGGGATTGCCGCGAAGGAGTGAAGCAGCCGTCAGCCGTCGGAAAATGCAAGACCCCGGCCGGGGCCAGTCATCACAATTGCGCGTAGCAGAATTCTTAGGTTTTCCTGACAGCTGATAGCTGACGCCTGACGGCTATTTCTTCAGCATGTGAATCTCCGTCCCGTTCTTGTGAAACTGGACTTCGTCCATCAACTGATTGATCAGGTAAATGCCGCGGCCGTGATTCGAGTAGATGTTCTCACCATGGCATGGGTTGGCAATTTGCGCCGGATCGAAGCCCGGGCCGGGGTCGCGCACAATGATCAGGATACGTCCCTGGTCGTCACAAGCCACATCGCATTCGATGGTCTTGGAGGGATCGCTTTTCGCTCCATGCACGACGGCGTTGGCCAGGGCTTCGGTCAACGCCAGTTCGATATCGTCTTCGCGCCCCGGAGCGCACTTCATTTCCCGCACCACATTCATCACGCTGCGGACCACCGGGTCCACCGCATCGCGGTCGCCAGCAAGGGTTACGCTCAGCTTGAGATTGAGCTTCTCCGCGTCGAAGTCACACGACTGCTGCGGTTCCTCGGATGATGGGGAATCTGCCATAAACGGCCGTAGGCTTTGGTCCCAGCCTTGCCCTTAATTAAGATGCGGGAAGGCGCTGAGAGATTCTAGGGACTTACGCCCTAAGATGCAAACTTTATTTGAATCGCCGGGCAAGATTGTGGTATTAAGCCGGGCGGTTAGCACCGCCGGATGGTCGCCTAACGACCTAAACGAATGACCTGAATGGGCGCATCGGCGCGCCAAACGCCACCCCGTCATGAAGCTGTCATCCCGAGCGAAGCGAGGGATCTGCATTTTGTTGCGAACTGCAGATCCCCGCTTCGCTCGGGACGGCAATTTTCCAAGTGTTTACCCTTCCGGCTCCGGCGGGCCCCCGATCTGCTGCAGTTGTCGTCGCCAATCCAGTTCCTCGACGAAAGTTCGCGAATCGCGCCAGCCGGCTTTGATCTTGACGAAAAGCTCGAGAAAAACTTTCGTCCCTACCATCTTCTCGATGTCGAGACGGGCGGCGGTGCCGATCTTCTTGAGCATTTGTCCGCCTTTGCCGAGCAAAATGGCCTTCTGGCCGTCGCGCTCGCAAAAAATTACGGCGGCAATTCGCGTCATTCTTGGACTCTCTTCAAACTGCTCAATCAGTATCGAGACCGCATGCGGGACCTCTTCATGCGTCTGCATAAGGACATGCTCTCGGATCAACTCCGCCGCCATGAAGCGCACCGGTTGATCGGTAATCTGGTCCTCGGGAAAATAACGCGGGCCCTGGGGCAGAGCCTTCAGCACGCAGGACAGCAATTCTTCCAGACCCTTCCTCTTCAGCGCCGAGATGGGAACGATCTCCTTGAAATTGTGCAGCGCCTGGAACTGCGCGATCAGCGGCAGCAGTTTGCTTTTGTCGGCGAGCAAGTCAATTTTGTTCAGCAGCAGAAAGACCGGAGTCCCCGCCTTTTTTGCCAGATCGAGAACGAAGGCGTCCTCGCGGTCCCACTTCTTCTTGGCATCGACAATCATCAAAATCAGTTCGCAGCCTTCGAGCGCCTCCCGCACCTCCGACATCATCTTGCGCCCCAGCGAAGAGCCGGACTGGTGAACTCCGGGCGTATCGATAAGCACGATCTGCCCCGCCTCTTTTCCTTTGTGAGTGGCCTTCGGTTTGGGCGCATTCATATTGATGATGCCAAGAATGCGGTTGCGCGTGGTCTGCGGTTTCGGCGAAATGATGGCCAGCTTTTCGCCGACCAGCGCATTCAGCAGCGTGCTCTTGCCCGCGTTGGGGCGTCCGAGAATGCAGACGAATCCGGAGTGGAAGGACATGGGTATAGGCTACTAGGTTTTGTCCGCTAGCAGGCTGCTCGAGCTACCGAATGACATGAATCCGGACGCCGATTTTGAGGTTTTTCCAGGATTTATCCGTTGTATAGACCGGAGCGCGAAGCGCGGTTCCAAGCGCCAGACAGGCCCGGTCGCCCAAGGACAGACCGCGCGCGCGGGTCTGTGTCACGAGATTGCCTGCAATTCTCGCCTGCTCGGCGGTGAACGGCACGGGGTCATGGACCGCGCTGAGTGCGTCCTCCCAGGCTTCATCGGGATCGCCGCCGCGACTCACCAGCTTCGTGTGGACTTCGGCCAAAGTCACCGTGCTCCCGGCAGAGTGGCTCAGCATCTCCAGAGTCAGTTTCTCCGAACCTGGTTCATGGTTTAGAACGGCGAGCATAGCCGACGCGTCCAGTACAATCTGATTCATATGACCTCACTCATACGAACCTACTCACGTTTCGCGGCCTCGCGCCGATCCGCGATAAGCTCGTCCACCAGGGACACACCCGGTTTTACGTACTGCCGGATGCGCCGCTGCGCGCGCTCAATTCTGCGTTTCATCGTCGTAATCCGCAGTTCGTCATCTTCCATGCGCAGAATCACTTCATCTCCGGCTTTGATCCCCAGCGCTTTCCGGTAGGAGGCGGGTATCACCAAACGTCCGTTTTCATTGACCCGCGTCCGGGTTTCGGCATCCATGTCATATCTCTAATCTTATGACATTACTATACCATAATGTCATATTCAAAGTAAAGTGACATATTACGGAAATAGTGGCAACCTAAATCGAGCCTGTTGCCATCACGAACCACCGAGCGCCCGTCGCGCCTTGGAATAATCCCCCGTCCGGCTCCGCCAGTTGCTGGCCAGCGTTCCGATGGCCCAAAACGCCGCAAAGATCAGAAACAGCTTGCTGCCGGGAACGCCCGCACTCCAGGCGCAGACCGCGCCCAGCGTCGGAACCACCGCGGACGACGTAACTCCCGCCGACCACATGATTGCCTTGGCCCTCGGCGTCGCTTGCTGCATCGAGGCCTTCTCCGTCTGTACCCCAAAGAAAGGGAGATGCTCGAACACCCACCGCATGCCGGCGGGATAGCCTTCAGGATTGCCGGTCCCTCCAACGGTGTAGAAGGCGAAGCGAATCCCGACAAGCCTCCCGACCGCGCAGTGCGCGATGCCGTGACAGCAGAAGTAGAGGAGAAGCCAGGCGGCGATCATCATCCCCGCGGCGAAGGCTGCGGGTTTCGACGGAGTGGATCGCGACAGAGCGAGAGTGATGCAGGCGGCTGCGATGCCGGCGAGCTGGAGGGTATTTCCGGCGACGATCGAAAGGCGGCCAAAGATGTGTCGCCGCAGAAGCGAATTTGAGGCATTCATGTTTGCCTGGCGCCGCCCCAGACGGCGAAGACTAGTCTCTCACAGTGCTGTTCTCGCCGCTGTAGGTAGCAGACCAAGACGCAAACGAAGTGTGCAGGTAGATCAGTGCCGACGAACATTCCCGCCCAAGATCGTGTGTTTCTGTAGGGCAGCGCCCTTCGAAATGAACTGCGCGCGAAGACGCACGCCCGCCGCGGGAGGGTTCACATTCCAGGGCGGTGTTGAGCCAGACCGCGCAGGTGCTTAGCCAAATCTAGGAAGCCGGAATCGAGATCCAATCTGGCTTTGATTCCGTCCGCCAGTAGCTCTACGCCATCTTCGAGCACTGGTGTGTAGATTGGGCTTAGGTCGGATTTACGAAACAACTCCGCAATCATGCACACGGTAGCGCGCTGTAATGGAGGAAGGCTACTTGGCTGAAGCGGATCTAGATCGGTCGCGAGGCAGATGCGTTGGGGGAGGCAGTCCGCGTTCAGAGGGCCAACAAAATGGCTGTCCGTGAAAAAATCGGCGCCCGCGAGAATTTTGACCATGACCTTGCCCCAGCCGAGTGCAAAATCATACTCACCGGCTGTTAGGGCTGGGACCTGGTCTAGCGCGGCGCGGGTTGCCGCAACCACGGTGTCTTCATGGGCAGTCCAGAAAAGCGTTTGCAGGCGCGCTTCGGCGGCTCGATCAACCGACTGAATGGCGCGAATCGCGTCGTAATATGCGAACATATCCTGGCGGACATTCTCGGGAAGGGGCACTTGGAAGTTTCCCTGCAATAGCACATTGGGAAATTCGCCGCGACTTTGAAGAGCCTGCATGCGCCAGACGGTTAGAGTGAAGTTTATTCGGTTCCACCAGGGATTGGCGCCACGCCCGGAAGTGAGCTGCCATCTTGTCTGAATTTTGTCACCCTGCATTGGATTGAGAAAATCGGCCGGCACAGGGTAAGCGGCAGCCAGGATGTCGAGCAGTGTGAGACGGTCTTGGTATCGATCGATATTCAGCGTTACCGGAGGACCGCTTGCAGTGCGCTGGGTTGCGGCATCCATGCCGAATCATAATAATCCGCGTCCGCATTCGTGGCAACGTCTGCGTCAACTGGCTATTTGCTGAGAAATGCCGGTTGTTACTCCTCTTCCTAGATCAACTTCATCTGCCTCGGCTCGGTCGTGGTGATCCGCACGCGCTCCACCCGCCGATCGGTCGACTCCAAGACTTCGAACTTCAGCCCTTCGTCTTCGATGACTTCGCCCTTCTGGGGAATCCGTCCGGCAAGTTCGCTGACCAGCCCGGCAATGGTAGAGGATTCGTGGCCTTCGGGCCTCATACCGAAGAGTTCATCGAGGCGGTCCACATCCATATTGCCGGGGACGATGTAGGAGTGGTCGTTTTCCTGCACGACCTGTGCTTTTTCGTGCTCGTCGCCTATTTCTCCGACAATCTCCTCGACCAGGTCTTCGATGGTTACCAGGCCGGCGACGCCGCCGTATTCATCCACTACTATCGCCATACGGACGTTACTGCGCTGCATCTCGCGCAGCAGATCGCTTACTAACTTGCTTTCGGGGACGAAGTAAACGTCTTTGCGCATGAGGCTGGCCACCGTCCGCGTATGCGCCTCGGAGTCGGGGACTTGCAGCACGTCCTGGGTGTGAAGAATGCCCTTGATATGGTGGATCGAACCTTCGTACACGGGGATGCGCGAGAGCGGTCGAGCCTTGAGTAACTCCACGACCCTCTCGACAGTGTAGTCGGAAGGGACAGCCACCATCTCCGGCCGCGGCTTCATGGCTTCGCGGACCGTCTTGCCGCTGAACTCCACCACCGACTGGATCAGCTCGCGATCGCCTTCCTGAATAATGCCTTCTTCCTGGCCCGCTTCGATCAGGGCGTCCACGGCTTCGGAGGAAGTCTCGGGCTGCGCGTCGGCGTGCTCGCGGGTGAGCGCGGCCACCGACTGGCAAAATCCCAGCACCAGCGTGACCGGCAGCACCAGATAGATGAGTGCGCGCAAGAAGGGCGTCCAAGGCTCCAGCCAGCGTCCTCTTGATCGCGAGAAAAAAACGAAGGGCAGCAGGCGATTGAAAATGATGATGATCAGCACCAGGCTAAGCGTCGCTTCGAGAACTTCGTAGATGCTCCAAGCGCGGTCGCGGAATACGGTGAAGCCGACGATCATGGCGATCGCCGCGGTGACCAGTTGCGTGAGAATGGCCATGGAGAGCGCGGCGCGCTCGCGTGTGACTCCTAGGCGTGGCTCTACGATCTGCTCGAAGGCGTCGATGTTGTCCTGGAATTCGCGCGACAGGAATTTGCCGATCTCCTGATACAGGCGATCGACGTAGGAAACCAGGGTCAGCAGGGCGAAGAGCAGGGCCAGGGCTATGCTGACGCCGATCATGGCCGGCGCTTCCTGCTGGCGCTGGAAGGCAGAGCTCTCTCAATGAGTCCGAGCGGCAGGTGGAGTTTCGCGCGCAACTGTTTTTCGCGCCTAGCCATCTGCCCATTGTCGCACTCGTGATCGTAACCGCGCAGATGCAAAATGCCGTGCAGGACTAGAATCTTCACTTCCCGCGACGGAGAGTGTCCTAGCACTCGCGCATTTTGGGCGGCGATCTCCGCCGAAATCGCGATTTCGCCCGCGAACCGCCTCCTGGCGCCGGGCTCGGCGGGAAACGAAAGCACGTCGGTGGGCCGGTCTTTTCCACAGAAACGGCGGTTGAGCGACTTCATCTCAGCGCTGGATGTGAGTAGCACGTTGACCGCGCCCTTGAGTCCGGCGGCGCGGCGGGCGCGCGCCAGGAAGCGGTTCAGCGCCAGGTCAGTGAGGTCAAGCACGCGCTTTTGAACGATGACCAAGTCAGCCCGTGTGGTGCGGACACTCTCGTCCGCGAAGAGTCAAAGGCAGATTCAAACGCCGCGGACAAGAGTGTCCGCGCTACACCATTTCTTTCTCTAGTTGCGCAAGTGCGGTTCCCCGGGCGGCTCTGGTAAAGAGACGGGCCGCGGCGCCCCGTTGCTTTCCAAAGGTGGCGCGGCGGACTTCGTTTCCAGCAGCGACAGCTGCTGCTCCGCCAGGCGCGTCTTGTGCTCGTCGTAGGCGCGAATGATTCTCTGCACCAGATGATGGCGCACCACGTCGCTTTCGTCAAAGTGCACGAAGGCCAGCCCGTTTACGCTTTGCAGAATCTCGACCGCTTCGATCAGACCGCTGCGGCGCGCGGTGGGCAGGTCGATCTGCGTCACGTCGCCGGTGATCACCGCCTTGGAGTTGAAACCCAGGCGGGTCACGAACATCTTCATCTGCTCGGAGGTGGTGTTTTGCGCTTCGTCGAGGATGACGAACGAATCGTTCAGGGTGCGTCCGCGCATGAAGGCGATGGGCGCGATCTCGATGATATTTTTTTCCAGATAGCGCTCGACGCGCTCCGGGTCAAGCATGTCAAACAGCGCGTCATACAAAGGACGGAGATAGGGATCGATTTTCTCCTGCAACGTGCCGGGCAAAAAGCCGAGACGTTCGCCGGCTTCGACCGCGGGACGCGCCAGAATGATGCGGTTGACCTGCTTGTTCAGCAGCGCAGAGATCGCCATGGCCACGGCGAGATAAGTCTTGCCGGTGCCGGCCGGGCCTACGCCAAACACCATGTCATGGGTTTCGATGGCTTCGAGGTAGCGCCGCTGATTGGGACTTTTCGGCTGGACTGTCCGCCGTCCAAACGATCGCTGGCGTCCGGCCTCGGCAAGCCCGCGAAGAGTGGCATTCGGATCGCCCACCACCACGCGCAACATGCTGCCCAGGTCGCCATTCACGAACTGATAGCCGGACTTCCGCAGATGTTCGTAGTCGGCGAATAGTTGTTCAGCGCGGGCCACGTCGCGGGGCGCGCCCTCCAGTTCAATGCGATCGGAGCGCAGATCGATGTTGATATTCAGGCCGTCTTCCAGCACGTGCAGATTCTCATCGCGCGTGCCAAACAGGGTCTCGATGTTAGGGCTGAGTTCAATGCTCTTTTTCATTCAGAATTGTAGCGCCGCCTCCAGCAGCCGGACTGGGCTCACTCTTTGTTTCTTGACACCGGGTTTCCTTACACCCGGATTCTGGTTACCGGGATTTGGCTTACCGCCAGATGCGGGCGCACCCGTGCCGTCGTTTTTTGCACGCAAGAAGCTATTGGGGGAAGCAGAACTGACCGGATTGCGCACCCCGACGACGGGGCGGTTACCAACCATTTGAGTCCAGCGTAGCGCGGGCGGGCGGGGGAGTCAATGGGAAGGGCTCTCTACCGCAACCATCGGCGGTTGTGGGACGGTTTTTTTAAGCTCTGTCGGTAGCAAGTTAAAATG